>Ga0265297_10008765_pt1 | contig 13346 bp, 9 predicted proteins | sample Munlanlwell13791_FD_192502 | JGI IMG/M metagenome (GOLD analysis project Ga0265297, IMG submission 192502) | Leachate microbial communities from a municipal landfill in Southern Ontario, Canada - Leachate well 137-91 | ecosystem: Engineered > Solid waste > Landfill > Unclassified | place... | reverse complement strand
CGATTTTGAAAAGATTTTCCAGGGGTTGCGGCAATTCCGGAAAATTTTCAAAGGCCGGCTGGGGCTACAAGTCATGTTCATCGAAGAGAACAGAAAAGACGCGGGCCGCATTGCGGATCTCGTCCGGCAAATCCATCCTGAGGAGGTTCATATCAATACCCCGCTGAGGCCGTCAGCGTCAAAACCGTTAGCAAAAGCGGCAATCAATGGTCTCAAAAGGTCTTTCTCCGGCTTGCCGCTGGTTTCCGTTTATGACCGGGAAATAAAGAAATTTACTCCGGTAGATTTGGCGGCGACGGTGAAAAGGCACGGAAAAATTAAAAAGGGGAAATAGGATTTCTGATTCGCGGCTCCATTTTCTTATTGATTCGGATAAATAAATGATTTTATAGACGGGAGAGTAAACGTCTTTCATGGCACCACATATAGTGGAAAAGAGGCTTGCATTTGCTATATCTGGTAGTAAAATATTTTTTAGGATAAAAAAGGGAGGCGGTCAATGGGCTTAAAAATTTCTGACAACGCATTGAAAGTCCTGGAGAGAAGATATCTCAAGAAAGATGAAAATGGCCGCTTGATAGAAAGTCCTGAAGAAATGTTCAGGCGGGTCGCCAGGAGCATCGCCGAAGTTGATCTGCAGTATGGGATGAGCGCGAGAACGATTCGAGAGACGGAAGAGGCCTTCTACGCGATGATGACCACGCTCTCCTTCATGCCGAATTCCCCCACGTTGATGAATGCCGGGCGCCCGCTAGGGCAATTAAGCGCTTGTTTTGTCTTGCCCATCAATGATTCAATGGAATCAATTTTTGAAACACTCAAGGCCACCGCGGTCATTCACAAAAGCGGCGGCGGGACAGGTTTTTCCTTCTCGCGGCTGAGGGAAAAGGACAGTATCGTGAGCGCGACGGGAGGAATCGCTTCCGGACCGATTTCGTTTATGAAAGTTTTTGATGGCGCGACTCAAGCCGTTAAACAGGGAGGGACCCGCCGAGGCGCAAACATGGGGATCCTGCGGATCGATCATCCGGATATCGTCGAGTTTATTACCTGCAAAGAGAAAGACAAGGAGATCTGCAATTTTAATATCTCTGTCGCGGTAACGGATACGTTTTGGCAGGCGCTGAAAAAAGGAGAGGATTACGAGCTGATCTCTCCCCACACCCAGCAAGTCGTCAAGAAAATCAACAGCAAATATGTTTTTGATTTGATCGTTAAGAGCGCGCATCGTAACGGTGAGCCGGGCATAATTTTTATCGACCGGATGAATCAATACAATCCCACCCCTAAACTCGGTTTGTATGAGGCGACGAATCCTTGCGGGGAACAGGTCCTCCTGCCATACGAGAGCTGTAACCTCGGATCGATCAATCTTCTTAACCATATCCAGAGAAATGACGCCGGATACGAAATTGATTGGGATAAGCTTCAGGATACGGTCCGAAAGGCCGTTCACTTTTTAGACAATGTGATCGATGCCAACAAACATCCTATCAAGGAGATTGAGAAGCAGACCAAGTTGACCCGAAAGATTGGTTTGGGGGTCATGGGCTGGGCTTCCCTTTTGGCGCGTTTGGGCGTTCCGTATAATTCCGATCAGGGTTTAGAATTGGCGGATAGGGTCATGTCTTTTATCCTGACGGAAGCGAAAGTTAAGTCGCTGGACCTGGCGAAGACCAAGGATGTTTTTCCGGCCTTTAAAAAGAGCATCTATGCCTCGGGCGGCGAGAAAATGGCTTTCCGCAATGCCACCTTGACGACAATAGCTCCCACCGGGACGATCAGCATCATCGGCGGGCCTTGTTCTTCCGGGATAGAACCTCTTTTTGCCATTTGTTATTATCGCAATGTCATGGATAAGACAAAACTCGTTGAGATCGATAATGTGTTTGAAGATGTGGCGAAGGAACGGGGCTTCTATTCAGCGGAGCTGATGCAAAAAATAGCCGAGGGAGGTTCGATACAGCATTTGGACGAAATCCCGGATGATATCAAGGAGAGCTTTGTGACGGCCCATGATATTTCGCCGGAGTGGCATATCAAGATGCAGGCCGCGTTCCAGAAATATACGGATAATGCCGTCTCCAAAACAATAAATTTTTCCCATTCCGCAACGGAAGATGATGTGCGCAAGGCCTATGAATTGGCCTATGAGCTGGAGTGTAAAGGCATAACCGTCTATCGGGACGGAAGCCGGGAAGATCAGGTCTTGAATATTTCCAAAAAGGAAGAAGGCAAGGCCCTGCAGGACAACGCAGCCGCGATACCGTCGGATAGAAATCTGGCTCCGGTTGGTCCCCGGCCTCGGCCGGAAGTCACTTCCGGGACGACCTCCAAGGCCTTAACGGGGTGCGGGAATTTGTATGTCACGATCAATAATGATGAAGACGGACGGCCTTTTGAAGTTTTTACCCAGATGGGGAAAGCCGGGGGATGCGCGGCGAGCCAGTTGGAGGCCATCGGCCGCTTAGTCTCCTTAGCCTTGAGATCCGGGACCGATTCAAATGCGATTGTGGAACAGCTTCGCGGGATCCGTTGTCCGGCCCCTTCCTGGGATAAAGGGAAACGGGTGTTATCTTGCGCGGATGCGATATCCCGCGTCCTGGAAAAACGGTTACACAAGAAAAATCCCGCACAAGAGATTGCGGCCGCGGTCAGCAGTTTAGAGGCCAACCAGCCGAAACCCGTTTTAGTGTCCGGCGGCCGGGTTAATATTGTGGGAGTTTGCCCGGAATGCGGCGGTCCTTTGCGCCATGAAGAAGGCTGTCTGAAATGTTACGGCTGCGGATATTCGAAATGTTAAGACACACCAAGGTCTTCGTTCTTTTTAATGTTGGTAAATTTTGAGCTCAAGGGAATTTCGTTTATTCTATAAAGAATAAATCCTCAGGTTAAACTCATCATTACAGCAACCGACTTATTCAATCCAGGTTGGGCTGTCCTCTATGGCTTTGTGATTCTGGGTGTGATATTCAGAGGGGATAAGAGTGTTTTAGCTTCCTTAATGGGTGGCGCAATGCTATAATGGCACTCTTAATTCAATCCGTTTAAAAAGCTTAGGGCTTTTTTGTCAATAAATTCGGTTTAGTAGTGAACTCTTCCCTGAAAATAGAGGAAGGTCATGATTTAAAGGAGCGAGAGATGGAACAAAAACAAGTGACAATTGATGGTAATGAAGCTGCGGCTTACGTAGCTTATCGGGTCAGTGAGGTTATCGCTATTTATCCAATCACGCCGTCATCCGCGATGGGAGAGTGGGCGGATGAGTGGGCCGCCAACGGCATAAAGAATATTTGGGGGACCGTGCCTTTGGTGCAGGAGATGCAAAGCGAAGGCGGGGCCGCGGGGGCTGTTCACGGAGCACTTCAAACGGGAAGCCAAACGACGACCTTTACCGCTTCTCAGGGTTTATTGCTTATGATCCCCAACATGTTCAAGATTGCGGGAGAATTAACCTCGACTGTCTTTCACGTGTCCGCGCGTTCGGTGGCGGCGCAGGCGCTTTCGATTTTTGGCGATCATTCCGACGTCATGGCCGCGCGCTCGACCGGGTTTGCTTTATTGGCCTCGGCTTCCGTTCAGGAGGTTATGGATTTGGCCCTGGTTTCGCATGCCGCGACTTTAGAGGCACGCGTGCCTTTTCTGCATTTCTTCGACGGTTTCCGTACGTCGCATGAAACTTTAAAGATTCAGCAATTGACCCCGGAACTCATTCGGCAGATGATCAATGACGAATCGGTCTTCGCTCAACGAACGCGCGGTTTATCACCCGATCACCCGGTCATGCGGGGAACCGCCCAGAATCCGGATGTCTTTTTTCAGGGGAGAGAGGCGGTCAATGCTTATTATCAGGCCTGCCCGGAGATTGTCCAAAAGGCCATGGATAAATTCGCCAAACTAACCGGAAGGCAATATAAAATATTTGATTATTATGGAGCCCGGGATGCGGAAAAAGTCATTATTATTATGGCTTCTGGGGCGGAGGCCTGTCAGGAAACGGTCGATCATCTTATGGCGAAGGGGGAGAAGGTCGGAGTTCTGAAAGTCCGTCTTTTCCGTCCCTTCTCGGTTAAACATTTTATTGATAGTTTGCCTACGACGACCAAGGTTGTTGCTGTTTTGGATCGGACCAAGGAACCGGGAGGCGCCGGAGAACCGCTTTATCTGGATACCGTGCGGGCCGTTTATGAGGCCGTTCAGAACGGACGGTTTACCAAGGCGCCGGTGATTATCGGCGGGCGCTATGGCTTGTCATCCAAAGAATTTACTCCCGCGATGGTAAAAGGTGTTTTTGATGAAATGAGCAAACCAAGACCTAAAAATGATTTCACCGTTGGGATACATGACGATGTCACGCATCTCAGCCTTGATTATGATGAGAATTTTACGATAGAAGATGCCGCCGGGGTTCAGGCGATATTTTATGGATTGGGGTCCGATGGGACCGTCGGGGCCAATAAGAGCTCGATTAAGATCATCGGAGAAGAAACACCCAATTACGCGCAAGGCTATTTTGTGTATGATTCCAAAAAGGCGGGGTCGGTCACGGTTTCACACTTACGGTTTGGCCCTCATCCTATTCATTCGACATATTTGGTCAGCCGGGCGAATTTTGTCGGTTGCCATCAGTTCGTCTTTCTGGAGAAATACGATATTTTGAAGAATATCAAAGACAAAGGTGTTTTCCTCCTCAATAGTTCTTACGGCCCGGACGCGGTCTGGGACAAACTCCCCGAGGATGTTCAGAAACGCATCATCGAACGTCAGGTGAGATTTTTTGTCATCGATGCTTATCAGGTTGCTCAGGAAACAGGGATGGGCGTGCGCATCAACACGATCATGCAGACTTGTTTCTTTGCGATCTCCGGGGTCTTGCCTAAAGAGGAAGCGATCCAGGCGATCAAGAATTCCATCAAGAAGGCCTATGGAAAAAAAGGCGAAGAGATCGTCAAAAAGAATTTCAATGCGGTGGACCAAACCTTGGCCCATCTTTTCGAGGTTAAAGTTCCGGCCAAGGCCACAAGCACTATTCAGCGCCCGCCCGCGGTATCCAAAGAAGCGCCTGAGTTTGTCCAGAAGGTCACGGCGAAGATTATCGCCGGGCTGGGAGATGAATTGCCGGTCAGCGCGTTTCCGGTCGATGGGACTTTTCCCACCGGGACCACGCAATGGGAAAAAAGAAATATTGCCTTGGAAATACCCGTTTGGGACCCGAATGTGTGTATTCAATGCGGCAAATGTTCCACCATCTGCCCCCATGCGACCATTCGTCCGAAAGTTTATGATCCCAAAGAGTTGACGGGCGCGCCCGCAACTTTTAAATCGGCATCGGCAAAAAACAAAGATTGGGAAGGCATGAAGTTCACCATTCAGATCGCTCCGGAGGATTGTACCGGATGCGGTTTATGCGTTTATGTCTGTCCGGCAAAAAATAAGACGGAGCCGAGCAAGAAAGCCATTAATATGACGCCCCAGCCTCCCTTGCGCGAGCAGGAGGTAAAGAATTGGAATTTCTTTTTGAATATCCCTGAGCTGGATCGAAATCGTGTCAAGTCCACCATGGTCCGTTCGGCCCAGGTCCTTCAGCCGCTTTTTGAATTTTCCGGGGCTTGCGCCGGTTGCGGCGAGACACCCTATCTCAAACTTGTCACCCAGTTATTCGGAGATCGAATGGTGGTGGCTAATGCTACGGGTTGCTCTTCGATATACGGCGGTAATTTACCCACGACGCCTTATGCCCAAAATCATGACGGGCGGGGGCCGGCCTGGTCAAATTCTTTATTCGAAGATAATGCTGAATTCGGATTGGGTTTCCGCTTGAGCATCGACAAACAAAAAGAGTTCGCTGGCGAACTGGTCAAGAAACTATCTTCGGCCATCGGGGATGAATTAGCCAAGTCGATTCTTGAATCTAAGCAAAAAGAAGAAGCCGAGATCTTTGAACAGCGTAAACGGGTCGAGACGCTAAAGAATAAATTGCAGAATAATCCGTCTCTGGAAGCCAAACAACTTTTAAGCATCGCGGATATGCTGGTCAAAAAAAGTGTCTGGATTGTCGGTGGGGACGGCTGGGCTTACGACATCGGTTATGGTGGATTGGACCATGTCTTGGCCTCCGGGAGAAATGTCAACGTTCTCGTCCTGGACACCGAAGTCTATTCCAATACCGGCGGACAAGCGTCCAAGTCAACTCCGCGGGGCGCGGTGGCCAAGTTCGCGGCCGACGGCAAACCGATCGCCAAGAAAGACCTCGCCAGGATGGCCATGAACTACGGGACTGTCTATGTGGGGTGTATAGCCATCGGCGCGAATGACACCCATGCCTTAAAGACAATTATTGAAGCGGAGGCTTATGACGGCCCGTCCATTATCATTGCCTACAGCCATTGTATCGCCCATGGGATCAACATGTCGACGGCTGTTGATGAACAAAAGGCCGCAGTGGAATCCGGCCATTGGCCGTTGTTCCGTTTTAATCCGGATTTGGCGGCCCAGGGGCAAAATCCTTTCAGCCTGGATTCTGCCAAACCGAAGATCTCTTTCGAAGATTATGCTTATCGGGAAAATCGTTTCAAGATGCTGACGAAAAGCAATCCCGAACATGCGAAAGAATTGTTAAAGCTGGCGCAAAAAGATGTGGATGATAAATGGAATATTTATGAATCTTTGAAAGTTTTGTTCGCGCCGAAAAATCAGCAAGCCTCTTCGGAATAAAAAAAGGAGGGAAAGATGGACCTATCCACAACTTATATGGGGCTTAAGTTGAAGAACCCGTTAGTCGTGGCCTCATCGCCGCTCTCTGAGATCGTTGACAATTATAAAAGGCTTGAAGATGCCGGGATATCCGCGATCGTCAACCATTCTTTATTCGAAGAACAAATCACGCATGAGGTTTATGAGCTCAATAATTATTTGACCCAAGGGACCGAGAGCTTCGCAGAGTCTTTGACCTACTTCCCGGAGCCGGAGAGTTTCGTGTTGGGGCCGGAGGAATATTTGAAGCATATCCATCAGGCGAAGAAGTCGGTATCCATACCGGTTATCGCCAGCCTAAACAGTCATTCCGCCGGTCAATGGAGCAGTTATGCCAAACGGATAGAGGAAGCCGGCGCGGACGCCTTGGAGCTCAATATTTACTTCTTGCCGACGGATCCTCAGGTGAGCGGAGGGCAGATAGAGCAGACTTACCTGGATATCCTTAAGTCGGTCAAATCAACAATAAAGATCCCGGTCGCGGTAAAAATGAACCCGTATTTTAGCTCGATACCCAATATGGCCAAACGTTTAGACGAGGCCGGGGCCGACGCCCTGGTGTTGTTCAACCGTTTTTATCAGCCGGACATTGATCTGGAAAATTTAGAAGTTGTCCCCAATATTATTTTAAGTTCTTCTTATGAAATGCGTTTGCCTTTAAGGTGGGTGGCCATCTTGTACGGGAAAGTCAAATCGAGCCTCGCCGCAACGACCGGGATTTATCAGGCGCAGGATGCCCTGAAGATGTTGATGGCGGGCGCGGATGTCACCATGCTTTGCGCGACACTTTTAAAAAACGGCATCAAGCAGGCTGAGAAGATCCTGCGCGACATGGAAGAATGGATGAGCCAGAAGGATTACGAATCTGTCGCACAGATAAAAGGGATCATGAGCCACAAGGCGTGCGCAAATCCTTCGGCATTGGAGCGGGCCAACTATATGCGGGTCTTAAATAGTTTTGAATAAGCTGAAAAATATTTCTGGTTTGGATAAAAGGAGAGGGCCATCAAACGCCTTCTCTTTTTTTTATGCCCGGGGAAGGCGGCAGTGATTAGGGAGAAAAAACAGTATCGGGTTTTTTTAGGGGGGCATAATCTTTGGGCAGATTGACGGGGAAGCTGAGGATATCCCAGGTCCCGGACAATATCCGCTGGGCCATTTGAATCGTTCCGTCTATGAACCCGGAAAAAATCCATACCAAGACATGATCGGTCTTCTGGGCGCCTTTTTTCCAATAAATCCTGGTTTGTTTGGGGATCTCAATGGGCGCGGTCAGGATATTCACCACGCCCCGCTTAAGTTTTTGCCCCGGATTCTGGGCCAACGCTTGGGAGGAAAAGAGAAGGAAGAAAATAAAAATGATGCTCGCCGGGAGGATATTTTTCATGTCGCCTCGTTTTTAAAATTCCGTTTATTATTGGTTTTTATATCAGGTGTCCGCAGGGAAGTCAAGCAATGATTCGCAAGCGAAATAATCGTTGCGGGATTTTTGTCTTATATTATACAATAGAGGCATTCTGGAAAACGTTGGCCGTTTATTTTTTAGGGAAGATGGCGCTATGGATTCAAAAAAAGTTCTGGTATTAGGGGCCTCCGGTTATGTTGGGTCGAGGCTTATTCCGGCTCTTCTGGCGGAAGGATATCGGGTGCGCGCTTCCGGGCGTTCTCTGGGAACCCTCCGCACTCGGCCGTGGGCTCAGCATCCCGCTGTGGATTTATTTCCTGTCGATATCTTTAACCGGGAAAAACTCAAAGAGGCCGGCCAGGGGTGCTTCGCCGCGTATTATTTGGTCCATTCGATGAATCCGCAGCATAAAAATTTTGCCCAGGCCGACCGGGAAGCGGCTTATAACATGATCTGGGCTGCCCGGGAAAGTCATCTGGAGCGAATCATTTATCTGGGCGGCTTAGGTGAGGAAAGGGATCATCTCAGCAAACATTTGCTTTCCAGGCTTGAGGTGAATAAAATTCTACATTCCGGGGAAGTTCCGGTCACCACGTTAAGGGCGGCCCAGATTATCGGGACCGGGAGCTTCTCTTTTGAGATCGTGCGCTATTTGGTCAACCGTTTGCCGGTGATGATCACTCCCCGCTGGGTCAGCACCAGATCTCAGCCGATCGCTATCCGAAATGTCCTGCGTTATTTGACGGGATGCCTAAAATTGAAAGAGGCGGAAGGGCAGGTTTATGATATCGGCGGCGCGGATATTGTCAGTTACCGGGAATTGATGGAGATTTATGCCGAAGAGGCCGGGCTGAGAAAAAGAATAATCATCTCGGTCCCTTTCCTTACGCCCCGGTTGAGTTCCTATTGGATCAGTTTCGTGACGCCGCTTTCCGCCTCGCTGGCCAGGCCGTTGGCCGAAGGATTAGTGAATGAGGTGATCTGCCGGGATAAGCGCATTCAAGATCTTATTACCCAAAATTTATTGAACTGCCGTGAGGCTATCCGGTTGACTTTGAATCCGGAAAAGGCAATGAGTTATCCGGGGCTGAATAAGTCTTTTCCTCCGCCGGAAGGCAAATATCCGGGAGATCCGCCGTGGGTCGGCGGAGATAAATGGATGCTTTTAAGAATCAGATAACCATATGTGATCGTCGAGTGAACCTGGATGCGGATTCCTTTAAGAATATTATTATGTTGTTTCTTTGTTGTGGCGAATGTCCCGGTTGCCCATCCTTCCGAAATGCACGGGATGGTCCTTCCGGATCGATATGATTGCCGCTGCAAAGAGGATATCCTGATCCTCAGGGGGATAGGCGACAAAAGGCTTCTTCTGTTTAAAATTTTTGTGGCGGGGCTTTATCTGAGAGACGATACGCCGTCCGCAGAGGCGTTGGAGGATGTCCCGAAACGTTTGGAGGTTGCGTACTTCGTTAAAATCCCCGGGAAAAGATTGGCCCAAGAGACGCGAAAGAGGATTATCCAAAATACGACCCCCGAGGAGTACGCGAGGATCAAAGCTCGGGTGGATATCATGGACGGATACTTCGTGGATATCAGCCCGGGGGACCATTTTTCTAATACGTATGTGCCGGGGATGGGCACAAGGTTTGTTTATAACGGCCGGCTCATCGGTGAGATAGAAGGGGCGGACTTTGCTAAGGCTTTGTTTGCCGTCTGGGTCGGAGGGCATCCGATTGACGAGACACTGAGGGCCCGTCTTTTGGGTTTTAAGCAAGAGGACAAATAATTACCTTTTAGTTTGAGGCCAATTTATGAAGAAAGTCGTGATTATCGGTTCCGGATTAGGCGGATTGGCCACGGCCTTGCGTTTGGCGGCCTTGGGCTGTCAAGTCACCGTTATCGAAAAATATTCCCAACCCGGCGGGCGATTGAATCAAATCCGTTTCGATGGTTTTACTTTCGATCTGGGGCCTTCCTTTATGAGTATGAGTTATGAGCTCAAGGAGTTCTTTGCAGACTGCGGAGTGGAAAATCCCTTAGAGCTTCAAGAATTAGATCCGCTTTATCAGGTCTTTTTTGAGGGGCGCCCGGGCCCTTATCGGATTTGGAAAAATTTATCGAGACTGGAAGAGGAATTCAAGGGGATCGAGCCGCGCTTGGCCTTTAAGGCGGGGAGATATTTGAAAAGGGCAGGGGAATTTTACCATGACACACAGCCGGTTGTTATCAAAAATAATTTCTACGGTTACGCGGATTATCTCTCCAAACTAAGCCGTGTCCCGGTTAAGCACCTGCCGTTTTTATTTCAGAATATGTGGCAGTCGGCCGCAGGGGCTTTCTCCTCAAAAGAATTGCGCATGGTCTTTTCCTTGGTGGCGTTTTTTCTGGGGACAACACCTTTTCGGACACCGGCCATCTATTCGCTGCTTAACTATGTCGAATTTCAGCACGACGGATATTGGGCCGTAAAAGGAGGGATGTATCGGATCGTTGAGGCACTGGTGAAGATCCTGAAAGAAAAAGGGGTTGATTTTGTCTTTGATGCGGAAATAAAAAAAGTCGTTGCCGCGGGGAACAAGGCCGTCGGAGTGGAAGATAAAAAGGGAAATCTCTGGGGGGCGGATATCTTTATCTGCAATGCTGACGCGGCTTCCTTCCGGGGAGAAGTCTTGCGCCGGGTGCGATATCAGCCCCGGAGGCTGGACAGGATGTCCTGGGGGATGGCTCCGTTTACGGTGTATTTGGGGGTGAAGGAGAAGATAAAAAATCTGCAGTATCATAATTATTTCCTGGGGAATAATTTCCAGGAGTATGCGGGAAAGATTTTTACCTCCAAGATGAGCCCGGAGAAGCCGTATTATTATGTTCATGTGCCTTCAAAATTCCGGGAGGACTGTGCTCCACCCGGAGGCGAGGGGGTCTTTATCCTTTGTCCTGTTCCTGATCTGCGTTTTAAAAAGGATTGGTCGGACAAAGAGGAGCTTGCCCGCCATATTATTTTGGATTTGTCGAATCGAATTAATTTCGATATATCCAAGAATATCATCGCTCGGCGGATACTCACGCCCCGGGACTGGGAGGAGATGCTGGGCCTGTATCAAGGATCGGGACTGAGTTTGTGCCACGGCCTTGATCAAGTCGGCGCATTGCGTCCCCGGAATAAAGATGAGCAACTGGAGAATTTTTATTATGTGGGGGCATCAACGATCCCGGGCGGAGGATTGCCCATGGTGGTGATCGGTTCCAAACTGACATTAGAGAGGATCCAAAATGACCACGCTTTATCTTGATACCTGTTATAAAATCAGCCGGCTGATGACCAGCCGTTACAGCACGTCCTTCACTCTGGGGATAAAGGTTTTTCCCCGGGGATATCAGGAGCCTATTTACGCGATATACGGGTTTGTGCGATTGGCCGATGAGATCGTGGATACTTTTTTGAACGAAGATCGAGCGGGGATGTTTGAGGCGTTTAAGGACGATGTGCGTCAGGCCATTGATCATAAAATATCTGCCAATCCTCTCCTGCATTCGTTTCAGAGCGTTGTCCATGCTTATCAGATAAATAGGGAATACATCGATGCCTTCTTTGACAGTATGGAAATGGACTTAGGCACGCGGACTTACAGCCGCGAATCGTTTGATAAATATGTTTATGGCTCCGCAGAGGCGGTGGGGCTGATGTGCCTTAAGGTGTTTTGTCACGGCCGGGAGGAATTGTTCGATGAGCTGGCTGCCCCGGCGAGAAAATTGGGCGCGGCCTTTCAGAAGATCAATTTCTTAAGGGACATAAAAAGCGATCTGGAGCTCAGGGGCCGCATTTATCTTCCCGGGGTAAAGGACCGGAAAGGCATCACTCTCGAGGCGAAAAGGAAAATGGAAAAAGAGATCGAGGAGGAATTGTCCGCGGCCCTTAGGGGTATGAGGAGGCTCCCGGAGAATGTCCGCTTGGCGAATTATTCTGTCTATCTTTATTATTGCGTCTTGTTTAATGAATTGAAAAAAAGAGATATCGCCGCCTTGTTGTCCGGGCGGGTGCGCGTGCCGGATTTGCTCAAGTGGTGGCTTTTTATCCGAGCCTATTTTACGGTAAAATTTTTCTGGAGGAAGTCGCGATGAGGATGGCTGCGGTCATTTTCATACTGTTGGCGTTGTCTTTCCACGCGCGCGCGGCGGAGAATACGGCAAAGAATCCGGCGGAGAATGCCGTTCGCTCCGCTTCCTTGGACCAGGCGGTGCGAGAATATATCCGCCGGGAATTTAAGATGGCCAGGACCAATGAGCGTAACGCGAAGGGGCTATCCGATTTTATCGAGAGCCGGTTTTCATTTTCAGAAGGCGGGGAAGAGGTCCCCGCTGTTGTGGTGGTCTATTACGGCGCGCTCAAAGGCCTGAAGGCCCGGGCGAGTTCCAATCCTTTAGCCAAGTTGAATTTCCTGTCGGAGTCTTTAACCTTGCTCGATGAAGCAGTCGCGAGTGCTCAAGATGATTTGGAGGTGCGCTTTATCCGTTTTGCCACCCTGCATCATCTCCCGGCTGTCTTAGGGGTCGGGAAGAAACGGTATGAGGATGTGTCGGCTATCTGCCGGTTATTAGAGGGGAAAGATTATTCCCTGGTCGACCGCGGGACACAAAGCGAAATGATAGACTTTATGCTGAAAAGCCGAAGATTGTCCCTGCCGGCGAGACAGTCTTTGGCGCAACTCTCGGAGGAAGGGCAAGCGGAATGATGGCTTATTTGTTTATCAATCTTTGTGTGGTGAGCGTTCCTTTGGCCCTGAGTTTTGAGAAAAGGGTCAAGTATTACCGGAAATTCCCGGCTTTATTTTCAGCCATTTTATCGGTGGGGGCCATTTATATTCTCTGGGATATCTTTGCTTCGGCCCGGGGTGATTGGAGTTTTAATGAACGCTATATTTTGGGAGGGAGGTTCCTCGGTGTCCCCCTGGAAGAGGTCCTGTTTTTCATCGTGGTCCCCTACAGCTGTCTTTTCATTTATGAAGTTTGTTTGTATTTTTTCAAAGATCATCAGGTGCGGATATCGTCGATTAATTTTATTTTTCTGGCTTTAGTTTTTGGCCTCCTGGCCTGTTTTAACCGGGAGCGGGGCTATACCTTTGCTGTCTTGGTTTTTTGCTCGCTGTCTTTCTTTTTGACTTTGCTGATTGCCCCGGGGATATTGCGG
>Ga0265297_10008764_pt1 | contig 13347 bp, 9 predicted proteins | sample Munlanlwell13791_FD_192502 | JGI IMG/M metagenome (GOLD analysis project Ga0265297, IMG submission 192502) | Leachate microbial communities from a municipal landfill in Southern Ontario, Canada - Leachate well 137-91 | ecosystem: Engineered > Solid waste > Landfill > Unclassified | place... | reverse complement strand
CTAGCATACTAAAGCAATGGTGGGTGTTTCTTATTCACCTGACGGGAAGACCATAGTAACGGCAAGTTGGGATGCGACCGCGAGAGTGTGGGACGCGAAGACGGGCAATCCTATCGCCACTCTGACCGGGCATACTGAACCAATTTTGGCGGCTTCTTTTTCACCTGACGGGAAGACCATAGTAACGGCAAGTCTTGATGGGACCGCGAAAGTGTGGGACGCGCAAACGGGCAATCCTATCGCCACGCTGACCGGGCATACTAAACCAATTTTGGCGGTTTCTTTTTCGCCTGACGGGAAGACCATAGTAACGGCAAGCGAAGATAAAACAGCGAAAGTGTGGGACGCGCAAACGGGCAATCCTATCGCCACGCTGGCCGGGCATACTGAAGCAATTGTGGGTGTTTCTTATTCGCCTGACGGCAAGGTCATAGTAACGGCAAGTGGTGATGGGACCGCGAAAGTGTGGGAGGCAAAAAGCGGCGAGTCTATCATTCCGCCGACCGGGCATGCTGAAATAGGGTGGGGGGCGGTCCTTTTTTTACCTGGCGGCAAGGCCAGAGTGGCGGCAAGCGCAGATAAGCCCACCGCCGCCCCGTTGCCCGTTGATCATTCTTCGCCAAATACACGGCAAGAAATCGGTGTAGACGAAGAAGTCAGGTATGTCCGATATCAACACGTTGAGCCAACGAATCTTCCCGAGACCGACCAGGAATTTCTCAATGTTATGGCGGATATCGACAAATTTGAACAGCGAAATGTTGATGTCTTGATGCTATTGAAAAAAGAAAATATGACGGTTGGCGATTTGTTCCAGATGCTTAATGAATTCAGAGAAATGATCAAGCTTTATCTTATGCTTTTCAAGGGTTTTCATCACACACTGGAAGAGGCCGCGGCTAATTCGACGGATTTATCCGGAGGTAGAACCATTGCCCAGGTTTTCTTGCGGCTTGAGAAAGCCTATAAAGAAGCGGTTGAAGGGAAGCTAACGACTGATTCGGTTCATGGGATTGCGATCAGCCAGGAGGTGCTTGAGAAGTTAGTCGGGCAGGGCAGGGCTTCACAACTTTTTGCCAAAGCCCAGCAGGGGAAGAGACCGATTAGCCTGGGGGATGCCTTGGGGGGCGCTTTCGACGGGCAGAAGACGGGTCAATTGATTCAATGGCCTGCCGAAGGTCCGCATTTTATGAGTGCCATGGAAGGGATCAGCTTTGCCGAACTGATCAATATTGTGCACCAGAAGGGGGCGCGTAATTTTGACGCGGTCTTCTCCCATATTAAAGGGAAGGCACAGGAGTATCAAGTAAACATTACGGACGGTTCCCAGGAAAGAGTCGTTAAGATAAATTATTATGATTCGAGAACTAATCCGACAACAAAACCACCATTGCCGATCCGCTACATTGCCGAGGCTTTTGCGAAAGGGCAGTTGGTTCACGGGCAAATGGATTTGTTTGATCCGCAAAGCGCAAGGATTGTCGTGAATGAAACAAGGGCGACTATTGTTATGAGGCTTGGCGTGCACAGCGCGCGTATTCAATTCACACTAAGACCAGGCCAGGAAGGCGGCTTGGTTACGGTCCATTATCAAGACAGTGGGTCAGCCTATGATCCGGGAAGCACCAGGCGTCTTCAAGCCCTGGCAAAAGCATTTCAAGATATTGGTTTTCATGTTGATCTTAAAGGATACAATTTTGAAGCCCTTTATGATAAAGATCATGGGGCCAGCTCAATTGCGGACCTTCCGGAAGAATTGATTTTCGCAATACAGGCTTTGACCTCGACTAAGGATTTAGACCTGAAGATCAATGCATGTTATTTGGCGACGGCCCCCGAGGCGGTAGAAGAATTAAGCCGCAAACTTATTGGGGATGGCTTTTTAGCGGTCAATGGCTCACTGGATCAAGGAATTCGGGAAGGAGTACTTGGCCGGCCTTTTAACGAGCTGACACGGAAAGCGTTAATTGAAAGGGCCGCGGCATTAGGCCTTGATGTGTCTGGGATGATCCCCGGGCAAAGGATGCTTGACAAAATTAATGAATATGAACGGCTGTTGAGAGCGAGGATGTCGAGTGCTTCGTTACCTTTGGGTTCCGAATCCGGGAGTGCTTCGTCACCTTTGGGTTCCGAATCCGGGAGTGCTTCGTCACCTTTACCTTTGGGTTCCGAATCCGCGAGAGAAAAATATGAACGGGCGAGAAGGGCCTCTCCCGTAGAGCAGATTTTAATCCGTTTGAATGGGATGACCGAAGAACAAATCGCCGAGGCTCAGAAAATTGCCTTGGTGGCACGAATGGTGAGATCGTTTAGTTCAAGATTGGTGATTGGCGCGGTGGGAGAGTATGTCGTTGAGCGGATCACGCTTCCGATAATCGGGGAAGAAATCAATTTTTATGTATTAAAAAATTCTCAGAGTGAGGACTATGTCCTGGCGTTTGCTGTCTTGGGTGAATTTTTCTTTGATTCGCCAAGATATGATCCTGTCCGGGACAAGAATCTTCCTCGAAACGAATTGAATTTGCAGGACCTTGATGAGATTTTGACGGCCCAAAATATGGCGCGCAGCGCTGAATTCAAAGAATGGCTGACAACTTTCGGATTAAGCCAGGCCTTTGAGGAACAATTTAAAGGCAATATTTTCAGTCTGATCCGCGGGAGCAAGGAATTCATGTCTAGGGCGGTTATGCCATTTCACCCCGAATCGTTTTTTAAGAGGGCGCAGGGCACTCAAAATATAAGCTCGGTGTCCTTCGGCGGGGTATCCGTGAGCCGGGGAGTGGGTTTGGGAGTGGCGGCTTTGAAGGCGGGAGAAAAAGGAGGCGAAGACTTTGCCGGAAAGATTTTAATTGCCCGTATGACGGAGCAACAAGATGACCCCCTGTTTGAATCATCAATGGGGATTATTGTCACAACGGGTGGCCCGCTTTCGCATGCGGGAGTCCGATCCCGGGAGCATAAAAAACCCGCAGTCATACTCAACGGGGCGAAAGTTACGAAAGAAGGCCTTCGGTTCTGTGTCTTTAAAGGGGGAGAGCGGAGAAATGAGCTTGAGTTTAAAGGAAGGATGATTAGATATTATGATCTTTCTGATTACGCTACGCAAGAGATTGTAGTTCGAGACGGCGATCTTATTTATTTGGATGCTGAGAAAGGAACATTATATGTGCTGGCCGAAGCCGGAGATACGGGATCTATTGCCGCAGCAGAGCGCTATCAAAGATGGAAGGATCAAGTGTTAAGGCGGGAGCAGAAAACTGATCTCCAGCAACTGGCAGATATACTGAAGGAGGTCAGGAATGAGAATGTGCTCAAGGCTATTTTTGCCGACATGATTTACCATTCCCTTCTTGCGGCCGAGGATATGGAGAAGATATTAGGGTTGTTAGTTGATCAGTCTCCGCAGATGAAAGGCGGTATAGTGGAATTTCTTAGACAGCAAGCGATTGAGGCGATCGAAGAATTCAAGACGGATTTCGAGGGATACAAGATGCTCTTAGGTAACCAACGTCTACGCGATCTGGACCAGGTTTATATCCTGGTGGTGAATTTGATGAAAAAAGCTGATCAGCTTGAGCGGCTGGTTCGTTTGGCCAACGGTAATTGGGAATCGGAGTTCACAATTGAAAGTTTGGGGGAAGCCCGTCAAGCGATTATCGCCCTGGGAAAAGATTGGCTGAAAGAACAGCAAGCAAGGCACAAGGAATCTATGAAGGGATTTCCCCTGCGCGAGACGACGACCTTGTCAATGTTAAACAGGCTGAAAGTTCTCACCGAGAATTTAGGTCTTTCTTTTGATGAGGTTTGCCCGGAATTAGCAAATAAACATCGGGAGCTGATGGCTGAACGGGTCGCGCAGGTAAACGCACTTGCGGGCCGTAGTATCCTGTGGAAAGGGGAAATCCCGGATCGCCATGGACGTCCTTTGGTGGGAGGGAAGGCCTCCCATTCCGCAGAGATTGCCAGGGCCTTGGATATCCTGCAAATGGCGGGACAATTTACGCAAGGCGGCGAAGTAACGACTCCCCTGGGTTTTGGGATCCAGGCCGAAGAATATCGCAGACATGTCCAAAGAGGGCTGGAGAAAGGCCTGGATGATGAATTCCGAAAGGCTTTGACGTTGGCCTATCGGGATCTTGTTTATCAGCAAGCGCAAAACATCCTTGCTTTGATCGAGCATGATCAAAGAACAAATCCTGAAGTTGCGAAACAATTACGGGAAGGGGTTTTTGATGATTTGGAACAGTTCGCGAAATTAACGGATCCGGAACTGATCGATTCTTTTATAAAGAAAGACCGTATCCTGATTAGAATGATTCTGCAGGGGGCATCCCAAGGAGAGATGTCTTTGTCCCTGCGCCGTCGTTTGGAGGTCTATGCTTCGGTGGCGGTCCGCTCCTCCGGCCTTAAAGAAGACAGCGAAGAGGAGTCCATGGCCGGGATGAAAGAAAGCGTCCTGAATGTCGTCGGCACAAAAAATTTGTTTGAAGCGATCTTGACAGTCTGGAAAAGCGGCGCGGAAGCGATTCTCCAGGAAGAAATGATTAATAACAAGCTGGGAGTCCTTGCCTTCAGCGCTGATCCCGCATCCGGCAGCACCAGTCATATCCGGATTAATGCTGTTGATGGTTTAACGCTTGGGCTGGTTAATCAGGTCGTTGAGGATCCGGATTCTTATCTTGTAGGCAAAGGCAGTACGGAGCAGGGAAAATATCCGATCTCGTATACCCATGTTGGTGCCCGGGAACAGATGGTTGTTTTAGATATTGAGAATGGCAACACGAAAATACTGGGGAGAGAAAAGCAGTCAAATCCAGCTCTCTCCCCGGAACAAATCAGGCAGGTCGCGGAAACAGTCGATCTGCTATCCCAATTCTTTGGTTTTCATGTTGATATGGAGGCGGGTTTTGATGAGGACGGCCGCTTAGTCATTCTGCAGGTTAGGCCGATTACGACCTTGACCGAATCGATCCGGCGCGGCCGGGAGATCTTGACAGGTGAGGCGAGCGGTCAAACACCCGTGGGTGGTATCGATTTCAATCCGGAGAACTTAAAATTGGAGGTCAAAGGCGATCTGATCGAATTTCCCTCCGTTGTGCCTTCCTATTTTGAGAATATGCAGATTGACGGTTTGGTTCCGATCATCATCAATATCCAACCCATGACGAATTTACCGCTGTTCTTGGGAGAGACCAGTGAGCCCGAGCGAGAGCGGGAACTCAGTAAGGCCTATTAAGGTCAGGATAAGAAAAATTGATCCGGTATACGCAGGCTCTCCTGAGTCGGGGCAAGGTTGGCTCCTGACCCTTTCCGGTTTTCTGACCATCTAAAATTTCCAGCGGCATAATTCGGAAGCGCGATATTTACTGGAAACATTTATTTTGCATAACAAGATGACAACAAGTATAATACACCCGATTTGCGATTTTTTTTTAGTCCCTAAGGAGAAGGGCCGTATGCATATCGTTGTGTTTATAACCGCTAAAGATAAGGAAGAGGCAAAGAATATCGCGCGCCATCTCGTTGAGGCCAGACTGGCGGCCTGCGTCAATATCCTGGATGGTGTCGAATCGATATTTTGGTGGGAAGGCAAAATGGACGGCGCCCCGGAAGCCTTGCTTATCGTTAAAAGCAAAAAGGACCTTTTGAAAAAAATCATAAAGCTTGTAAAATCTGTCCACAGCTACGCTGTCCCGGAGATCATTGCCTTGCCGATCGTGGGAGGCTCTGATGATTATTTAAAGTGGATTGACCAATCCGTTGGCAAGGATAAGTGAGAGGAGCCGCAGACATGAAGTTGTCATTGAGATTATTTATTTTTTCTTTCTTGATTGTGTTCTTTACCTGCCCGGCGGTCGTCAGCGGGCAGTTTTTGTTCCTGCCCAGAAAATCTCTGGTGGGAGAGCTCGCCCCGGATTTTACCTTAGGGACGTTAACTCATGAGACAGGGAACATGACGGAATATCGTAAAGGGAAAAAGGCCATTATCTTTTTCTGGGCGACATGGTGCCCTCATTGCCGGGAACAGCTTAAGGAATTAAATCAGGCCAAGGCGGAAATAGCCGGGAAAAATATCCAGATCATTGTGGTTGATATCGGGGAAAAGGAACAGGTCATAAGGAGATTCGTGGAGAGGGACAATATTCAGCTTGAGGTTTTTCTCGACCGGGATTCAAAAGTTTCCGATAGCTATGGCGTGGTCGGCGTTCCCAGTTTTTTCTTCGTCAATGAAGCGGGGGTTGTCCAGGCGATTGAACATTACCTGCCGGAGAGATACGAGGAAATTTTTAGCCAAAATTATTGACGGCCGCGGGAAGGGGGAAACCCTCCGGGCCGGTTTGCTGATCTTTCCCGCCGGGGCCGCTGAGGATGGATAAAAAATGATTCGCCGGGTCTAGGAGGCATTCGGAGGGACTGATTTGGAAATGTTGTCCTCTAAATTCGCCTTCAGCCTTTGTTGTATCAAGAAATTGTTAAAGGCTTCTTCCTTCTTCTCGATCAGGAGATCCTGAGCCAACAGATCTTTCTTTTCCTGAAATTCTTCTTCGTTACCGGGAACATAACTATCAAGGTGTAAGATACAATATCCGCGCAAGGTCCCGATCACATCATTGCCCGTCCTGTTTTCTTCATTTAAGGCGAAAGCGGCTTTTTGAAATTCTTCGGAAATGCCGATATTCGGCAGATAATCCCCCCGTTTGAAAACCGGGGTCTTTTGAATACTCAGATTAAGGGATTGAGCTGTTTCGTTAAAAGCCTCTTTATTCTGGGACAAGGCTTTCTGGATCTCGGCTAAATATTCTTCGGCCGATTTCTTGGCCAACTTTTTAGCCTCGTCGGAGATGAAGGCCTCTTTTACTTTATCTTTGACCTCGCTGAATTCGGGCAGGGAGGCGTTTCGGGTCTCCTTGATGCTGAGGATGTATATTCCTTCTGTTGTTTCGACCGGCTCGCTGACTTGGTTCTGTTCTAGCTGGAGGGCTTTTTGGAGCAATTCAAAAGGCCATTTGATTTCCAGCTTGGGTTCTGTCCGGCTAAAAAAGCCGGTTGTCTGAACGGGCAAATTGTGTTTTTTGGCTGCTTGCTCCAGATCGGGTTTCGCGCGCAATTCATCGTATAGGTTATAGGCGTCTGAGGAGATTTTTTCTCTCTGCGCCTCATCGGCTCCCTCGGGAAAAGGGAAGGAGAGGTAGGCGACATTGATGGCCGGAGAAGACAGGAATTTTTGTTTGTTTTTCTGATGATATTCTTCAATCTGAGGATCCAGATAGGTGACAGCTTGCTTAAAGTTTTCAAAGGGGAACAAGATGTAGCTTATTTCGACCCTCTCGTTATTGAGTTTGAAACGCGCGTACGTTTCTTCTTCCGAGACATTGACCGGCAAAGTGACCTGTTCGTGTATTTTGATTATTTTTAGGCTGTCGCGGATGCCTTCTTCGAATTCTCTGGCCTGTGTTTTGAAAATGTTCCGCAAAATGTTGTTGTAAAGCGCCATGTCGAATTGGCCGTCCCGATGGAAAAAAGGCACTTTCTCGATTGCCTGGACGACTTCTTCGTTGGTTATGTTAATGTTTCTTTTTTTCGCTTCCTCAAGGAGGATCAGCCTGTCCCAGGACTGGCTTTCTATATTGAGAAATTCTTTTATTTTATAAAAATTCTTTCCGTATTGCATGAGGGCTTGAATCGTCGTTTGTTTGTAGGCCTTCTGATATTCTTCCAAAGAAATTTTTCGGCCGAATATTTTGCCGGCATAAGTTATTCTATCTCCCCGGCTCATGATGTTGGCCGTGCCGAAGAATCCGAAGGAAATAATAATGACTATAGCGATAACCCACAGGATTTTTTTCATGACGCCTTTTTTACGCAGGACTTTCAGCATAAGGACTCCTATTGTTAACTATTTTCACCAGGGGGACAGGATTGTTTTACGATATTTTTTCGCATGGATCGAAATGGTGACATTATAACTTTGAAATTCTTCTTTGACAAGAGTTTCCTTGGAGGCCGTTGGGAGGCTGTCCAGCCCAAAAGAGAAATGTCCTAGTCAACCGGAAGGGTGGTCCTGTTTGGCCCGGGGCCCTGGTTTCTAACTTGTGCGATGGCTATATTAAAGATATACTGTATGAGATAGAAATTTGCTTTACAACATTTTTGGCGGAGGGTATAATAGCCCCTGCCTTGAATGAAATTTGAGCTAAACTAAGGTTTCTTAATATGTTAGTGAGGGAAAGATGAGAAAATTAAAATTGGGGTTACCCAAAGGAAGTTTGCAGGAGGCCACGTTCAAAGTCTTCGAAAGGGCAGGTTTTAAGCTCTATCTTTCCGGCCGTTCTTATTTTCCAACGATAGATGATTCGGAAATTGACCCTGTTTTGCTTCGGGCCCAAGAGATGTCGCGCTATGTTGCGGATGAGGCCTTAGACTGTGGGATAACCGGAGCTGACTGGCTCCAGGAAAACGGCTCAAAAGTTGTTTCCTTGGCGGATTTGGTTTATGCCAAGCAGAGTTCGGCTAAGGTGCGTTGGGTCTTGGCCGTCCCGGAAGCTTCCCGGATCAGGACAGTTAACGATCTTAAAGGGAAGAGAATAGCCACGGAATTAGTCAATGTTACCAAAAGATATCTAAGAAAAAATAAAATTAAGGCTGAGGTGGAATTTAGTTGGGGGGCGACGGAAGCCAAGGTGGCGGCCGGCTTAGTGGATGCTGTCGTCGAATTAACCGAGACCGGCACGAGTTTGCGCGCCAACAAGCTTCGCGTTGTCTCCACGGTCTGTGAGTCGACGACACAGTTCATTGCGAACAAGAAGGCGTTTGGAGACCCTTGGAAGAAGAAGAAAATGGAGCAGATTATTCTTCTCCTGCAGGGAGCCATAGAGGCAAATAATATGGTTGGATTGAAGATGAACGTTCAAAAGAAGAGGTTAGACAAAGTCCTCTCAATTTTGACTTCGTTAAAAAATCCGACTATCTCGGAATTAAGCCAAAAGGATTGGGTTGCGGTAGAAACCGTCATCGATGAAGGAACGGTGCGCAGTTTGATTCCACAATTGAAAAGCGCCGGGGCACAGGGGATTATAGAGTATCCTTTAAACAAAGTGATTTATTAAAACAGGGGTGTAGACTATGCCGTGCGGAAGAAAAAGAAAAAGACGTAAGATCAGTACTCACAAGCGCAAGAAACTTCGGAAGTCATTGCGACACTTAAAGAAAAGGGATTGGTCATAACGGGTCTTGATTCATGCGACCAATAACTATTGTGAAACATCTCAGCAGTGCGGTGCTTATTTTTTTTGTGATCGTATTGGGAGTATCACCGGAGATTTTTGCCCGTCAAGATGAACACGGCCTATCGCAAAGTTTGGCTCATTATACGATGGGGCTGATCTACGATCTTTCCGGGCTGACGGAAGAAGCGGTCAATGAATATAAGCAGGCAGCCGAATTCGATAAAGAGAATTATTTTATTCATTTTAGGCTGGGGTCGGATTATGCCCGCATGGGGATGCTCCCCGAGGCCATAGCCGAATTGAATTTGGTCTCGAAGATTAAGCCAGCTGATTTGTCCTCCCGCTATCTTTTGGCCCTGATTTATTCCAACCAGAAAGAATATAAAAAATCCGCGGATGAATACGAGTTTATTCTTCAGTCGCTTTCCCAGGAAGACCCGGAGAATATTGAGATCTCCTCGTTCCTGGGACAGCTTTATTATTCACAGGGTAAATATGAAGAAGCCATCGGACAATTCTTGAAGATTTTGTCGCGAGAGCCTCGGAATGCCAACGTCATGTATTTGCTCGGATCGCTTTATTTGGAGGTTGATCAGCGCCAGGAGGCGATTGGTTTATTTTCGAAAGCCATTGAAGTTGACCCGAAACACGACGGGAGCCTGAATTCTTTGGCCTATGTTTATGCCGAAGAGGGCCAAAATCTTGACGAGGCGCTGACCTTAATACAAAAGGCGCTGGAGATCGATCCGGAAAACGGTGCTTATCTGGACAGCTTGGGCTGGGTTTATTATAAGAAAAAAATGTATCAGGAAGCCTTGGGATATCTGCAGAAAGCCGACACCTACTTGAACGATCCGGTTGTTTATGATCACTTGGGGGATGTTTATTACCAGTTAAATCAGCAGGGTAATGCTGAGAAATATTGGAGGCTTTCTTTAGAGTTGCTGCCCCAGCAGAAAGAAGTTCTCCGGAAACTGAATGATTTGGAACAACAGCGGCAAACGGTTTTGCCGCCCGCGGATAATTAAAATCCATTTTAATGCGCCTGACCACTTTGGTTTAAAATCTGATCATGAGAACACTTTCCTTGCGAGCGCCTGCCAAATTGAACCTGTATCTGAAAGTCATAAATAAAAGAAAAGACGGGTATCATAATATCGTTACACTGTTTGAGAGAATTCATTTATTTGATGATATTCAGATGGCGCTAAATAATGAGAAAAAGATAAGGATTTTTTGTGCGCACCCTCAAGTCCCCGCGGGTCCTAAAAATTTGGCTTATCGGATGGCCCATTTATTGCGGGAAGATTTCGCCCTGGAAGATGGGGTGGACATCCGGATTCTCAAAAGGATTCCTGTTGCTGCGGGCCTGGCGGGCGGTTCCAGCAACGCGGCGGCCGTTTTAATAGGGTTAAATAAGCTTTGGAGGCTTTCGCTAACGAAAAGCGAAATGATAAGTTATGCCAAGAGGGTTGGCGCGGATGTGGCGTTTTTTCTTCAGGATTGTAGCTGGGGAGTGGGAACGGAAAGGGGAGACAGAGTAAAAAGGCTGGCGATTAAAACAAAATTGTGGCATATTTTGGTGGTTCCCAAAGTGAAAGTTTATTCTGGCGCGGCTTACGGGGGGCTCAATTTGCAGTTGACAAAAAAAGATGATGATGTTAATATTCTAATCCGTCATTTACGGCGAAAAGATCTGACGGGCGTGAGTAATTCGCTTTTAAATGATTTAGAATCCAGTACTTTTCGACTCTGCCCAAATATTATTAGAATAAAGAAAAGTATAGAGAATTTGAGTAAAAGAGGCGCTGTTCTTTCTGGTAGCGGCCCTGCGGTGTTTGGATTGGCTGAATCGAGACAGCAGGCTGAAAATATGAAATCTGTTCTTGCAAGGCGTTACAGTCAGGTTTTTATTGTACGAACATTGTAAGAAGGAGTCTAAGGCCATGGAAATCACAGAGATTCGTGTTTTCATCAAGGAAGGACAGGACAAGAAATTGAAGGCGTATACGACTGTAACGTTTGATAATTCATTTGTCGTTCGTAATATAAAAATAATCCAAGGGTCGAGTGGTTTATTTATCGCCATGCCTTCTCGGAAGGTTAAGGGGCCGTGCCCCAAATGCAGTTTCAAAAATGAGATAGGCAGCCGATTCTGTAATAAGTGTGGCTCGTCTCTGCCGCTGGAGGACCCGCAAAAGGTTGATACGAAAACTGAGCATCGGGACATTGCTCATCCGATTACAAAAGAATTCCGGGAGTATCTGCAAGAAAAGATTTTGGAAGCTTACGAAAAAGAAGTGAAAAGTGGTCGAGTGGCAGGGAGTTCTTCTGATGTGTTTTCATCGGAAGGTGATTAAGATACTCTTTATCCCATTTTGCCCGGTGGTGTAATCGGTAACACACGAGAATTTGGATCTCGGTTTCCTGGTTCGAGTCCAGGCTGGGCAGTGGTTCTCACCTCAGGCGAAAAACGCAGGGCAATCGAAAAGTGAAAGCTGACGATAGACAAGAGTGGGTTTTTGATCACGGCCAAATTTCATTCTTTTCCGGCAGGGGATATTTCGAATTAGGGTGTTTTAAAATTTTTTAGACTATTTGTTAATGGACGCATGAAAGATTTACGGACAATTATCTTGGCCGCGGGAAAGGGCACCCGGATGAAATCGGAGACGCCCAAGGTCCTGCATGGCTTATGCGGCCAGCCGATGATTCAGTATGTGCTAGATGTGGTTAAGTTTGTCGGTTCTTTGAAAATCTACATTGTCCTGGGATATAAACCGGAACTGGTCAGGGCGTCGCTTCCCGGCGAGATTGTCCCGGTCCTGCAGAAGAGACTTTTGGGGACGGCGGATGCGGTGAGATGTGCAAAGCAGCATTTTCGAGACTATCGGGGGGATGTCCTCGTGTTATGCGGCGACACGCCTTTGTTGGACAAAGACGTGGTGAAACGCCTGATCAGAAAACACAAGAAGTCAAAGGCGGCTTGTAGTGTGTTGACATCTGTTGTCTCCGATCCTCAGGGATATGGAAGGATTATCCGCGGAGAAAAAGGCGTGGTTATCGCTATCCGAGAGGAGAAGGACGCCACCGAGTTCGAAAAGAACATCGTTGAGATCAATACGGGGGTTTATTGTTTCCGCAGCCAGGACCTTTTCAAGGCCATTCGCGCGATTAAAATGAATAAAAAGAAGAAGGAATTTTATCTTACGGATATTGTCGAGCTTTTTGTCGACCAGGGGCTGCGTATCGAGACGGTTGAGGCGGGGGACCCTTCTGAAGGGTTGGGCGTAAATACCAGAGAAGATTTGGCCCTTGCCGAGTCTTTTTTACGAAAAAAGATTTTAAAGAAGTTCATGGCGGAAGGCGTGACCATCGTCGATCCGGAAACCACGTACATCCATAAAAATGTTTCAATAGGTTGTGACACGATTATTAAGCCTTTTACGGTTATCGAAAGTCATGTCCGCATCGGGAAGAATTGCGTGATCGGTCCTTTCGCCCGATTACGACCCGGCACTAAAATTCATGACACCGTGGAGGTGGGTAATTTCGCGGAAGTTTCCCGGTCGCAGATAGGGAAAAAAAGTTTAATGAAGCATTTTGGTTTCTTGGGTGACGCCTGGGTCGGTTCGCAGGTCAATATCGGGGCGGGTGTGGTCACGGCCAATTTTGACGGACGGCAGAAGAACAAGACGCGCATCGAGGACCGGGCATTTATCGGGTCGGATTCGATATTGGTTGCCCCGGTCAAAATTGGCAAAGAGGCCATGACCGGCGCCGGTTGTGTGGTGACTAGGGGAAAAGTTGTTCCGGACAAACAGGTCGTTGTGGGAGTCCCGGGAAGAATAATAAAGAGGAGAGAATAACAATGAATGGTTTGGCCGTTTTTTCTGGTAATGCGAATCCGCAGTTGGCAGAAGGTATTTGCAAATGTTTGAAAGTTGAGTCTACAAAGGTCCTGGTCGGGAAATTTAGCGAGGGAGAAACAAGGGTCAAGATCGAAGGGAATATCCGGGGGAAAGATGTTTTTATCGTTCAGCCGACATGCCCCTCGACCAATGATAACCTTATGGAGTTGTTGATCTTGATCGATGCGGCTCGACGGGCATCGGCCGAG
>Ga0265297_10008763_pt1 | contig 13347 bp, 9 predicted proteins | sample Munlanlwell13791_FD_192502 | JGI IMG/M metagenome (GOLD analysis project Ga0265297, IMG submission 192502) | Leachate microbial communities from a municipal landfill in Southern Ontario, Canada - Leachate well 137-91 | ecosystem: Engineered > Solid waste > Landfill > Unclassified | place... | reverse complement strand
GGAAAATATGGACGCGATCATGTCGCACAGATTATTACTTTTGGGACGATGGCTGCGCGCGCCGCGATTCGCGACGTTGGGCGCGTACTTGATTTTCCATATGGCTTTTGCGATCAGTTGGCGAAGTTAATCCCAATGATGTTTACACTCGACGAAGCCTTAAAAAATATTTTGGAATTCAAGGAAGTATATGACAAAGATTCCGGCGCGAAAAAATTAATTGATACGGCGAGGAAATTGGAAGGAGTAGCGCGCCATGCATCAACGCACGCTTGCGGTGTTGTGATTACGAAAAATCCTTTAGATGAGCACACACCGCTTCAATTTGCTTCAAGTGGTGATCAAACAATTGTTTCTCAATATTCCTTGCATCCGATTGAAGATTTAGGGCTTTTGAAAATGGATTTTTTGGGATTAAAAAATTTAACTATTTTGGAAAATACGCTGGGAATTATTGAAAAAATTCATGAACAAAAAATTGACATAGAATCCATTCCACTCCAGGACGAAAAGACATTTGAACTTTTGCGAAGAGGGGACACAACGGGCGTTTTTCAACTTGAATCTTCCGGCATGAAAAGATATCTTCGGGAACTTAAACCGACAATTTTTGAAGACATTATCGCCATGGTCGCGCTTTATCGGCCGGGCCCGATGGACTGGATCCCGAGTTTTATCGCCGGAAAAAATTCAAATAAAAAAATAAAATATCTTCACCCGAAGTTGGAACCAATTCTTTCGACAACTCACGGCATCGCCGTTTATCAGGAACAGATTTTACAAATTGCTCGAGATTTGGCTGGATTCACTTTGGGCGAAGCAGACATTTTGCGCAAGGCGGTGGGTAAAAAAATAGCTAAACTTTTGGGCGAACAAAAAGAGAAGTTTATAAATGGCTGTATAAAAAATAATATTAGTAAGGAAACGGCGGAAAATGTTTTTTCCTTTATTGAACCTTTTGCCGGTTATGGTTTTAACAGGTCGCATGCTGCCTGCTATGCGAGAATTGCCTACGAGACGGCGTATTTTAAAGCAAACTATCCGACTGAATTTATGGCCTCGCTTTTAACCTCGGATCATGGTGATATTGAACGCATCGCTGTTTTGGTTGAAGAATGCAAACAAATGAAGATAGAAGTTTTACCGCCGGATATTAATGAAAGTTTTTCTACTTTTACGGTGGTGGCCGCTTCGCTTACCGAAGGGCGGCCGCGTATTAGATTTGGGCTTTTGGCCATTAAAAATGTCGGAGAAAATATTGTTAAAACCGTTATTCATGAAAGAAAAGCAAACGGCGCGTATAAAAATTTAGAAGATTTTTTAACGAGAGTCCAGACAAAAGATTTAAATAAAAAATCTTTAGAAAGTTTGATAAAATGCGGCGCCATGGATAATTTTGGTGAAAGAAATCAGATGCTTCATAACTCGGATAGATTGCTTGATTTTACAAAAGACTTGGGCCGGGAAGCAGCGAGCCAGCAAACAAGTTTGTTCGGTATTATGGCCACAACTTCCGGCGTCCCAACCTTGCGCCTTGATCCCGCGCCCGAAGCGACAAAAGAAGAAAAACTTTCCTGGGAAAAAGAGCATTTAGGCCTTTATATTAGCGAGCACCCTTTATCGGAGTTAGCCGGCGATCTTAAAGACGTTGTTATCTCTTGTTCTTCTTTAAATCAATATTCACCCAATACAAAAACAAGAATTGCCGGAGTGATTAATGATATAAAAAAAGTTATTACGCGGAGTGGCGAGCCGATGATGTTTGCTAAAATCGAAGATTTGGGAGGTTCAACCGAGCTTTTGATTTTTCCTAAAGTTTTGAAAAGCATGAGTGATATTTTTCATGTCGGAAAAATGGTTATTGTAAGCGGGAGATTGTCCGACAAGGACGGGGAGATGAAATTGATTTGCGAAGACGTAAAAGAAATTAACAAAAATAATATTACAGAAATTGTGAAAAAAGTTGGGCGCTTAAGCGGAAATTTTTACCGAACGCCATCATCTGCGGGAGAAAGCGGGGCAATGAAAAATCAAACCAGCGGTGTTACCTCGCTCGGCGGGCAACCTGTATCCTTAAATGGTTACAAAGCCGTGTGTATTAGAATAAATTCGCTGGGAGGAGAAACAACACAAAAATTAAAAGACATTTTTTTTCGATACAAAGGCGACTATAAAGTTTTGTTATCGGTTTTAAGCGCCGACGGGCGTAAAAAAATTCAAACCGATTATGCGATTGCGCCAAATGATGAATGCCGCGAGGCCTTGGAGTCGGTGGTAGGAAAGGGGAATATGCAGATTTTAGAGAGTTAAGGGGGTTTTGCTAAAAACTTTATTTTCTTGTATAATTAAGTAATGTATCGGACTAATATTTGTCCCAAGCGGGGCTCTAATATATTTAAAAATATGAAAAATCTGTTTGTAAAAAGTATCTTTTTAGGGGCTGTTTTTTGCGTTATTACTTTTTTGCCCCAAGGTGTGGGGGCGCAAACTTTGGATTATGATTTGGGTATAAGTTCGGGAGACATTTTTTTCTCAGAGTCAACTTTAATTGTGGGTAAACCGATGAGACTTTATGCCGCTATAAGAAATTTTGGTACGCGCGATGTTTCCGGCTATGCCACCTTTTATTCCGGCGCTAACATCATTGGAACATCACAGGTTGTTTCTGTGCGCGCCAGCGGTTATAGCGACGAAGTTTTTGTGGACTGGACTATTCCGGAAGGAAATTTTAATATTAGGGTCAATATAGTTGGGCAATTACCTCAAGATCAAAATCCAAACAATGATTCTGCTTTGACCGGAATGTTTTATCCTGAAAAAGATGCTGATGGCGACGGGGTAATTGATAAAAATGACAATTGCCCGAATTTGGCAAACTCTGACCAAATAGACACTGACGGCGATAAGGTCGGTAATGTTTGTGATAGCGATGACGATAATGACGGATTAACCGATATTAAAGAACAAGAAATTGGTGCTAATCCGCTTGATTCAGATACTGATAATGACGGAATTTTAGACGGCCAGGATAATTGTCCCAAAGCAGCCAACTCAAATCAGGCTGATAAAGATAAAGATGGAATAGGGGATGTGTGTGACTCAACGGACAACAGTGGATCTTCTGGGTCGGGGTCTTCTTCGTCTCCAGCTGATACTGACGGCGACGGTATTCCCGACGGTCGAGATAATTGTAAAAAAATAGCAAACGCTTCTCAGGCGGACAATGATAAAGACGGGATCGGCGACGCTTGCGACAGCGATGACGATAATGATGGGGTGAGCGATGTTGATGAGGGGAAAAATGGTACTGATCCTAAAAATCCGGATACGGATAATGACGGAACAAAAGATGGCGACGATGTCGCGCCGTTAAATCAGGACGAAAGTGCTGCTTCTGGCGACGAGAATGGGACCAGCGAAAATCAGAACGAAATAACTCTTCTGACCGGATCTTCGGGAAATGGCGATTTGGAAGGACAGAATACGCGTTTGGAAAATATTTTTGTTGATTCAATTAAATTAAGTTGGAATACTTTTATTTTTAAAGTCAGAGATAATTCTGGCGAACAAGGATTAAGTTATAGTTGGGATTTGGGAGATAGTGAGTCCGCAGCGGGCAGCGAAGTGCAACATTCGTATGGAAAATCAGGAACCTACCTTATAATTTTGAATATTAATGACGGTGAGAATAATATCGTGAAAAAAATTCCCACCACCGTAAGAGTTAGTTTTTTATCGGTTAAAAATCCATACTTATCTTTTCCAATAGGAATTTTATTTGGACTGACGATTCTTTTTGGAACTAGAAAGTGGCTCAAAAAGAAGAATGAGGTAAATGAAATAGACGGTGAAATTAAATAGAACATAAAATATTTAAGGAGGTAATATGGCTAAAAGTAAAACACCGCGAAAACACGAAGCGCCAGTCAGTTTCTATCGAAGAATCGCTTTTGTTTTTGTGGCCCTGACAAGCGTTTTAGTTATTCTCGCGGCGTATTTTGTTTTAAGCAGAGCGGAAATTTCGGTTACTGTCGCTAAGGAGACGGTTAATGCAGATTTTATTACTGATTTGAAAGAAATAGCTGTTCAAAATCCGGCCGAACCGTCGGTTGCCGTTCCTGATACAGCGACAATTTCGGGAAAAGTTATGGAAACAATTGTTGATGGTAATAAAGAGTATCCGGTGAGCGGAAAAAAGACAGTTCAGGGGGACGTTGGTGGAAGAGTTACAATTTTTAACAATTACAGTAAGGATCAGCCGCTTATTGCTACAACGCGCCTTTTATCTAAAGAAGGAATTTTATATCGTTTAAAAAATAAAGTTAATGTCCCGGCGGGCGGTAAAGTAGAGAATGTAGAGGTTTATGCCGATACGCCGTCTGAAGCCGCAGCAAAACTCGGTCCGACAAAATTTACCATTCCCGGGCTTTGGGAAGGATTGCAAGATAAAATTTACGCCGAAAGTTTTTCTTCAATGCATGGCGGAGAACAGGAAATCTTTTTTGTTACCCAGGATGATTTGGATAATGCCTATAATGATTTAACAAAAAATCTTTCGATGAAAGTACTAGATGATTTAAAAAAAGAAATGCCCTCGGCCGGAGAAATCGTTGGTAAGGTTGTAATAAAAGAAATTTTAGAAAAACACAGCGACCTAAAGGTGGGTGTGCCTGGAGAAAAATTTACTGTCAATTTGAAAATGAAAGTTGTTGGCGTAGCTTTTTATGAGAGAGATTTAGAAAGCCTAGCGCAAAAAGAATTGAGAGCTAAAGTTCCAGAAGGGAAGGAATTGACAAACGTTGATTATAATGGTATGACATTCTTGGTAGAGAAATATAATGTTTCAAGTGGTGAGGCCAATATCATGGTTCATGTTTCCGGAGAGATGTCTCTAAAGCTAAACAGCCCCATTTTCGATAAGGATAAGTTCGTGGGATTCTCTAAAGAGAAGATAATACAGTATTTGTCTATTTATCCAGAAATTGAACGCATTACTATAAAATTTTCTCCGTTTTGGGTAAAAAAGGTTCCGCAGATAAAGAACAATATCAATATCATTGTTAAATAATATAAATTAATTTTTTCGGAGGTCTTTGCGGAGAGGCGGCAAAGTTTTAGTTTTATTTATGAATAAAGAAAAATTAGAAATGATGCGGCATTCCGCGGCTCACGTTTTGGCAGCCGCTGTTTTGGAATTATATCCTACGGCGAAATTCGGCGTAGGACCAGTAATAGAAAATGGATTTTATTATGATCTTGATCTGGAAAAAAAATTAACTATAGCCGATTTGCCAAAAATTGAAAGTAAAATGAAAGAGATAATAAAAAGAAGTTTACCCTTTGAAAAAGAGGAGATGTCTCGCGATGAGGCAATAAAACTTTTTGAACAATTCAGGCAGCCTTATAAATTAGAATTATTACGCGAAGGCACGGTTGGCGAAGAAGGAAAAATGGAATCTCTTGGAGGGCGTGTGACAATTTATAAAACTGGAAAATTTACCGATCTTTGCCGTGGGCCGCATGTTCCAACAACTAAAGCGATAGGCGTGTTTAAATTGACTACGGTTGCCGGAGCGTACTGGCGCGGCGATGAAAAGAAGCCGATGTTGCAGAGAATCTATGGTGTGGCCTTCGAAACGCAAAAAGAACTTGATGAATATTTAAAAATGGTTAAGGAGGCCGAGGAGAGGGATCACCGTAAGATTGGGGAAGAGTTAGATTTGTTTCACATTGATGAAGACGTTGGTGCTGGCTTGCCCCTTTGGCATCCAAAGGGAGCTCTTTTGCGCCAGCTGATTGAGGATTATTGGATAGACAAACATTACAAAAATGGTTACGAGCTTGTTCGTACTCCGCACATTGGGAATTTAAGACTCTGGGAAACTTCGGGACACTGGGGGTTTTATCGGGAAAATATGTATTCACCGATTGAAATTGAAGGAGAAAAATATCTCTTGAAACCGATGAATTGCCCGTTCCACATAAAAATTTATAAATCGCGGATGAGGAGCTACCGAGACCTTCCTATGCGTTGGGCGGAGCTAGGAACAGTTTATAGGTATGAGCGCTCGGGCACTTTACATGGCCTGACACGTGTGCGTGGTTTTACTCAGGATGACGCTCATATTATTTGTCGTCACGATCAATTTGAAAAAGAATTGGAATTAGTTTTAAAATTTGCTAAAGAAATGCTCGGCAGTTTTGGTTTTAAAGATTATAAAATTTATCTTTCTCTGCGTGATCCAAAAGACACAAAAAAATATGTTGGGGAAAATAAAGTTTGGGATTTTGCCGAAAAAATCTTACAAAAAGTTTTAGACAAAGTTAAATTTAAATATCAAATAGATGTCGGCGAAGCAAAATTTTATGGGCCGGCGGTGGATATTAAAATATGCGATGCCTTGGGTCGGGAATGGCAATGTTCAACTTTGCAGCTTGATTTGAATCTTCCGGCGCGTTTTAAGATGGAGTTTGTTAATCAGCAAGGGCAGAGGGAAACGCCAATAATGTTGCATCGGACTCTTTTAGGATCGTTGGAGCGTTTTATAGCTGTTTTGATTGAACATTATGCCGGCGCTTTTCCGACATGGCTCGCTCCAGTGCAAGTTGCCGTTATTCCGGTTGGTAAGCGTCACGTGAAACCGGCGCTCAAACTAGTTAAGGTGTTACGCGAAGAGGGGATCAGGGTTCATCTTGATGATGTTAATGAAACGGTTGGATACAAGATTAGAAAGGCGGAAAAACAAAAAGCGCCGTATATGCTTGTGATTGGTGATAAAGAAGAGAATGGCAAAAAATTAAATGTTCGCGTCCGCGGCAAACAAAAAACGGTAGCCATGACCGTGAAAAAATTTATTGAAAAAGTTAAGCAGGAAATCAAAAAGAGAAAATAGGGTATCAAAAAAGACCCGCCGAATTCGGCGGGTCTTTTAATATTTAAGCTACTCTAGATTTTATTTGTTTAATATCTTCCTGATCACGCTCTTTGAGTTGTCTTTCCCTGGTTTCTCTAAGCTCGCGGAGTTTTGCAGAAGATTCCCGCACTATCGCGAGATCACCTCGATGGCCAGCCAAATCTCGCTCTGCTTTGAGAATTTCTGTCTCGGCCGTATAAAGAGCGTCCTCAACGCCTCTTGCGCCGCCCAAACCCATAATTTCTTCAATTCTTTTTTTACTGGTTATTGGCTTTAATCCTTTTTCCATAGTTTTGGCTACAGTCAATAAATTTTTTAGATATTTTGCCATTTCTTGAAGTTTTTGGGAATCATCCTCAATTTTTGCTGCTTGTTCCGGGGAAAGGGCGGGTTCTTCAACCGCTTCGGCGGCTTCAACAATTTCTGGAGTTTCCATAACCAGCGCGGTCTTATCGTCTTCTTTAGATCTTAAACCTTTCCCGGCGGCGCGTTTTTTAGCTGCTTCAACAAGCCGCGCGGAAATTTCTTTTGGCGTTCCACCTTTAACTATTTCCGCTTGAATTTCCTTGTCGGTTAAATTGTCGTGGATACCGTCAGAAGTAACAATTGCTAGGTCGCCTGGTTCAAGCTGTTCAATATCTATTTGAAATTCGCTTTTGCTAAGTCCAAGAGCGCTCTTTACACCCCTTCGGAGATCTTTATAGAGAAAGGCTGCGGTGCTACCTCTTTCTGATCCGAACTTCTGAACTATTTCTTCTTTGCTGGTTGCCTGATCAATGAAATCGGCCTCTTCTCGGGTGATATATTCATTTTGAACAGCCTCTTCTAGGGCTCCCTGATCTTTTGTTAATCTTTTCAAGTCTTTGTTTTTCTTTAAAACATAAATTCTGCTATCGCCAGTGTGGCCGAAGACCAAGTCAGCGCCGCCGTCTGGCCTTTCAATCATTTTTACGATGGAAGCCGTTGTTCCGGCAGGGGACATCCCTTTTTCTATAATCAATTCCTGGATTTTATCTTGAGGTTGGTCTCTATAAGTTGCTTCAATAAATGGATCGTTTAGTTGTTCAAAAAATAGCTGGTTGCCTAATTTTATAACTTCTTCTTGGGTTTTTTCTAGGGCTTGTCTAATAGCCGCCTCCCATTTTTTTGCATCAGCTCCTTCGGGAACCCTAGAGAGTTCTTCAGAAGAAATTTTGGCAGCCAATTCGCTAGCTTGTTTTCCATCTAAGCCGCCGCCCATACCGTCAAAAATGCCAGCTAATTCTTGTTCTGTGTCAATAAAAGCAGCGTCCTCGTTGCGATCAGGATGATTTTTTGATGCCTCGGAAGTTAATGCGATATGCGTAGAAACTTCTTCAATTTCCGGCGAGGTAATTTTTTCTTTGGAAACTAATGGCATAAATATATTAGTAAAGGGTTATTCTTTTATTTTAACATAAAATTATAGCGTATTTAAAGAGAAAAGTCAATCCTCGCAAATCGTGGGGATAAGATAATAAGATAAAAAGAGGACCGAAGCGGTTCTTAGCGTCGGTCCTAGGTGTGCCTCTACGAGATCCCCTTAATCTCGGGTTTAGGTGTTGCGCCCTCCTTGCCCTTCTTGGTATCCGTGAATGACTTTTCCTCCTTGCCCGCCACGAAGACAATTTCCAAGGTTTCCCACTCGCCGAGGGGTTCTTCGCGACCCGTTTTGGGGTCGCGGAATTCAATCCTCGCGTAGTACGTGTTCTCTTCGGTGGTGAAATACCCTAGTCCCCAGCACCGACTGATCATGATTTTTTTGCCGCCATCTACGATGAAGCGGAAAGTTACGTGGCCAGTTATCCAGTAGTAATCTACGTCCCCCGTCGCGGTCAGCCGAAGAAAGAGGCAACCGTTCCGGGAAGTCAATTCAAGCTTCGTGATTCGATCCAGGAACTGCCGATGGAGTCGTCCATCGGCGAAGATACTTACTACTTCACCCATGGTGACACTCCTTTCCGGGAACCCCTTACCTTATAAGAATACCACAAATTTGTCAAGGGTTGAAGAAAAGGGCGTTTTTTGATAGAATTATTTTACGAGAGTGAATCCATGGCGGTTATTAAAAGACCCTTACTTTGTACGGGGCAGGGATGAATAAATTTTTATGAAAAAGTATTTTATAATTGCTTACGGTTGTCAGATGAATAAAAGTGATTCCGAGCGAGTGGCGGCTGTGCTTGAAAAAATCGGCTATGAGCCCGTTAAAAGCGAAAAACAGGCTGATTTAGCCGTGCTCGTCGCATGTTCCGTGCGCCAAGCGGCGGTAGATCGGCTTTATGGGCGGGCACGGGAATTGAATAAAATAAAAAAGATCAAGCCAAACTTCAGAATTATCTTAACCGGCTGTATTTTGCCGCAGGATAGGAAAAAATTCATTGGTAAATTTGATTTAGTTTTAGATTTAAAACAAATTACTGATTTGGAAAAATTTAAAAATTATTGCCAAAGTTGGTACGAACATTATTTTAAAATTAAGCCGCGGTATTCAACAAAATTTTCTGCCCTCGTGCCGATCATGACCGGCTGTAATAATTTTTGTTCATATTGCGCCGTGCCTTATGTGCGCGGCAGGGAAGCAAATCGTCAGGTTGCCGATGTTTTAGCTGAAGTGAAAAATTTAGCGAAAAATGGCTGTCTCGAAATTTCGCTTTTGGGACAGAATGTGAATGCTTACCGGCCGGTCGATACAAAAAATTTTTCCAAAAAAAATCCATATAAACATCCTTTTGCCGCACTTCTTTGGGAAGTGAACCGGATTTCCGGAATCCGGCGAATCTTTTTTACCGCGCCGCATCCGCGCGATATGACGGACGAAGTTATTGACGCCCTGACCTTGCCCAAGATGGTAAATTATCTTCATCTGCCGCTTCAGGCTGGGGATGATAAAGTTTTAAAACAGATGAATCGCAGTTACACTACTGTAGATTATTTAAAACTCGTTTCCAAAATAAATAAAAAAAAGCCGGGGATTGCCCTTGGTACAGATATTATTGTCGGATTTCCCGGCGAGACAAAAAAACAATTTGAAAATACCGTGGAATTATATAAAAAAGCGAATTTTGATATTGCCTATCTTGCGATATATTCGCCGCGGCAGGGGACGGTCGCCGCGAAGTTTAAAGACGATGTGCCGCGCGCTCTAAAAAAACGACGGCGTGATTTTTTGCAAAATTTGATGGAGAAAATAGTTTTAGAAAAAAATCAGAAATATGTTGGGAAACTAGTTTCGGTTTTGATTGATGAATATAAAAACGGAAAGTGCGTAGGAAATTCCTCGGAGATGAAAAGAGTGAGATTTGACGGCAAGAAAAATATGGTGGGAAAAATTTTCAGTGTCAAAATAAAAAAAGCATTTGAGTGGATTTTGGAAGGTGAGTTAAAATAAAAAAATGGCCCGTTTGAGGTGGAGCCCTACCTTTATTCTTTCCTCCAAGCGTTGCGAACCACGCCAATGGCTTTCGCGACGAGGCAGATCGCCGCGAGAATCGTCACGACGACAATGAACATCCGTTCAAGCAGAGAGAGATTTGGGGCGATGACGATGATCCCGCCCGCACCCGCAAGGAAAAGCAGCGTGAGAAGGATGTAGAGCACTCCGCTAGCCACGCCCTTGAGCTTCTTCATGGATTTATTACTCCTTTGGCGGGGTTTTCATGCAGGGTGGCGGCTTGCAGACGAGCAAAATGGCCATCACCAAACACACGATAGAGAAGCCACCGAATACCACGAAATAGGCAAGCGGTGGCGGAGAGCTGAGTGTTTGTTCATTCCCGTAGTACTCTGCAGCCCAGGCAAACGTCAATGCCAGCAAGCCGAACAACGTTGCGACGACTATGCGGGCAGTCTTCTTGGTCATCGTTTATTCCTCCTTTTCTGCCCTTAGGTTAAAATAAAAAGACTAAAATGTCAACGCTGCCAAAATTGATTGTAATTTTAGGTCCTACCGCTTCAGGAAAGACGGGTCTGTCTTTGAAATTGGCGAAAAAATTTGGCGGAGAAATTGTGAATGCCGATTCAAGGCAGATTTATAAAGGAATGGATATTGGCACCGGGAAAGTGGTCGATAAAAAAGGCGTGGTGCATTACTTACTTGATGTCATAAATCCAAGTGAAGATTTTAGTTTAGCTGATTATAAAAATAAAGCTGAGGCAGCGATTAAAAATATTTTGAAGCGAGGCAAGGTGCCGTTTTTGGTTGGGGGGACGGGGCTATATATTCAGGCGATCGTGGACAACTTAGAAATTCCGGCCGTGCCGCCGAATAAAAAGTTAAGAGCGCAATTTGAAAAAGAATTAAAAAAGCCCGGAGCAATCGCAAAATGGTATAAGAAACTTTTAAAATTAGATCCCGGCGCAGCAAAAGTCGTTGATAAAAATAATCCGCGACGGATCATCAGGGCGCTTGAAGTGTGTCTCGCGACCGGTCAGCCATTTTCCAAATTGCGGGAGAGAGGAGAGCTGCTGTTTGATGTCTTACAACTTGGTATTACCATGCCGCGAGAAAAACTTTACAAAAAAATTGACGCGCGCGTGGACGAAATGATTAAGGAGGGATTAATAGATGAAACAAGGAAATTATTGAAAAAATATAATCCATCACTGCTATCAATGAGCGGAATTGGATATAAGGAAATAGGAGAATATCTCAATGAAAATTACTCTTTAGCGGAGGTAGTCCAAAAAATAAAATATCGAACGCACGCGTATGCCCGGCGGCAAATGACGTGGTTTAAGAAAAATAAAAGAACAAAGTGGATTAAAAATTATAAGGAAGCAGAAGAAAAAATAAAAAAGTGGATTAAATAAAATTAAGGGCGTGATGCTTAAAGCAAAACGCCCCTTTTGGTCTTACGTTTTTTCATTCTACCTGGGACTTGTCCCACGTCTTTCCAGTTCCTCCTTCCCGCGGCGCATCTTCCGGATGCCCTCGGCTACCAGGCCGCCGACGACGTCCGGCGGCTGGTTTCGACCGAACGTGATGTCCAGGTCGATCACCAGCATGCCGAATTTTCCTCGGCACGAGGCGCATTCGGTCCAGACTTTTCCGTGGACACATTTCGGATCCTCGCCGTCTTCTCTGTCACACCTTTTCTCTTCTTGAGTCATGGCGTTCCTCCTTTCTTTTGCCATGGGCTCGAGCCCTCCGTGGAAATCACGGAAGGGGATAGCAAGACCAAAAACTGCCCCCGAAAAGAGCAGTTTTTGATTTTTTTATCCAAGTTTCTTTTTAATGATTTCTTCGGCAATTTTCGGATTGGCCTTTCCCTGGGTTTTTTTCATGGTTTGGCCTATAAAGAATTGGAGCAGGGCAGTTTTTCCTTTTTTATATTCTTCAACTTCTTTTGGGTGTTCAGTAATTAATCCGTTAATTATTCTTTCTATCTCGTCCAGGTCGCTTATCTGGCCGAGATTTTTACTTTCCATAATCTGAGAGGGATCTCCGCCGGTTAGCATCATTTCTTCAAGAATTTGGAGAGCCGTCGGCCCGGAAATTTTATTTTGATAAATCATGGTGATAAATTCGGCGAAATTTTCAGGGGTAATTTTTAGGCGGCGAATATCAATTTTATTATCAGCCATTAGTCCGCCGAGCTTGTTTATAAGCCAGCCGGCGACAAGGCGAACAAGTTTGTGTTTGTGCTTTTCCCAAATTTCATCTTCTGTGCCTTCCACTTCTTGGAGCGCAACAAGCCAAGCCCTGAGTTCGGAAATGATATTTTCCGCGTAATTAGCCAGTTTTTTTTCTTCAACTAAGATTTTTACTTCTTCTTCGGTAAATTCATATTGAGTAATAAATCTCATTCTTTTGGCGCGCGGCAATTCAGGAAGTTTCCCCTTAACTTTGCTTTCCAATCCACTTAAATCAAGCGGTGGCAAATCCGGTTCGGGAAAATAGCGATAATCTTGTTCTTCTTCTTTGGTGCGTTGCTCCACGGTAATTTGTTTAACATCGTCCCAACCGCGGGTCGCAAGAATTTTTGGCGGCTTTCCAGTTTCCCAAAGTTCGGCTTGTCTTTTTATTTCATATTCCAGCGCTCGCTCCACCGCTCTGAAAGAATTTATATTTTTAATTTCTGTTTTTGTGTTAAGTTTTACTAGGTTTTTTTCTTTAGCCGGATTGTCAAGAACTTCTCGAAGTGAAATGTTAGCATCGCAGCGGAGATGCCCTTTTTCCATGTCTGCGTCGGAAATTCCAAGATAGCGGGCAATAAGGCGAAGTTCCTGCATAAAAATTTTTGCTTCAAGCGGTGATGTTATGTCTGGCTCGGTGACAATCTCCAAAAGCGGCGTTCCGGAACGGTTATAATCAACGAGACTATGTTTGTCGTCTTCACTATGCATCGATTTGGCTGCGTCTTCTTCAAGATGAACGCGCTTTATTTTTATCTTTGCCCAAGGGCGTTGTTTT
>Ga0265297_10008762_pt1 | contig 13348 bp, 12 predicted proteins | sample Munlanlwell13791_FD_192502 | JGI IMG/M metagenome (GOLD analysis project Ga0265297, IMG submission 192502) | Leachate microbial communities from a municipal landfill in Southern Ontario, Canada - Leachate well 137-91 | ecosystem: Engineered > Solid waste > Landfill > Unclassified | place... | reverse complement strand
CGCGAGGATATTTTACAGGAACGCCTTTAATCTGGGGCTGCCCCTGATAGAGTGTGACACGGACCGCATAAAGAACGGGGACGAGGTGCGGGTTGACCTGGAAAAAGGGATTGTCTCCTGTTCTCAAAGAGGATATTCGCTGCGCATAAAGCCGTTCACCGAGTTTCAGAAGAAACTTGTGCGGGAAGGCGGCATAGTTAGTTATTATAAGAGATACGGAGGGCTCAAGATTGGCTCGTAAAGTCACTTTAATACCGGGGGACGGCATAGGGAGAGAGGTCAGTCTCGCGGCTAAAAGATGTATTGACGCCACCGGGGTAAAGATAGAATGGGAAGAGCAGATAGCCGGGGAAGAGGCCATTTCGAAATACGGGAATGTCTTGCCGGAGAAGACGCTGGATTCCATAAGAAAGAACAAGGTGGCGATAAAAGGCCCCATAACCACGCCCGTGGGAAAGGGTTTTAGGTCGGTTAATGTCCAGCTCAGGAGATCCCTGGACTTGTTTGCCTGTCTAAGGCCGTGTAAGATATACAAGGGGGTCAACACCAGGTATAAAAATTTAGACATCGTGCTGGTGAGGGAGAACACGGAAGACCTTTACGCGGGCATAGAGTTTGAACCGGGGACAAAGAATACAAAGGAATTGTTAAAGACGATAGAGGCGCTAAAAGGCGTCTCGATCAAGGATGACTCCGCCATCGCCATAAAACCTATTTCGGAGAGCGGTTCCAGGAGGATCGTCGAGTTTGCCTTCGAGTACGCCATGAAAAACAAGAGAAAGAAAGTGACCGCTGTCCACAAGGCGAACATAATGAAAGAGACCGACGGTTTATTTTTGAAGACAGCGGGCCAGGTAGCCGAGAAATACAAGGGCAAGATAGAGTTCGAGGACAGGATAGTCGATAACATGTGCATGCAGCTCGTGCAGAAACCAGAGCTTTATGATGTGCTGGTGTTGCCAAATCTTTATGGGGATATATTGTCTGACCTGTGCGCCGGGCTCGTGGGCGGTCTTGGCGTGGCGCCGGGAGCTAATATAGGCAAGGACATGGCGTTATTCGAGGCGGTGCACGGAAGCGCCCCGAAATATGCCGGTCTGAACAAGGCCAATCCCACGGCGATGATACTTTCGGGCGTCCTGATGCTTAGATATTTAAGCGAGACAAGGGCCGCTGATGACCTTGAAAGGGCCCTGAGCGAGGTATTGGCGGAAGGCAAGGATGTCACTTACGATTTAAAACTTGACCGCAGCGATCCTTCAGCTGTCGGGACCAGCCAGATGGCGGACGCCATAATCAAAAAATTATGAAAATAGCTATTATTGGTGCGGGGAATGTCGGGGCAATGACAGCATCGAGGATCATAGACACTGACCTCGCGGATGTCATCTTGGTGGATGTGGTGCCCGGCATGGCAAAGGGCAAGGCCCTGGATATCTCTGATACGAGGCCCATATCGGGATCCAGCGTTAATATTCAGGGTTCGGAGGACATAAAGGACATAAAAAATTCGGGCATAGTGGTCATAACGGCGGGCCTGGCCAGGAAACCAGGCATGTCCAGGGACGATCTGTTAAAGAAAAACTCGGAAATAGTAAAAGCCCTTTCCTCGCAGATAAAAAAATATTGCCCGAACGCCATCATGATCGTTGTCACGAATCCCCTGGATGTGATGAGTTATCTCGCGATGAAAACGACAGATTTTGACCCTAAAAAGGTCATAGGTATGGCCGGGGTCCTGGATTCGGCGAGATTTATTAACGCCGTATCCGAGAAAAATAAAGGCTTTTACGGCGAAGAGGTTTTTATGATGGGCAGCCACGGCGACACCATGGTCCCTATCAATAGATCTAAGCTGTCCGAGGATGCCTTCAAGAGGTCTTCGGAAATAGCGAGAAACAGAGGCGCTGAGATAGTGAAATATCTGGGTACCGGCAGCGCGTATTTCGCACCGTCCATGTCCGTGTTTTACATGGTCGAGGCCATAATAAAAGACCGGAAGAAGACCGTATGCGCCAGCGCCTACCTTGACGGCCAATACGGCGAGAAGGATATCTACATAGGCGTCCCTGTCGTGCTGGGTTCCTCCGGCGCCGAAAAGGTAGTGGAAATAAAGCTTACCGAAGACGAAAAGACCGCTTTTCAAAAATCCGCTCAGGACATCCGCGAGCTAATCTCAAAAATCTAACTTTTTTTAGCGTGTCTCCCGGCAGTCCGGGGTCATTCGGCGCTGAAATGGTTTCGCCGTCCGCTGCGGTTTACGGCTCGTTTCTCCTCACGCCTAAGACCCTATATAGCTCTGTCCGAAACTCGCCGTAATCCCTTGCGGACTTCTGCCGAAATCTTTCTTATGCGCCTCAGACCCCGGACTGCCGGGAGACACTATGCCTTCTTGCACCGGTTTAAAAACTCTCTACCAATCTGTCCCAGGATTACGCTCCAAAGTGTCCCCGGGACAGATTGAAGATAGACTTGGGGACACATTGATAGCAGATAGTCAAACCGGCACAAGAACATATTGTGGGCTTCAGTCTGGGCAGGTCTGAGAAAAGCATTGTTTGTTCGAGCGGGCACGGTGTCCCGACACTGAAAGTGTTGGGACGAGCGAGAAGAAACACTGAGCGACCTCGTCCCGAAGGGGCTGGTTGCTGGGGACTCGGCCCCGAGGGAGGCTGCCTCGCTGGGAGCAGCCGAGCGTCTTTTCGAAGACCTGCCCAGACTGAAAAATGCCCCAAGTTGACAAAAGTAGTATTGCTCGAGTGTCAACTAAGGATTAATTTTATTGTACATGTAAGCTTGTCTGCATTATAATAAATCAATATGAATAAATACGATTTGGCGGTAATCGGGTCAGGGCCTGCCGGGTACGCGGCGGCCATAAGGGCGGCGCGGCTTGGGATGAAAGTCTGTGTGTTTGAAAAGGACCGCTTGGGCGGGACATGCCTTAATTGGGGATGCATCCCCACAAAGGCGTTTTCCGCTTCGGCCGCGGCCCTGTATAACGTGGAACGCGCCGCGGAATTCGGGATTAACGTAAAAGGTTATGATATTGATTTTCAAAAAATACATGAGAGGAAAAACAATATCGTAAAAAAACTCGCCGGCAGCATAGAGATGTTCCTGAAGGCGAAAAAAATAGAGGTCAACAAGGGCCCCGCCTTGTTAAAAGATAATACGCGCGTGGTGTGCGGCGAAGTCGAAATCGAGGCGAAAAATATATTGATAGCCGCCGGCTCATCGCCTTTCGAGCTTCCGGGCATGACATTTGACGGCGTTAGTATCTTATCCAGTACACAGATGTTGGAATTGCAGAAATTGCCCAAAAGCGTACTTATAGTGGGCGGCGGCGTGATAGGATGTGAATTCGCCTCGATATTCAGGACGTTCGGCTCGGAAGTGACAATAGTGGAAATGATGGACCAGCTCTTGCCGAGCGAGGATCCTGAAATAGCCAGGAAGATAGAGCAGATTTTCAAAAAAAGAGGCATCAAGGTATTTACGGGGACAAGGGCTCAGGAAATAAAAGAAAAAAGCGAAAAGACGCTCGTGGCCGTGGGCCGCGCGCCTAATTCCAAGGGCGTGGGCGTCGAAGGATTGGGGATAGAATGCGATAAGGGATGGATAAAGGTTGACGAGCGTTTCAGTACAAGCATAAAGAATATCTACGCCGCGGGAGACACGATAGGGGGAGTTTTATTGGCGCACGTTGCTTCAAGAGAGGGTATCTGCGCTGTTGAGGCGATGACTGGGAAAGAAGGTGTATTAAACTATGATGCCGTGCCGAACTGCATCTTCACGAATCCTGAAATAGCGAGCGTCGGGCTCACGGAGAGGAAGGCCAGGGACAGGGGTCTTGACGCGGCGGCCAGGAAGTTTTTATTCTCAGCCATAGGCAAATCGCATGTCTTGGGCGAAACAGACGGGTTCATTAAATTGGTAGTGGAAAATAAGACGGATAAGATTTTGGGCGGTCAGATAATAGGGCCTCACGCGACAGAGTTGATCGCGGAGCTTTCGTTGTGCGTACAGTTCGGCATAACGTCAGAGAAATTAGCCGGCGTAATTCACGCGCATCCCACGCTGTCCGAAGCGATTTACGAAGCGAGCGAAGCGGTAAATAATAAGGCGATGCACTCGTTATGACTACTCGCATAGGCATATTAGGCGGAACTTTTGATCCCGTGCATAACGGCCATTTACATCTGGCGAAAAAGGCCTGCGATAAACTCAGGCTTTCAAAGGTTATTTTTGTTCCCTCATATCTTCCCCCGCATAAAAAAGGCGCGAAGGTCACCCCCGCGAGGCACCGCTGCAACATGCTCAGGCTGGCAATAAAAGGCAACGAGAAGTTCAGGGTGTCGGACATGGAGATAAAAAGAAAAGGCAGGTCTTATACCGTGGATACCTTAAGGTCGCTGAGAAAAAAATTCGGCGCCGCGGCGGAGCTGTTTTTCATAACGGGTTCGGATTCCTTGAAAGAGCTGAATAAATGGAAAGACCTGGAAAAGATCTTGTCGCTGTGCAGTTTCGTGATAGTTGAAAGGCCCCGTTTCAGGATCAAAAAAACCTTACCCGGGCTCACTGTCCTGCGCATAAACGCGAAAGATATCTCCTCGACAATGGCGCGCGGCATGATAAAACGCGGGGGCGCGGCAAAAGACGTGATTCCGAATAGGGTATCACTTTATATAGACAGGCACAATCTCTATTGACAATTTGGGCGAGGTGTGTTAAAGTTATGTCGTTTAACATAACCGGCATCATTTATCAAACAAGGAGGGTTTAAATGGCACAGGGATACTGCGTGAAGTGCAAGGCCAAGAAGGAAATGAAGGACGCGAAAGAAGTGACGATGAAGAACGGAAGAAAAGCGATGAAGGGCAAATGCCCGGCATGCGGCACCAGCATGTTCTGTATCTTAGGGAAATAAAGCCTGTCTTTATCCCATAAGTAGCATTACGTGAAATCAAAAGAAAAAGCGCTGCTTGTTGCGGAACTCGCAAAAGCAAAATTAGCCGAAGGCCTTTTAATATTGGACATGAGGAAGGTGTCTGATATAACGGATTTTTTTGTGATTGTGAGCGCCGCGTCTACAAAGCGCTGCCAGACAATAGCGGAACACATCGAAGAAGGCCTCCACAAGGCAGGGGAACCGATTTCCAGTATGGAAGGCCGCAAAGAGGGTCTATGGATACTCGTGGACGCCTATGACGTGGTCGCGCACGTCTTTTACGGCGACACTAGGAAATTTTACAACCTGGAAGGCCTGTGGGGCGACGCGCCAAGAATCAGTTTATGCCAAAAGAAGAGAAAAACCAGCTCCTCAAAGAAGACCTCAAGAAAAAAATAAAAGAATTTTCCGCCCTTTATGAAGTGGGGAAATCCATCACCTCCACCCTTCACCTGGATGAAGTATTGGACCTGATAACAAAAAAAGCGGCGAATATCATGAACGCGGCCGCGTGTTCATTGCGGCTCCTGGATAGTTCCTCTCAGGAACTGATCCTCAGGTCTTCCTACGGAATTACCAATAAAAAATTCGAAAAGACAAAAAGGAGCCTGCGCGTAGGCGAAAGCATAGCTGGCCGGGTCGTAAAAAACGGCAGGCCCTGCATGATTAACGACCTGACAAAAGAAAGGCACTATAAATATCCTAACCTCGCCCAGCAAAAAGGCCTCAGGTCGCTGGTCACGGTGCCGCTCCTGCAAAAAAATAAGCCGATCGGCGTGTTGAGCATCTACAGCACCCGGGTCAGAAAATATTCCAAGGAGGACGTCAGGCTCCTGTCCATGTTCGCCAGCCAGGCGGCCATAGCCATAGAGAACGCGCGTCTTTTTGAACAGGCGGAGACAGGGTATCTGAATACCATAAAGACGCTGGCCAATATAATAGACGCCAAGGACAATCAGACTTACGGTCATTCAGAAAAGGTCATGCAGCACTGCATGGACGTGGCGGACGAACTCGGGCTCCCTCCAGATGAGAAAGATGTCCTGAGATACGCCGGGTTGCTGCACGACATAGGAAAGATAGGTATAGACATAGGCATACTGAGAAAACCGTCTAAATTGAATTCCGAGGAATGGAAAATAATGTCCATGCATCCCGTGGTAGGATCCGGCATCGTAAGGCAGATAGGTTTTCTGGACAGTCTCGCGCCTATAATATTGCATCATCATGAGAGATTTGACGGCAAGGGTTATCCGTCCAGGCTGAAAAAGAAAAAAATCCCTCTCGGCGCCCGCATACTATCCGTGGTAGACGCTTACGAATCTATGGTTTCGAACAGGCCGTACAGGAAGGCGCTGTCTCTCAAGAAGGCGGAGCGGGAGCTTCTGGACGGGGCAGGGCGACAGTTTGATCCGAAGATAGTGAGGGCGTTTTTAAGGACACTCCGCAAATAAACCAATAAAATGCTCAAGATCGAAAGAGACCTGATAAATTCAATAAATTCTATCCTGGGAAAGGTTTTTCCTGACGCGAGGATAGATCCTTCCGATGTTTATCTGGACGCGCCAAAGGAAAAGAGATTCGGGGATTATTCCACGAACATAGCCATGCGTATCTCGAAACTGATAAAAAAACCGCCGATGGACGCCGCGGCCATTGTCGCCGCGGAAATAAAAAACAGCGCGGAGTGTTCCGAAACAATAGAAAGCGTAAAAATAGAAAAACCGGGTTTCATCAATCTTTATCTTAAGGACGGGGCCGTTCCGTCTGAATTAAAAGAGATTTTAGAGGCGGGGGATAAATTCGGGGGCTCGTCAGCGGGCAATGGCAGAAAGGCGCAGATAGAATTCGTGAGCGCCAATCCCACAGGCCCCCTGACCGTGGCGCACGGCAGGCAGGCGGCCATCGGAGATTCGCTTGCCAGGATCCTGGGATTTTGCGGCTACAAGGTCACGCGCGAGTATTACATAAATGACGAAGGCGTGCAGATACAGGCCCTCGGGAAGTCGGTAAAGGCCAGGTTGATGGAGCTCTTGGGCGCAAAATCCGATTTCCCGGAAAATGGATATAAAGGACAGTATGTATATGACGTGGCGAAGAGGATAAAAGACAGCGCGGCGGATCAGGATTTATCCGCGGTCTCCGATGATTTTTTCATGGAAGAGGCGTGCGAGGATATCATGCGGACAATAATCAGGGACCTGGAAGACTTCGGCGTTCATTTTGACGAGTGGTTCAGCCAGAAATCCCTCGCCAGGACAGGAAAGATAGAAAAGACGCTTGATGCCTTGAGAAAAAAAGGGTTCCTGTTCGAACAGGAAGGCGCGACATGGTTCAGGTCGACTCAATTCAAAGATGACAAGGACCGCGTGGTAATAAAGAGCGACGGCTCCTACACTTACGTCACGCCGGACATGGCGTATCACAGGGAGAAATTCGAGAAAGGTTACGATAAGATAATAGACATACTGGGCCCGGACCACCACGGTTACATACTCAGGATAAAGGCGGCATGCCAGGCCCTTGGATATGACGCGGGAAAACTTCACATAATGATAGCCCAGCTTGTTACCCTTTATCGTTCAGGCAATCTCGTGAGGATGTCGACTCGCGAGGGTGAGTTCATAACCTTGCGCGAGGTGATGGACGAGATAGGGAAGGACGCGGCGAGATTTTTCTTTATCATGAGGAAGGTTGAGAGTCATCTTGATTTTGATCTGGAACTCGCAAAACAGAAGACCATGGATAACCCGGTATATTACATCCAGTACGCCCACGCGAGGATATCAAGCATCATCGCGTTCAGGGGCGATGAAAAGACCGGCATGGATAACCTGAGCCTTTTAGACAAGACGGAAGAACTGGATCTGATAAAAAAACTGGCGCAGTACCCCAAGGCGATTATCAACGCCGGAGAAAATCTGGAACCATATACGCTATTGGCGTATCTCCAGGAGCTCGCCGGGGCATTTCATTCCTATTACAATTCTCATCGGATAGTTACGGAAGACAGTCTTCTCACGGAGGCGAGGCTCAGCCTGGCAAAGGCGGTCAAGACGGTGTTGTCGAGCGGCCTGGGCCTGTTGGGCGTAAGCGCGCCCGAGAAGATGTAAAACCTGCCATGTCTTTATTCGAATCGATCAAGATCTATAAGGGTGAGGACATTGATTACGGCTCACTCGCCAAGAAATTAACGGAATACGGTTATGCGCGCAGGCCCGCGATAGCTGAACAGGGGGATTTCAGCGTGCGCGGCGGCATCATAGACGTGTTCCCGCCTGCCTTCGAAGGCCCTGTCCGGGTGGAATTAATCGGGAACAAGGTGGAGTCAATAAAGAGCTTCAGTATCCTTTCGGCGGAGACCATCGAGGAGCACGCCATGGTGATAATACTGCCCAAGGCGGGTCTTTATCCGAGAAAAAAAATCACCAAGGCCTTTGAGACAGGCGAGAAACTGCCGATAGGGTCTTTTGTGGATATCAGGGTGAACGATTACGTGGTTCACGTGGATCATGGCATAGGGATCTTCAAAGGTTTTAAAAAATTGAGTTTCAAGGGAGAGGAAAAAGACCATATCGCGATAGAATTCGCCGGCAAGGACAAGCTGTACGTGCCAATCGAGGAGATGAACCTCATTCAGAAGTATGTGGCGTTTGAAAAAAGGCCGCCAAAACTGTACAAGCTGGGCAACAAGACATGGAAGGCGATAAAAGAAAGGGTGAAGAAAGGCATATATTCCATGGCCTTTGAACTCTTGGAATTGAACGCCGCGCGCGCGAGGCTCCAGGGTTTTTCTTTTTCAGGGGATACCGATTGGCAAAGAGATTTTGAGAAAAATTTCCCTTTCGAGGAGACGCCTGACCAGATACGCTCGCTTGCCGAGGTGAAGCGGGACATGGAATCCCGGAGGCCCATGGACAGGCTTTTGTGCGGAGACGTGGGTTACGGCAAGACAGAGGTCGCCATGCGTGCCGCGTTCAAGGCGGTGATGGACAATAAACAGGTCGCCATCCTGGTCCCCACGACGCTCTTGGCGGAACAGCATTTTATCACGTTCAGAAACAGGGTCGAGGGGTTTCCGGTAAGAGTGGAAATGATGAGCAGGTTCAAGACAGCCGGGGAAAAGGCCCGCATAATAAAAGACGCCGAAGAGGGCGGGGTGGACATATTGATAGGGACCCACGCCATATTAAGCAGGGGCGTGAAGTTTAAAGACCTTGGGCTCGTCATAATAGACGAGGAGCAGCGTTTCGGGGTAAGAGACAAGGAGAGACTGAAGAGGATCAGATTGCTGGTGGATGTCCTGACGCTTACCGCCACGCCCATACCGCGCACTTTATACATGTCTCTGATGGGCATAAAGGACATGTCCATAATAGAGACCCCTCCGCAGGACAGGCTTCCCGTGGAGGTGGCTGTCTCGGAGTATGACGACAGGATGGTAACAGAGGCGATCAGGAACGAAAAGAAGCGGGGCGGACAGGTATTTTTTATCCACAACAGGGTAAACGGGATAGAAAAAGCGGCGCGTCACTTATCAGGATTATTGCCCGGAATAAAGATCGGGGTCGCCCACGGCAGGATGCGCTCGAGAGAGCTGGAAGGGATAATGGATGATTTTATAAAAGGAAATATTGACGTTCTTGTATCTACTGTTATAATACAATCAGGCATAGACATACCGAACGCCAACACCCTGATAGTAAACCGCGCGGACATGTTCGGTCTGGCGGATTTATACCAGTTAAAAGGCAGGGTGGGCCGTTTTAAAAACAGGGCCCACGCGTACTTCCTGGTGCCGAAGGGCCGAGTGTTCAGTAAGGAGTCGGAGAGGCGTCTCAGGGCGATAGAACATTACAAGGAACTCGGTTCAGGGTTCAAGATCGCCATGGAAGACCTGGAGATAAGAGGCGCGGGCAACATACTCGGGCCGCAGCAGCACGGCTACATATCCGCCATAGGGTTTGATTTGTACTGCAGGATTTTAAAGGAGGCCGTTTTGTCCTTGACGCGCGATAAGCAACTGACATGAAAAAGACACTCATTTTATTTCTGGCGTTTTTTATCTGCCGGCCCATCGCCGCGCCGGCGGAGACCATCAACAAGGTAGTGGCCGTTGTCAATGACGAGGTCATAACGCAGCAGGACCTGGATCATCTGTTAGGCGTATTGTACGCCCAGTACGCGCAGGCATATAAAGACGATGAGCTGCTGCGGATGATGGAAGAGGCGAAGAAGGACATCCTCAATCAGGTGATAGAGGACAAGCTTGTCCTGAGCAGGGCGAGGGCGATAGGCATAAAAGTCACGGACGCGGAAATAAACGAAAAGCTGGAGGCCATAAAAAAAGAATTTCCCTCCGAGGGGGAATTTTTGAAAACGCTCGAGACGCAGGGCATCACGGTGGCCACGCTGAAGGACAGGTATAAAGACCAGCTGCTGATGAAAAAGGCGGTGGATATGGAAGTGAGATCGAGGGTGGGCGTCCTGCCGTCAGAGATAAACGATTATTATGAAAGGCGGCTGGAGGAATTCAAGCGGGATGAAAAGTACAAGGTGAAGAATATATTGATAAAGGCCTCTGATGAGGTCGGCGCCGAGCTGGCGAAGGTGGAGATAGACGATATTTACAATAAACTCAAGGAAGGCCAGGCTTTCGAAGATCTGGCGAGGCAAAAGTCGCAGGGGCCAAACGCGGAAAACGGCGGAGACCTGGGGTACATGGAAAAAGGCCGGATGCTGGAAGGCCTTGACGACGTGATATTCAAGCTGAAACCGGGTGAGTTCTCAGAGCCGGTAAAGAGCGAGATAGGGTATCATATCTTTAAAGTGGATGACATCCAGTACGGCAGGTATCTGGCCCTGGACGAGGTCAAGAAAGATATCGAGATAGCGCTGTTCAGGGAAAAATTCAGATCAGAGATAGATAAGTGGCTTGATGATTTAAAAGGCAAGGCGTATATTAGCGTGAAATAACCGCATGCGGACACAAGGACACAGGGCCACAAGGTCACACAAAAAGCCAATAATAGCGATTACCACAGGGGATCCGAACGGAATAGGGCCGGAGGTCACTGAAAAGGCGCTGGCCGACAGATCCATCAGGAAACTCGCCGATTTTATAGTCATGGATACGGAAGATGATACGGGATTCGGCGCGATAAAAAAAGCCGCGCGCCTTTTCGCGAACAGGGAGGCCGGCGGCCTGGTTACCGCGCCTGTCAATAAAGCGGCCATAAATAAATCCGGCATCCCCTTCAAGGGCCATACCGAATATCTCGCGGAAGCGGCAGGCGTTAAAAGATTCGCGATGATGCTTTGCGGGGGGCCATTAAAAGTAACCATCGTCACGCGTCATACCCCTCTAAAAAAAGTCTCGAGTTCCCTGAATAAACGATCCATAATAGACGCGATAATCCTGACCGATTCAGCCCTGAAGAGGTATTTTGGAATATCCAGGCCGAGGATAGGCGTTTGCGGGTTAAATCCGCATTGCGGGGAAGGCGGGGAGATAGGAGACGAGGAAGAAAAGATAATACGGCCGGCCGTCAGGTCAATAAAACGCGCTTTGCCGGGGGTGCGCGGGCCCATATCAGGCGACGCGATATTTTACATGGCCTATAAAGGCGGCCTGGACGCCGTCATTTCAATGTACCATGACCAGGGTCTCGGCCCGCTGAAGATGATCGCCTTTGAAAAAGGCGTCAACGTGACGCTCGGCCTTCCTTTTGTCCGCACGTCCCCTGACCACGGCACCGCCTATGATATAGCGGGTAAGGGCATAGCAAATCCATCTTCGATGAAAGAGGCGATAAAGCTCGCCGCCAAGATGCTAAGTTGACACTCGAGTAATACTCCTTTTGTCAACTTAGCCCGTACAAGATGCTCAGACTAACCGAAATCAAGGCTATTCTAAAGATGGAAAATATAAGGCCCGCCAAGCGCCTGGGTCAAAATTTCCTCATAGATCAGAATATAAAAAATAAAATAATAAACAGTATCGAGTTAAACAGGGATGATACTGTCTTGGAAATAGGCCCAGGCCTGGGCGCGTTGACGGAAGATTTATGCGGCATGGCGAATAAGGTGATTGCCGTGGAAAAAGACACGCGCCTGTATAATTTTTTAAAAGAAAGGGTGCCTTTCGATAATCTAGAATTAATAAATACGGACATCCTGAAATATGAATTTAGAGATCTCGCGTCAAAAATTAAGATCGCGGGGAACCTGCCTTATTGCATATCCAGCCCTATCCTGAATCATTTGATAGAGAACAAAAACGAGATAGATACGGTGTACGCGACTGTTCAAAGGGAATTCGCCGAAAGGGTAGTGGCTGGTCCGGGCACGAAAGATTATGGATCTCTATCCTGCTATGCCCAATTTTACGCGGAACCGAAGATTTTGTTTAACATACCGCGGGGCGCGTTTTTTCCCGCGCCTGAAGTTGATTCCTGTTTTTTGCGGATAACCATGCGCGGGGAAAAGCGTTTTGACGTTGATGAAAAGCTGTTTTTTAAAATTGTACGTTCCGCGTTTGAAAAAAGGCGAAAGACAATGGAGAATTCTCTTTATTCGGCCGGTCTTTTCCCGTCAAAAGCAAAGGTGTCAGAGGCGCTTGAGAAGGCGGGCATTCCCGCTTCCGCCAGGCCTGAGGCGTTATCGTTAAAGCAGTTTTTTCTGTTGACACAGGCACTGCGAGATGATATTATTTAACTTAATAATTTATAAGAAGTTGTGTATTTTAAGGCCATGGGAAGCATGGCCTTTTTTTGTCTAAGAATAGAAAGAACTTTTAAAAGCATCTTAACGTAAGTTGACAAAATGAGTATTACTCATTTTGTCAACTTAGCGAGATAAATCATATGGGAAAAATATATAAAATAATTAATATAACATGGATATTTGCGCTAATACTGATATTTCATGCAGAAAACCACGCTTATTCAGTGGAGATTAACACGTTAAGGGTGCCTGTAGGGGGTAGCGGAGAAAGGATTTTATATATAAAAAATGCGGTTACGGATGAAGGCATAGAAGGTGTTATTAAAAAGACTGTCTTGATAAGCAGGATAGGCATTCTTCGTTACCTCGGGGGAGCGTATGATAATCCTTTTTCTGCTGGCGCGCTTGAGCATAAAGGCCCTTGCCGCGAAGTATCTGCGGATGTGGGAAAAATATTAATGTTTATTAAAAAAAGCGACGAGGATGTGGAAATTTTTCGTTATCAGGCCTCAGAAATTTTCGAAGGCCATAAGCATTTATTTACGGTCCTGCGGCATAAGGATAAATATTATTTAATAGATACGACCTTTATTCAATTTTTTAACAGCGTCCATGAGAGCGCTAATAACAGAATAGCTGAAAAACTTTTTGGGCTCGAGGGCTTGTTTTATC
>Ga0265297_10008761_pt1 | contig 13350 bp, 14 predicted proteins | sample Munlanlwell13791_FD_192502 | JGI IMG/M metagenome (GOLD analysis project Ga0265297, IMG submission 192502) | Leachate microbial communities from a municipal landfill in Southern Ontario, Canada - Leachate well 137-91 | ecosystem: Engineered > Solid waste > Landfill > Unclassified | place... | reverse complement strand
TCTGAATGTATGAAAAACAGGTGATGCCAGTTTTCTTATGATCAAAGAGCCGCCCGGCCGGGCGGCTCTATTTCATTGCTAGAAATAAATTAATGCCGGACCGAGTGGCTCATCTAGATACAATTTCAATACTAATTGTCCAACCAGTCAACTCATTCGCTATTTTCAAAATTTTGTACCATTTGTTAAAAAAGATGATATAAAACATGTTATATTATTTGTATGCTCTGAATGAATAATTTACTTTAGTAGAACCGAATCCGGTATTTTTTTAATCCCTAAATTTTACCAAAATGGATTCATTACACAAACGAATTGTCGCCCTGGCCGATCTCCACGGCCGAAACAGGGAGAGCCTGTTGCCAATATTACAGGGAGTTGTTGAATATGACAACTATCTCTCCCAAAAATCGATGGTAGAAATCTCGAAGGAATTGGATCTCCCGGCTTCCGAAGTATACGGAACGGCAACCTTTTACTCTTTCCTGGAACACAGGAAGATGGGGAAATTTATCATACGCATTTGTAAAACCATCTCTTGTTCTATGAAAGGTAAAAACCAGATCTTGCTGGCCATCAAAGAGATGCTGAAAATTGAAATCGGTCAGACGACCCAGGATGGAAGGTTCAGCCTGGTGGAGACCAACTGTCTGGGATGGTGCCACAAGGCGCCTGCCATGGTTATCAACCACGAAGTCTTCACCGATCTAACCCCCGAAAAGGTTCGCGAAATACTGGGTGAATACATGAAAAAAGAGATATGATGTGATGATTAGTTGATTAGTTGATGTGATGATGTGTTGAGGAAACTTAGCCCGGGAATTTACCGGGTTCGAAGATCGAAAATGTAAATACGGTTTTTTTGCTTCACAATACTTAAAAGCCACAAGTTATGATAGAGCAACATTTGCTGTTGAAAAGGGTTGATTTCATATTTGTCCAGGATACCGACTGGGAAAAAATCCTGCAGAAATCAATTCACAAGCCCAAACAGGAGCTGATCAACGAATTGATTAGTTCTGAGCTGAAGGGACGTGGCGGCGCTGGCTTCCCGACCGGCCTGAAATGGAAACTTACTTCAGAAGCCGCGGGTGATGAGAAATACGTGATCTGCAATGCCGATGAAGGGGAACCGGGTACCTTCAAAGATCGGGAGATCCTTACCCGTGTTCCATACAAAGTGCTAACAGCCATGGCAGTTTGCGGATATATCGTGGGGGCAAAAAATGGCATCATCTACCTTCGCGGAGAATACAAATTTTTGGAAAAACCGCTCAAAGATGCCATCAACGAGTTCAGTTACTTCTGCAACAAAATAAACCTCGACTTCACCATCAGGATTTTTATGGGCAGCGGCGCATACATTTGCGGGGAAGAGACAGCGCTGTTCGAATCGCTCGAAGGGAAAAGAGGCGAACCCAGGAACAAACCTCCCTACCCTTCCATCAGCGGGTTCAGGAAAAAACCGACAGTCATCAACAATGTCGAAACCCTGGCACATACCTATACCATATTTAAATACGGGGCAAAAAAATTCTATGACCTTGGTGTTCAATATTCCAGGGGATCCAAACTCTTCTCCATATCCGGCGATACACCCAAGCCCGGCATTTATGAACTGGAGCTCGGTATGAGCCTGCAGGATTTTGTGGACGAATTTGGCGACGGGGACACCAAAGCAGTCCAGGTAGGCGGTGCCTCAGGTTTCCTGGTCCCCAGGAAAAAATTCCATGAAACGGCCATCGGTTACCAGGGAAAATTGGTAGGTATTTCGCTGCCAACCGGTGGATCGATGATGCTTTTCAACAGTTGCCGCTCGATGTACAACCTTCTCGATAACTATCTCGAATTTTTCAGGGAAGAGTCGTGCGGTCAGTGTACACCTTGCCGGATTGGCTGCCAGCAGCTACTGGCCGGTATCAAGGCAGTAAAAAAAGGCGAACGACCGGCCCCCTACCTCGACAAACTGCTCAAACTAAGCGAAACGATGCAATATACCGCCAAATGTGGCCTTGGACAATCAGTGGCCAACTCTTTTGCCTCCATCGTCGAAAACTTTCGGGAAGAGATGATTTATTAAATGTGAAAATTGGAAAATTGGAAAATTGGAAAATGAGAGGGTGAGAAGATGAGAACCAGATGGAGTCCCGTCAGGGACGACCAGTCTTGTAGCCCCGGATGGAGTGAAACGGAATCCGGGGAATCCGGATAAAAAAAATGATGAATGAAACAATCAAAATCTAAAAATATGTCTGATACCATCCACATCACGATCAACGGAATCCCTGTCGATGTGACAGAGGATACAGTTATTCTGGATGCCGCCAAAAAAGTCAATGTGGTGATCCCGACCTTATGCTATCACCAGGACATTTGTGTAGCAGGCAATTGCAGGGTGTGCCTGGTTGAAATTTCAGGACAGAAGCGACTGGCTGCAGCCTGTGCAACCCCCTGTGAAGAGGGAATGGACATCCTGACCAATAGCCTGAAAGTCAGGAATTGCAGGAAGCACATCATCGAATTATTGCTCTCGGAACACAATGCAGATTGTACCAAATGTTACAAAAACGGGAAATGCGAGTTGCAAAATCTTGCATCGGAATACAAGATAATGACGCAGGATTTTATTGAACTCTACAAAGAGAAAAAACGGACCATCGACAACATCTCTCCAAGTATTGTCAAGGATGACAGCAAATGCATACGCTGTCAGCGCTGCGTGAGAACCTGCGAGGAATTGCAGGGTGTCAATGCCCTTTCGGTTGCCTACAAAGGTCATGAAATGAAGATTTCGACCTTTTATGAGAAATCGATGAACGATGTGGTCTGCACCAACTGCGGTCAGTGCGTCAACCGCTGTCCAACCGGCGCCCTGGTTGAAAAAAACTACATCGAAGAGGTGTGGGATGCCATTTCCAACCCGGATTTGCATGTGGTTGTCCAGACAGCGCCTGCCGTGAGGATAGGCTTAGGTGAAGAACTGGGATATCCGGTAGGCAGCAGGGTAACCGGCAAAATGGTCGCATCCCTGAAGAGGTTAGGATTCGATGCGGTCCTTGACACGGACTTTACGGCAGATTTAACCATCATGGAAGAGGGATCTGAACTACTGGGCAGGCTGAAAAAAGTGCTGGTCGACAAGCGGACGGATGTTGCGCTGCCGATGGCCACCTCATGCTCCCCCGGATGGATCAAATACATCGAACACATGTATCCCGAATATCTGTCCAACCTGTCCACCTGCAAATCGCCACAGCAGATGTTTGGGGCATTGTTGAAAACATACTATGCCAAGGCAAGGAATATTGATCCCAAAAAAATCGTCTCCGTCTCCGTAATGCCCTGTACAGCCAAGAAATTCGAAGCAGCCAGGCCCGAAATGTATGGAAGTGGCTACCGAGATGTGGATTATGTGCTGACTACCCGCGAATTGGCAATCATGATCAAACAGGCGGGAATTAATTTCGTTCAGTTGGAGGAGATGGAGTTCGACCGCCTCATGGGCGAATCTACAGGTGCGGCCGTCATTTTCGGGGTCACAGGAGGGGTGATGGAGGCTGCTCTACGTACCACCTATGAGATCATTACCGGTAGGGAAATACCCTTCAAAAATCTGGCAGTGCTTCCCATCCGGGGGATGGATGGCGTCAGGATGAGCAGCGTAATGATAAAAGACCCGTTGGAAGAGTGGAAATTTCTGGATGGAGTGGAATTAAAATATGCCGTGGCCCATGGACTAACAAACGCCAAGAAAGCGATGGACCAAATCAAGGCCGGAACCGCAGATTTCCATTTTCTGGAGGTGATGGCCTGTCCGGGAGGATGCCTGGGAGGCGGAGGCCAACCCATCCCCACCAACTTCGAAATAAGGAAAAAGAGGGCAGCGGCCATTTATGCGGAAGACCTTGGAAAACCAATCAGAAAATCGCACGAAAACCCTGAAGTGATCAAAATTTACAACGATTTTCTGGGTAAACCGCTGGGGGAATTATCACACAAACTTTTACATACAACCTATCAAATTAGGGAAAGAACTTAGCCCGTAAACTCTTTTTGGAGTATATTTGCAGTTCAAAATTACATCATGGGAGTTACCGGAACAAAAGAGTGGAAAAAGGGGATTATTCGACATGCGGAGATTGATAAGTACCTGATAGACGGCAAGGATTACATTGACAATGAGGCCATATTTTCTGCCCTGGCCCGTCAGGCAAATCCTGATCCTCATTTTATCAGGGATATTTTGCAAAAATCGCTCTCGATAAAGACTTTAGCCCCTGATGAAACGGCTGCACTCCTGCAAGTCAAGGACCCTGAACTCTGGCAAGAGATCAACCACACGGCACTTGAGGTAAAAAAGAAGGTTTACGACAACCGAATTGTTTTTTTCGCACCGCTTTACTGTGCCAACTATTGTGTCAACAACTGTGCCTACTGTGGATTCCGTGAAGCCAACAGCCTCGAAGTAAGGCGGATTCTTACCATGGATGAGGTCAAACGCGAGACAATTTCGGTTTTACTGGAAGGGCACAAGCGGTTGATACTGGTTTTCGGAGAACATCCTTCCACGGATGTGGACTACATGATCGACTGTATCAAAGCCGTCTATTCGGTAACAGATGTGGCCCCGAAATCAGGTCAGGCGACCAACATCCGCAGGGTTAACATCAATGCTGCCCCCATGGAGATGGCCAAACTTAAAAAGCTAAAAGAGGCCGGAATCGGGACCTATCAGGTTTTCCAGGAGACCTATCACCGCGAAACTTTCGAGAAAGTCCATCCATCCCATACGCTAAAAGGCCATTACCGCTGGCGGCTCTATGCCCTCCACCGCGCCATCGAAGCAGGTGTGGACGACGTTGCCATTGGGGCGCTTTTCGGACTTTACGACTGGAAATTCGAGGTCATGGGCCTTCTGCACCACACCCTTGACCTGGAACGCCAATTCGGCATAGGCCCGCATACCATCTCCTTCCCGAGAATGACGCCGGCCCTTGGATCTTGGTTAAGCAACAACTCTGAATACATGGTTCAGGATGAGCATTTCAAAAAGCTGGTAGCAGTGCTGCGGCTTTCAGTCCCTACTGCAGGCATGATCGTGACTGCCAGGGAAAAGGCCGCCATCAAACAGGAAGTGCTGCAACTTGGTTGCACCCAAACCGATGCCTCAACCAGGATCGGAATCGGGGCCTACAGCGACCAGAAAAAAGATTTCAATGAAGAGAGCCAACAGTTTACCATCGGCGATCCGCGCGACCTGGATGCCGTGATTCAGGAGGTGGGCAAATTAGGTTACATCTCCTCTTTCTGCACGGCAGGATACCGTTGCGGCCGTACCGGCGAAACCATTATGGGGATGCTGAGCCACTGTGAAGAGAGCAAATTTTGTAAACTTAATGCGGTGTTGACCTACCGTGAATACCTCAACGATTATGCCTCACCTGAGACAAAAGCCATCGGGGAAGAGTTGATCCAAAAAGAGCTGGCAGAAATAGAAAATTCTGACTATTTCAGGCAAAAGCCCCACCTGCTTTCCAGATTCAGGCAGGATTATGGGTCCATTGTCAACGGGCAGCGGGATTTATATCTGTAATAAAAAATTCGTTAGTGGATATTAAATAGCGGTTGTTCTTAACAACTACTATTTTATGTCGTTTAGTAAACGAAATTCTTTGTGTATACTTTGTGCATTCCTTTGTGGCCTTTGTGGTTAAACATTTAAATTTCAACACAAAGGGCTCAAAGGGTCACACAAAGGACGCAAGGGGGAGTAATCAATACCCTTAACTAAACGACATTGATCTACTATTACTGAATTGATCTGATCGTTTAACAATTATTGTGAATCTCCTCTCCTCTAAACTGACAAAGATTGCTAATTTTGTCACTGATTTCTCGTAAATCGAAAGAAAACGTCTTGATTACGACCACTAAATTTTGCCTTATTTGTTTCAATTTTACTCTTTTTGATCTATGGATACACAATCGGTATTTTCGAAATTTCAAGATAAATTCTCTGCACTGGTCATCCCGATCGCATTTATCATTTCGGTAATTGTCTACTTCTTTGTGATGGGCGCCCCTTCCAATTTTCAGGGAAACAACGCTGAAAACTCTCCAATGCAAGGCAATTTTCTGGGGATTATTTACAAGGGAGGATACATTGTTCCGATTCTGATGACCTTGCTAATAACTGCATTAACCTACTCCCTGGAAAGATATTATACCATCAGAAAAGCATATGGAAATCTCCCTCCAGTTAAACTTGTCGCCAATTTGAAAGTTTATCTTGCCAAGGATGATATCCAGGGTGCAAAAGCTGAATGCGATAGGGTTCAGGGTTCGGTGGCCAGTGTGGCCAAATCGACGCTCGACAAATACGAGCAGATGGAAAAAGACAAGATCATGACCAAGGAACAGAAAATACTCGACATCCAGAAAAATATTGAAGAGGCCACTTCACTTGAATTGCCAAGCCTGGAGGAGCATTTACCTGCGCTTGCTACCATTACCTCCCTGGCAACACTGCTGGGACTTTTGGGTACAGTTCTGGGAATGATCCGCTCCTTTGCCGCAATGGCCAACGCCGGGGCGCCTGATTCTGTGGCGCTGGCTACCGGTATATCCGAGGCATTGGTCAACACGGCCTTTGGCATCGGATCCGCAGCCATCGCGATGGTGGCTTATGGTTTTTTCACCACAAAAATAGACAAGCTCACCTACGCCATCGACGAGGCAGGTTACAGTATCGCACAAACATTTGCAGCAAAACACTAAATAGTTGAGAGTGGAGAGTGGAGAGTGGAGAGTGGAAAGTTAAGAATTATCAACTCTCAACTTTCAACTTTCAACTCTCAACTTTCAACTTTCAACTCTCAACTTTCAACTCTCAACTTAAATATGCCTAAAGTAAAGATACCCCGAAAGAGTACAGTTGTCGACATGACGGCCATGTGCGATGTGGCATTTTTGCTGCTAACCTTCTTCATGCTCACCTCCAACTTTACCAACAAGGAGGCGGCAGTCATCCATGCGCCCTCTTCCATCTCGGAGATCAAAATCCCTGAACGAAACATCATGCTTGTATTGGTGGATGCCAATGGAAAGCTCTTTTTTGGCATCGATGGACAAGAAAACAGAATGACCCTGCTTGAAAAAATGGGGGAGCTTTACAACATCAACTTCAATCAGAACGAACTGAAAGAGTTTAGCCTGGTGAACAGTTTCGGGATACCTATCAGTCAGATGAAATCATTTCTCGCTTTGAAACCGGAGGAACGTGACAATCCGGTCTTTGCACCAGGAATTCCTTGCGATTCGCTCGACAATCAGTTGAAGAATTGGGTAAGCCTGACCCGAAGCATCAGCAAGGAGTACCGTATCGCCATCAAAGCCGATCAGGCTACCCCCTACCCTACGATCAAGAAACTGATGGGAACACTTCAGGGCTTAAGCGAAAACAGGTACAATCTCATTACGACGCTGGAAACATCAGCAGATCTCGACAATAAACAATAATCTTCATGGCCGAAATTGCTCAAAACCATAGAAAAGGACCCAAGAGGCGCAGAACCAAAAAACTCTCCACCCGGGTGGATTTTACCCCCATGGTGGACCTTGGTTTTCTGCTGATCACCTTTTTTATGCTGGCCACTACCCTGAACAAACCTCAAACGATGGAGATTGCCCTTCCATCGAAGGAGAAATCGGAAAAAGACGAACAGACTACCATCAAGGCATCCCGGGCGATTACTATCCTCCTGGGAAAGAACAATGCCGTTTACTATTACGAAGGCACCCGGGAAAATGATGTTGATCCGGTATTGGTTAAAACCAATTTTTCACCTGCAGGATTGCGCACCTTTCTGGTGAAACGAAATTATGAGGTAATGTCCAAAATCAGGGAGCTACGGATAGAAAAAGAGAAGAAAAAATTTTCGGACGAGGAGTTTGACAAAAAATTGACTGCCATCAAAAAGGATAAAAATGCCCCCATCGTCCTGATCAAAGCGACTGACGAATCGGTATACAGAAACTTGATCGATGCGCTCGACGAAATGGCTATCTGCAACATCGACCGTTATGCCATCGACGACATTGCACCTTTTGATTTGGATCTGATTGAAAAAATGAACGCTGAAAAGAAGAATCAAAATGGCATCCAATAACGATCTCTTTTCGCGCGAATGGTGTGACCTGGTATTTGATGCAAAACACAGGGAATATGGCGGTTATGAATTAAGGACGAACGCATCGCGAAGGCTTCTCAGGGCACTTGTGATTTCTGGGGCGCTTTTTATTCTGATCGTTTCAGCTCCTCTGCTCATCAAGCAAATATTTCCAAAAAATGTTACAAAGGATACCATGGTAAGGGTTTTAACGGATATCAAACTGGATAAACCCATCGAAGAGAATATTTTGAAGGAGCTGCCTCCCCCACCGGAGCCATTGAAAAACAGCATAAAATTTGTGACACCCGTTGTAAAACCGGACGAACAAATTGCAGAGGAAGAACCCCCAACCCAAAAAGAAATACTTAAGGAAAAAACTTCCATCGGGACTGTGAATTTTGACAAAGGCACAGATGACATTTCTGCCCCGGCAGCCAAGGAAGAAAACAACAAAATAGCCGAAGTATCTGATGTACCGCTTGTTACCGTTGATCAAATGCCACAGTTTCCGGGTGGTGAAAAGGAGATGATGCGTTTTATCAAGTTAAACCTGCATTACCCTCCGGTCGCCCAGGAGAACAACATCCAGGGTACTGTGATCATGAATTTTGTGGTGGACCGTGAAGGGAAGATTACCAACATCAAGGTGATTAAGGGCATCGGATTTGGTTGTGATGAAGAGTCTATCCGGGTTCTCGGAAAGATGCCGCTCTGGAGCCCTGGAAAACAGCGGGGGCAAACGGTTTTGGTCAGTTTTACGATGCCAATCCGATTTGTGTTGAATTAGTTAAATAAGTCATGCAAAGTACGCAAAGACATCGCAGAGACTTTACTTGTACCCCTTACTGAGCCGCCCGGCCGGGCGGCTGTACAGAATGCTGGATATAGATAATGAGACGTCCAGCCAGACGTCTCTACGCAGCATTATAGTAGAGTCGTCCGGTTGGACGACTAAAATATAAATTGATGTCAATTGTACAGCCGTCCGGCGGGACGGCTCCTATTGTGCATCCATAGAACGAAATATAAACAATTCCCTAAAAATGAAAAACCCACTTATTTTACTGATAATATTACTCCTTTCGGGTAGTTGCCGGTTCTTCAAGGGAGATCCCTACCGAAATACCCCCATTTCGGGCAAGTGTGTCATCGCGGTGGATGAAACTTTCCGTCCGGTGATGGAAGCAGAGATTGAACTCTTCAAGGCAATTTACGGCTACGCTGAAATAGGTGCCCATTATCTCCCAGAATCTCAAGTATTTGATCTTTTACTCAAGGACAGTGTTCAAATGATTGTCGCCTCGCGAATGTTGAGGGCCGATGAAATTTCTGTTCTGAAGAGTCGCCAGCTCTTTCCCAAACAGCTTAAAATCGCCACCGATGCGATTGCCCTGATCGTTCATCCTTCCTGCAAAGATTCACTTATCTCCATGAAACAGATCAAAGCCATCCTAACCGGCAAGATAGCTACATGGGACCAACTGAATCAGGAATGTCCAGCACATCCAATCAAACTTCTATTCGACAACAAAAATTCCGGGATCGTTAAATACCTCATGGAATCAATTTGTCATGGAACGTTTTCTACCGCCAACGCCTCTGCCATGGAGTTTAACCGGGAGGTGATCGAATATACCGCTTCCCATCCCGATGTCCTTGGCTTTGTTTCGACGAGCTGGATTGGCAACAGGAACGACTCTCTGCACCTTTCTTTTCACCAAAAAATAAAAGTTGTATCTGTCAGCGGGTCTGATATTCCAACAGTTGCCAACAGTTACAAACCATACCAGGCCTATCTTCCGGATAATATGTACCCGCTTTCAAGATCGGTTTACATGATCAATGCAGAACCCAGAAGCGGCCTTTCGACGGGATTGGTCTCCTTCGTTACCAGCGACAAAGGCCAGCGAATTATCCTGAAATCGGGGATTATTCCCGCTATTGCACCAACCAGAGTAGTTAATGTTAGGCCAGATTTGTAAAAACGATCAATGATTCTTCAGTTAGAAAAAATGAGATATTGGATATTTGCGCTCTTCATCTTAGGATCATCCAATTTTCTATGCAACGCACAGGAAAAGGCTTTGAACGCACCGAATTACCTTCAGGAGCTTCAACCTGCCAAAGCCCGGGCCTGGTTTCAGCAAAAGTTGAAAACCCAGCCGGAGGATGCAGTTTCCTTGATCGGTTTGGCAAACACTCTGCTCTCATTTCAATCGACCGATAGCGCTAAAATGCTCTTCAAAAAGGTGCTGGCTGTTGACGACAAAAACCCGTTCGCAATGGCTGGATTGGGGTTGGTAGCCTTGATGAACAATGATCCTACCGGGGAATCCGACTATTTTGAACGTGCCAGAAGGGCCGATAAAACCAATCCCGAAGTTTATTGCTTCATTGCGGAAGGCTGCCTCGACCTGCCAAGGCAAGATACCGCCACTGCGCTGACTTATTTGCGACAGGGACTCGATCTCTATCCTAAATACGCCCGGCTTCACTTCATTACCGCAAAGCTTGAAACCACCAAAAAAAATTATGGGACTGCAGCAAATGCCTATAACAGAGCCATCTTCTTCGATCCAAAATCTGCCTTTGCCTATCGGAATCTGGGTACGATCCTCTTTTATTCCAGGGCCTACCGCGATGCTTTGGAGGCCTTTAACAAATCAATAGCACTCGATCCTGAACAAATCCTGGTCCATAAAAATCTTGGTGATCTCTATTATGCCGTTGCCACATATGATCAAGCTGAACGTTCCTACCAAACTTACATGGAAAGGGCTGATGTTACGAACGACGATCGGGAGCGAATGGCTTTCACCCTTTTCTTCAACAAAAAATACAAGGAATCTGAGACGATATTGGAACAACTTCAACAAAACAGCCACGATGAATCGCTGCTGTTTCGAATCAGGGGATACATCGCCTATGAAACAGCCGATTATCAAAAGGGTGTTGAACTGATGACCAAGTTTTTCAATCTTCATAACACTGGAAAAATCATCGCTTCTGATTACAGCTATTTTGCCAAACTCCTTCAGAAAACCGGCCATGAAGTTCTGGCGACAGACAATTTCAGGAAAGCCATTGCAAAAGATTCCTCAAAAATTGAGAACTTTGAAGAACTTGCGAAACTTGCCGCTAAAAACAACCTGCATCAGGAGGCAGCCGGCGCCTACAAAAAAATGATCAATCTGGGTGCCGACAAGGTGGTCTCCAATTTTATGATCGGAAAAGAGTACTATTTTGAAGGGGAGCGATGGAGGGCCAGGCTGGATTCGCTGACAAAGCTCCGGAAAAGCAATGGTGATAAGATTTCAGAAAGAACAGAGGCCAAAGATTCGATGATCTATTTCTACAAACAAGCCGACAGCGCCTTCACGGTAGTTACGAATCTTAACAAGGATTATGCCGGAGGGTTTATCTGGAAAGGCAGGATTCAGGCCACTCTGGATCCTGACGCGATCACAACGGAAGCCAAAGAGTCTTATCAAAATGCACTGATTTTACTCGAGAAAAACAATCCTGAAAAAAATCGCAAATCAATGATCGAATGTTACAGATACCTTGGATCCTACTATTTCATTGGTTATGAGCGGCTTTACAAGTCGAATAAACAAGCAGCCGGCGAAATGCGCTCCAGGACATTGGAATGTTTTAGCAAAATTTTAAAGCTTGATCCATCGGATGTGCAGGCCAAAGATGTACTTGATAACCTGAGCGGAAAAAAATAGTGATATTTAAACGATTTAAGTGATACTATAGCGATTTATTATTTTGGTTTATTATCTTTGTGGCATAAAGTAATTGTCACATGGAAAATAACACAAATACCGAACCAAAAGAATTAACATTGAAAGGGCTTCTTTCTAAATGGACCTTTTGGAAGCCTTTGGTAGCAATAGCCATCGGGGGAACTCTCGGATTTCTCAACTACTATTACGTTGGCTGTACCTCCGGAAGTTGTGGTATCACAAGTAATCCTTACCTCAGCATTGCTTTTGGGGGATTCATGGGATTGTTTGTAGTAAATAGTCCATGTGCCAAAGGAAAATGTTAATCCGTACAAATTTAATTTCAGTAAAAATGAAGACTATTTCAACACCTCTGTTGCTTGGATTGATGATTCTCTTTACCAATTGTCACGCAGGCAGTCCGGTTAAAACAAGCAACCCAACATTTAATTCGGGTAATGTTATTTTACTTACAAATGAGACCTTTAAGCAAAAGGTATTCAATTACGAATTGAACAAAACTTGGAAATATGAAGGCAACCTCCCCGCCATCATCGACTTTTATGCGGACTGGTGTGGTCCATGTCGCAGACTTTCACCAATGGTTGAGGAACTCGCAAAAAAATACAATGGCAAGATCATTGTCTACAAAGTCGACACGGATGCACAGCAATTGCTTGCCCAAAACATGGGTATTTCCAGTCTGCCTACCCTGCTTTTTGTACCGGTAAAAGGACAACCAAGGTCAACTATCGGACTTGTACCCAATGAAACACTTGAGAAAGCTATCAATGAAGTTCTGTTGGTTAAATAATGCCAATCATTTTAAGTTTTTTGTCATTTGGAATTCATACAACTAAGAAGAAATAAAGGAATTTATGGGAATAGGAATTTTAATTGGGGCCACTCTCCTCGCCATGTTTGCCGGATATGTTTACTGGTCTTTTCGTAAGATGAAAAACATGCCTGTAGTCGCCGATCACAAAAAGATCAGGCAGTTAACCGATCAGAACTTCAACCAGCAGATCAAAAAAGGAGTTGTACTCGTTGATTTTTGGGCATCTTGGTGTGCCCCCTGCAAAATGATGGCCCCTATCCTGAATGAAGTTGCCGATGTTCTCGCCGACGGCAGAAGTGTAGGCAAGGTAAACGTCGAATTGGCCCGTGCAGTTTCGGCCAAATACAACATCCGGAGTATTCCAACCATGGTTCTGTTCAAGGATGGGAAGGAGATCAACCGGTTTGTAGGAATCAAGACGAAAGAATTTCTGCTCAAAGAGATGAATGGGGTGAAGTAAGGATAGAAAAAGAAATAAGGAGAATTAAAGAATCCACCCTCTAAGAAGGTGGACTTAGTTTAAGGCCCTATAAGGGCCCAAAGTCGAGCTGCTGTTGCTCTTCTAATCGTTCTTGTTTTTCTTGATATATTACGTATTTCTTGATTTTAT
>Ga0265297_10008760_pt1 | contig 13350 bp, 9 predicted proteins | sample Munlanlwell13791_FD_192502 | JGI IMG/M metagenome (GOLD analysis project Ga0265297, IMG submission 192502) | Leachate microbial communities from a municipal landfill in Southern Ontario, Canada - Leachate well 137-91 | ecosystem: Engineered > Solid waste > Landfill > Unclassified | place... | reverse complement strand
GCAATACAAAGAGGCAACGTAAAAAAAGACAAAAAGAGAAAAATTTAGGAGAAACTTTTTTTGAATAGACTTAAAAAAGAAATAAGTACCAATAGTAATGAAAGATAAAGCTGTTTGTGATTCCCAAGCTCCTCGACTAAAGTGAATATGCCAAGGCGAAAGAGTTAAAACTAGGGCAGTAAGAAGAGCTAAACTTTGGGATTTTGATAGAAGTAAAATTAATTTATATAAAAAGAAAATGGTTAATAGAGAAAGAATTAAATTTGGTAATCTAACAGCTAGTGGAGTCAGACCCAAAAATTTCACAAAGGGAATAGCGAGATATATGTAACCACCGGGTTTGAAATCACCGAATGATTTGAAATGAATAGGCCAAGAGGCACCATGCTCGTCTTTACCGGTCAAAATAAGTGAATAAGCATTGTAACCAAGAGCTGCTTCGTCTGGGTTAAGAGCAGGAGTGGAAGAAATATTAATAAATCTAACTAAAAATGCGACTAAGAGTATGGGGATGATTAGAAATTTATGGATTTTCATATGCATAAAAAGTTGAAATATTACCAATCGGACTTAATGGAATAAAATTTTTAAATTCTGGTCTTTGATCTATTCCTTGCCGGTAAATTTCTTCTTGAGAAAAGATACCTAAAGTACCAGGATGATCTTTGATAAAACTATATTGAGCAGTTTCAAAATTAATATTATCTATTTGTTTAACTTTTCCGGTATCAAGCGAACTATCGTCTAGTTTTGCTTGTAATTGATACTTTTGAGGTGAATAGGACGAATAAAAAAGATAAAAAATATAAGGTTGTCCATAATAGTCAGTTATGTAGACTCTGTTAAATCTGTTTTTATTTTTGATTACATAATCAGTGGCTTGTCGGTAACCATATAAAAAGTCTATTGGACTTCTGATTACCATGTGTTTAAGATAAAGATCGGCGTAATAAATAAAAGAAATTAGATATGAGAGAAAAATGAAAATGTAAAATAATTTGTTTTTGTATTTTTCAGTAATAAAAAATATTCCTAAAGAAATAAAATAAACTAGAGGAATGGATAAAGACATAGCCCTAACAGATTGAACAGAATCACGGGTGAGAGAGGCAGGAAGTGGAGATACTAAAAGCCAGAGTAAAAAAAACAAATTCAGTTTGTTTATTTTATCTTTGGTTAAAGCAAAAAATATACCTAAAATTAGGAAAATTAGACTAGGATATAGAATAACTCCAATATAAGGAGCTGATTGACGAGCATTTTGCCAGTCGCCTTCAAAAGCTAAAAATTGGGGTGAAAAATGATTAAAATAACGGGAGAAAAAATTTCTGATGAAGAAGATAAGTTGATTGTGAAAAATATCAAAATCGATTTGATTGGTTTCATTAATTATGGTTTGGGTTTCGGCATCTGATCTAGGGTAAGAAAAAAGACTAACAACCTTAAGGCGATTGGCATTGCTATTGAACAACATGCCATAAATAAGAGGAAGAGAAAGTAATCCTAGAGGGATAATAAAATTGAAGAATACTTTTTTGAGATTTATGGATTTGTAATTAAGCAAGGACAAAATTATTATCAAAAACAAACTAATCATTTTCCCTGCTTGGTAAGTGAAAAGACTGATACCAAAAATGAGTGCAGAGAATAATAAATATTTTGATTTTTGAGAATTAACAAATTTGTAGAATAAAAAACACGCAATAATTAATTCGAAAGTTAAAATGTTGGTTTCCCAGGCTCCTCGACTGAAGTGAATATTATATGGGTTGAAGACAGTTATTATGGAGGCAATGACGGCAATTTTGTGAGACTTGGGGTTAATTTCCTTGATGAGAAAATATAAAAATATAGGAATAAACGAACCGATAAGAATAGATGGCAATCGAACAGATAATTCATTTAGTCCAAGCAATTTTACAAATGGAATGGCTAAATAAATATAAAAACCTGGTTTGTAATCACCAAATGATTTAAAGATAATGGGTAATATCTGGCCGTATTCGTCTTTCCCGGTGTTCAATATGGAATAGGCATTGTACCCGAGAGCGGCTTCGTCCCAAAGCAAGGGAGTGGTTTTATAAAAAATTACCCTAATAAAAAAACTAATGAGGAATATTGATATTAAAAATATTTTATTTTTGTTTGTCATTTGCTTTGGTAGTAATGAAAAGGAAAGCTGATTTATTGTTTAAAAAATTTATTTTTTTAATTATTTGTTCTTCTGATATTTTACTATCTAAGATCTCCCATGGAGAGGTGATAATAAGACGATTAGGTTTGAGTGAATCTGTCTTCCAACTGATTTGGTGGAAACTAAATTTTTCTATTTGCTTGGTTTGATAGAATTTCCTTGGGTCTTGTTGACAATAGAACAAAATATAAAGATATGGTAAACCAGTGTTTAAAGGGCCATCGCTACCAAAAGTATCAGAAATAATAACTTCGTCATATTTATCTTTATTCTCACAAGCATATTGAGCAATTTGTTTATAACCATATTGCCAATATTCAGAAAAATGTTTTGGAGATTGGTACTTGTAAATGTCAATAAAATATAAAACGTTGATGAATAAAAGAATAAAATAACTAGTTAAAAATATTTTTTTAATTTTTAACCTTAGCACTTGTTCAAAACCACAGGCAATAATAATAGAGAAAGCTGGAATCCAAACTAAGCTTCTGAGTGGATGCTGCTCATTCATGGTAAATGAAGCAGGAAGTGGGCCGAGTAAAAACCATAAAAGGGTTATTTTTTTTAATAAATTATTTTTGCTTTTGACCAAGTAAAAGATTCCAAGCAAAAAAATCGGCAAATCGACTAGATATAAAATTCCGACATTTGGATAACCCGGTTTAGTAAACTGCATCCCATCTAAAAAGATGAATTGAAAGTTAAAATAATTCAAATATTTACCTAACCAATGGCGAAACACAATATAGATATCGTTGTTAAAAATAAAATCTTGGGTATTTAAGTAATTTCCATGGTGAAGAGCATTACTTAAAGTGGTTTCTCTAAAAATCGAAGTTACGGCGGCTCTAGTTTTGATGGCTGGGGTTAAGAAGAATAATTTTATAAAAGGAATGGTAAAGACACTTAATACTAGAAGACCAATAATAATTTGTTTTTTAACTTTCTTGAAATCAATTTGCTGGCGATAGAAAAATATAAGGCCAATGACAAAAATTGGGACAAAAAGTCTTTCGGAGTGATATGACCAGACAGATAGACTAAAACAAATAATAGAAGTAATTAATTGAAAAAGTTTTTTGTTTTCAATCCAAGAAATGAATAAATATGTGCCAGCTACCAAAAAGAATAAGGCGGTAACAGCTTCAAAACTGGCACGAGAAAAATGTATATGCCAAGGTAAAATACTTAACCAAAGACCAGCAAAATAGGCAGCTTTAGAATTTACTTTTAGCTTGATTAAAAGTAAAACTAAAAAGACGATAGTGAGTGATCCTAGAAGGGCTGATGGTAATCGGGTGGCAAATTCTGTTAATCCAAAAATTGCGATAAAAGGAACGGTTAAATAGACATTGACTGGAGGTTTGTAATCGCCAACAGATTTGAAGGCTAAGGGTAAAAATTCTCCCCACTCGTCTCTACCGGTTTTTAAAATTGAATAAGCGTTGTAGCCAATAGCAGTTTCATCCATCGAAAGGCTTACAGGATATTTGGTGAGTTGCCAAAATCTAAAGATAACAGCGATAAAAAATAAAATAGGTAAAATATATTTTTTCATGAATGAAAGATTAAATTTACCCTAAGGAAGAGAAAAATTGAATAAATAATTAAAAATGTGAGAAAAATATATTGATATTTTTTTGACCAAAAAGATAATTCATAGGCTCCAGCATAAAGATAAAATAGAGCAGTTGGAAAGAAAAAATAAAAACTATTTTGACCAGTAATATATCCTAAAAAACAAGATATTAATCCAATTATAAGAATTTTAAACTGAGATTTTTTGATAAGCCTAAAAATACCTAAGAATGATATTGGTAGGAGAAAAATGGCTATGGGTTCAATATTAGGAGGACAATCAATTTGGCCGCTGCCAGATTGAAAATAATAGCGAGGATTTAGTCCATTTAGATAATAAATAAATTCGTTAATTAAAAGTTGAGATTTGTTATAGAAAAATCTAGCCGCAAAGGGTCGATTGTCTTTGGTGGCATCATTCCATCGGAATTCAGAAATGTATTGAGTATTATTGAAGATGGAAGATATTTTGGTTTGGATAAATCTTGGAGATTGAATGTATTTTTGAAAAATTAAATTTGGTTTTGATAAAAATTGCCACCAAAAGAAAGGTGAAATTATAATTAATAATATAAATAGTTTTTTAACAGTCATGGTTTAATTTCTAAAATTTGAAAAGCTGGAGTTTGATCTAGAAAATTGATAGTTTTGATTAAATTTGTCTTATCTTGATTGTAGTTGTCGGGAGAAGTAATTAAAAGTGTTTTTTGATTTTTGGGTATATTTTTAGTTAATTCTTTTATTTCCCAATCGTTTATAAACTTAAATTTGTCGAAACCATCGATCCAATACCAATTGGCGTGATAGTTCCAATCTTTATTAGATGATGATTGATATTGTTTTGGATCGTAGGGCCAGTAAAAAAGTAGAAATTCATGAGCTTCGCCATACTTTTTAGTAAAAATAATTTGATCATAATTTGAATAGTGATTCTTTACGTATGAGACAACTTCTTTGTAACCATATTGCCAAGATGAAGAATAGACTTTGGAATAATTTTGATATTTTGGCCAAAACAATATTTGTCCATAAAATAGGACTAAAATTATATAAATAATAGAAATTTTAGGAAATTTTTTAATTAGAAAATTTAAACCTAATATAATAGTGATGGTAACTATAGGGAGAAAAACAATACTGCGAAGGATATGAGGAGCATCTCGAGTAATACTAGAGGGAATGGGTGAAATTAAAAGCCAAAAGAGAAGAAATCCAAACTGACCTTTTTTGATATTTTTTAGTAAAAATAAAATACCTAAAATAAAGAAAGGTAATAAAAGGGGTGAAAAAAGGAAAAAATTAGGAAGACTGAATTGATAATTTGAACCTCCACTAAAAAATACATATTGGGGATTAAAATGGCTTAAGTAATTTTTCCCGGCGATAGAAATAAAATAAGTAGCTTTGTTGACTAAGAATCGAGGATAGATTTGACGAAGTTCATTGATCTTGTTGGTAGCGCCTTCATCTAAAATGGTAACCCATTGAAAGCGAGCTTGGCCAGATTGATTAAAAGTTTGAAAAACGGCGAGACTTATCAATAGTAGAAAGGGTAAAAACTTAAACCAATTTTTGAAAAAATTATATTTGGTCTTTAATAAAACAATAAATAATAGAATTAAATAAAAAGGCAATAAAACTCGACTACTGTTGTAGGTAAAAAGACTAATACCGTAAATAAAACTACTCAAACCGTATTTTTTGGTTAAAAGAAAATAAAAACTAAGACAAAATAAAAGTAAAAATAGATTGGCTTCGAGAGCAATACGAGAAAGAAATATAAATGAGGGAGAAAAAGCAATCAGTGATGCGCCTAAAATTGGTAAAACAGATTTTTTGTCGAAAAAATGTTTGATACTTAAAAAGATAATTAAAGGAAGAATTGTTCCAGCTAAAATTGAAATTAAACGGACAGACAGAGTGTTTAATCCTAAAATGGCAACTGAAGGAACGGTTAAGTAAATATAGACAGGGAGTTTGTAGTCGCCATAAGCTCTAAAAATTGTAGGGAAACTAATCCCCCATTCATCTTTGCCGGTTTTTAAAATTGAATAAGCGTTGTAGCCGTGAGAAATTTCATCCCAATTTAAACTTGGGGGAAATTGATTTAAATTGATTATCCTTAAAATAAATCCCAAAATAAGGATAATAGTTAAAATAATTTTTTCAAATTTCATTTTTTGGTTTGAAAAATATAGATAGCCTCTGGGGGTTCGATGATAGAGGGATAGTAAATAATATAATCAGGTTTGGTATCTAAAAATTCCTCTGGTCGACCAATTAGGATAGCATTGGGAAGGTTTTTGTCGCCACTAATACTAAGTTCTCGAAAGGTGTATTTACCCAAATTGTATTCTCCTAGTTTGTCTAAAAAGGAAACATTTTCAGATTCATATTTTAACCAATTTTTGGATTCTATTTGAGTAATTGATGGGTCAATTTTTTCAAAAAAGGAAACATAAGCTTGTGGTTCGGAAAGTTTTCGTGAATAAATAACTTGATCGACGTCAGAATTATTTTTAACGAAATTAATGGCTTCTTTATGACCATAGAGCATACCTTTGGCAAGAATTTGATTCCCTTGGAAAAAATATCTTTGTAAAAAGACACCTGAAGTAAATATAAAAATAATAGAAATTAAACAACAAGTGATTTTTTTTACCTTTTGGGAAACACTTTCAATAAATAGAATAATGCCAGCGGCAGAAATTATTTGAATAAAGGGCATCATTAGAGATATTCGATTACCAGAATATTGGCCTTTGGCGAGACTGGCAATTAAGGGGGCAATTAAAATGACTAGTCCTAGAAAAATGATTGATCTTTTGAATTCAGGATATTTATTTTTTACAATTAGAAATAATAAGATAAATAAACCGAGAGTGGGAATAATTCCTAAAACCCCAAACCCAGGGATCATGCCATAGGTAGTTTCTCCAGCACCTTGGGTGATTAGGAATTGAGGTGAAAAATAGGAGAGATAACTTTGGCTAAAAATCTCGCCTAGATAAACCATCTTGTTGTAAAAAATTTTGACTATGGCATAAGGTAATCCGTTTTGAGTCATTTCATATTGGTTATTGGAAACTCCGCGCCATTGATCGGTAGGATTGAAGATGGCGATATCATTGGTTCGACTAGATTTAATTTGGTTAGTAGTTTGAAAATGAAATAAAAATAGTAAGCTAAACAAAATGACTAAAATAATAGTGAAAATTTTTTGTCGATAAATTTTTTGGTAAAAGAAAAGAAAAACTAAAAAAATTGGGGTAAAAATTTTGGCTGAATGATAGGTAAATAAACTAATACCGAAAATAAAGATTGATAAAGTGAAGAGAAAATAATTTTTATTGTGGCTTGATTTTAAAAATAAAAAAGTAGCTAAAGAAATAATAAAAACGACAACATTTGCTTCCAGAGCAACACGAGACATAGGTAAACTCCACGGAGATATGGCCATAAACAAGGCGCTTAGAAGACTGATGTTTTTATTTTTGAAAAATTGATAACTAATCAGATAAGTTAGGAGGATGGTAAAAATAGATAGAAAAGCATTGGGAAAACGAACTGCGAAAGGAGTTAGACCAAATATTTTTATACTAGGAATCATAAGTAGAGTTTGAAGTGGTGGTTTATAGTCTCCAAAAGAACGTAAATTTAACCAGTTACTACTTCCCCATTCATCTTTGCCGGTGAGAAGGATTGAATAGGCGGTATAGCCTTGGGCTAATTCATCTGGAGTATACGAATTGGGTAAATCTCCGAGTTTGATTAAACGTAAAAAAGCGGCTAGGACTATTATTAAAATAAGAAGGATTTTGTGTTTCATTGTTTTTGAATAATTTGAGCTAATATGGTTTTGTTTGGATTAAATATAGTTTTAATAGTATTAAAACTAGAAATTGGATTTTGAGTTAGATTCCAGTCTCCAGGAATATCTTTATCTTGAAATAAAATAAAAGTGTCTTTTGGTTGAGATATTTTAGTTATTTGAGAAATAACATCATTATTTTTCCAATTGTTTATAAAATAAATCTTTTGGTCTAGTTTAAAACCATCGAGGTTATAAATAATATTCTTAACTTCTTGATCTTGGAGAGGAGTGGTAGATTTATATTTTTGATAGAAAACAAAGGGTAAGAGTGAATTGTATTTGGCATTACTGATAAAAACTCTGGAAGAGTTGACAGGAATATTTTGAAATATTTCTTGGTAGCCATAGTTCCAAACTTCAAAAGAATCTTTGGGGTAGTGGACAAAATATTCATGTGAATAAGAGATTGTTTCGAAAATAGCGGTAGTCATTAAAACAGAAACAATTATTTTTGATGTAATTTTGGGGCTGGAAAGTAATTTGTAAATACCATTACCAATAAAAAAACAAATGGCAGGAAGAAGAATAAAAAGTCTAGTGGCATGATTGCCGCCATTGGTGGTTAAGCTGGTAGCTACGGGAGAAGTAATAAGCCAAAAAAGCATTAGTTTGTTAAGTTTTAATTTTAAATCGAGTGAAAAAAGACCAATAAATAAGAAAGGAAGAAAGGAAACAAATATTAATCCAAAGTTAGGAACGCTGTGGCGTAAGTTGTTGATATCACCATGGTTAAATAAAAATGGTAGAGAAAAAGCGTTTAAATAGTTTTTAGTAAATTCTTGAATCCAAGAAATGGGTTTGTTGTGGAATATTTTTTCGATATTAGGAACAGTGGCAGAAAAAGAAGTTCTCTTTTCGACGATATTATTTACGATTTTGGGGTCATTGAAAATATTGATCAGCCCAAAACGATTAGCAGCATTACCAAAAAATATTTGACTTAATAAAGGAACGGTAACAATTAAAAAAATAAGAGAAGAGAAAAAGATGGATTTTGGTTTTAAACTGGACTTAAATTTGGAAAAATTAGTAAAGAAAATAAATAGAATTAATAATGGAACAAAGATATTGGCAGTGTTGTAGGTGTAAAAACTAAGGCAAAAAAATAAAATACTTAAATAAAGGAATTTATTTTTGTTATTATCAAAATATTTGAAAATAAAATAGGTGCCAGAAAGGATAAGAGAAATGAGAAGAGTAACTTCAAATGAAGTGCGGCTGTAGTGAAAATGCCAAGGGGTAAAGGACATAACAGTAGCGCTAATTAGGGCAAGTTTATCTGATTTTGAAAGAAGTAAAACTAATTTGTAGACAAGAAAGATACTTAAAATGCTAAAGATAATGGGAGTGATGCGGACACCTAATTGAGTTAACCCAAAGATTTTTATTCCGGGGATACTTAGATAGATTAGAAGTGGGGCTCGAGATTCAGAAAGGGATTGAATATAGGTAGGAAGTAAATTACCTTTGTAGTCTTTGCCAGTGTTTAAAATAGAATAAGCTTGATAGCCGACATCGATTTCGTCACCAAAAAGGCTCAGGTTGTTTATTCTATAAATTCTGGTAATAAAGGAAAAGACTATTAATATTAGTAAAAAAATCGAATACTTAGGTATTTTCACTTTTTAGATATCTGACTAAATAATTGAGACAGATTATTATTAGTATAAGGGAAAAAACACGACAAATGGCGAAGTTAGAAAAGATAAGAATATTTTTGATAGGGGTTATAAGCGGGTAAAACCAAAGGTTGTAGAGATTGATAAAATGAATGACAGATAAAATTACTAATGATTTGATAGTGAATTTTGGATTAGGTAGGAAAATTAAAGTGGTTAATAGAGGAAAAATAGGATAAAGATAGCGTTCGTGCATGTTGGTTAAAAAAATAAAAGTGCCAAAGGCAGTAAGGAGTAAACTGGTGAAGAGGCTGGTTAGGGTGAGTTTTGATTTTATGAATTTAAAACAGACAGGGATAAGGAAAATAATGAGTAAAATTCGAGACCAAGTCTGGTAAGTTAAGCTTCCAAATTTAATAAATTCGGATTTGGAAAAATCGATGCCAAAAAGTAGAAACCAAAAATTGAAAGCGTTACCATTTAGCATGCTCCCCTGTCGAACTAATACTCGATTGGTGTACATATAGTAAAGCCATTGGATAGGATTTTTGTCGCCAAAAGTAAAAGGAATAGCTAAAAGGTAGATAAAAATAAAAAATAAAACAAAGGGAAGAATAAATTTTTTCCAATCTTTGATTTGTTTGACTAAAAGGAGAATAAAAATAGGAATGTAGATGATGAGAGATAATTTAAATAAAAAACAAGATAAAAATAAAAAAATTCCGGGAAGATATTTTCTTTTGAAAATTAAATAGAATCCGGAAACAGCGAGAAGATTAATAAGAGAGTCAGTTTGACCCCAAATGGTGGAGTTATAGATAAGAACTGGATTGAACAAGAATAAAGCGCTAGCAAAAATAGCAGCCTTAGGTTTGAATTCGTTAACAATTTTGTAAACAAGGAAACCTAGTCCAAGATCGGCTAATATAAATGGTAGTTTGACAGACCAAACTTGAATATTGGATTCAATAAAGGGAATGATAAATGAAGGGAAAAAAGGGAATGTTTGGTTTAAAAATTCAATAAAACTAAAAGTAATATTTTTAGTTAGGGCCATGAGAGCAAAAAGAAGCATAGTTCCTAGTGGTTGATTTGGCCAAGAAACTCCCCAAAAAATGTTTTCATAAAATTTTTTTGGGCCAAGATCTAAAAATCTGATTCCCCAGTCAATGTGATTGTTGAGATCTGGATGCCATTGGGAAATAAACATGAAGATCAATCTGACACCTAAACCAATTAATAAAAGATGAATTATTTTAAATGAATGAGTTTTTGCCATTTTTGACCAGACCAAATAATAAAATTAATTAGGTAATGCTTGATAAGACCATGAAATTTTTTACTACTGGGAATAAGACGACGCCATTGATCTTTTTGGGGAGCTAAGTTTTTTCCACTGGCACCATGTCGATGAATGATTTGACAACCAGGATAAAAATAAACTTGTTTACCAATTTGGTTGACTTTACGACAGAGATCCATATCTTCGAAATAAAAATAATATTTTTCGTTCCAACCACCAATCGATTCAAAAAAATGTTTATTTACGGCTAAACAACCACCGGATATATAAGAAACTTGGATTGGATTTTGGTTTTTTGGAACATATTTTGAAAAAGCATTTGGTTTATTTAACCAAAATTCTTTAAAAGCATTTAGGGCTGTTTGGGGTGGAAAGACAGAACCTTGAGGAGTTAGATCGGGATTTAAAAATTTTGGCCCAATGATTCCAATATCAGGATTATTTTTTAGGAAATCTATCATATTTAGGATATTTGCGTCTAAAAGTTCAATATCGGAATTCATAAAAACGACATATTCTGAAGTAACTGACTTTAAACCGATGTTGTTGGCCTTTGCAAAACCTAAATTAGCGTGATTTTCAATTATTTTTACGTTTTTATATTTGGAAAGAAGTGAAACGGTATTGTCTTGGGATCCATTGTCAACAACAATTATTTCTTGGTGAGGAATGTATTTGTTTATTGTCTCGACACATTTTTTGGTAATTTCGGCAGTATTCCAAGTTACGATAATAAAACTTAATTTTGTTGTCATATTGAGATTTTACACCTAAGTTTTAAATAAATTTTACTATTATTAACAAGGTATAATTTGGCTATGAAACAATTTTTTAAGAAAAATTGGTTGATATTGATGGTGTTGTTGATAGCAGTTGTATTGAGAATTAAATTGTCTTCTATGGTAGCCCATGAGGATTTGATAACTCAAACTGGTTGGGGTAAACAAATTTCTTTGAAAGGTACATTAAAAGATTATTATGAATGGAAAGTTTGGGGTGGAACATCTCCCAATCATCCACCATTAATTAGTTGGTTGTATTGGATGATTTATCCAATACATAGTAGTGTGATGCATTTTTTGTCTAATTTGGGAAATTTCATTGCTTTAAATAGGCTAGTACCAACTAAATTTTTATGGCTTTTTGATTTTGCTAAATGGTTTGGATTGGATCAATATGGAACGACATCAATATTGTCAGGGGTAATTTTGATATTAAAACAATTTATGATTGTGGCTGATTTATTGATTGGTGGAATAATTTATTACATTTGTAAGAAAAATAATATTAATTGGAAAAAGTGGGTACTACTTTATTTGTTTTTGCCTTTTTCTTGGTTTTTATCTTCAGCATGGGGTCAGTCGGATCAATTATCATTTTTATTTTTGATAATCGCTTTTTTGGGGTTGGCTTCGAAAAAATATGCAATAATGTCGCCTCTTTTTTATGCCATTGCGGCTAATTTAAAACCTAATTGTATTTTACTTTTGCCCATATTTTTATATTCTTGGTATAAACAAAAACATTCGGGTTGGAAATTAATTATTGGTGGATTGTTAGCTTTGATTTTTAGTTTCTGGACAGTCTCTTGGGTTACTGATCAAAATGTTTTTAATTACACTTTTACGGTATTAATAAATAAATTATCAACTGGGGAAGGATTGATAAGCTATAATGCTTTTAATTTTTGGTATATTTTTTATCCTTTTTCATTACCTTACGTTCATGATGATATTGTTTGGGGTGTATTGAGTGCAAAAAATTGGGGTTTATTGATGGTTTTTGTTACTACGATATTAAGTTTAAAGGTTATTAAAAATAAAAAAATAGAAAATATTTTTGCAGCTATGTTTGTGGCGGGTTTTGGAAGTTGGTTGTTTATGACGGGAATGCATGAACGTTATTCTTTTTTGGCAATAGTTCCTTTATTTTTATATTCGATATTTAAAAAGAAGTATTTAAAATATTTCTTAATTTTGTCGACAATATTTACTTTGAATTTGTTTATTGCGTATTGGCCATATGAAATATGTTTAGATATTAAAAAAGTATTAGAATTAAGTAATTTTTTGATTGCAAGAATACTTTCTTTAATTAATTTGTTAACTTATATTAAAGTTACTTATTTAGTGTTGAAACAGAAAGAATGAAAAGTTTTTTGAAAAGGAATTGGAAAATATTATTGGTTTTATTGGTAGCAATACTATTCCGGTGGAAATTATCGTTGATGGGGGCTCATGGTGATTTGAGAGTGCAATCTGAGTGGGGAAATTGGATGTACCAAAACGGTGGTCCGAAGGGATTGTATGATTGGAATGTTTGGGGATGTATTTGGCCTAATCATCCACCATTAATTAGTTGGTTATATTTTTTGGCTTATAAAGCTCATAGCGGATTGATGTTTCTTTTTTCAAACTTTGGAAATTTTATTGCTTTACATAGATTGGCTCCGACTAAATTTATGTGGTTTTATGATTTTATTAGGTGGTTTGGTGAAGCTAGATATGAGACCACTCCATTTTTGATGGGAACAATTGTAGTAATAAAACAATTTATGATCTTGGCTGATGTTTTGATAGCTGGAGTTATATTTTATATTTGTAAAAAAAATAACGTTAATTGGAAAAAATTTGTTTTGCTCTATCTTTTACTACCGTTTACTTGGTATTTGTCGGCGGCATGGGGTCAGTCGGATCAATTGTCATTTTTATTTTTGATAATCGCTTTTATATTGTTAACATCAAAAAAATATGTAACAATCTCTCCCCTTTTATATGCAGTA
>Ga0265297_10008759_pt1 | contig 13352 bp, 15 predicted proteins | sample Munlanlwell13791_FD_192502 | JGI IMG/M metagenome (GOLD analysis project Ga0265297, IMG submission 192502) | Leachate microbial communities from a municipal landfill in Southern Ontario, Canada - Leachate well 137-91 | ecosystem: Engineered > Solid waste > Landfill > Unclassified | place... | reverse complement strand
GGTCAAGCCGGGGCACATCCGCACCCTCAAGGATATTCACCATCTGCCTTACACCACCAAGCAGGACCTGCGGGATAACTATCCCTTCGGCATGTTTGCCGTCCCCATGGACCAGATTGTCCGGATACACGCCTCATCCGGCACCACCGGCAAACCCACCCCCGTGGCCTATACCCAGCGGGACCTGGAAACCTGGTCGGAGCTGATGGCCCGGACTCTGGCGGCGGCCGGCGCCCACCGGGGCGATATCGTCCACAACGCTTACGGCTACGGTCTCTTCACCGGCGGCCTGGGTTTTCACTACGGCGCCGAACGCCTGGGGGCTGCGGTCATCCCCGTGTCCGGCGGCCAGACCCGGCGGCAGATCATGCTGCTCCAGGACTTTGGCCCCTCGGTCCTCGTCTGCACCCCCTCTTTCGGCCTGTACCTGGCCGAGGTGGGCCGGGAGATGGGAGTCGAATTCTCCAGCCTCAAACTCCGAGTGGGCATCTTCGGGGCCGAGCCCTGGACCGAAGAGATGCGGGGCGAAATTGAGAAGCAACTGGGACTGGATGCCGTGGATATCTACGGCCTCTCCGAAATCATCGGTCCCGGGGTGAGCGTGGAGTGCATCGAAGCCAAGGCCGGCCTCCACATGGCCGAAGACCACTTCCTGCCGGAAATTATCAACCCAAGCGATCTGTCGCCGGTCCCCCCCGGGGAGATGGGCGAACTGGTGATCACCACCCTCACCAAGGAAGCCGTGCCGCTCTTGCGCTATCGCACCCGGGACGTTACTTCACTGAATTATGCCCCCTGCCGCTGCGGCCGCACCCTGCTCAGGATGAACCGGCTGCGGGGCCGCTCCGACGACATGCTGATTATTCGAGGAGTGAACGTCTTCCCGTCCCAGATCGAGTCGGTACTCATGCAAACCCCGGGAGTGGCGCCCCACTACCAGCTCATTGTGGACCGGGACGGGCAGTTGGACACCCTGGAAGTCCAGGTGGAAGTGGATGAAGGCACCTTCTCGGACGAAGTCAAAAAAATGCAGACCCTGGCCCAAAGCATCCAGAGGCAGATCAAGGACTACTTCACGGTTTCCGTCAAGGTCAAGCTGGTGGAGCCCCGCACCATTCCCCGGAGTGAAGGCAAGGCCAAACGGGTCATCGATAAGCGGCAGTTGTAGTGTTCAGTGGTCAGTGGCCAGTGGCCGGTAGAAGCAGAGGCTTTCTTGGATAAGCCGGTGCGATCCTATCAGGATTTAATGGCCTGGCAGAAGGCCATGGATTTGGTTACCGAAATTTATCAGGCAAGTCATAAATTTCCACGAGAAGAGATCTTTGCGCTGACCAGCCAACTTCGTCGGGCAGCAGTATCAGTCCCGAGCAATATCGCCGAAGGGCAGGGAAGATCGTCAAGAAAAGAATTTATATATTTCTTGGGAAATGCCAAAGGTTCTTTATCGGAGGTGGAGACGCAGGTTTTTAATCGCTCACAAACTCGGTTATATCGGTGATGAGGTTTTAAAGGCTCTTTTGAATCTCTCGGCAGAGGCAGGACGAATTCTAAACGGACTCCTGGCTGCGCTCAGGAATAAAGATAAACAATGAATTTTATTGGCAAAAGATTTTTTTGTTTTTCTACTGGCCACTGGCCCCTGACAACTGACAACTGAAGGGGAACCCCATGAAAGTTGAACAAATTTCGGTATTTTTAGAAAATAAGGCTGGCCGCCTGGCCGAAGTCACCCGGGTCCTGGGCGAATCCGGGATCAACATCCGGGCCTTGTCCCTGGCCGACACCACCGATTTCGGCATCCTGCGCCTCATCGTCGATCAATACGATAAGGCCCGGGAGATCCTGAAAAGCAAAGGCTTCACCGTCGGCAAGACCGAAGTGGTGGCGGTGGAGGTTCCGGACCGTCCCGGCGGGCTGGGGCTGGTGCTCCAAATCCTGGCCGGCGCCGGCGTCAACGTGGAATATATGTACGCCTTCGTGCAGCACAGCGGCAAGAACGCGGTCATCATCTTCCGCTTCGACAACCTGGAGCAGGCCATCGCATTGCTCCAGAAAGAAGGCATCCACATATATAAAGGTGAGGAAGTCTATCGGCTATAATTTCATTGGGAGGGAGATCTTATGAAGGCAAAGGCAATTCTGGTTGGCGTGGCCCTGGCCCTGGCGAGTCTGGCCCTCATCTGCTTGGGCTGCGGCGACTCGTCGAAAGCCGCGCCCTACGTGGTGGGCGGCATCTTTTCCATCACCGGCCCGGCTTCTTATCTCGGGGAGCCTGAACGCAATTCCATGCAGATGGTAGCCGATGAAATCAACGCCAAGGGCGGCATTAACGGGCATCCCTTGAAGGTGGTCATTTATGACGACGAAGGGGACGTGACCAAGGCCCGCCTCCATGCCACCAAGCTGGCCCAGGAGAAAGACGTGGTGGCCGTAATCGGACCCAGTCTCACCCATACCTCCATGGCCACCCTGGAAATCACCCAGAAGGCCAAGCTGCCTTTGATCTCCTGCGCCGCCGGCATCAGCATCACCTCCCCGGCCAAAGACCGCGTCTGGGTCTTCAAAACCGCGCAAACGGACCAGATGGCGGTGGATCGCATCTATCAATACCTGCAGAAGCAAAATCTCAAGCAGGTGGCTATCCTCACGGTGTCCACCGGCTTCGGCGTGTCGGGCAAACAGCAGCTCCTGGAATTGGCCCCCAAGTACGGCATCCAGGTGGTGGCCCAGGAAGTCTTCGGCGAAAAAGACACCGACATGACCCCCCAGCTCACCAAGCTCCGGGGAACCCCGGCCCAGGCGGTGATCTGCTGGGGCACCGGGCCGGCTCCGGCCCTGGTGGCTAAGAACATGAAACAGTTGGGCATTACCTTGCCCCTGATCCAGAGCCACGGCGCCGCGTCCAAGAAATTCATCGAACTGGCCGGAGATGCGGGGGAAGGGATTATCATGCCTGCCGGCAAACTGGTGGTCTGGCAGCAGTTGCCCGATACCGACCCCGCAAAGGCCGTCTGCAAAGAATACTCTGAAAAATATAAGGCCAAATTCAAGGCGCCGGAATCCAGCTTTGGCGGCTATGCTTATGACTCCTTCCGGATGCTGAATCAGGCCCTCGCCAAAGCGGGCAGCGACCGGGAAAAAATCCGCGGCGAACTGGAAGGCCTGAAAAACTTCGTGGGCGTCAGCGGCATTTTTAACATGAGCCCGGAAGACCACAACGGCCTGACCCCGGCCGCGTTCGTCATGGTGAAGATCCACAGCGGCGGGTTCCAGTTGATCGATTAGCAGTCAGCAGTTAGCAATTGGGGGTCAGAGGTCAGCTTCGTGAAGCTTCGCCGTCGAGGGTGACGACCGCTGACCCCTGCCCTCTGATCCCTGTTCCCTGATCCCTATCTCTGTTCACGGAGGCAGTTCACTCCCCTTGGAGATTTTTGCCGATCTGCTGCAGTATCTCATCTCCGGCCTGACCAACGGCGCGATTTACGCCCTCATCGCCTTGGGATTCGGCATCATTTACAACACCACCACTATCATCAATTTCGCCCAGGGCGAGATGGTCATGCTGGGGGCCCTGGCCGCCATCAGCATCTATTCCCTGACCCCGTCCCTGCCCCTGGCCTTCCTGGGGGCCGTCGTCCTGGTGACCCTGGTGGGCCTGGTCTTCGAACGCCTGGCCCTGCGCCCGGTGAAGGACCCCAGCCCCATCACCCTGATCATTATCACCGTGGGCGGTGCGGTATTCATCAAAGGAGTGGCCATGCTCCTGTGGGGCAAAGAGGCCTTCAACTTGCCGCCCTTTTCCAGCAATGCCCCCATCCACCTGGGCCCGGCCACCATTTTACCCCAGAATCTCTGGGTCCTGGGGATCACCGCGGTGTCGGTGGCGGCTCTCGAAGCCTTCTTTCGCCTCACCCTGGTGGGCAAGGCCATGCGGGCCTGCGCCTACAATACCCGGGCCGCCCGCCTGGTGGGGATTGCCGCCGGCCGCATGGTCCAGCTCTCCTTCGGGGTCAGCGCCGCCCTGGGAGCCGCGGCCGGCATCCTCATCGCCCCCCTGACCCTCGGGGTCTATGACATGGGCACCATGTTGGGCCTCAAGGGATTCTCCGCCGCCATTATCGGCGGCCTGGGCAGCCTGTCGGGCGGGGTCCTGGGGGGCCTGGTGCTCGGAGTGGCCGAAGCCCTGGCCACCGGCTTCATCTCCTCCGGCTACCGGGACGCGGTGGCCTTTCTCCTGCTCCTCCTGGTCCTGTTCCTGCGCCCCCAGGGCCTGGTGGGGGGGCGGAAATGAGGCTTTCCCGCTTCCTCAACCGCTGGGTCCTCTATGCCCTGGCGGTCCTGGGCCTGGCGCTTTTCCTGCGCGATGAGTACTCCTTCACCCTCCTCAATTTCATCGGCATCCACGCCCTCCTGGTGGTGGGGCTCAACCTGCTGCTGGGCTACGCCGGCCAGATCTCCCTGGGGCACGCCGCCTTCTTCGGGCTGGGCGCTTATACCTCGGGCATCCTCACCGCCACTTACGGCGTCAACCCCTGGCTGGCCATGGCGGCGGGCCTGGGGGTCTCGGGCGGCGCGGCTTTTTTGATCGGCATCCCGGCCTTGAAACTGAGGGGCTATTATTTGGCCATGGCCACCCTGGGTTTCGGCATCATCGTCTATATCTTCCTCAATGAGGCCCATGACCTCACCGGCGGGCCTTCGGGGCTCAGCGGCATTCCCTCCCTGTCCCTGGCGGGCTTTCCTCTGAACACCCCACACCGCCTCTACCTGTTGATCTGGATCATCCTGGGGCTGATCCTGGCCTTGAGCGCCAACCTGGTGAATTCCCGGACCGGCCGGGCCATCCGGGCCCTGCATGACAGCGAGGCCGGAGCCGAATCTCTGGGGGTGGACACCTTTCGCATGAAGCTCAAGATCTTCGTGTGGAGCGCCCTGTACGCCTCTCTGGCCGGCAGCCTCTACGCCCATAGCCTCAATTTCATCGCGCCGGGGTCCTTCGGTTTCATGTTTTCCATCAAACTGGTGACCATGGTGGTCCTGGGCGGCATGGCCAGCATCTGGGGCTCGCTCTTGGGGGCCGGGGTGCTCACCGTGCTCCCGGAGATGCTCACGGTGTTCCATGACTTTGAGGTGGTGATCTTCGGCGCCATTTTGATGGTGGTGATGATCTTCCTGCCCCGGGGCCTGGTGCGGGGCATCCTGGACCTTTATGAATTCCGGCGCTATAAGAAAAAAGGGGGGCATATCCCTGTCTGAGGCGCGGCTTTTGGAACTCCAAAGAGTCAGCCTGGCCTTCGGCGGCCTGCAGGCCGTGGAACAGGTGAGCTTTGAGGTGGCGAAGGGGGCTATCAAGGCGGTGATTGGCCCCAACGGCGCGGGCAAGACCACCCTGTTCAATCTGGTGACCGGGTTTCTGGCGCCCCAGCAGGGCCGCATCATCTTTCAGGGAGAAGAGATCCAGGGCCGGCCGGCCCACCGCATCGCCTGGCAAGGGATCGCCCGCACCTTCCAATTAGTGCAGCTCTTCGACCACATGACGGTCCTGGAAAACGTCATGGTGGGGCGCCACCGCCTGAGCCGGTCAGGGCTGCTGGCGGGGGCCCTGCAGTTTCCCTGGACCCGGACCGAAGAAAAAGGCATTCGGGCCGAGGCGATGGAGTTTTTGGAGTTCGTGGGGTTGGCGAATCGGGCCCAGCAGCCCGCCGCCATCCTGCCCCTGGGTTTAAAGCGCATGCTGGAGATTGCCCGGGCTTTGGCCTCCGCCCCTACCCTGCTCCTCCTGGACGAACCCGCCTCGGGCCTGGACGCGGTGGAGACCGAGCGCCTCAAGGACCTGATCCTGGCGCTCAAGGACCGGGGCCTCACCCTGCTCCTGGTGGAACACGACATGGGCCTCACCATGGAGGTCGCCGACGAAATCGCGGTGCTCAACTACGGCAAACTCATCGCCGACGGCCCGCCCCGGGCCATCCAGAAGAACCCGGAGGTGATTGCCGCGTACCTGGGGACGGATTGGCAGAGTCAGTAGCCAGTAGCCAGTTGTCAGTTGTCAGTTTGGGTGAAGGGAGAATCTTGAAATGGGGCAGTCGTATCGGGATTTGGTAGTCTGGAGAAAGGCCATGGATCTGGTCGCAGATATTTATATGATAACCCAGGTATTTCCAAAAGAAGAATTTTTGGGCTTACAAGTCAACTCCGGAGGTCGGCTGTTTCAATCCCAAGCAATATCGCCGAAGGCGCTCAATGGACTTATTGCCTCGATGAAGAAATGATCTGACAATGGAGTAACTGGCTACTGACCACTGGCAACTGGCTACTAATATCATGCTGAAGATCAAAAACCTCTCCGCCTATTACGGCTCCGTCCGGGCCCTCAGCGGCGTGACCTGTCACGTCCGGGAGGGTGAGATTGTCACGTTAATCGGGGCCAACGGCGCGGGCAAGACTACCCTGCTCAACGCCATCTGCGGGCTGGTGAAGAAAGACGGCGATCTGGAGTTCGCCGGGCGGTCGTTGAAGGGCCTGGCCCCGGAGGAGATCGTGGGGCGGGGGATCTCCCAGGCGCCCGAAGGCCGCCAGCTCTTCGCGCCCATGACCGTGGCGGAAAACCTGGAATTGGGGGCTTACCGCCGCTACCGGCGGGACTCCCGGGCCGCGATCCAGGCTGATCTGGAACGGGTCTTTGAGCTCTTCCCGCGCCTCAAAGACCGCCTGGAGCAGAAGGCCGGCACCATGAGCGGCGGCGAGCAGCAGATGCTGGCCATCGGCCGGGCCCTCATGGCCAAGCCGAAGCTGTTATTGCTGGATGAGCCGTCCCTGGGCCTGGCCCCCCTGGTGGTCGAGGACATCCTGGCCACCTTGGCCCGATTGCGGCAAGAAGGCGTGACCATCCTCCTGGTGGAGCAGAACGCCCGGGCCGCGTTGAAGGTGGCCGACCGGGCCTACGTCCTGGAAACGGGCCGCATCATGCTGAGCGGGGCCGCCGCGGACCTGCTCCAGGACCGCCAGGTGACCCGGGCTTACCTGGGCCGGGACTATAAGGAATTTACCGAGGGTAGGTGAGTTGCCAGTAATCAGTAGTCAGTAGTCAGTAGTCAGTTTTGGCTTGCTATAGGTTGAGAAAATATGACTAAAAATTATAGAGACTTGATTGTTTGGAATAAAGCAATGACATTGGTCACAGAGATTTACCGCATAACCAGGGAGTTGCCTAAGGATGAGCTTTTTGGACTCACGAGCCAACTTCGTAGGGCATCAGTTTCAATTCCAAGTAATATTGCAGAAGGACAAGGACGACTATCAAAGGGAGAATTTCGAGTATTTTTAGGGAATGCCAGAGGATCATTATCAGAGTTGGAAACCCCAGGTTTTAATAGCCAGAAACCTCGATTTTATTAGCGAAATTGAGGCTTCCAGACTGTTGGAAATGACAGATGAAGTTGGAAAGACCTTAAATGGCCTCATAGCTTCTACGAAGAGGTAACGGTTGCAGCTAGCCAACTGCCAACTGACTACTGACTACTGACTACTGACTACTGGCTACTGGCTACTGGCTACTGGCTACCCAAGGAGGTAAGGCACATGCGCCACCCGGAAATTGAGGCCATGGACCGGGGAGAACTGGAACTGCTGCAGTTGGAGCGGCTCCAGAGCACCCTCACCCGGGCTTACCGTCAGGTTAAGTTTTACCGCCGCCAGTTCGACCGCCTGGGGTTGAACCTGGATAACATCAAGAACCTCGCTGATCTGGCCCGGCTGCCCTGCACCACCCGGGAAGACCTGTCGGAAAACTACCCTTACGGCCTGTTCGCGGTGCCGCTCAGGGACATCGTCCGTATCCTTTCCTCTCCGGGCACCACGGAAAAGCCCCTGGTGGTGGGCTATGCCGCGCCGGACGTCAAGCTCTGGCAGGAGCTCCTGGCCCGTCTCTACACCGCCGCGGGCATCACCCGGGAAGACATCGTGCAGCTCATCCTGCCTCCGGGACTGGCCAACTGGCGCCGGGACCTCCAGGCGGGCGCTGAGTACCTCGGGGCCTCGGTGATCCCCCCGGCCACCCTGAATTTCGCCAAAGAACTCATGGTAATGCGGGATTATAAGACCTCGGTCCTGGTCACCACCCCGCCCCTGGCCCGGCACCTCCTGGCGGTGATGGCCCGCATGGACCTGACCCCGGCGGAGTTGAGCCTCAAGCAGGCCCTGTTGGTGGCCTCGCCCCTGACCGGAGAAGTCCGGCAGGAAATCGAGCAGGGCTTCCAGGTGCAAGCGGCTACGGCCTACGGCATCACCGAAGTCATGGGACCCGGCCTGGCCTTCAGTTGCGGGGCCGACGGGGGTCTGCATTTTTCCGAAGACCATTTTTACCCGGAGATCATCGACCCGGACACCGGGGCGCCGGTTCCACCCGGGGCCTCCGGCGAGCTGGTGATCACCACTTTGAGCACCGTGGCCTTCCCTCTGGTGCGGTTTCGCAGCGGCGACCGGACTTCGCTTATCCAGACAGCCTGCCCTTGCGGCCGCACCCTGGCCCGCCTGGGGGAGATTACCGGCCGCACCGACGCCATCTTTGCGGTGGGCGGCATCAAAGTCCACCCGGACCAGATCAACCTGCTGATTCAAGAGGTGATGGGCGGGGCGCTCCCTCAGTATCGCCACCGGGTGGTGACGGAAAAAGGCCTGGAGGTCCTGGAAATCGACCTCATCGTGGCCGAAAGCTTCTTCTCCGACGAGATCAAGTCCTTGGAGATGCTGTGCCGCCGGGCCCAACGCCACCTCCAGGAGAACTTGGGCATTAATGCCCGGATTACCTTGAAGGAACTGGGACTTGGATAAGGGGAACTTGGTCCAATATCACTGAAAGGAGCAAAGCATGCTGCCCCGAAGCCGTCGTCCCACTCCGCCGGGAGAAATTCTGCGCCATGAATTTTTTGAGCCTTTAGGCCTGAGCCAGAAGGAGTTGGCCGCGGCGTTGGGCATTACTCGCGTCCGCCTGAGCGAGATTATTCGAGGCAAGCGGGCCATTACTCCGGATACGGCTCTGCGCTTAGCCCGGTTATTTGACACCACCCCTGAGTTTTGGCTGGGTCTGCAAACCGATCTGAGCCTCTGGGAAACTCTACAGAGCCACAATGCGGAATACGAGAAAATTAAGCCTGTGAAAGAGCGATTTGATAATCAGGCATCTTAAAGAAATTTTAGTGATGGCCGGTGATTTGGGTCGGCTGAAAGACCAATGTCTGCAACTTTTTATTTTTCTTTGCCCCGGAAATAGCCTATAAGGAAAAGATAAGGAGGATGTGGCGATGATGAAGGCTCGGAAGATTTTAGTATTAGGTATGGCCCTTACTCTATTAACCGCCGGCCTGGCTTGGGGCGCGGCGGAGCCTATTAAGGTCGGCACCGTGCTGCGGCTGTCCATCGGGGCCGAACACGGCACCCCCTCTCGCCGGGGCGTCGAGATGGCGGTGGCGGAAGTGAACAAAGCCGGCGGCATCAATGGCCGGCAGGTGGAACTCATCGTTGAGGACGAAAAGGACTCGCCCGCGGCCGCGGTGAACGCGGTGCAGAAACTCATCAACGTGGACAAAGTGGTGGCCATCGTCGGCCCCATGACCTCGGGCGACATGATGGCCGCCGGCAAGATCGCCAATGACGCCAAAGTGGTGGATATCAGCCCCACCGCCACCACTCCTCAGTTGAGCGGCTACGGCGCCTACCTCTATCGGGGCTGCTCCCGCATCGACAAGCAGGCCCAGGTCCTAACCGACTACGTGGTGAAGAACTGGAAGCCCAAGACCGTGGCCATCTTTTTCTCCAATGAGCCCTACGGTAAAGGCTGCGCCGGTCTCTTTACCAAGTTCTTCGAAAAGAATGGCATCAAGGTGGTGGCCACCGAATCCTTCATGCGGGGCTCCCGGGATTTCAAGGCCCAGCTCACCAAGATCATGGCCACCAACCCCGACTTCCTGTTCATCCCCGGCTACACCCCGGAAACCGCGCCTGCCGCGGCCCAGGCCCGCCAGTTGGGCATGAAGCAAAAGATTCTGGGAGTTTACGGCGATATGGACCCGGTTTATATCCAGTTAGCCGGTCCGGGCGCGGAAGGTCATGTCATTGGGGGCGAGTATGACGAGAACTACGACACTCCCAAGAATAAGGCCTTCAAAAAGAATTATGAAGAGCTGGTCAAAAAGAACAACGACCCCTATAACATCATGTTCGCCGCCCTCCATTATGATGCCGCTTCCGTGCTCCTGGAAGGCATGAAGAAAGAGGGCCCGACCGCGGAAGGGATCAAGAAATACCTGGATAATGTGAAAGACTTCGACGGCGTCACCGGCAAGCTCTCGTTTGATAAGGACCACGACGTGGTCCGGGCCGGGACCTCAGGGGTTTATATCCTGGAAGTCAAGGGCGGCAAGTACGTCAAAGTGGATTAAAAGGTTTGCCGATCCAGAAATAAGGGCAGGCGCTTCGCCGGCCCGCAGAAACCGCGCGGGGCAGCGGTTTAGCATTTCCTCAGGAAAATGAAGAGGTAGGACGGGTAATACCCGTCCTACCTCTTTTTGTGCCCCCTGAACCAGTCTTCGATAAGAGCGGATAGCGACAGGTTCAATCGGCTTTTACTTTAGCCAAAAACCTAAAACGGTTACTTCTCCACCAGAATGACCTTGTGGTTAATCAGGTTCAGGCTGTGGATGGCGGCCTTTAAGACCTTCTGCTCGCCGAAGATATTGACGATCCTGACGTTGTCGCCATCGGGTTCGATGACGTCCACATCTTTGAGGACCAGTTCTTCTTCACCATTTTTCAACAGGTATGCGGTCGCTTCACACATGGTCGATGATCTCCTTTAACTTCTGGCTCACGATCTTTTCCACCAGGTGGGGGAGGGGTTCGGGAATCAGGCCGACGATCTCCACCGCCTCCTGGGTTAGGGGCAGCAAAATTTTCCGGGCCGGGGCCGAGGCAATGGCTTCGGCTATCTTGGGGGTCACTTCCCCCATCATGGCGTTGGCCAGGACGATGGACAGGCAGCCCAGGACGACGTCGGCGGTGGCCACGGTACGGACAATGGCGTTTTCCCCGCTGGCCCCCCGGTTGGCCCGGGCCTTCATCATCTGGGCGGTGGCCACCGCGTTGGTGCCCAGGGCGATGACCTCATGCTGCTCCCCATAAACTTCTTTCAAACGCTTAATGAGTGCGGCGCCGATGCCGCCCCCCTGGCCGTCGATAACGCAGATGCGCACAGGTCCCGCCTTTTACTCCAAACCGAATTTGGCTCTTAACCGGTGAAAGACGATTTCCGGCACCATGCCCTCGATATCGCCGCCATGCACCGCGGCTTCCTTGAGGATGCTGGAACTCAAGAAGACCCAGCGCAGGCCGGTCATGAGAAAGACCGTTTCAATTTCCGGTTCCAACCGGCGGTTCATCATGGCCAGTTGAAATTCATACTCGAAATCGGTGACGGCCCTTAAACCCCGCAAGATGGCCCGGGCATTTTGTTCCCTGGCGTATTTGACCAGCAGTCCCTCGAAGGTATCCACGGAAACCTGGGGGAACTCCGCCAGAGAGACCCGGCACATTTCCATGCGTTCTTCAATGGTGAACAGGGATTTCTTGAAGGCATTAGTGGCCACCGCCACAGTGATCCGGTCGAAGATCTTCAAGGCCCGCTGGATCAGGTCCAAATGACCGTTGGTGATGGGGTCGAAAGAGCCGGGATAAACCGCGATATCAGGCATCGGTCAGGTCTGCTCCTGTTCTTCAAAGAGATAAATAGCCACCTGGGTGTCGCCATAGCGGCGCACCTCGAGGCGCCGCAGCCGGCCGCAGGCCTCAGGCAGCGTCTCCCGGCGGCTGTGCTCCACCACGACCCGGGCCCCGGGCGCCAGCAGGTTCAGGGAGGCCAGGGCGGTCACGGCCGCGGCCGCCACTTCGCCGCCATAGGGCGGGTCCAGAAAAGCCAGGCCGAAACGCTCGCCCCGGCCGGCAAATTTCTTCAGAGCGGCGGCAGCCGGCAGGGCCCAAACCACGGCGCGCTCCAATAGGCCCAGATCCTCCAGGTTGCGGCGCAGCACCTTGAGGGACTGCGGGTGGTCCTCAACGAAGACCGCCGCAACCGCCCCCCGGCTCAAGGCCTCGATGCCCAGCGCGCCGGTCCCGGCAAACAGGTCCACGACCCTGACCCCCGGGACCGCGGCCCCCAGGATGTTGAAGACCGCCTCCCGAACCTTGGCCGCGGTGGGCCGCATCCCGCCCCGCACCGGGGCCAGACGGCGGCCTTTCAAGTCGCCGGCGATGATTCGCATCGACTGCTCCTTAGGAGCAGTCGGCTATCAGCTTTCAGCTATCAGCTATCAGCAAAAAATCATGAGCCTGGATCAGGCTTTTTTAGCTGTCCGCTGAAAGCTGACGGCTGACCGCTATTTCCTTAAATAATCCCGGATGAGGATCTCCGCGATCTGCACCGCGTTGGTGGCCGCGCCTTTGCGCAGGTTGTCGGCTACCACCCAGAAGTTCAGGCCGTTGTCGATGCTGAAGTCTTCCCGGATGCGGCCCACCAGGGTAAGGTCCTGACCCGCGGCGTCTATCGGCATGGGGTACTGGTTTTTGAGCGGGTCATCCACCACCTTCACCCCCGGCGCCTGGGCCAGAATATCCCGGGCCTCCACCGGCGTGAGCTTTCGTGCCGTCTCAATATTCACCGCTTCCGAATGACTGTAGAACACCGGCACCCGCACCGTGGTGGCCGTGACCTGAATCGTGTCGTCCCCCATAATCTTCTTGGTCTCGTTGACCATTTTCATTTCTTCCTTGGTGTAGCCGTTATCCATAAAGACATCGATTTGCGGCAACACATTAAACGCAATTTGCTTAGGATAGACACTGGGAGTAATGGGTTTGGCATTCAGCAATTCACTGGTTTGGTTGGCTAACTCCAAGATAGCCTCTTTGCCGGTGCCGGATACCGCCTGATACGTGCAGACATTAATCCGGTCTATGCCCACCGCATCATAAATAGGCTTGAGCGCTACCAGCATTTGAATGGTTGAGCAGTTCGGATTGGCGATGATGCCGCGATTTTTATAATCGGCGATTTTCTCGGGATTAACTTCCGGAACGACCAACGGAATATCGTCGTCATAACGAAATTGCGAGGTGTTATCTATCACTATGCAACCCGCCGCAGCGGCTTTAGGCGCATAGATTTCCGACACCGAAGCACCGGGAGAAAACAGGCCGATCTGCGCTTTGGAAAAATCAAAGGTTTCTAAATCCTCAACTTTTAGCGATCCGCCTTTAAACGGAATTCGTTTACCGACTGAATTGCTGCTGGCTAATGCATA
>Ga0265297_10008758_pt1 | contig 13353 bp, 8 predicted proteins | sample Munlanlwell13791_FD_192502 | JGI IMG/M metagenome (GOLD analysis project Ga0265297, IMG submission 192502) | Leachate microbial communities from a municipal landfill in Southern Ontario, Canada - Leachate well 137-91 | ecosystem: Engineered > Solid waste > Landfill > Unclassified | place... | reverse complement strand
CATAATGCCTTTCTTGCAACAATCTGAAAACAAGGCACAAAGAAAAATTATCCTGGATGCCTATCTTAATAGATGCAATAATGGTAATACCAATGACAATAAAGAGGTTATCAGAAAGCTTATATCATTGCGTCTGAAAAAAGCGCAAATATTAGGTTACGAGACTTTTGCACAATATCAGCTTGATGACAGAATGGCGAAGACTCCAGAAGCGGTATACGAACTCCTGAATAAACTTTGGGAACCGGCATTGAATTCGGCTAGGAATGAGTTGGCTGATATGAGGTCTATCGCTGATGCGGATGGTGTGAAAGGTGATTTGGGTGCAGAAGACTGGAGATATTACTTTGAAAAAAGTATGGCAAAGAAGTTCAATCTCAGTGATTCTGAACTAAGACCTTATTTTAAGCTGGAAAATGTCAGGGAGGGTATATTCTATGTAGCTAATCAGCTTTATGGGATAACATTTACCAAACTTGAAACTGTTCCAATGCCAAATGACGAGACAACGGCATTTGAGTGTAGGGATGCAGATGGTTCACATCTTGGAATTCTTTTTATGGATATGTTTGCCAGACCCGGAGAGAAAAGAGGGGGAGCATGGTGCAGCAGTTTCCGTTCTCAAACCTATGAAAATGGACAAAGGGTGGCACCACTTATGATTATTGTCGGTAATTTCACAAGACCTACAGGAAATGAGCCTGCTTTATTAAGCATAGACGAAACTGAAACCATGTTTCATGAATTTGGCCATGCATTGGCCGGATTGCTTAAAAATGTACATTACAACGGAGTAGGAGGAATGACGAGAGATTTTGTAGAATTACCGTCGCAAATCATGGAACACTGGGCGTTTGAGCCTATTGTGCTAAAGAAGTATGCAAGGCACTATAAGACAGGAGAGGTTATCCCGCAAGAACTTATAGATAAAATGGTTAATTCTGGCAAATACGGCCAGGGATTTGCCACAACAGAGTACCTTGCTGCATCACTGCTTGACATGGATTATCACATTCTGAAAAACATTCCTTCGGACTTCGATGTTCTCTCTTTCGAGAACAAGGTATTAAAAGAGAGAGGCCTGATTTCACAGATTCCTCCGCGTTACAGAAGCACCTATTTCCAACACACCTTTACGGGAGGATACACTGCAGGTTATTATTCATATATCTGGGCAGAAGTACTGGATAGTGATGCATATGAGGCATTTCTTGAAACAGGAGATATTTTTAACAAAACCGTGGCGTCAAAATTCAGAAAGGAGATTCTCGAAAGAGCAGGTCAGGACGATGCAATGACTCTCTATGTCAACTTCAGAGGGAAGAAGCCAGGTATTGAGCCGCTGCTTAAAAACAGGGGACTCCAATAATGTTATATACTCCGCAGAACATTTTACTAGCTGGATCAGTACTTTTTTGACAAGTTTTTTTGCCAGCAGGGCATTGTAAATGAAACAGATAGATTCGTCACGCTGTCTTTGTCAGAATCAATGTTGCTTACAGCTGTAATGTCATCTACAGATTTTGCATCAGCTTTTCTATCTCTTTTACCTTTAAGAAAAATATCAAACCGAGCAAAACACTATATATCATGGATCGGGTTAAAAGGTGTTGTTCCGATAATTTTTGCCACATACCCTTTAACAGCCGGATTGGAAAATTCAGGACATAATTTAATATTGTTTCTTCCGTTACGTCAATATCATTAATAATACAGGGAACGATAATAAACTATTCGGCAGAAAAACTAAAATTGTCCAATCCTCCGGAATAACTATATTTGTGAAACATCTGAATTAAACTTTAAAACTTAATATGACAGAATTCTGGGGGACAATTGGTGCGTCGATTGTCTGGTTTAGCAACTGGATATGGGGTATGCCCCTGTTTTTATTATTAATTGGAGGAGGTTTTGGATTTCTTATATACTCCGGATTTGTACCTTTCCGGTATTATGGCAGGGCACTAAAATCGTTGAAAAAGAAGGAAAATGATGCACCGGGGCAGATAAGCTCTTTTGAAGCCCTGACAAGTGCGATTGCCGCAACTGTTGGTATGGGCAATATCTCAGGAGTGGCGGTTGCAATAACAATGGGAGGGCCCGGAACGATATTCTGGATGTGGGTAAGTGCTGTTGTCGGTATGGCCACTAAATTTTTTGAGGGGACTCTTACAATAATGTTTAAAGGGAAAGACTCCAACGGAGAACCGCAAGGTGGTCCTATGTATATGATTACCCAAGGACTGGGGCCGAAATGGAAACCTATGGCAATATTTTTCTCGATTTTCGGACTTGTAGGGACATTGTGCCTTATGCAGGCGAATCAGCTGACAGAGGCATTAATTGCCACATTTGTAACTCCTAATGGCGTAGAGAGTTCTTTCGGGCTTAAACTTGGAATAGGCATTTTTATATGTTTGCTTGTATCCGTTGTGGTTCTTGGGGGCATTCAAAGAATATCCAAAGTTTCTGCCAGACTTGTACCAACTATGGTAGGGTTCTATTTTATACTTGTAGGATATATTATCTTAACCAATTTATCTGCTGTACCGAATGTTTTTTATGATATTTTCTCTCAGGCATTTGAATTCAAAGCAGGGTTAGGAGGCCTTGCCGGTTCTGCAATTGTAATCGGAGCAAGAAGAGCTGCCTTTGTAAATGAAGCTGGTGTAGGAACAGCCTCTATGATGCATGGGGCATCAAAGAATACTGAGCCTGTAAGAGAAGGTCTTGTGGCGATGATAGGCCCTTCAATAGACTCCGGATTGGTTTGTACTCTTACCGCGTTGGCAATTCTTATAAACGGACAGTATGAAGTCTCTCAGATTCAGGGGATCCAAATGGCTATTAACTCGTTTGAGACATCTATCCCGGGACTGGGCAGTTACCTTCTTATGATGATGGCAATAATCTTTGCCTTCTCAACAATGTTTTCGTATTCATACTACGGTGTGAAATGTACCAACTATCTTTTCGGTGCAAAATATGCCGGCTATTATAATTATTTCTTTTTAATCATGCTGGTTGTAGGTGCCGTGATTTCACTTGATGTTGTAGTAGGCGTTATTGACAGTGCTTATGCCCTTATGGCCATTCCAACAATGATAACATTAATTATACTCGCTCCTAAAGTTAAGAGGGAGATGAAAAAATACTTTGCTAACAACAAATAATTTATGAATCCAGAACTCCTTATTACAAAAAAATTAAAAGAGGCTGTCTTTAAACTCTATGGTATTGATGCCGGAAAAGAGATTTTCCAGACACAAGCAACACGGAAAGAGTTTGAAGGCGACATTACAGCCGTGATGTTTCCTCTGTTGAAATATTCAAAGAAAACCCCTGAAATGACCGGTCTCGAAGTCGGTACTGTCATCAAGCAGATTTCACCAGAAGTTGAATCCTTCAATGTCGTAAAGGGTTTTCTTAATATAAAACTCTCCTCTCGTTTTTGGTATGATTCTTTCAGCTCTATTGCTGAATCAAAAGATTTCGGTCAGGCTCCCCCTTCAGGAAAAAGTGTCATGGTCGAGTTTTCATCTCCAAACACTAACAAGCCATTGCATCTCGGTCATATAAGGAACAATCTTCTTGGTTGGTCTGTGGCTAAGTTACTTGAAGCTAACGGACACAATGTTATTAAAGTTAATTTAGTAAATGACAGGGGTATACATATTTGCAAATCTATGCTTGCATGGCAGAGAGAATCTAATGGTGAGACACCTCAGACTTCCGGAATTAAAGGAGATCATTTAGTAGGCAAGTATTATGTGGCATTTAACAATGCTTTGAAAAGAGAGGTGGAACAGATTGTCGCTGAAGGGGTTTCAAAAGAAGAGGCAGAGAAATCAGCTAAAATTCTTCAGGACGCACAGAGTATGCTGGTTAAGTGGGAAGAGGGAGACAAGGAGGTTCGGAATCTGTGGTCTACAATGAATTCGTGGGTATATGATGGATTCAATGCCACATATAAAAGGTTGGGAGTGGAGTTTGATAAAACCTATTATGAATCTCAGACATACCTTCTTGGCAAGTCTCTGGTTAACGAGGGGCTCAAAAGAGGCGTATTCTACGAAAAGGATAATGGCTCTGTCTGGTGTGATTTAACTGCAGACGGACTGGATGAAAAACTATTGCTGAGATCAGACGGTACCTCTGTATACATGACACAGGATTTGGGTACTGCACATCAACGTTTCTCAGAGTACAAACTTGACGAACATATTTATGTGGTGGGAAATGAACAGAACTACCACTTTCAGGTTCTTAAACTGATATTAAAGAAACTTGGCTTTGACTGGTCGGATTCTATCTACCATTTATCATACGGTATGGTAGAACTTCCTGAGGGTAAAATGAAATCAAGGGAGGGAACTGTCGTAGATGCTGATGACCTGATTGAAAATATGGTTTCAACAGCCAGAGAGACATCTTTGGAGTTGGGAAAACTTGAAGATATGTCAAAAAAAGATCAGGATGAGCTTTTCGAGACACTTGGATTAGGAGCATTAAAATACTTTATAATAAAAGTCGATCCTAAAAAAACAATGCTTTTCGACCCTAAAGAATCCATTGATTTTAATGGAAATACAGGTCCGTTCATACAATACACCCATGCCAGGATTAAATCGATTCTGAGAAAGGCTGCTGATCTAGGTTATACTCCATCTCTATACGGCGCCACATTTGGTGATAAGGAGATTCAGATTATAAAACTTCTTAACACATTCCCTGACAAGATTGCAGAGGGAGGAAAAGAACACTCTCCTGCAATAATAGCAAATTACTGCTATGATCTGGCAAAGGAGTTCAATCAGTATTATCACGAAGTTTCAATACTCAAAGAGACCAATGAAGAGTTAAGAGATCAACGGCTGATGATGATTCTTCAGATTGCAAAAGTACTTTCAAAGGGGATGGGCATACTTGGTATATCATTGCCTGAGCGAATGTAAAATGGCCATTAATATCGATAATCTGATCCCAACCTCAAAAAAAGAGGTGGAGGCTCTCGGATGGGATTATATTGATGTTATAATCTTTTCCGGGGATGCCTTTATTGATCACCCTTCATTTGGTACGGCTGTTATTGCAAGAGTCCTTTTAAATGAGGGATTCAGAGTAGCTGTTGTACCTCAGCCAAACTGGAGAGATGACCTACGGGACTTCAAAAAACTTGGTGAACCTAGACTTTTCTTTGGTGTTAATGCCGGCGTAATGGATTCTATGATAAATCATTACACTGCAAATAAAAGGCTAAGAAGCAATGATGCATATACTCCTGAAGGAAAGGCTGGGCAGAGGCCGGATTATGCTGTGACAGTCTATACAAAAATATTGAAGAAGCTCTATCCTGCTACTCCTGTTATCATCGGTGGAGTAGAAGCATCCTTAAGACGGTTCTGCCATTATGATTACTGGCAAGATTCTCTGAAACCATCAGTACTCATCGAGTCATGTGCAGATTTGCTTGTATACGGAATGGGCGAAAAACCGATTATAGATATTGCCCGGAAAATACAAACGGGAGCTGCCATGCAGGAGCTTTATCTGATACCACAGGTGGCTTATGTGGCGGAATATGAAGATAATGGCGTGAAAGACAGAATTCTTTTACATTCATATGAAGAGTGTCTGAGAAGTAAGATGGCTTTTGTGGAAAATTTCAATATAATTGAGGGTGAGTCTAACTCTTTACACCCAAGGCACATTGTAGAGCCTTCAGACGGTAAATTTGTACATGTAAATCCCCCGTATGACCTGCTGACGTCTGAGGAGCTGGATTCATACTACGACCTGCCATATTCGCGCAAACCGCATCCAAGGTATAAAGATAAACAGATATCGGCATATGAGATGATTAAATTCTCAATTAATACTCATCGGGGATGTTTTGGGTCTTGCAGTTTTTGTACAATATCTGCCCACCAGGGTAAATTTGTACAATCCCGGTCAGAAACATCGATTTTATCTGAGGTCACCAAAATGGTATCTATGGAGGAATTCAAGGGGGTCATATCCGATATTGGAGGACCAACAGCCAATATGTATAACATGAGAGGTAAGAATATTGATTTGTGTTATAACTGTAAAAGGGATAGCTGTATTTTTCCTGCTATTTGTAAGAATCTTAATAGGAATCTTGCTCCTCTTATTGAATTATACGAAAGCGTGCAAAACGTTGCGGGAGTCAGAAAGGTTTTTATTGGCAGCGGTATAAGATATGATTTGATATTAAATGAAAGAGGGTATCTTGACGAAACGTGCCGTATCTACTTTAAGGATCTAGTCACCAAACATACCTCTGGACGACTGAAAATTGCACCTGAACATACAGAAAAAGGGGTACTTGATAATATGGGTAAACCGTCCTTTTCATCATTCAGGTTTCTAAGGTCGGAATTTGAAAAGATAAACAGGGAGGCAAATTTAAAATATCAGCTTATTCCTTATTTTATTTCAAGCCATCCTGGCTGTAAAATGAGTGATATGAAGGCTTTATCAGAGAATCAGGATCTTTCTGGTATCACGTTGGAGCAAGTTCAGGACTTCACACCTACACCAATGACCAGATCATCTGTCGCGTATTATACCGGTGTTGATCCTAAAACTTTGAAAAACATATTTGTAGAAAGAAATCCGAAAGAGAAACAAAGGCAAAAATCATTTTTTTTTAAGAAAAAGAATTAAAATGGGTTGTATTATAAAAATTTGCACTATAATTGCAGCCCAAACAGTATTGAACCCACTTTAGTAATGGATAAGAAGAGTAATACTACTAAAATGAATTCGACAAAGCGCAGAGCTGTAATTAGTTATGCCAATATGAACCCTGAGCTCATGGCTGCTTTTAAAGAGAAGTATCCAAAGGGCTATGCGGATTACATGGGAGAGATTTTCAAGGTGGATAAACCTGATGGAACTTTCTTCTATGCAATTTCTCTGGAAGTCCCTGATGCTATTTATCTTGTAAAGATTGACGTCAAAATAGATGACTATGAGGATGCAGAACAGGGATTATTTGGTTCAGGAATTTCTGACGATGACGGAGATGAACCGGATGAATTTCCAGATGACGATGCTGCACCTGCTTTTGCAGACGAGGAAGATCCCGAAGACTAATCTATTTTCTGCATTTAACTTTTGTCAGGCTGGGTATTTATTCAGCCTTTTTTTGTATTTTCGTGTTATATATGACATCATTATCAGATAATCTGAAAAATAAAATCCATGAGATGCCGGAGAGTAACAAAATGCTCTTTCTGGCACTTATAGTAGGCTTATGCAGCGGTTTGGCCGCAGTTACTCTTAAATACTCAATTTATTATGTCAGCCAGTTTCTCAAAGGCTGGTTTAGTGGGGTTTCTGAAAGTTGGCCCTACCTTGTATACCCCGGTTTAGGAATGCTGGTCTCATTTTTGTTTGTAAAGTATATTGTCAAGGACAATATCAGCCATGGTGTAACTAAGGTTCTGAAAGCTGTTGCAAAGCATGAATCAAAGATAAAAAGTCATAACGTATGGAGCTCTTTGGTCTCCAGTTCAATTACTATCGGATTTGGCGGATCTGTAGGTGCTGAGGCTCCTATAGTATATACCGGTGCTGCGATAGGTTCAAATCTGGCTCAAAAATTAGGCCTGTCATATAAGAATATGACAATCCTGCTTGGTTGTGGTGCAGCCGGAGCCGTTGCAGGTATTTTTAAAGCTCCTCTTGCTGGTATTTTGTTCACTCTTGAGATACTGATGTTTAATATCTCGATGACCTCAATTGTCCCTTTAATTGTATCTGCAGTTACTGCTGCTACTGTATCATTCATCTGTCTTGGAGAATCTGTCGTCTTTAGTAACAGCATTCAGATTTTTCATATGAAGAACATCCCGTTTTATATAATTCTGGGAGTTGTCTGCGGTGTTTTTTCGCTTTATTTCATGAGGACGACCCTGTTTATGGAAGATAAGATAAGAATGATTAAAAGACCGTATTTACGATGGATTATTTCGGCATTATCTCTGGGCCTTCTTATTTTTCTATTCCCTCCCTTATATGGTGAAGGATATGACTCTTTAACATTTTTATTAAATAATAATACTGATCAGGCTATAGGTACTACTGTATTTGGAAGCCTGCTAAGCAACCCTTGGGCAATTCCGATTTTCTTTCTTGCTGTCCTTATACTTAAGGTTTTGGCAATGTCTTTGACTAACGCCGGAGGGGGGGTCGGAGGAACTTTCGGACCGACTCTTATTGTAGGGGGATTGTTAGGTTTTGTTTTTAGCAGAATAGTTAATTTAGCTGGAGGATATGATATCCCGGAAGCGAACTTCACTCTTGTCGGTATGGCCGGACTTATGGCCGGAGTTATGCAGGCCCCAATGACTGCAATATTTTTAATAGCTGAAATAACAGGAGGTTATGTCTTATTTTTGCCGCTGATTATTGCTTCGGTAGTCTCTTTTGCTACAATGAGAAGGTTTGAAACGTACTCTATATATACAAAAAGAATCGCCAATCAGGGAGATTTACTGACACATGACAGTGATAAGGCAGTACTTACATTGTTAAAGACAGCAGATTTAATTGAAACTGATTTTATCACAATAGAGCCTCAGAGATACCTTAGGGATCTTGTAAATGTAATAGCAAATTGCAAAAGAAATGTTTTTCCGGTTGTTACTTCAGATGGTTATTTTGCCGGAATTATTTTACTTGACGATATCCGTCATATAATGTTCGATCTATCGCTATATGATACAAAACAGGTGTCAGATATTATGGTTGAACCACCGGCTTATGTATACGAAAGAGAGAAGATGGAATCCGTTATGAAGAAATTTGAAGAGAGTAAGGCGTGGAATCTTCCGGTTATAGATCTGGAAGGCCACTATAAGGGATTTGTCTCCAAATCTAAAATCTTCTTTGCTTACAGAGAACAATTACAACAAGTTTCACATGAATAGCATATATATTAAATACATCTGTTCTACAATGTCAATTTCTGCATGGCAGGTGGAACATTGTATACAGCTTTTTGATGAAGGAGCCACAATCCCTTTTATTTCCAGATACAGAAAAGAGAGGACAGGAGCACTGGACGAGGTTCAGGTCTCAGAGATCAAGCATTACTATACCCGGTTCATAGAATTGGACAAAAGAAAGTCTGCCATTATAAAGAGTATTGAAGAGCAGGAGAAGATGACGGATGATCTGAGAGCCGCTATCGATGAGACATTGGATATAAACAGGCTTGAAGATATATACCTTCCGTATAAGCCAAAGAGAAAGACAAAAGCATCCATTGCCAAGGAGAATGGATTGGAACCTTTGGCAACTCTTATATTTTCCTTTAAAGTTAATGATTGCGAAAAGGCTGCATATAATTATCTTAATGACACTATAGATAATATTGATAAGGCTCTTTCCGGAGCAAGGGATATAATTGCTGAATGGATAAGTGAGCATCCTGTAATAAGGCAGCAATTAAGAGCAAACTACCTTAGAAAAGCTAAAATTTGCTCATCACCTCAAAAAAAAGTTCAAGATGAGGATTCCAGCAAGTACAAAAACTATTTTGATTTCAGCGGCAATTTGGGTAATATCCCTTCTCACAGGTTGCTGGCCATATTAAGGGGCGAGAAAGACGGAGAACTTACAATCAAGATTGAGCCTGATACAGATGAATCGATTGAAATTATAAAAAGACAGATATTACCTAGAGATGCAAGTTATAGTAAAAGCACTCTGCAGCAGATCACAGGTGCTATAGACGATTCATACAAAAGACTCCTGAATCCCTCTATTGAGAATGAAACCTTACGCATAGCAAAAGAAAAGGCAGATCTGGAGTCTGTAAAAGTATTCGGGGAGAATCTTACTGCACTCTTACTCGCTCCTCCTGTAGGTCAAAAGAGGGTTCTTGCCATTGATCCGGGCTTTAGAACCGGATGTAAGGTGGTGTGTCTTGATGCTCAGGGAAGGTTACTCCATAATGATACCATCTTTCCGCACCCTCCTCAGAATGACAAGATATCCTCAATAAAAAAAATATCAAACTTAGTTGAATCATATAAAATTGAGGTTATTGCAATAGGAGACGGTACAGCAAGCCGTGAAACAGAATCGTTCATAAAGAAAATAGCTTTACCATCTTCAATTCAGGTATATGCTGTAAGTGAGGATGGAGCATCTGTTTATTCCGCCTCATCTGTAGCAAGAGAGGAGTTCCCGGATTATGATGTTACTGTAAGAGGTGCTGTTTCAATAGGAAGAAGAGCAATGGACCCGCTTGCAGAATTGGTTAAGATTGATCCTAAGTCACTTGGCATCGGACAATATCAGCATGATGTTGATCAGACTCTTTTAAAAGAGATGCTGGATAACACAGTTGAAAGTTGTGTAAATAGAGTCGGTGTTAACCTTAACACAGCCAGCAAGCATCTTCTCAGCTATGTATCGGGAATTGGGCCATCTATTGCTCAGAGTATTGTAGATTACCGGGATAAAAACGGCCCTTTCAGATCACGTCTGGAGCTAAAAAAAGTAAAACGTCTTGGAGACAAAGCTTTTGAACAGTGTGCTGGTTTTTTAAGAATACCAGATTCTGAGAATCCTCTTGATAATTCTGCTGTTCATCCCGAGAGATATGCATTGGTCGAGAAGATGGCTAAGGATATAAAGAGATCTATTTCGGATATTATCAATGATGAATTAACTAGAAAACAACTTGATATAAAACGTTATGTTGCTGAAGATGTAGGACTTCCTACATTGAATGATATTATGGCTGAACTCGCCAAACCGGGAAGGGATCCTCGCCAGTCAGCAAAGGTGATGGAGTTTTCTCCGGATATTCAAACGATTGAAGATCTCCGTGTAGATATGCTACTTCCTGGTATTGTGACAAATATCACGAATTTTGGAGCATTTGTTGATATTGGCATAAAGCAGGACGGCCTTATACATATTTCTCAAATGGCCGACAAGTATATCTCTAACCCTGCCGATGTTGTTAAACTGCAGCAACATGTTAATGTAAGGGTGATAGAAGTAGATCTGAAAAGAGGTCGTGTCCAGTTAAGTCTCAGGACGAAATAACCCTCTTCTCTTTTTGCGCAATTATTACGCCGGCTATAACTATTATTATGCCGACAACTTTACTCGTACTCATATTCTCCTGTCCCAACATATACGCTCCGTAGGCTGAAATGGCAGGTATCAGTGATGTGAAAATATTTGTTCTTGCAACACCAAGCACCTTTATTGAATTGACAAAGAGTATGAATGCAAGCGCCGAACAGAGAGCGGCAAGAGCTATTATCGGAATTATTATTTCTGTACTTAAAACACGCTCCGGGGAGAATTCTTTAAAGTCATAACTCAAAAACAGAGGCAGAAAATAAAACATCCCTATAATATTCTGATATGTTACAATAGTATAACTGTTATACTTAGCCGCAAGTCTTTTTACAACAACTGAATAACCTGTTGCAGAGAAGACCGCTAGAAACAGTAATATTACACCATTGATATGAGCTCCGTTGCCCCATCCGTTTTCAAGTACTACCAGAAGTATTCCGGGAAGAGTTATTGCTATTCCGAAAATATTAAGTTTTGAGATTCTTTCTTTGTATATCCATATACCGGCAATCAAAGAAAAAATAGGTATTGTTGCTATAACTATAGCCCCCAGAGTGGGAGAGTTCACTGCTTTTAACCCGAAAGTCTCTCCAATGAAGTAAAGAAACGGTTCAAAAAGAACTAAAAGCAATAACCACGGAATATCTCGCCTGGCTATCTTCTGCAGACGTTTTATTGAGAGTGATACGATTGTCAGTATAATGGAAGCAATAACTATTCTGAAAAACACTATCGTATATACCGGCACTTCAATCTGAAGCAGCATATTGGTCCAGATAAAAGAGAATCCCCATAATATTATTGCTGTTGTGACAGATATGAAAACTACAGGTGAGTACTTATTTCCCATAATTGAATTCTAATCTTTTTCCGGCTTTTCTTCCTGTAAGCTTCCCATTCTCGACAATGTGCTGACCATTTACAAAAGTGTGAATTATAGAAGAACTGAAACTCTCTTTTTTGAATGGAGACCATCCGCATTTATAAGCAGGATTCTTTGTAGTTATGCAGTCTTCAAGGTCTGGATTGAATATCATAATATCAGCGTAATATCCCTCTCTTATGTATCCCCTGTCTTTAATTTTAAAATTAGCTGCGGGAGAGTGGGAGAGTCTGTCAATTACATCAAATTGTGAAAAATGTCCGGCTTTATGCAGATCCCACATAATTTGAAAGCTGTGTTGAACGAGAGGTAGCCCTGACGGAGCCTTCAGGTATCCTTCTGATTTCTCTTCCATGGTGTGAGGTGCATGATCAGTCGCAACTACTTTGATTGTGCCCTCTTTAACTGCCTTTATTATGGCTGTTTTGTCTCTCTCCTCCTTTATTGCCGGATTACATTTCATTAAACTTCCATAAGAGTCGTAATCGGATTTGTCCAGTAGCATGTAATGTACACAAACCTCACCGGTAATTGCGGGATTCTTCAGGGATGCCTCTTTTATTATCTCTATCTCTTCAGCCGTACTTATGTGAAGTATATGTAAACGGCTGTGATGTCTGACCGCAAGTTCCACAGCTTTTTGTGTGGACTTTATACAAGCTTCGCGGCTTCTTATGTATGGGTGTTCAGAAAACGGAATGTTATCTTGATATTTCTCCCTCGCAATTCTGAGATTTTCCTGAATAATGGGTTCATCTTCACAATGAGTAGCTATTAAAATTTTACACTCTTTGAAAATCCTCTGCAGCATAATCGGATCATCGACAAGCATATTTCCCGTAGATGAGCCCATAAAGACCTTTATTCCACACGTGAATTCCGGATTGACCTTGTTTAGTTCTTCAATATTGCTATTGGTTGCTCCCAAATAGAAAGACCAGTTTGCAAATGAGCTTCGGCTTGCTATTTCATTTTTTGCCTCAAGCAATTCTATTGTTGTAGTAGCCGGATTGTTGTTTGGCATGTCCATGTATGACGTTACACCACCCAATACTGCAGCGGCACTCTCGCTCTCGATATTCCCTTTATGTGTATTCCCGGGTTCTCTGAAGTGCACCTGGTCATCAATAATACCTGGAACAATATTCATTCCTTCGGCATCAATTATAACATCAGCATCAGGCAAAGATTCCCCGGAATGAATAATCTTGTTAATTCTATCATCAACCAATAAAAGACTTCCTTTATATGAAAGTCCTTCATTGATTATATTTCCGTTATTTATAAGTATTGACATAAAGTTAATTTGTCTTTTTTGGCTTTATCCTCCTTAA
>Ga0265297_10008757_pt1 | contig 13354 bp, 9 predicted proteins | sample Munlanlwell13791_FD_192502 | JGI IMG/M metagenome (GOLD analysis project Ga0265297, IMG submission 192502) | Leachate microbial communities from a municipal landfill in Southern Ontario, Canada - Leachate well 137-91 | ecosystem: Engineered > Solid waste > Landfill > Unclassified | place... | reverse complement strand
AGAGGCCGGTACATATATGATGGCCGCGGCGATCACCAGGGGCGACATAGCCATTAAGAACGCCAGGCTGGAGCACTTGGCCGCGCTGGTCGATAAGCTGATAGAGGTTGGATTGGAGATAAAGAAGATACCTAATGGTCTTCGGGTAAAATATGTAAGACGGCTGAAGCCGGTGGATGTTACGACCCTTCCTTATCCGGGTTTTCCCACCGATCTGCAGGCCCAATTCATGAGCCTTATGACCGTAACGGACGGTATCAGCGTTATCACCGAAAAGATATATCCGGAAAGGTTTATTCATATAAGCGAACTGAGCAGAATGGGATCCGATATCCATCTGGAAGGGGCCAGCGCCATAATTAAAGGCGTCAACCATTTAAGCGGAGCCCCGGTGATGGCGTCGGACTTAAGGGCGTCCGCGGCCCTGGTATTGGCGGGGTTAGTGGCAAAAGATGTTACGGAGATACATAGGATATATCACCTGGACCGGGGTTATGAGAAGCTGGAAGAGAAGCTCACTGCCCTCGGCGCTAAGGTGTGGAGAGAAAAAGACAAATAAGAGGCACAAAGATCAATCAGGAGGATGACATGCCAGCAGTAATCAGACTCAAGAGGATGGGGACTTTGAAGAAACCGGCCCATCGCATTATAGTTGTGGACAAGCGCAGGGCGAGGGATAGCAGGCCGATAGAGATACTGGGCTACTATGATCCTAAAACTAACCCCGCGACGGTAAGTGTCAAAAAAGAGCGTGCGGAATATTGGCTTGGAGTGGGCGCGGTGCCATCCGCAATAGTGAAGACGCTTTTGAAGAAACAAGGGGTAAAGGTAACGAAGTCTTAATAAGGCTGAAATCTTACTTACCATGCGCATAGACGTATTGACTTTATTTCCTAAGATGTTCGAGAATATTTTAGGGGATTCCATATTAAAGAGGGCTCAGGCGAAGGGGCTGGTCCGGATAGATGTCCATAATCTTAGGGATTGGACTTCCGATTCTCATAAGACGGCGGATGATAAGCCGTTTGGCGGCGGGGCCGGCATGGTGATGAAGATCGAGCCGGTCTATCGGGCGCTTAAAGAATTGCGCGCGCCGGGGAGACGGTCTTCCAAGATAGTTTTACTGACACCTCAGGGTAAACGGCTGGATCAGGCTCTGGTCAAGAAGATGGCCAGGGAGAAGCATCTGGTTCTTGTATGCGGCCACTATGAGGGCGTCGACGAGCGCGTCAGGGATATGGCGGATGAAGAGATATCCATAGGAGATTATGTATTGACATGCGGTGAGCTTCCCGCGCTGGTCTTGATCGATTCGATCGTCAGGCTCGTGCCGGGCGTTCTGGGGCATAGCGATTCTGTTAAACAGGAAACTTTCGAAGGGGGTCTTTTAGAATATCCGCAATATACCAGACCGGCGGATTTTGAGGGAATGAAGGTTCCGGATGTCCTTTTAAGCGGGAACCATAAGAAGATAGAAGAGTGGCGGAAAAAAGAGGCTTTGAAGAGGACCTTGGTTCGCCGCCCGGATTTAATAAAGAAAGGGAAGGGATAAGAATGGAGAATTACATCAAATTGGTAGAGGCAAAATTTCTAAAGAAGAATATCACTGCCTTCAATGTCGGCGATACGGTTGACGTCCAGGTGAAGATAGTGGAAGAGGGCAAGAGCCGCATCCAGACCTTTGAGGGGATAGTCATAGCCAAGGCAGGCTCCGGTTCGAGAGAGACTTTCACCGTAAGAAAGATATCCTACGGCGAGGGCGTGGAGATAGTGTTTCCGCTGCATTCTCCTTCGATAGACAAGATAAAAGTAGTTAAAAAAGGCGATGTGAAGCGGGCGAAGCTCTATTATCTTAAGAGGAAAGTCGGGAAGGGCACCAAGGTCGATGAGAAGATCGAACACGCAGCCTCTTCGGAGGCTTCTCAGGTACGAGAGGAACCTAAGTAGGCGCGGTTACGTAAATATAGCCGGAGTTGATGAAGCCGGACGCGGCCCGCTGGCCGGACCGGTCGTGGCCGGCGCTGTGATATTGAGGCAATTCCGGTTCAAATCTGTCATAGACGATTCGAAAAAATTATCGGCAAAAAAACGAGAGTCGGCCTATAAAGAGATAATGGATACTTCTATCGTCGGCATAGGGATCGTGGATGAGAAGACGATAGACAGCATAAACATATATCAGGCGACAAGGAAAGCGATGGAGGCCGCCGTTGCCGATCTCGCCATGTCTCCTGATTACATTATAGTAGATGGAAATATTAATTTCCCCGCAGGGTGTTCGGTCCAAAGCATAATAAGCGGTGATTCTAAATGCCTCAGCATAGCCGCAGCTTCAATAATTGCAAAAGTAACCCGCGACAGAATCATGCTGGATTACCATAAAAGATATCCCGAGTATGGTTTTGCTCAGCATAAGGGTTATCCGACCCGCAACCATAAGATTGCCCTAAAGAAACACGGTCCGTCATCAATTCATCGATTAACTTTCCAGCCAGTAGCCGAATTAATCTAATCTAATTCTGTTAAGATAAAAAAAGCTTATTTATTTCTTTGACTACATAAGAATTTGTAGTATAATTAGACCAACAGAAAGTTATTTTTACTCCTTCCGCATTACCAAAATCTAAAATTTATATAATTGTATATTTAATAATATTTGCATATAACATTAGGAATGTTTTAAATGAAAATATTGAAGGTTTTAAAGTTCAGGCTTGCATCTATATTGGTATTGGTGCAGCTCGTTTCTGGGGATCCTGCTTTGTTGGCTTCTGATATTGCCTTGGCAAATAAAATTTATCTTCCCAAACCTAATACCGCTAAAACCGATAGTAATCTTGCCCCAAGTACATCCCTAAAGAGCGTTGAATTCCGCGAAAGATTTATCGCGCGGGGATTCGTCCTGTCTCATGATGCCGTAAACGCGTATATACGAAATCAGATGGAGAAGATGGCATCGGCTCGCGGGTCAGATTTCAATTATGAAACTACCCGGGTTGCCGGCGTTGATGTACCCGTTATACCGATACACGGCCTATTGCGAAAGACCGGCCAATTTGCGCATATAGGGTTGGGAAGAGTGCGGGGAACGCCTATCATTTACATCGACACCGATATCTATAATGACGCCGATGACAAGCGGGATGTCCTTAAGCACGAAAGTGAGGAGATAGCAAAATGGGAAGCGCTTAGGCGGTTGCTCGAATTGGATCCTCATCTCAAGCAGCTAAGCGGATTGGATCCTGATAAGATGCGTTCTTGGATACGAAAGCACATGGATGAGCCGGATGAGGATTTGACAGGGACGGCGTATGAAGGATTGAGCGCAAGGATCATAGGCAAAAATTTTCATCGGGATTCTCATAATATAGACCGCCTATATAAGAAATATGCAGACCGGATCAGTATCGATACGGATTACATCATAAAACTAATTTCAATGTATCAGGACGATGAGGTCGATCCCGCGGCAATTATTTATGATCCAGAGAAAAGTAATGATCTTAACCTGGGTGCGGTCAATGATGATGAGACCGATCTAGATCAAGATGATGATGCTCCTAAATTATTTAACACCACCGTAAGTAATATATCCCAAAAAGACGGTTCTCCTGCCGAAGGTTTAAGCTGCCTATATGGCCGGAAAGTCTTTAAGTCCAATCCTGTTAATGCTGCGGGATTTGCCAAGATGAGGGCGTCGTCCGAAACTGCGGCAAGCTCCGAGCTGGAAGTTCTCGCTGCCATGCATTTGGTTGGAGTGGCGGAGTCGGCCGGTCAGAGGTTTTATTATTTAGCAGAAGAGCCCGCAGCTGGAGCGCAGCCGGAGGCGGAGATAATACGTCACAAGCCGGATTGTGCGTCCGTATTGATACGCCCTGGAGACGGCGGTTTTATTCTGGGATTCATAAATTACAGCCAATACAATAAAGACGTATTTAGACATATACCCGATATGGCATCGGTCGGCAGGATGCAGATGTATGAGGTCAGAGAGCTTTACAAAAACAATAAGATCACTGCCGCTAAAGACCTGGCGAGTTATTATTTAAGCGCGGATGAGCTGGCGAATTTAGGAATGCGCGAGCATCTCCTGCCATGGGAGACCGTTATGTATTCCATCAAGCCGGTTCCCGTCAAGCCTGATTCGATACGCGCGCTGTCTCAGTCATTAGCGCATTACAAGGTGTTTGGTGTCAGCGACCGCATCGAACACAGCCTTGTATCGTCGCTGCTGCTGGACGCCGTGAATGGCAGCGATTTCAATAAGTTTAAAGATGTCATGTTGAGGCTTTTGAATATAGTTCGTCATCGGCGCGACATGGAGACCGGAACGGTTTCGACGATACTATTCGATATAGCCATGGCCCATCCCGACAAAAAGGCCCTCATCATAGATTATCTTACGAAGATGGCCTTGGATGATGCCGCGGGCGTTGATATGTCTTTTAGATATGATACGGTAAAAGTGCTCAGGGGTATGCAGGTCGGGGAGTTGGCGATAGCGGCGCTCGAGACCCGCGGTATATCAGGCCTGGGAGGGCTGGCCCTTTATATCCGCGACATCGCCAGCGCTTTTGTCGATCTAGGGCTTGATACCACGATATTCACATGGGTATTCGCGCGCAATAAGGATGGTTCAAGGATACTCGATTCGTCCATACAGAACGCGCACCTTACGTATACCGGCCGAAAAGTGGTTGTTCCTTTTAAGGGGGAATCGCCGGCAGAATGGTATGCCAGCAATAAGGGTTATATATATACCACAATGCTGGCCGGTAAGATAAAGACCTACGCGATAGCCAATGAGAGATATGCCGACGTTCTGTATAGCGGCGTTACCGCCGAAGATATGATAAGGCGGTATCGGTTCTTCTCTCTGAGCTTTCTTGAGGCGGTCAGGAGGATGAATGTGCATCCGAGCGTTATTCATACCAATGAAGGCGCTACCGGTTTTGCGATACCATTTCTCGGTCTGCCAGGATATGAATATCTTTCAGGGGACCCGCATTTTTCATTGCTCAGAACTACTTTGCATGCTAATCACAATCTAGATCCGAAATATCAGAATATTGTAACGGCGGATAGCCCTATGCACAAAGATCATCTTATGGGCGTGGCGGGTTTTGATCCATGGAGAGCCGGAGATAGGTATCTTGTCTCGCCTTCAGCGTCCTCTTTGGAGATAAATCCGACTTATGCGGCCAACCTGACCTCTTCGGATTCAGCGACGGTCAGTCCCGGATACCGCGATTACACGGCAGGCAGTTCCTGGGGTATAGGCTTAGGAGATGTGCTTGATAAAAAAAATAAAGCCGGACGATATGGCGGCGAACAAAATGGCATAGATACTGTTGACTGGCAAAAAAGGCTTTTGAGGGATGCGACTTTTTTTGAATGCAAAAATCGGGAGGCCCGGGAAGACCTATTCGAAAGGGCCATGGCTATGAAGAAAGACCGTAAGCGCGAGCTTCAACAGATGGCGGGGTTGGATGTTAATCCTGAGGCCTGCGTTTTTACCATGCTCCACAGGCTTTGCGAGCAGAAAGGTTATGAGATAGCGATAGATTCCATGCGGGAGATGCTGATCAAGAATAAGGATGCCCAGATAGTTGTGGGCGGCCCACCCGAGGATTCGGCTCAAGGCAGAGATTTCAAGCGGCAGATCGATGCTATGGCGTCGGATCCCCGATTCAAAGGGAGATTTAAGTATGTCGGAGGTGTCAGTCCGCAGACAAAGCTTTATGAGGCCATGTATTTTGGGGCGGATGTCTTCCTGATGCCTTCTAAATTTGAGCCGGCCGGATTGAGCCAGCTGGAGGCTATAGGGGCAGGGACGATGGTTGTCGGCCGCAGTGTCGATGGACTGGCCACATCCATCACGGATGTCGACGCCGCCGCGGCGACGGGCAAGCCGGCCACCGGTTTTACCTTTTTTGATTTCACCTCGTCCGAATTAGAAAAGACGATGGAAAGGGCGCTGGCGGTTTTCCGGGACAGGAATACGACCTCGCCGGGTAAAGGTGCCAGCCTTTGGACCCAGCTTTGCTACAATTGCTTCACCTATGACTCGAGGTGGATAGGCCCGGCCAAGCGGTACATAAACAATATTTATGGCAGAAGTTCAGGCGGCGATATAGGCAGGTTGGCAGATGCGCCTGAGCTGCTCTTGATATTCAACGAAGCCGAGGCCAATGAGGAGGCGTGGAGCAGGCCTGAATCTGAAGAGAGTTTAGAGAAGAGGCTTATACAGCACGGATATAATACAGATCACGGCCTTGATAATGTTTTGAGTGATGCGGTTAGCGAGTTGAAGAGAATAGCGGACGATCAGAATGAGACCCGGCCGATCGTTAAGGCGCTTGCCGGAAAACGTTACAAAAAATATACGGCCGTGCTTGAGGACAGGAAGAGGTGGCAGGATAAGGTTGTGGCCGCGGATAGCGCCGCTTCTTCAGGTAAATTTACCCACGACCCACGGGTCGAAGCGGATATCGATTCGATGGCAAAATTACTGTCGGACGATCTTCTGTACGGCAAGCTGGCTGAGGACGGCATCGTTTACGAGATAAGGTATGACGAAGACCGGTTATCCCGCTATCCATTCGGAGTAGAGATAATAAGAGAGTATGCGGCCATCTTGAAGAGCAGGGCCATCAACCGGCGCAATGTCATCCTCATACCTTCCGGTAAAATGGACAGCCTTATCTGCGTCAGGTCTTTCAGCAGTCAGGACGAGTATAATAAAGGCAGGATCCTGGGTGAGGGAAAGGTTGATATCAGAGGGGAATTGAACGACCAGTGTATTCGGCTGGTAGCCATGCTTAATATGGCCATGGCCGCGTCTAACATAAGGGCGAACACCCAGTATAAGGATATGGAAGATTTTGAAAGAAAATTGATAGCCTTTATCAAGGCAGAGTGCCGTGATATAACCGGTATAGATGTCCCGGAAGAGAACGTCCTTATCTTTATCCAGGACCTTCCGAGAGCAGCGCCTCTGCCGATAGAAAGCATTGAAGAATTTAACAGGCTCACCATACAGCAGCTTAAACGCGCAGCCTAAGATCCGCAAATTACCGCAGTATTAAGAATTGACACGTCTAGTATCCAAAAATACCCATTATAATATTGACCTCGACCCCTCTTTATATTAAAATAGATATCCTAATTATCATATAATAATACAACAGAATTGCGATACTATTTTAATGAGACCAGACTTAAAAACTCCCATAAAGAGCAATATCAAATCCATCATATCCGTTGCCAAAGGCTTAGGCATAAATCAAAAATTTATCGAGCTATATGGCAACGACAAGGCCAAGATATCCCTCGACATACTTAAAAGCGGCGGATCAGCTCGCGCGGGTAAATACGTGGTCGTGACCGGCATCACTCCTACTCACCTCGGTGAAGGCAAGACAGTGACCACGATAGGACTGTCGATGGCCCTTAATAAGCTGTCCAGGAGGGCGGTCTGCTGCATAAGGGAACCGTCCCTGGGGCCGTTCTTTGGCGTGAAGGGCGGGGGTGTGGGCGGCGGCCGATCCAATGTTGTGCCGATGGACGATATTAATCTGCATTTTACCGGCGACATACACGCTGTAGGGGCCGCGCATAATCTATGCGCTTCATTTATCGATAATCATCTCTTTCGAAAAAACATGCTGGATATAGATATCGGCAAGATATTCTGGAGAAGGGTAGTCGATATGAACGACCGGTCGCTAAGAAGCGTCAAGATAGGCATAGGGGGAGAGAATTTCGGCATAGAGAGGGATACGGGTTTCGATATCACAGCGGCAAGCGAGATCATGGCCATATTAGCCTTAAGCGATTCCATAAAAGACCTTCGCGCCAGGCTGTCGCGGACAGTGGTGGCGCTCACAAAAGATAAGAGGCCGGTAACTTGCGAAGACCTTAAGGTGGCCGGAGCGATGACGGCGCTATTGACGGACGCGCTGAAGCCAAATCTCGTGCAGACGCATGAAGGGACGCCATGTTTGATGCATACCGGGCCCTTTGCCAATATAACGCACGGCAATAGTTCGATAATAGCCGATCGTATCGGGTTGAGGTTCGCCGATTATGTAGTTACTGAATCAGGTTTCGGCGCCGATTGCGGTATGGAAAAATTCGCGGATATAAAGTGCCGCACCAGCGGTCTCAAACCCGATGCCGCTGTCCTGGTATGTTCGGTCAGGGCCGTTAAGATACATTCCAGGATGATAAAGATGATAGTGGGAAAACCGCTTCCGAAAGAACTGTACCGCGAGAACCTGGATGCGGTAGAGGTCGGCGGCGAGAATCTGGAAAAACAGATAGAGAACGTCAGGATGTTCAATATCCCGTGCGTTGTGGCGATCAACAGGTTTCCCAGCGATAGCGACAGAGAGATCGCCCTTACGCGCGAGATGGCGCTGCGCGCAGGAGCGTTCAACTGTGTGGTGAGCGATCTATATAAACGCGGTTCCGCAGGAGGCCTCGCGCTGGCCAAATCCGTGGTCGAGGCATGCCGGACTAAAGCAAAATTCAAGATGCTCTATCCGGCAAATATGCCTATAAAGGCGAAGATAGAGCTCATTGCGAAGAAGATCTACGGAGCCAAGGGCGTCCATTACGATAACGCTGCGCTTGAAAATATCGCTACGTATGAGAAGCTGGGTTTTGGAAAATTACCTATATGCATGGCGAAGACGCATCTATCTTTATCGCATGACCCTTCCTTGAAGGGCAGGCCCAAGGATTTTGTGCTGCCTATACGCGACGTGAAGCCGTCCATAGGGGCAGGCTTTCTCTACGCGTTATGCGGCAACATACTCACGATGCCCAGCTTGCCGTCTCATCCCGCTGGGGAGAATATAGATATCGACTCTAAAGGGAGACTGAGATATGTACATTGATAGACCGCTGAAAGACTATTTTGAGGATCTGGCCGCTAGAACTCCGGCGCCGGGAGGAGGCAGTGCAGCAGCGCTTGCCGCAGCTACGGGAGTATCGCTGATGTCGATGGTCGCAAATTATACTATCGGGAATCCAAAATATAAAGAATTCGAAGAAAGGATCGCAAATATATCGCTCAAGGCCGAACAGGCGCGCTCGGCCTTGCTGGGGTTGATCGATGAGGATGTTCTGGCTTATAGTCGATTATCAAAGGCAATGAAAGATAAGCCTAAGGGTTCTCCCGAATTAGAGGAAGCTTTTAAGGACGCCTTGACGCCGCCGTTCGAGATATGTAAGATAGCCAGCGACTGCTTAAGGCATTGCGCGCTCCTGGCCGATCTGGGAAATAAGAACCTGATAACCGATACCGCCATAGCCGCCATAATGCTGGAGGGCGCGTTCTTTTCAGCTAAATTCAATGTTTACATAAATCTTAAATATATAAAAGATATCGATTATGTGGGGCGCATACACGGTGTGCTGGCCCCGCTTGAAGAGGAGCTTCCGAAATTAAAAGAAGAGATATTAGAAAAATGCGAGGATGTAATAGCAAAATAGAGGAGAGGGCTTAAATGGGAGCAATGCTTTTAGAGGGTAAACCTATTGCTGAGAACATGAAGAAAGAGATAGCGTCGGACATCGCCGCGATGAAAGAGCGGTATGCCAGAGTCCCGCGCCTTGCGGCGCTGCAGATAGGCGAGAATGCCTCGTCGGCTGTTTATGTGAAGAACCAGAAGAAGGCGGCCGAATCTCTCGGCATTGAATATGAGCTGAGGACGCTGCCGGCAACTTTATCTCAGGAGGAGGCAGAGAAGGCTATCAATGAGATGAATAGGGATAAAAATATAAATGCCGTCATCCTGCAGCTTCCGGTCCCTAAAGAGATCGATGCTAAGAAGCTTGTGAATATGATGCTGCCCGAGAAAGACGCTGAAGGCATGCATCCTCAGAATCTGGGCAAGATATTATTGGGAAACTACAAGACCGGGCCGTGCACGGCCATGGCGGTTATGGAGCTTCTCCGGTCGGCCGAAATAGAGCTTTACGGCAAAGAGGTCGTGATAGTCGGACATTCAGACATAGTGGGCAAGCCCCTCAGTCTTATGTTCTTAAATAAGTTTGCCACGACCACCGTCTGCCATATTGCTACGGGGGAGCGGGGGGTTCTGCCGGAACATGTTAAGGCGGCGGAGGTGCTTATTGTGGCGGTGGGTAAGGCGGGTATCGTAAAAGGTGATTGGATCAAAGAGGGTGCGGTGGTAGTTGATGTCGGCATAAATAGAGTAGCGGACAAGATAGTGGGTGATGTTGAATTTGACGCGGCCTTCGCGAAGGCCTCATATATAACCCCTGTTCCCGGCGGCGTAGGCCCGCTGACCACCACCATACTTATGAGAAATACGCTTGAACTATTCAAGGCGCAGATGCAGAAATAAATTCGAGGAGACCTGGCGCGATGGGTTTTTGTGAAAAGATATTAGCTGGAAAATTCGTTGTGACGAGTGAGATCGGCCCTCCGAAAGGCGTCGATATAAAGGAGATGCTTGATGATGCCGAGCTTATCAAGAATAGGGTCGATGCGATAAACGTCACGGACCTGCAGAGCTCCGTGATGCGCGTGGGTTCGATGGCCATCTGCCACCTGTTGATAGACCGCGGGATCACACCGATATTTCAGATGACTTGCCGCGACCGCAATAGGCTTGCGCTTCAATCGGACCTATTGTCGGCGTCCGTCTTGGGGATCGAGAATATATTGCTTTTAACCGGAGACTATCCGACATTGGGCGATCACCCTGAGGCCAAGCCCGTATTCGATCTGGGTTCTGTGCAGCTTCTGGAGGTTACCGCACAGCTTCAACAGGGTAAGGATATGAAGGGGAACCCCCTGAAGGGCGCACCGAAATTTTGCGTTGGTGCGGTCGTCAATCCCGGCGCCGATCCGCTGGAGCCCGAGATAATAAAGATGGAAAAGAAGGTTGCCTCCGGCGCGCAATTCTTTCAGACACAGGCAGTTTATGATATTGGATTATTTAAGAGATTCATGGATAGCGTAAAGCATATAAAAGTCCCGGTCCTCGCCGGGATAGTGCTTCTAAAGTCCGCCGGCATGGCGCGTTTTATGAATAAGAACGTGGCCGGTGTATTTGTGCCCGATGATCTGATCCAGGAGATGGATTCAACCAAGGACAAATCTGCCAAGTCTATCGATATAGCCGCCCGCCTCATAAAAGAGCTGCGGCCGATATGTCAAGGGATCCATATAATGCCGATAGGCTGGGACAAAAAAGTTCCGCTGGTTCTTGACGCGGCGGGATTATAATAGACCAGAGACAAGAGACCATAGACCGTAGACAAAAGACCGAAGACCACAGACCAGAGACCTTAATGAAGGAGATAGAGATGACAAAGAGCGTGGATGTTCAGGATGAGAGCAAGGCATTGAAATCTGTAGCTGCGTTGATGGTGCAGGGTGCGGACAAGATAGCGTGGGAGGCCGAGGAATTACTGAAGAAGGCGCTTGCCGAAAAGGGAAGAGACCAGAAGATGGCGTTCCCTGAAACGGCGTTCTACCTTCCGCTTGCCAATGCCTTATTGGGATTGGAGGCTCGCACAATATCGGATGGTGAGAAGATAATGAAGACGGTCAAGACGCTCATCCCGGCTATTCCGGCCGATCAGACCAAGTGGGACTCTTTTCTTAAGGACGCCCTGAATTCCGGAGTCGCCGCGATATTATCGGAAGAACTGATAGCGGTGCTCAGATATTTATATGGAGAAGAACCTCAAGCCGATTGCCCCGGCTTCTTTTCTGATACCCTTCTAAGAAGTCTCGGTATACAGCTTGTTGACGGCAGAATATCCGGCATAGGGGTCATCTTAGGGAAAGCCCCGGACAATAAAACTGCCGTGGATATAGTAAGGGGCCTTCAGAAGCGTAATATCCTTACGCTGGTAGGAGGCAATGTTGACGGTGTCAGTATAATAGACCAGCTCAAAGAGGGCGGGCTCCAGATGGGGCTGGATAGTTATGTGGTCCCGTACGGCAGGGATACCGTTTCGATAGTCTATGTCCTGAATTTTGCTATACGGGCTGCCTTGACATTCGGCGGGATAAAAGCCGGCAATACAGCCGCATGTGTAGACTATGTAAGGCAGAGGGTGCCGGCTTTCGTGATCCTGCTCGGAGGAGTGGATGAGGTTAAGGCGGCTACCGGCGCAGGCGCGCTTGCGGCCGGGGTGCCGATAATTACTGACCTGGATCTGCCGGAGGTAAGGGTGCCGGGGGTCTGTGCTCATGAAGAATGCCTGGTGAAAGAGAAAGATCACAAAAAAATAGTCCAGAAGGCGATCGAGGCCAGAGGCATAAAGGTAAAGGTGTCGCAGGTACCCATACCGGTCCCATTCTCCGCGGCCTTTGAAGGTGAACGTGTTAGAAAGGCCGATATGTTCGTTCAATTCGGAGGGAAATATTCCAGCGCGTTCGAGTACTTGAGGATGAAGAAGATGGACCAGGTGGAGGACGGGAAGATCCAGGTCATTGGCCCTGAGATAGATTCGATGAAAGAAGGCGACAGCGCCCCCTTTGGAATCTTGATCGATGTTGCGGGCAGAAAGATGAGCCAGGATTTTGAGCCTATACTGGAGAGGCAGCTGCACCGTTTTTTGAATTACGCTATGGGCATATTCCATATGGGTCAGCGCGATATGAACTGGGTGAGGATATCGAAAGACGCGAAGAAGGCAGGGTTCAAGATAAAGCATTTTGGAGATATACTAGTGGCGAAACTGCATGATGAATACGGCGCCATCGTTGATAAGGTCCAGGTGACCATATACACCAATGAAGCGGATGTGCAGAAGATATTGCCGGAAGCAAAGAAGGCCTTTGAGGCCAGGGATGAAAGACTGGCCGGGATGACCGACGAGTCGGTGGATACGTTCTATAGCTGTACGCTATGCCAGAGCTTTGCGCCGGATCACGTCTGTGTGATAAGCCCGGAGAGGCTCGGGCTTTGCGGGGCTTATTCATGGCTTGACGCAAGGGCCGCTCACGAGATCACTCCCACCGGTGGAAATCAGCCGATCAAGAAAGGCGGCACGATCGATACCGTTAAAGGCATCTGGGAAGGGATCAATGAGTTTGTTCATGACAAGTCACATCAGAAAGTACCGCAGGTGACGATATATTCGATGATGGATTCGCCCATGACTTCTTGCGGATGTTTTGAGTGTATAGTGGCGATAGTCCCTGAAGCTAATGGAGTGATGATCGCGAACAGGGAGTATTTAGGCGAGACTCCGGCGGGCATGAAATTCACTACCCTGGCAAGCTCTGTCGGCGGCGGGGGGCAGACGCCCGGATTCTTGGGTGTGGGGCGATTATATATCACCAGCAAGAAATTCATAT
>Ga0265297_10008756_pt1 | contig 13354 bp, 7 predicted proteins | sample Munlanlwell13791_FD_192502 | JGI IMG/M metagenome (GOLD analysis project Ga0265297, IMG submission 192502) | Leachate microbial communities from a municipal landfill in Southern Ontario, Canada - Leachate well 137-91 | ecosystem: Engineered > Solid waste > Landfill > Unclassified | place... | reverse complement strand
TTAGGTTGCTTTTTGAGTTTTTATTGGGCTTTTTTTGATAACTTTGATGTTAAGGATAGGAGAGCGGATGGATAAACAAGCGGAAGAATACAAAAGGTTAAAGGAGAAACACTCTGAAGAGATATTATTTTTTCAGGTGGGGGCTTTTTACAAGGTTATGTTCGAAGATGCTATAAAGATTGCGGATATCGCTGGCCTTAAATTAATGATAAGCGGAGAAGTCCATTCTCCTGTTGAGGTGTGTGGCTTTCCGAAAAGCGGATTAGATAAATATGCCGGTAAACTTTTACGAAAAGGATTTTCTGTAGTGGTTTGCAATCAGGTGCAAAATGAAAGTGGTTTGATACAGAGGGAGGTTTCTGAGGTAATCAGGTGTCAGAAAGCTTAATGGGGATAATTGCAGAAAAACCATTTGATTATGCATAAGATGACCCCGGTAGTCGAGAAACATTACCGCTTAATTCTGTGGATATTGCCCAAAATAGGGAATTTCCCTAAAGATCAGCGGTTTCTTTTAGCTGATAGGATAGAAGTGATTATTCTGGACATTCTGGAAATGTTGATTGAAGCTGTTTATTCAAAGGAAAGAAAAGGAATATTAGTGCGGGTGAATCTCAAACTTGATAGTTTGCGTTATATGATGAGAATCGCCAAGGATATGAAGTACGTTAACGTAAGGGCATATGATTTCTTTTGCCAATCGCTATTGGAAATCGGAAGGATGGTAGGAGGATGGTATAAGTCATCAAATTGATAGGCGCCAGTATCCTGATGTTTACGGATATCAGGAGCGGCTTTTGAGAAAAGGGGAAGTCCAGATGCTATATCCTTCTGAATGAACTTTTCAGAAAAAGCGCGGTAACTTTCTATGGAGAACGTATAGGGTTCTCGATGGGGAGTATTTATTGAAAAAAGGAGTAGCATCCTAATTACGGGAGCTGGCTTACGCGGCGGCAATTGGAACAATGACACGACGAACGCGCGTACGTCGGACCGCAACAACGCGGCGAACACCAATCCGGATCGGAACAACAATAACGGCGGCCGTTGCGTTAATACTTTTCCCTTTATGGAGGAGAGGGGACAGAAAGTAGGCAAAAGAAATATGTAATATCTTAACCTGCTTTCTGTTCTCTGTTAAAACAGTGAAGAAACTAAGCGATATTTACCCTGCGGTAATCGCGAAAGAGAATCTTTATCAGTCTGCGTATATGGCTTCACGGGGCAGGCGATACCGGGATACTACAGCTGATTTTAATTTTTCGCTCGAGAGAGAAATTGACCGCTTGCACAAGGAATTATTAAACAAGACCTATTGTCACGGTAAATACCGGTTATTTACAATTTACGATCCTAAGAAACGGAAAATAGCCGCTGCTCCGTTCAAAGACAGGGTTGTGCATCATGCTGTGCACGATGTTATTGAGCCGATAATCGATAAGACATTTATTTACGATTCTTACGCTTGCAGGAAAGATAAAGGAACGCATATGGCCGTGGATAGGGCACAGAGATTTCTACGGGCAAATAAATTCTGTTTTCATGGAGACATAAAACGGTACTTCCCATCCATTAATCGATGTATTCTCAAGAAGATTCTGCTAATGAGGATTGACGATAAAGATTTACTTTGGCTATTGGGGAAGATTATCGATTCGGCAGCACTTTTGCCATATTTGTCTTCTCAACCGGATGAAATAGGTTTACCCATTGGTAATCTCACAAGCCAGTTCTTCGCCAATCTTTATTTAAACGAAATGGATTATTTTATAAAATTCAACTTGCGTATAAGATATTACCTCCGTTATATGGACGATTTCTTGATTTTTAGTAATGAAAAAGCGGAATTGTCCGAGATTAAAGAGAAGATAAGAAGATTTTTGAATGACAGGCTGGAACTTCGACTGCACGGAGAAAAATCCCAGATTTATTCTACGTCCGGCGGCATAAAATTTCTAGGTTTCAGATTGTTTTTTGAATATCGTCGGATCAGTTCGGAGAATCTGAGGCGTTTCAGGAAACGCATTAAGAATTTTGAATATTTGTTTACTAATAAGCAAGTGACAACGCCTGCGGTAAAGGATTCTGTCCGCTGTTGGGTAGCCCATAGCAAATACGCAAACACGATAATGTTGCGTAAAGATATTCTCAATCAATTAATCCGGGATAAAAGCCGTATTGTCTGTCTGGTGAATGACTTGCTGATTCTTTAACTTATAGAGGTAAGTTTATGAAATTTAGTACGCTAATCGCGATAATATTGACGGGAGTGTTGTCATTTTTGTGTTTGACCGTTGCTCTTGCCGATACCGGTTTCACGGGCGGCAGTTACGATGGTTACAGTTCAAACGTCTCGACTGATCTGTCCCTTGATGGTCCTTCCGTAACCATTTCATCAGCTACCGATCAGAATTTCGTGGTTGGACAGGCATCCGCCACTGCTTCTATCATAACCATAACCGATTCAACTGGTGGTGCCGTTAATGCGAGTAACGATTTGAGAATAATCATTCCCTCTGAATTGAGCATGGAGTGGGACACTACAAAAACATCTATTATTATCGGCGGAACCGCGTCTTCCAAGGTAAGCACTCTCGTAAGCTATGAAGACTCAAATAAAACATTGGTTTTAGACGTGCTTTATGACTTTACGGCAGATGAATATATTACTGTTTCTGGGGTCTACTTCAACAACTTTGCTGTTGTTTCGCCATATGATCAGTTAGGATTGGATATTTATAATACAGGTGCTTGTTATGTAAAAGATACAAGGCTAATCCAGATTATTTCAGATACAGATGTTCTTTTTGCCGGGGGGAGTTATGACGGGTATGCTGCAATTGGCTCCAGTGATCTGCTTTTAAGTAGTGTTAACTCCGACTATTTTTCAATAACTCATCAGACTTATCAGGCTATTCCAAATCAGGACCAGACGATAACAATTACCGCCAAGGATGCCGTCGGCAATACTATTACCGGATACAGCCCGGCCACTAGCGTAACTGTAACTTGTTTTGAAACAGGAGGCACTGTGGCTAACTCGGCTGGTTTAAGCAAGGGATCTCTTTTGGCCGCAGATTTTGTTAACGGTGCGGCCACGGATACTTTAACTGATACTGAATCTGAAAGTGTTACGGTTGTTGCTGTTGATCAAACATATTCATCCATGGCTGGCCAATCCATCCCAATAGTTTTTAGTCCGGATGCAATTGCTTCGTATGTAATAACCGCCACGACTCCGCAGAACGCTGGTACCGGTTGGACAGAGACGGTAACCGCCAAGGATGCCTACAGTAATACTGTAACCACTGATTCCAGCACTGTCGTTACAATGAACCCGGTTGGTTCAGCTGTATTCTATACCGATAACACATATAACACAGTAAATAGCGCCAGAACTTACACTTTATCTTCAGGTCAAGCTTCTATCTACATTAAGGATAATACGATAGAGACGATTAATTTAGCGGTAACAGATGCCAATGGCAAGACCGGAACATCAGGTAATATAGTAATTAATCCGGCACCTGCTTCAAAAATTGTTTTTACTTCTAACGCCCAGACTTTAACCGCGGGTGTTGTTTCAAATGTCTTTACAGTGCAAGTGCAAGATCAGAATGGCAACCTGAGGGGCTCTGATGCATTAGTGCTCACTCTTTCCTCTAGTTCAGCTAATGGTGCGTTCGATACCTCATCCGGCGGGGCATTTGACGGAACGGTTACCTCTATAACTACGGTAAATGGAGTAGGAACTTTTTATTATAGAGATACCGCTTCAGGTACTCCTACGATAACTGTTTCACGCACCGAACTTACCTCGGCAACGCAGGCTCAAACAGTTGACGCCGCAATTGCTTCTAAGGCAAATATTTCGAGCCCGGCTTCGGCAATTGCCGGAGCAGTGTCAGGTGCCTTTACCGTAACCGCTACAGATGCCTTTGGTAATACTAAAAGCGTGGTTTCAGCAACCACATTTGGCTTAACTTCGGATTCAGCAGGAACTGCCACTTTTTATAGCGATGCAGACGGAACAGCAATAATTACTAGTGTAACCATTGAGGCAGATACAACCAGCGCGACTTTTTACTACTCAGACACTAAAAGCGCTGTGCCAATAATCACCGCAACCAGAAGCGCCGGAGACACAATGACGCCGGCTACCGCAACCGGCACAATCACAATCAACCCCGGCACAAAAACAAAATTGGCTTTTAAACAGCAGCCGTCTTCTGCTGCGAAAATAAATAATCTTTTGACTGACCAGCCGATAGTGTCTATCCAGGATGCTTACGGCAATCAAACAACAGATACGGATCCAATAACGCTTTATGCCTCCACATCTAATTTAGCTTACGCAGCTGCGTCAGGGATATTAACTGTTGCCAATAACCCTCTTTCAGCGATAGCAGGACAGGTTAATTTCAGCGGGGTAAAGTATAGCGCTCTAGGAACGATATATCTTTATGCTCAATCCGGAATTCTCCAGCCGGTATTTTCAACAAGTATTACTTTTTCTACCGCTGACGACGCTACTGTAGAGGCAGCTACTACACCGATAACTAATTTTAATCTTATTCCTACGAACAGCACGTTGGCGGATAAATTCCCGGTATTAAGCTTTAAGATTAAAGATGGGGGTACAGATTCAGTCCCCGCGCAGATCGATAGAATTCAGGTAATCGTGGGCGGTGCAGGCGCTAATGCCTCCACTGATATTGCCTGGGCGGGGTTATATCAGGGAACGACTCAGGTAGCGACAGCCGCAGGGGCGGCAATTACTAATTCTACGATTACCTTCGGAGTAACTCCCAATAGTAATGCAAATGCGGATCTGTATTCAGTGCCGGATAATTCTTCTGCCGAGTTTACAGTTTATGTCTATATGAAGCCCGGGAAACTGACCGCTACAGAAGGGCAGACTTATACCTTTGGTATAAATGAATCATGCATAGGAACCGATACAGGGCTTTCTTCGCAGATGAACGCAAACACCAATAAGGTAAGCACAGTAATCGGGACAATCAGCGTAGTGGTATCCTCTTTGGAAGTTATCGATCAAGCTACCGGAAATTCCACTGTTAATACTACTCCCGGCTCGCCGATAAATCTTACGATAAGAGCGACAGACGCCAATAAGAATATTGATAAGAATTACATCAACAACCATGTATTAATATTTTCCGGCTTAAATAATATAGGCAATTATAATCCTATTGTTAACGGGGTTGCACTTGGTTACAGCACAACGGTTAATTTTCCAGTTTCTCCCGGAGGCATATCTGCGACAGGAGGAGTTGCATTAACCGCTTACAGGGCGGAAATCGCTTCGCTGTCTGCTCAGGAAGTCGGACAGAATTATTCAACATTTCCTTTGACAGTAACGGTAGCTGCTTCTGCTGCCAGCGCTGCGAACATAAGTCTTACCAGTGGGGATAGTCAAAGCGGAAAAACTTCTGTTGCCTTAGCCAGTCCCTTTGTAGTTACTGTTACAGATTCTTATGGTAATACGGTTTCCGGTGCAAACGTAACTTTTGCAATTTCGTCTGTGCCTGGCGGAGCAACCGGTCAAACATTGTCGGTTACATCAGCCACTACTAACGCAAGCGGCCAGGCGCAGACTGCGCTTACTTTGGGAAATGCCGCAGGGCAATATCAGGTAACGGCAACTTCTACCGGCCTTACCGGTTCACCGGTGACCTTTACCAGTACGGCAGTTACGCCATCAACGTTAACAAAGGTCAGCGGCGATAGTCAGTCGAAAACAGTCGCTCTTACTTTAAGCAATCCTTTCGTAGTTAAACTTGTTGGCGCAGGCGATGTTGCTATTCCGAATGAAACCGTAACTTTTACAATTTCCTCTGTGCCAAGTGGAGCGACCGGTCAGGCATTGTCAGCTACTTCAGTTGCCACTGATGCAAATGGACAAGCCCAGACTACGCTTACCTTGGGGGATAAAGCGGGAGATTATGTGGTGACGGTCAGTTATGCAGGGTTACCCCCGCTTAATTTTACAGCTACTGCTTCAGCCGGAGCTCCTTATAAAGTAGTCTTAAGCGGCCCCGGCTCAACCAATGCCGGAGCAGTTTCTACGGCGTTTTCTGCAATAATTAAGGATTCTTATGATAACATTACGAACACTGTATCCGATACTTCATTTCTTCTTACCAGCAATAGTGCTGCAGGAAGTTTCTATAGCGATAGCGCTGGCACCATAGGTACTACCAGTGTAACAGTCGCCTCAGGCGCAAGTGGCGGGACTTTTTACTATAAAGATACCGCTATTGGACTTGTCGCTATTACCGCGACTCGCAGTTCAGGGGATAACCTGAACATTAGTTCTTCTTCCGCTTCGATAAATGTTCTTGCCGCCGGTCTTGACCACTTTGTAGTTACCGGTTCGACAGCCGCGTTGACAGCGGGCAACTCACGGGCGATTACAATCACCGCTTATGATGTCTATGGCAACGTAAAGACGAATTTGAATAACGATATGTCAATAGTGTTTTCCGGAGCCAATCCTTCGCCCGCGCCTTCGGCTAATTCTCCGACATGTTCAAATAATCTCGGCAATGATATAAATTTCGGCGCAGACACTCTGCTTACTTTCACAAATGGCATAGCCACTACTACTTTAAAATTATATAAGGCAGAGAGTGTATTGATTAAGGCAAATGCTTTGCCGGTGACCACTTCTGCTGCCCAAGCATTAGGGTTTGTAGTCAAGCATAATGGGGCAGACCATTTAAAATTCTCTGGAACTATTAACGGAGCTACAGTCGGCACATCTATTAACTTAGGGGCGTTAAATGCTGTCGATTTATATAATAATTTGTGTGACGGGGCAAATGGAGGCACGGCTTATACCGGAAATAAAACCATCAGTTATGTTCTAAGCGGTTCAGCTGATGCGCCGGACGGTTCTGCGACCGATCTTTGGCCGGTTAATCCGGTTAGTTTTACCAACGGAGTCTCAGCGGATTTGAGCGCTACATTGTATCGTGCGCAATCCACTACTATTACCGCAAGCGCTGCTGACTTAACCGGGACAAATATTGCCTCCAACTCAATTACTATGCACGCAGGAGCAATGGGGAAACTCTGGTTTTCTCAGCAGCCCTCTACAGATGCTTTTACCAATGTTGTTTTACCTGTGCAGCCAAGAATTAATGTAGCTGATCAGTATGGCAATGCGGTTACCTCGGTTTCTGATCAGATCAGTCTGCTGCCTTCACTTACAAACGAAACTTATACTTCAGCCACCAACGGGATTTTGAGCGGCGATTCTCTATCTGTAGTTATAGTAAACGGTGAGGCAACCTTTAGCGGAATAAAATATAGCTATCCGGAAAGCATATATTTAAAGGCGCATTCAGTGGGAAATCTTGCTCCGGATACGTATTCCTATCAGGTAACTTTTAAGACCGGCACAGATACTACCATAACAGCAGGCACTTTGGTCAAGCCGGCCAGTATATCTTCATTGGTCTATACTGATGCGACGAAACTAAAGGTTTTCGATTTTAAAGTTATTGATGCCGGCACGGATGGGTATATGACTAAACTAAAACAGATTGTAGTTGCCAGAGATACTGCCGCGGATACCACCGGCGGGTGGCAGGCTTATATTGCAGGAGCCAGCATATCCGATGGCTCTACCTCAATAATGGGCACAATCACAAATGATGCTCTAACTTTCGGTACCGGTACCAGCATAATTTCTTCTGTTCCCGATGGGCAAAGTAAAATTTACACATTGAGTATTTATCTTAATCAAACTTTGCCGGTGGAAGCAGATGGGAAGAAGATCGCTTTTAGTGTTAATCCTACCGCTAATTTTACAGTTGACTCCCCCGGCTCGGCATTTGCTGCCGCCGGCGCAATAACCAGTTCCTTGTCTGTCGATGTTACGGCTGTTAAATTTGTCATTACCGGAGATAGTGCTGTCGTGACTGCCGGGAGCGGTAGCATTATTTATATCAAGGCAACGGATGTCAACAATAACATAGATACCGACTATAGCGGTGTGAAAGAAATAGTCTTTAGCGGCGCAAATCCCGCGATAAGCGGAGGCACTACTTACAATCCCACCTGTGCTAACTATTCGGCGGTAGATGTCGCATTCGGGAATATTACGCTGGTGGATTTTACCTCTGGGCAAAGCGCTTCTACTGTAACGATGAAGTTATATAAAGCTGAAAGCGTTGCAATTAAAGCAACGACCTCGGATGCCGTAATTACTACGGCGAATACGGACGCCTTGGGAGTGGTAGTTACCGGCGGTGCCGCAAGTAAACTTTCTTGGAATACCCAGCCTGAGGCTACCGTGGCGGCCAATGCGCCATGGTCTCCGTTTGAAGTAAGCGTCGTTGATGCTTACGGGAATATTGCTCCTAGTACAATTAATGTGATGGTAACGCCTACCGGAGGTAATTTAAGCGCAGGAGCTACTGCTCAGGTCGCGACGGTATCCGGTATTGCTACCTTTGATAATTTTGCGGTATATTGCGCAGATTATCCGGGAACAGTTACACTGAATGCTACTGCTAACGCAGTTACCGCCAGCGGCGCCTCAAATAACGTAACAGTAGCAGAAAAATATGCAATTACAATAAAGGCATTTGATTCGGTAAACGGCAGCCCATTGACCGAAGTTACGCTTAAGATCATTGATTCAAACACCGGATTATTAGTTTCTGGTTTAACTAATCCCATAACCGGGAATAGCCCATTTTCATTCAATCTCCCATACGGGAAATACAGCTTTAATTTTAATAAGACCGCATACGTTGAAACGACAGTTGACAAAACCGCAGATGTATCGGCAGATGCGGTTGACGGCGTATACAATAATAATATTACATGGTCGATATATATAACATCTACCGCGGAATCTTTGGCAGATTACCGTGTATTAAGCAACTTTGTCTATGATGAGACCAATGATCAAATAACCGGCCTGGTGCGTCTTGAAAAGAGGGGTAAACAGATTGTAAATGATTCGATAAATACACTTAAGACAAGCACTTTGAATATTTTTGATCCTTCAGAAGCGAACGATCCCAAGTATAGCGCTTCATTGACCGCTCCCGATGCAAACGGTAATTATTATTTCAATATTACCGACGCTGTGGCAAAGGAAGGGTTTGTCAGCGGCAGGAATTATTTTGCTAAAATGACTATCCTTTATGGCGGGGAAGATCTGTCAATGAATGTTACCTATTCCGGAGTGAATGATTTCTATATTACGGTTACGCAGGCTTTACAGACATTGACCAGTCAGATAAGCCAGGAAGTTTCCGGTGTCAAGGCTTTAATTTCTGCGGAAGCAGCTAATACAAATTCAAAGATCCAGGAAAAGGTTTCCTCCGAGTCTGCGATTATCCAGCAGAAGATCTCAGATGTAAAAGCTGAAACAGCCAAGATTTTAACTGCCGCCGAAACAACTATCCCTGAGAAGTTAACCGCTACACAAGAGGTAATATCTACGATGCTTAATAATGAAGTCGTGCCGTCTATCAGATCGAGTATCGTTAGTACAGAGAATATGGTCAAATCAGGTGATACGCTGACGATAAAATACCGGACTTATAGTGGTTTAAAACCGGTCATCGATGTTTATAATGCAGATAATGAATTGAAACTTAACAAAGGCGAGATGAAAGAAATCGGCGCTACTGGAGTTTATGAATATGCCGTGACTTTTTTGCAATCCTGGGGTAAAGGTGATTTTACCGTCGTTTGTTCTGAAGCGACCAATGGGGTTATAGATGCGCTGACTATCACTGTTATTAAAACAAGCTTAGAACAGATCTATAACCAGATCTCCGCAGTTTTAGGCACAACCGCGGGAATTACCGATTTAAAGCAAGTAGCGAATGCGCTAAGTAGCCAGTTTTCCCTAGTTGAGACTGCATTGGGCAAAATAGGAAAAGACTCGTTGAATGCCGGGAAAGATACGAGTGGTTCAGCATCAGCCTTAGAGTCCGTGTCTAGTAAGTTGTCGTATATGGCCGGGCAGATAGAGCAATTCTCTAAGGAAACAGGGATCAACTTGGAAAAACTCTATAATGTTTCCGAGGATAAGAAGGACGATATCCTGTATTTAAAGAATAAGACGTTGGAACTAAAAGCCGCGGTTGACTTGAGTAAGCAGATGGTTGACAATATCGCGAATAAACCAATTACACGGACGTGGTATGAATATAAGGAATAATCCGGTAACGGGTTTATTTTAATGCCCACAGTACTTTTTTCTGAAAGAAAGAGAAATGAATAGGTTGAAAATTCTTATGTTATCTTTATTTTTCATGGCGTTGGTAGCAGGTGTGGCGGATGCTAATGTTATTCTCAAAGTCTTTGCAGTCAATCCGTCTAAAGAACAGACTCAAAAAGTTTCGCTTCGTGCAGCCTTGCCCAAAGAAGTGAAATTAGAAGATATAATAGATAGAGAAGATTTGGATATTGTTTATGATACTCAACAGGGCTGTTATGTCGCTTTCGGCGAATATGAACTTAAACCGGGAGAGACCTTAGAAAAAAAGATGGAAGTACGGAATATATGGTTTATTCCAGATAGCGAAATTGAGGCGGTGCGGGCAGATTTAAAGAAATTATTCAATCTGCTTAAGAATACAGAGTTTTCTGACCGACTTGTTTTTTTAACAAACAGCATTGAATTAAAGTTGAATCAAATTATAGAACGCCAGAAAGACTCGCCTACTGATCCAGAACAACTCTTTTTAAATTACCGCGAGAACTTGAAGATTATGGAATCGATCAAGGTGGATTTAACGTGGGGATACAGTTTTCTTACGCAATTAAAACCGTTTCCTATGGAGAATGTGTTGTTGATTATCGCGTTTGTTATGTTTTCTTTGTTAATCTTAAGCATAGGCTTCTATCTTGTTTGGAAACGGCAAATTAAGAATATCGCACGATACCACGATACGCCCTATATAAATAATGAAGATCCTGTTGAGAAGAATAGCTCGATACCATATGAAAAAAAAGAGGACTCGGGAGATACTGAATGATTTCTATGAGTTTACGCACCGTGATAATTTAGATTTTAAAGTTCTCTAAGAGATGTCGAAAAAACACTTGACAAGTAAAGTGGAGCAAAGTATAAAATAAATAGTAAATAAATTCGTCAGTCGCTATCACTCGGCCGCAAGGCCGGAGAAAAATAGGGCTGGTTTTCTGAAAGCAATTTCAGAGAGCCAGCCCTTTTTATTTGTCTTCTTATGGAACAAACGCAGTATTATCAATCAGGTGGTTATACGAAGGTCCCCAATAGCATGATGAGAGCTATTTATCGATTCCGCTTTAATGGTACACAAGTCAGGATTATTGTTTTCTTAATTCGTATGACGAGTGGTTGGAATAAGGGAAGCAGGGCTATTAGCTATAAAACGATTGCGAAAGAATTAAATCTTGATCGACGAAGTGCAAGACGAACGTTAAAAACGCTTATTCAAAACAATGTGATTATCAGGTATAAATCCGGTCGGTGGAATATATGGGCAATTAACTACGACATCGCGTCTTGGGAATTGTTAATAACTCGGCGTAGTAAGAGGACAAAAACGACCCCATTAAAGGGACGTATATGTCCCCAGAAGGAGGGCGAATTAGCCCCCTTTCTATAAGTTAATAAAAAAGAACTTAAGAAAAGTAGTAGTAAGTAAATGAGGCTGTGAATCCTGTGGATAAGTCCAAAACCTGTTTGATATAGAATTATACTATAAGACTGAAGTTATTAAAAGGAATGTTAAATTGGATTCGTATAAAATAAAACAAAAAAAGCGTGTGGGGAAAGTGGCACGATTTTTCAAAGTGGAGATTTGTGATGTCGCTTCTGCTCCTGAATTGTATGTTAATTCCAATAATCCCTACGCCCAATTGTCGGATGAAGAGAGAGTTCGGGAGTTTGTTGAAATCTTTGGCTTGCTATGGGCTGAGTCGTGCCGGGAAACCAGCAGAGATATTCCTGGAAATAAAAAGATTGCAATAAGTAATATTAGTGATAGTATGTTACCCATACGAAAGTAGGGTATATGGATAGAAAGATTTCCTGGAGAAAAGTCACAACTGTTTATAGTTTTAAGGACTCCAAAGCTGTTCGCGTTTTTGGGATCGCTCGCGTATCAACAGACAAGCAGGCACAGAAAATAGGCGAATCGTTAGATCACCAAAAGGAAGTCCTTAAAAATTGGGTGAGGGCTAAATCAAGCCTGCATGCTCCCCAAAAATGGGAACTCGTTGATATATTTGTAGAAAATGAAGGGCCGGATGGACAGAGAAGAGGACGGACCGCAACAAAGCGGGAAGGAAGAAGAGGATTAGCTAAAGCCCTTGAACTTGCCAAATTAAGGCTTATTGACGTAGTTGTTGTAACGAAGCTGGATCGTTTAGCAAGAGACACAAGAGATTATATAGATATCTCTGCTGAATTTAATGAAAATGAGGTAGCGCTTGTTTGTTTGGATCTTGATATAGATACATCAACGCCTGATGGGCAGATGATAATGCGTAATCACGCTAATCTTGCTCAGTGGCAGGCAGAGCGGATATCTCAATATAGCTTAGAAACTGTTTTAAGGCATCTTAACCAGGGACGACCAATAGGACCGCCACCCATCGGTTATCAGCTAAGCAAAGACGCCAATGGTAAGACTGCTTATGAACCAGATCCTGTTTATAGGAAACACGTTGAATTCATTGATCAAGCATATTTAAGAGTGAAAAGTGTAGGAAAGGTTGTCGATGTTCTACACCAAAAGGGGTATAAGTCTCGACGCGGAAAGACATATTCAAAACCTCAGGTATCGCGTATTCTTCAAAATATCCGTTATATCGCGAAGCAGGAACATGATGGCCAAATTTATGTCGGGAACTGGGAACCTCTAAGGACTGAGGACGTTCACAAAACGATCCAAACTATTCTTAAGAGAAACAGGATAACTAACCATAATCCCAATGGCTCAAATAATAATTATGTCTATCTTGTCAAAAGTTTACTTAAATGCAGTAATTGCGGGTCAACCATGATTGCAAGACCAGCTACTGGAAGAAGTGGTAAATATTATCCCTATTATATGTGCATGAAGGCGTATAAGACTAATGGCATTGATTGCGAAGAAATCAATTATTTAGCGGCAGAGGCTGTAGACGATGCGATTATAGAGGTCATACGGCATTTACATTTAAATCCTGATAATATTATTAACATTATCAAAAAAGCTAACCAAGCGACTGCATCAACGATAGGAGTGTTGGAGGATGATTTCGACAGAGTTCAAGCAAGACTAAAAGATGTCCGTACCAAAATTGCTAATTTGGTTGAGATACTTAC
>Ga0265297_10008755_pt1 | contig 13355 bp, 16 predicted proteins | sample Munlanlwell13791_FD_192502 | JGI IMG/M metagenome (GOLD analysis project Ga0265297, IMG submission 192502) | Leachate microbial communities from a municipal landfill in Southern Ontario, Canada - Leachate well 137-91 | ecosystem: Engineered > Solid waste > Landfill > Unclassified | place... | reverse complement strand
AGCCATCACCTCGCCTTGAGGCGAGATTAGTCTATGTTGAGTCCGATCAAACGTTTCGACCGGACCCTAAGCTCTCTTCAGCGCTAGCGCGGGCCGAAGAGAGCTGTTTTTTTAAAAAACAAAGGAAGCTTGACATTTTTTAGCCCAGTCGCTAAACTGTAAAGGTTACTATTAAATATCGGAATATTATGTCTTTAGCCGTAATAAAAACTGGCGGAAAACAATACCTGGTTAAAAAGGGTGATAAAATTAAAGTTGAAAAATTAAAAGGCAATGTTGGCGACGCGGTTAAATTTGATACGCTGCTTATTACTGACGAAAAAGGCCAGAAAGTGGAAGTTGGCCAGCCATTGCTTCAGTCGCAAGTAACCGCCAAAATATTAAAACATGACCGCCACGACAAAATTTCGGTGATTAAGTACAAGGCTAAAACTCGTTACAACAAGACTGTTGGCCATCACCAGCGATACACCGAGGTCCAGATTGAAGATATTTAAGTCAAAAAAGCAATAAATCAAAAAAACAAGAAAACAATCCAGTTGATTTCTTGTTTTTTATTTCTTGACTTACGCTTCTCGGCGGCCCTTGAGAGCGCTGGCTAGTGTCACCTCATCGGCGTATTCCAAGTCGCTGCCAACCGGTAATCCGCGCGCCAGCCGGGTGATTTTCATGCCCTTAACCTGCTTAAGCAATTTTGTCAGGTAGATCATGGTTGTTTCGCCAGGCATGTCAGGATTCAGGGCCAGAATAATTTCCGTCGCGCCGTCATTTTTAATCCGTTCCAGCAATTTTTTGATAGTTAGTTTATCCGGCGTTATGCCTTCTAACGGATCAATGATGCCGCCAAGAATATGGTAGACCCCCTCGTAATCACCGGTTCGCTCTAAGGCGGCCAAATCCTGCGGCCGGGACACCACGCAAATTACCCGTCGATTCCGTTTTGGGCTGCGGCAGATGTCGCAGGGGTCGCTTTCAGAAAAATTTTGGCATTGCCGGCACTGGTTAATGCCATTTTTTAGACGGCTAACCGCTTCGCCAAACTGATCTAAATTTGTTTGGGGCTGATAAAGCAAATGAAAAACCAGCCGCTCGGCGGTTTTTGGACCAATGCCCGGCAAGCTGGAGAATTGATCAATCAATTTTTGGATTGAAAGCGGGTAATTTTTCATTTCTGATTTACATTCCCGGGAATTTGAAACCGCCGGCCTGAACTTTCTCCATCATCAATCGTTGGACCTTCTTTAGGGCCTGGTCAAAAATTTCCGGGATTCGAGTTTCTAACTCTTGCTTGTTTAATTCTTCTGGCAAAGTTAAGGCGATAATTTTTTGGTTTCCGTCCATCACCAGTTTGATGCCGTCGCTAACCACCTCAACTTGTTCGCTGGCCAGCGTGTCTTTTAAACTTTTAGCCTGATCGCGTAAATCATTGAACTGCTTTAATTTGTTGAACATAAATAATATTAATTAATAAATGATATTGCATCTTATTTTATTCGCCCTGCGTCGCTAATAAATTACCTCCTGATCGCTGGGTTTTTTATCTAAGTTTTTGAAGGTAACATTCTTTTCGTCGAAGAAAAGTCTGACTTTACCGGTTGGACCGTTGCGGTGTTTAGCGACGATAATTTCCGCAATATGCGCTTTATCCGGCGGCACGTCCTGATGGTACAAAGCTTCACGATAGATAAATAAAACCACGTCAGCATCTTGCTCAATTGAACCGGATTCCCGCAGATCAGCCAGGCGGGGGATATGAGTATCTCTGGCTTCCACCGATCGGGACAGCTGGGAAAGAGCTAAGACCGGGATATTAAGTTCCCGGGCAATCGCTTTGAGGTTGCGGGAAATTTCGGAGACTTCCTGAACTCGATTTTCCCGATTCCGGCCTTCCATCAGCTGCAAATAGTCGATTACAATTAAACCTAGGCCGTGTTCTGATTGCAGTCTTCTGGCCTTGGTCCGGATTTCCATTACGTTGGCGTTGGCTGAATCATCAATATAAATTTTGGCTTCCGAAAGTACACCCATCGCATCGCCAATCCGGGCAAAATCGTTATCTTCACCTTTATCGGATAACCGGCCGGTTCTCAGTTTCCAAAGGTCGACGCCAGCCTCAGAGCAAAGCAGTCGGTCAACCAGCTGCTCTTTAGACATTTCCAAGCTGAATATTCCAACCGTTTCTTTAGTTTTAGTTGCCACATGGCGGGCGATATCCAAAGCCAGGGTGGTTTTACCGACTGAAGGCCGGGCCGCTAAAATAATCAAATCGGATTTTTGTAAGCCCGCCAAGACATTATCTAAATCGTTATAACCAGTCGGCACGCCGCGCATTTTGCCGGTTTCGCGATGAAGTTCATCGATTCGATCAAAAGCGTCGGTTAAAACGTCGTTAATTGAAATAAAAGTTCTTTTGAGATATTTCTGGGAAACACCAAACAAGCTCTGCTCCGCTTTATCCAGCAGCTGATTGACTTCTTCCGTCTCCCGATAGCCCAGTTCGGCGATTTCCGAAGCCGTGGCCAAAAGACGTCTCAAGGTTGCTTTGCGCTGAACAATTTGGGCGTAGGAAACGATATGGCTGGAAGTGGGGACAATGTTGGCCAAACTGCTCAAGTAGGACCGGCTGCCGACCAGCTCCAGCTGTTTTCGTTCTTCCAAAATGTTCGCTAAACTCAAAATATCAATCGGCTCGCGTTTTTCGTATAACGCCCGCATCGCCTCAAAAATCATCCGATGAATGTCTTTATAAAAATCTTCCGGGCTAATAACATCAGCGATTTTGATGATTGCGTCTTTATCAATCAGTAAAGCACCCAAAAGCGACTGCTCCGCTTCGATATTTTGTGGTGGAATTTTGCCTAAAACCTCTTGATTTTGAGCCATCTTGAAATTAAATAATATTTTAGCCCGTCGGTATTCGTTACATTATCTTACCGACTTTTTTATTGTCTGACAATAGGTGACAAATTCAATATTTCCGCACAAATTATCCACCGGCCGATTGACCAAAGGACCAATTTCAGTTATACTGGTTAAGGACTTTAAAATTAATTTTATTTTATGGAACAAGAACAAAAAATCGGACAAAAAAACGTATTAACCGCCGGCGTTGGTAACTGCAAAACTACCGATAATCGCTGCTGCCGGCCGGTCTGGAAAGTGATTTTTAAAGCGGCAATTTTGGTTTGCGTCATGATTTTTACCGCCGCTAATGCCTATTATTATTTCTGGTTTCTGCCGGAGCAAAGAGACTACAACCGCGCTGAGTCAAAAAGATATGAATGCAAGCAGGATGTCCAGAGCTTAATCTCCCAGTATAATTCCGTGGCCAGCAGTTTCGACCAGACCAAACCGGAAGATCAGCAGTCATTATACAATTTTGCCAAAAGTCTCGGTATTGTTGACGACCAGGGTAATCCACTGGATAACCAGGCCCTGATTGAGAAGTGTATAAAGGGTGAACTTTAGATTTTATCCGACCTCAGTAGCTATTAATAAGTAATGTCCTAAGTAGTGGCCTGGCCTTGGCTGGGCCACCTTGATTTATTTTATTTTTTCTGCTAATATTTTTTATGTGCAATCGGGGACTGCCAGCTGGCGGACTTTTAAGCAAAAAGATTATAAGTGAGGGGCGTTAGCTCAGCCTGGTAGAGCAATTGCCTTTTAAGCAAATGGTCAGGGGTTCAAATCCCTTACGCCCCACTTTGAATTTACAAAATCAGTTAGCTCAGCCTGGTAGATCCGCCAGCTGGCGGACTTTTAAGCAAATGGTCAGGGGTTCAAATCCCTTACGCCCCACTTTGAATCCTAAAATTATATTATTCAAAACTCCTTTTAAGGTGTTTTTTGATACAACTAAAATGAAAATTTTTATCATCTTTTTTATCCAACTGATTTTTTACAGCTTGTTTCTGTATTTTTTGATTGAGCATGACAAAGTCTACATCTGGATCATTGCCTTGATGATTGTCTGCGTTGGCCTTACCTATTACTCTATCTAGCCAGCTGACAAAATTGACCGGCCAAAAGAATAAGTCAAGACCCCGATTGATGTTATTTCGACGGGGTTTTTGTTATAATAAAATCAATCAAACTATGAATACCCAACTGGTCAATTTTAGAGGCAAACAATGGCAGATTTTCGGTCGAATTGGGGCAGACCAAAGTATTATTGCGGAAATTTTTAGATACCAGGAGTATCGCTGTGCGGAGAAAATTATTATTGAAGCTAAGGATTTTATTTTAGATGTCGGTGCTCACATTGGCGTTTTTATTTTGTACTGCAAAACTTTAAACCCGACCGTAAAAATTTTGGCTTTGGAGCCGGAGTCGGAAAATTTTTTAATCCTACAAAAAAATTTAAGCACTAACGGGATTAAAAATGTCATTCCGATTCCAGCGGCTTTAAGCGCTAAAACCGGTACGGCTAAATTTTTAATTACCCCCGATAGCCATAATCATCGGCTCTTGGCGGAAGAACAACCTGTCCAGCCGAAAAATCAAATAACTTCGGTCAAAACAATCAGCCTGACGAGGTTATGCCAGCGACACAAAATTAAAAAGATCAGCTTACTCAAGATGGATATTGAAGGCGGGGAGTACCCGGTTGTTGAATCTTTAAAAGCCGCTGACTTCGGTAAAATCCAAAATATCATTTTAGAGTATCATAATAGTCGAGAGCAAAATTATCGCACGATCGAAAATCAACTGCGAGCCAACGGTTTTAGTGTTTCAATTTTTCCTTCAAAATTTGACCCTAAGCTTGGTTTCTTGTTAGCCCGGAATAAAAGAACCAGCTGACCTTAAGGTTGACTATAGCCGATCAATAATCTATAATTCCTACTATTACTATAGGGATTGAATTAAATTATTATGAGTATTTTGGGTGCGATTTCAACCAGAGAAGAGTATGGCTTACGCTTAATCTTGGGTTTGGCAAAAACTTATTATAACCGCCAGGCGATTTCTCTAGCCGAGATCGGACAATCAGAAAACATATCCGTTAAGTATTTGGAACAGATCATCGTTCCGTTTCGTCAAGCCGGCTGGATCAAAAGCCAGCGCGGCCGCAGCGGCGGTTATATTATGACTAAGAATCCAAAAACCATTTCACTCAAAAGTGTAGTTCTGGCTTTATGTGGCAAGAACGATTCCCTGGTTCCATGCCTAAGCAATCGCTGCGGCTGCCCTCAATCCTTCCAACATAAGTGTTTCTCCCGCCAGGCTTGGATAAAAATTCAAAAAACCCTGGAAGACTCTTTAGCTCAAATAAATCTAGCCGAACTTTTAAAATAGATGCGAGTTTACCGATCAAAAATAATCAAAAAGGAAACGATCGCCGCCGGGACAACAATGATTGAAATCGAAAAACCGAACGGGTTTGATTTTAAGGCCGGACAGTTTATTAAGTTGAGCCTGCCCGATCTTGAGAATAATCCAAAAAATACCAACTGGCGGTGGCTTTCCATTGCCAGCGCGCCCTATGAAGCTAACCTGGCATTTGTTTACCGCGAGAGTGATTCAAGTTTTAAAAGTAACTTATTGCCCGACGCGAAAGTAACAATCAGCCGGCCGCTGGGTACTTTACATTTGCCGACTCAAGATTTTCAGCCAATAGTTTTTTTAGCCGGCGGCGTCGGAATCGCCCCCAGCCGCAGCCTGGTTCTTCAGGCGGAGCATGAAAACCGTTTGCCCGTGACCTGGCTCTTTTATTCCAATCGACAAATCGAAGACGCCGCTTTTCTGGATGAATTCAAAAAGATAAAGAATCCAAAATTTAATTTTATTCCCGTGATGTCAAGGCTTGAACCAACCAATAAAAATTGGACTGGGGAAACCGGCCATATCAGTATCGAAATGCTCAAACGTTATTTTACCGATTTAACTAAGCAAATTTATCTGGTCATCGGTTCACCGGCATTTACCGATGCTTTGGTTACGATGCTGACGGACGCCGGCATAGCCAGCCAAAACATAAGGCTGGAAAAATTTATCGGATTGTAAAAAAATGAAATACTTTATCCAAACCTTTGGCTGCCAGCAAAATACCGCCGACTCTGAACGCCTGGCCGGTTATTATCAGGCTCGCGGCTATCAGAGAGCCAGGAGCCTTCAGGCTGCCGATCTAATCATCATTAACAGCTGCGTGGTTCGCCAGCAAGCGGAGGAACGGGTTTATGGCTTAGTCAGAAATTTAGCCAGTTTAAAAAAGAAAAATCCAAAATTAAAGATTGTCGTGACCGGCTGCTTGGTCGGCGCGGCCCGGCGGGAACCGAGCGGCAGAAGACTAAAAAATCTGCATAAAAGATTGCCCCAAGTCGATGAATTTTTACCGATTGAAGATGTGGGTTTTGAAAACCCGGCGGTCAGAACCAGTAAAATCCAGGCCCTGGTGCCGATTTCAAATGGCTGCAATAATTTTTGCACCTATTGCATCGTTCCGTTTTCTCGCGGGCCCGAAGTCTCACGACCCTTTGCTAAAATTATCAACGAGGTAAAAAGCTTGGCCGGTCAGGGCTACAAAGAAATTTTTTTGATTGGTCAGAATGTCAATTCTTACGGCGCCGATTTAGTTAAAAATAAGAAAACTCATTTTAGATTGCCCGATGGAACTAAGGTCCGGCCGGTGCTGGTTAATCATCTGGGCCGGAAAAGAATTCCAACCCTTTTTCCCCATTTGCTCAATGAAATCAGTAAAATTCAAAAGCTGAAAAAAATTTCTTTTATTTCTTCAAACCCCTGGGATTTTTCCGACGAGCTGATCAAGGTGATCGCCGCTAATCCGAAGATTGACCGGCTGATTCATTTGCCGATTCAGGCCGGTGACAACGGAATTTTAAAAAAGATGAACCGCTGGTATACTCAAAAGCAGTATTTGGACTTGATTAAAAAAATTCGGCGGCAGGTTAAAGATGTAAAATTCACTACCGATATTATCGTCGGCTTTCCCGGCGAAACTAAAAAAGCTTTTCAAAATACCTGCCGACTGGCAAAGAAAGTCGGTTTCGACCGGGCCTTCATTGCCTGTTATTCACCCCGCACCGGAACCGCCGCGGAAAAAAAATTCATTGACGACGTGGCGCATCCGGAAAAAATGAGAAGATTTCATACCCTGGATAAAATAATCAACTTTCGTTACCGTCACGATGTTTAAAAATTAATAATTATTAAACCAAAAAATATGGCAATAGAATTACCGAAACTGGGTTACGCTTATGACGCCCTGGAACCGTACCTCGACGCTCAAACCATGGAGATCCATTACTTAAAGCATCATCAGGCTTATACCGACAAAATGAACGCGATTTTGGCGAAATATCCGGCTTTAGCCGACAAGGACCCGCGCGAGATTATGAAAAATATTGCCGGCTCCGGCTTAGATCCAAAAGATCAGCAAGCTTTTATTAATAGCGGCGGGGGATATATCAACCATTCTTTGCTTTGGTCGGTTTTAGGCCCTAAAAAAGAAATTGATGAAAAACTGCTTGAAGAAGTCAAGCAGGAATTTGGTTCATTGGAAATTTTTAAAGAACAGCTCGGCGAGCTGGCAAAAAACCATTTTGGCAGTGGTTGGGCTTGGCTGGTCCGGGATGAAAAGGGTAAATTAAAAATCTATTCCACCGGCAACCAGGATTCGCCTTATTTAAAAGGTCATGAACCGATTTTTTGTCTCGACGTCTGGGAACACGCCTACTATCTCAAATACCAAAACCGCCGGCCGGAATATATCAATAACTGGTGGAATGTTCTAAAATTACTTTAGGGCCTAACTTAGTTCATTGTTTAATCATGATCTTGTATGAACAATAAATCGGTCTACAAAAATCTAAACCTAAATAGTGACGAAGAATTGCTAAAAATCGTTCAGCGATCTCGTTGGCATTTATTTTTGGCTCTGTTGCCGGCCTTGATTCTGATTATCCTGCCGTTCTTTCTTCTCGCCCCACTATTTTATTGGGGCACGGCCGGCCGGGTTATTTTTTTCGTTTTGCTGGCAGTGGGTTTATCAATACTGATTAAAAAAATAATAACTTGGCGCGGTACCGCCCTATTAATCACCAATCAAAGACTGGTTGATATTGACCGGGAGAAATTATTTTTTAAGGTGGTATCTGACATTCCGTTGACAAAAATCCAGGATGTTTTTTACCAAATCAAAGGATTGAATCAGGTTATCAGCCGAACCGGTAACGTCCAAATCATTCTCGCCGAAACCAAAACAAAAATTGAGATCAAAGACGTCTCTTGGCCCCAACGAGTTCAGCAGCTGATTCTCCAACTTAAAAATGAAGCTTCAAAAGAAGTTTTTAATGCCGCCAAATTATCCGCCGATGAATTGATTCGGCTGGTGGAAAAAATCAAAGCGGGGATTGGGGAAGATAAATTTCGGGAAATCACTAAGACCGAGCAAAATGATCCGGCGGCAGAAAATTAGTTCTAAAACCGCTTCAAGTTGTCAGAAACCGCCAAAATTGTAGGCAAGCGAAAAATTTGTTATAATTAAGTAGCGAAAATGATAACTGCCAGCCCAAAAATTAAATCCGTTCTCAAAAACAAACTGTTTTTGGTTGGTGGCATTATGATTTTGGCGTTTGTACTGATACGCTTAGGTCAAACTTGGAACCGTGGCCGAGAAATTAAATCGGAAATAATCACTTTGCAAGAGCAAACCCAGTCTTTGGAGAAAGAAAATTTAGAGCTGACGGAACTGATTAATTACCTTAATTCCGTGGCTTACATCGAAGAAAAGGCCAGGGTTGATTTAGGCTTAAAAAAAGAAGGGGAAAAATTAGTGATTGTTTCCAGTCAGAATCTAAAAGGCGGCTCAGCTCAAGCGATAACCGCCGAGGGTGCGGAAACCCCGGCCGAAGCCGGATCGAATATTAAAAAATGGTGGCAACATTTTTTTGCCGGCGAAAGTGAAATAAAATAGTTTATTATGACTGACCAAAACAAAAATTTAGCTAATAGCAACGGTGAAAAACAGGATATTGAAAAAATGCGGCAGGCAGTCCTTAAATGGATTGAAAATGATAAATCAGCAAAAGCTCAACCCGCTAAACGTGATCTGGATTTAGAGAAAGAAGCGGAAACCATTACACCCAAACTCGCGGCATCGCCTAAAATGCCCGCCCCGGAAAAAAAGATGATGACCCGGGTTGAATTACGGCCGCCAAAAAAAATCTCCGGAAAAAAAATTATTATTTTATTACTAATCATCCTGATTGTCGCTGGCGGTATGTTCGGCGTTTTGATTTGCCAATTTAAGTGGCACGATCCCGTTACTTTAGCCATAACCAAAATTATTCCTTATCCGGTAGCCGTAGTCAATTACCAGCCGGTTTTTTATTATGATTGGCAAGAACAAGTAACCACCTTGAATAATTTTTATCAAAAAGAGAAAGAGGCTAATGCGGAAACCAGCGTGCCCAGTCTGGCCGAAACACAGAAACACATTTTAAATCGGATGATCAGCCAGACATTGCTTCGGCAGCTGGCCAAAAAATATAATGCCGTTGTTACGACGGAGGAAGTTTCTCAGCAGACGGATTCGCTGGCTCAAGACGTCGGTAGTCGCGACCTGCTGACTGCACAGTTGCAAAGTCTTTATGGCTGGACAATCGCTGATTTTCAAAAAGAAATTTTAGAACCCCTGATCCTCAAGGAAAAGCTAAAAATTGCCATCACATTGGATGACAGGATCAATCAATCGGCCCGCGATAAAGCTGAATTAATTTTGCAGGAAGTCAAGGCCGGTCAAAAAAGTTTTGCCGAATTAGCGACCACCTATAGTGAAGACGCAACTGCGCAGCAGGGCGGCGACCTGGGCTACTTTGCCAAGGGCCAAATGGTGACGGAATTTGAAACCGCTGCTTTTGCCTTAAAGCCGGGGGAAGTAAGCGATTTAGTAAAAACTCAATTCGGTTACCATATTATAAAAGTTGAAGAAGTATTGACAGATGACAAGGGTCAAACCACTCAAGTTCGAGCCCGGCACATTCTAATTCGGGCTAAAGATTTGGAAACCTATCTGGAAGAACTGAAGGACAGTTCTAAGATTTGGCAGCTGGTAAAGATATAAATAACCCAAAACCTCGCCGTAAAGCGAGGGGGATCAAACGGCAATTTACCTGCTATCATCAAAGCCCAAGGTCGGGATTGAACCGACAACCTACGGTTTACGATACCGTTGCTCTACCATTGAGCTACTTGGGCTTAGATCATCGCGGGATTACTGGAGATGCAACCTGCTAAAAGCAGGATACGGGAGTCGAACCCGTCTCTCCACCTTGGGAAGGTGATGTTAAGCCGATTAACTAATCCTGCAAAAACAAAATAATTATAGATTATTAAGCGTAAATTATCAAGTTCCAAACCAATGATCATATTTAAAAATCTTACCAAGTTCTACCCATCTGACACTTTCGCCTTGAGAAATGTCAATTTACACATTAAACCAAAAGAATTTGTTTCAATTGTCGGCCGCAGCGGTACCGGCAAGACTACCATGGTTAAGGTAATGACGGCCGAAGAAACACCGACTCAGGGCCGGATTATTATCGGCGGTTGGGATATTACCGATATCAAAATGGGTGAAGTGCCTGGATTACGGCGTCAGATCGGCGTGGTGTTTCAGGATTTTAAACTCCTGGGCAAAAAGACCGTTTTTGAGAATATTGCTTTTGCTTTGCAAGTCTGCGGCACCAGCCGCCAACGAATCACCGAGGTTGTACCGCAAGTTTTAAAAATTGTCGGTTTGGCCGGTAAAGAAAATCGCTACCCGGTTCAACTCTCCGGCGGCGAACAGCAAAGGGTGGCGATTGCCCGTTCTTTGGTCCACCGGCCAAAGATTTTAATCGCCGATGAGCCAACCGGTAATCTGGACTCCATGAACACCCGGGAAATCATCGACCTTTTGATCAAAATCAACGAATTCGGCACCACCGTCTTATTAGTCACCCATAATCGGGAAATTGTTAATTCTTTAGGTAAACGAGTGGTCACTTTAGATAATGGCCAGATCATATCTGACCAAAAGAAGGGGAGGTACTTATTATGAGTTTGAATTCAATTTATCAAGTCATCATTTTTGCTTGGCAAAGCTTCTGGCGGAATTTTTGGCTGTCGCTGGTCACCATCACCATTATTGTTTTAGCCTTACTCTCCATTAACTCCCTAATTTTGCTGAATGTTGTCAGCGATAAAGCAATTGATATTATTAAAGAAAAAATTGATGTCAGCGTCTATTTTCGTCAGGAGGCGACGGAAAATCAAGTTTTGGAAGTTCAGACTTATCTGTCGTCATTAACCAAGGTTAAAGAAATCAGCTACATTTCACAGCAGCAAGCGCTGCAAAATTTTCGCCAAAAACATCAAAATGATCCGCTGATTATCGAGTCCTTGGAAGAATTAGAAAAAAATCCGCTCGGTGCGACCTTGGTAGTCAAATCAAAAAATATTGAAGACTATCCGGAGATTTTAACCGTCCTGGACAACTCAAAATACAATGATCTAATTTTGGACAAAAATTTTGATGATAATAAAATTTATATCGGCAAAATCAAAACGATATCCGACAATGTCAATAAAATCGGTTTTTTGGCTTCCGGAATTTTTATCTTGATCGCGCTGCTAATTGTTTTTAACACGATTCGAGTTGCTATTTACACCCATCAAAAAGAAATCACAATCATGAAGCTGGTTGGCGCCGCTAACTGGTTTATCCGCAGTCCGTTTCTGGTGGAGAGTGTTTTTTATGCGACCATCGCCTGGCTGATCGCTATCGGGCTGACCTATCCTTTGATTAACCTGATCCAGCCGCATCTGACTAATTTCTTTTTGGACCAAACCTTCAACATCAGCCAATACTTCCAAGATAATTTCTGGCGGCTGTTTGGGCTGGAGTTGCTAATTATCATTTTACTTAATATCGCCAGCAGTTTTATCGCCATCAGGCGTTATCTTAAGGTTTGATTTTGTGAGTCAGCTGTTTGCCGATGGCATTGACAAATGGCTGATTTTTGTATAAATTGTCTAGCGGTAAGGACAAAACATTCGGGGATCGTCTAATGGCAGGACAGCGGGTTTTGGTCCCGTCAATCCAGGTTCGAGCCCTGGTCCCCGAGCCAGTGTGCACGAACAGAGGTCAAAGCCTCTGTTTTTGCTTTATTTAGTGGCAATTTCGTCGGTTCTAACCCTAAGTATTTCTTTTCGAGTGCAGAATAGCCGTTTTCGATTGGAACAAACCATTCATTTGGTTCGATAGTAAGCTTTTCGTCTCTAATTATCGGCGTTTTCCCGATCGCCATTAGGATTTCTTTCTTCCGTTCTAACCCTGTTTTTCCCATATCGTTGGCTTTAAGGAACGCAGCTCGTGCGTAAGTGGCGTAGGCAAATGTCTTCTCGGTCAGCTCAAGCCATTTCTCGGCCCGGGTCTCGGTGTGCCTCAGATTTTCTTTCATCTGGGCTATTTTGGTTTGAAGCTCGTTTCTTTCCTTGATAAATGTTTGATCATCAATGAGCTGGCGATATCTCATTTTGGTGAGTTCGTCCAATTCTTTCTGCGCTTCAGTCAGGTTTTTATGTTGCATTTCGTAAACTTTCGTCCTGTCTTCGATTTCTGTATCATTCTTTTTGCTCAAACCTTCCAACGCCCATTGCAGGAACTCTGGGAGAATGGTGTATTTTTCTATTTCCTTTTCAATCATTATTTCAAGATCAGCCAATGGGATATTCTTTCTTTGATCACATTTAATCTTTGTTGTTTTTCTTGTGCAGTGATAATAGGTGTGCGCATTTATCTTCCCGGACTTAAGAAGCTTTATTTTTGTTTCAGCAGTATAAAGGCAACCACACACCCCACATCGCATTGATCCAGTAAAGGCGAAGTCGTGCGTCTTAGGCCTCGGTTTGCCCTCTCTCCCAAGAAGCATCTGGACCCGATCATATTCTTCAAGGGTTATCATTTGCTCGTGCTTGCCTTCATACTGGATACCGTTATTTTCGATAATTCCTGCGTAGAACAAACTGGTGAAGATTTTATAAATTCCACTTCGAGATAAAGGACAATCACCAATCCTTTTGAATTTTCTTGTCCTGAACCCCCACTCATTATTGGCCATATCCAAAATCTTTGGCGGTGTGTAGTTTCCCGTCAACATCAGATCAAACATTTTACGGACAAGATTAAATCTTTCTGGGTCGGTCTTTATGATTTTGTTTTCTTTATCATTAAGATAACCAAGCGGAGCTATGCCGGTCTGCCAACCCTTTTCCAGTTTGGAGAGCATGCCTCGTTTGGTGTTCTTACTTAAATCAAGAATGTATTGATTGGCAACACCGCTCTCAACGCTGAA
>Ga0265297_10008754_pt1 | contig 13359 bp, 19 predicted proteins | sample Munlanlwell13791_FD_192502 | JGI IMG/M metagenome (GOLD analysis project Ga0265297, IMG submission 192502) | Leachate microbial communities from a municipal landfill in Southern Ontario, Canada - Leachate well 137-91 | ecosystem: Engineered > Solid waste > Landfill > Unclassified | place... | reverse complement strand
GCCGCTCGTTGGTCCCCGTCAGCAGCAGCGCCAGGATGGACTGGAAGACCACGTTGTTGTAGTCCGACAGCGCTGGGAACCCCGACTGCCCCAGCTGGTAGGGGAACGCCAGGGTCTTCACGATCTCGGCGTCGGTCACGGGCGGCGGTGTGTTCACGGTCGGCATCTGCTCACCCTATCACATTCACGAGCGAACACGTGTTCGCTTTCAGTCGAGAGGACAACTCGGCGGCTCCGGGATCGCCGGGATGGCGGGCGGAGTCGGGATCGAGAACGGAATTCCGGGGACGGGAATCGCCAACCCAATCGTGGGAGGCGTCAGCGACATCCCGGCCGATGGCGGTTCGGGGATCGCAGGCGGCGTGGGCGGCGTCGGGATGCTGAACGGAATGCCAGGCACCGGGATCGCCAGGCCCAGGGTCGGCTGCGTCAACGACAGACCCGCGCTTGGGGGCGTGGGCGGCGACGGCGGGATCGGGGGCGTCGGGATCGAGAATGGGATACCCGGAACCGGGATCGCCAGGCCCAGCGTGGGCGGCGTCGGGATCTTGCACTTGGACATGTCGCTCCTCGCTCATGCTTTACCGCAAACAGCCTCTCGCGGAGACCACCCCATCCGAAGCCGGTTGTGCGCCGTCTTGTAGAGAACGCCGAATTTCTCTGCCCACTCCGCGAGCGTCCTGCGCTCCCCGTCGATGACCAATATTCTATTGTCCCGCTTGTTCCGGCGCTGTTCTTTCACTGTCGCCCACCGGCAGTTCCCTGGGTTGTAATCTCCGTCGTTGTCGACTCGATCGATAGAATGCTCGGCGCTAGGGGATTTCCCCATGTCGTCGAAAAAGTTCCGAAAAGAGATCCACCGATCACACACCGATATTCCCCTCCCGCCATAGTTACGGTAACTTTTTACCTTTGGGTTCGTGCACCTGCTCCACATGTGGCCCCAAGCCCTATACTCTTTCGTCCCTACCATTCCATGCCCGTCCACTCTCGGGGTTTTCCCCTTCAGGCATCCGCAACTTTTCGTATTCCCAGACGTGAGGGAGTACGGGTGTGCGCTCGTGATCATCCCGCAGTCACATTTGCAAATGACCTTCCGTCCTCCACGAAGTTTTTCGGTCACGCCAACCGCAACCAATCGGCCATGCCGATCTCCCTCACGAACTGTTCCCGCCAATACTTCGGAACTCATGGTTTCACTCCTAAGCAAGAAAAACCTTTTCAGAAAGCTCTTTGTAGAGCATCGGCGGAGGCAGAGGCCCAGGCGCCACCGGACTACCAGGAACCGGAGTCGTGAGGACATGCCCACCGGCCCCATGTGCCAGGGCCCACTGCATCATCTTCATTCCTCGAACCGCGGGCTCGCTCGCCCCCTTGGCCAGGTACACCGTGCCAGCGTTCGCCACGAAGTTCTTGCTGCAATCCGCGATCACATTGTCGCCCGTGACCGTGATGTCCTTCGCGCTGATGCCGATCGCGCCGCCGCTCTTCGTGGCCAGGGTGATCTTATCGTCCCCCAGCATCAGCATGGAGGTGACCTCCTGCTTGTCGTTGGCGGTCATGATCGACGTCTCGGGCTTCAGCGCGCTCATGAAGATCGTGCTGCCGTGCAGGTTCTCGATCTGTACCGACCCGTCCTTGTCGAAGGCCAGGAACACCGGACTCGGCTCGCCCGCGCCGTCCCCCTTGCAGATCATGACGTGCAGATCCGCCGGGTCGTCCGACAGGCGGATGAAGTGCCCCGTCTTGGTCCGGATGCCCTTGCGCAGCGCGTTGACCGCATCGAACGTGTCACTCGCCTTGCCCTCGGGCAGGCAGCCCCCGATGTACACCGGGAACTCCGCCTTCCCGTGCTGGAACATCACCCAGACCATGGTCCCCGCATCCGGCGGGTGGAAGTCCCCCGTGATCTGCTTGGTCGCGGGGTCCATCCCCAGCCCCGGCATGCAGGGGAGCGCCCACCAGCCCGCCCCGATCTGCTCGGGCGCCGTGACGCCCACGGCGGGGCACAGCGCCTGGATGCGGCCGCGGTTGTCCGGATCGTTGTTGGACACCACGACGCCCGGGTAGACGCCGTAGTACCGCTTGGCGAACCCCTCGATTCCGATGCGCGCCAGCGTGTCCCGCAACCACCCGATGGGGTCGGTGAACAGCTGCATCGCGTTGGGGCGGTTCCCGAACATGGCTTCCCTACCCTGGCATGGGGCCGACCGGCGGATGGATGTTCTCCCCCGCTCGCTCGGCCCCCCCAGCCCCCTGCCGCATGCACGTCAGGGACATGTCGTACACCCCGGGCGTGTACGTGTGCGTCGCCTTCTGGACGAGGTAGGGGCCGTCGTAGATCTGCCCGGCCCCCGCCAGATTGACCAGCGCAGACGGAACTACCCACGGCACCCCGATGGAGGCGATCACGCCCGTCTGCGCGGGGCTCCCCGCGGCGACCAGCTGATCGGCCTCGCTCTGCGCGCGCTGCTTGCCCGGCTCGCCCTCCGGCATGGGCGCGCTTGTGCGACGCGCAGCCTTCCCGTCCTGCTTCTTCTCGTCCCCCTTGATCTCTGTACCGTTAGCCCCAGCGACCTTGCGATCCTCCTGCCCCGGCTGCGACAGGGCCCCCACCGTGGACGCTGGGCGCTGCTTCGGATCGGAGCTGACCACCACGACCTGCCCCGTGGCCGTATCGATGTAGGATATGTCGACGCCCTTGCCCGCCATGTCCTCGCCGCTCGCCAGCCAGGTCGCGAACCCCGCCCCCTCGGGGGCCCAGGAGAAGCACGGGAACGTGGACGTCGCCATGTCCACCACGCCACGCACGCGGAACGTCGGGCGCGCCGGGGCGGCCGTCCCGCTGGGGGCCAGCTTGCTGAGCACACCCCCGGTGATCTCCCGTTCGGTGCCCACCCACAGGCGCCGACCTCCCTTGCCGAGGTCGGCCGGATCGGGGCCGATCCACATGCGCAGGTTGAGCATCTCCACGATGCGCTTGGTGGCCTCCCATGCCGTCAGCCCGGCGAATGGTTCCGGGGACCACGGGCTCCCCTTGAGCCCCGCCTTCAGAATTGCAACCGCGCTCTCCAGCGTTCCCAGCGACGCTTCGAACAACAGCCCCATCGCCTCCGCGCACTGGCGCAACATGTCCACGGGGGCTCCGCTCAGCGGCACGCGCTCCTGCGACACCTGGTAGTCCATGCCATCAGATATGACTTGCACGGAGATCTGCCCGGACATGCCGTTGGGATCGATCGTCAGCCCGTCCCCGCCCACGTTCAGGAACCCATGAAACCACTCAGTGAACCAGTTTGTCATGGAGGCGTACCCGATGCGCGCGCGCACATGCGTGCCCTGCGCGAACGGCGACTGCCGGATCAGCAACCGATCGATCGCGTCCTGGTACGGCGCATCGAAGGTGATCTGCATCGTCGCCTTGCGCATGAACTCGTAGGCCAGAGTGAGCCCCGTCACGAACGGGAATTGCGGTGCCGTCCAATCCCATACCTGCTTCGATACGGGATTCGTGAAGATCACCTGCGCGATGGGATCCGTGAACATCCGTCACGCCCCCTGTGGGAAGAGCTTTGTCTCCACCCACTCCCGCCGCGGGATCTTGAGCCGCTGCCCCACGTAGAGCTGCACGTCCGGCAGGTCCAGGTTGTTGCGCGCCGCGATCACCCAGCCCCGCAACTCGTCGTCGTAGTTGCGCTTGCCCAGGATGTCGATGCGCATCCAGGAGTCCTCGACGATGTAGTCGTCCTCGTTCTCCGTCACGCCATCCCAGTTGGGCATGACGAACGGCGCGCGGAAGCGCACCAGGGATCCCATTTCCAGGTCCCAGATCACCTCCTCGGCCATGAACCGCATGGGCGAACCCGCGCTCGCGGTGAGCACCTTGGTCGGAACCTTGGGGGTCGGTGCAGGCATGCGCTACCCTCCCAGCGTGTAGCTGGCGCCGCCGGACTTGCCCTTGGCCACCAGGTCGCTCTCGGCGATCTTCTGCGTATTGTCCCGGATCTTGTCCAGAATCGCCCGACTCTTCGCCCCCTCCGACACCACCGCCGCCACCACGCCCGCGATCCCCGGGATGCTCAGCATCGCCTGGAGGTTCGCCTTCACGTTCTCCTTCTGACCCTCGATCGTGATCGTGCTCTGAATCGACCCGCCGAAGTCGCGGACCATCGCATCCGCGATGCCCGCCAGCATGGGCTTCTTCTTGGCCAGCTCGTCCATCTTCGTCTTGTACGCGTCGAAGGTGGCGAGCACGGAGTCGTCCAGCACACGTGTCACCGCCTCCGCAACGAACAGGGCGGAAGCGTCGATGCCCAAGGCGAAGGACTCCATGAGCGTGCGCCCGGCGACGAAGGCGGGATCGCCCTCGCCCCCAGCTCCGACCCCTGCCAGCGGCCCGGACACGATCGGAGAGTGCGCCGTTGCGGTGTCCGAGACGAACTGCGTGGCGGCGTTCACCGCATCCTCCAGGATTGGCATGGTCTCGCTGACGCCAGCCGCCTGCCCCGCGATGACCTGCTCGCCCGCCGTATAGGCCCCGGCGGAGAACTGGTCGCTCTCTGCCTTTGCCGCCAGAAGTTGGTCGACTACCAACCAGTCATCAGTGGGACCGAAGTTCGAATCGCTCCACTCCGTGCTCCCCGCCGCCTCCAACTCCGCAATGGCCAGCCGAACCGCCTCGGCCTGATCCAGCATCGCAGGGACCGTCGTGTTCATGATGGGGGCGTACTCCGCCCCGATGTCCCGCATCTCCCTCGCAAGATCCCCGACTCCCCCTTCGCGAGCCTTGTACAACCGCTCCTGCACCTCCGGAAGCTGTTGCAATATCTCCATCTGCTTCGAGAGCTTGTCCACGACCTGGTACTTGATGGCCCCGGCCTTATCCACCCCAAGCCCCTGCGCAATCGCCTCCTGCCTGGCGATCTCCATCTGCAACTTCGACACCTGCGAACGCCCCACATCCGACATCCCCTGCGTGAACTTCAACCCCTTGGTGTACTCGTCCACATCGTAAAATCCCAGATCTCCAGACGCGTACTTGTCAGCGATCCCTTCGGAAGTCACCTTCTCCCCGCGCATTCCATATTCCTTGGACCGCTCCTTGTACTCGGACATGGTGTCCGCCGCCGACCCACGCCTACGAACCGCCGTGTCCTTGGTAATGCCTCGCATCTTCTGTTCGAATTCGTCCAGCTTGGTTTCTGCGTCCGAAATGAAAGCCAACAACCCGGTCGTGAGTGCCGCGGCAAACGTGGCTGCGATTCCAATGGGGCCAGCTCCGAAAACCTTGGCCCCAAGAATCGCCGTCGTGATGATGCCCCCGATTGCCAGGCTGCTCCCGCTCAGGTTGTCCACAATGGCGCCGCCGATCGTCTTCATCCCCTCGATCACGGCCGGACCAAGCTCGTTTATCACCCAAGCGAAGACCCCCTTGATGGTCTGCTTCCACTCGGGCCACTTGGATTGCACGTACCCCTTGAAAGTCTCCCACGAGTTGGCCAGCCAGTCGGACAGACCCGTTTTCCCATCCGTCCCGTACCAGATGTCGCTGGCTGTCTTCTTGATTTTCTCCCAGATCGGCGCCAACGTCCCCAGGATCTTCTGTCGATCCGCGTCGTCCAACATGAAGAACCCGACGATGCCTCCCGCGGCGATCCCCATCGGCCCAAATTGCCCGAGCATGTTCACCAGCGGGCCCAGCTCCTGCGCGAAGCCCTGGAGCGTCTCGAACCCGAGGCCGAACTTGATGGACAACTTCTGCGCTGCCTTCACGTCCATTCCCATGGCCTTGCCGACCTGGAGGAACACCCCCTGGATGCCCATCTGCTTGAACGTGGACATGCCCCGGATCAGCATGCTGAGGGGACCGCCCTCCTTCGCCAGATCCTTCATCTCCTTGCCCACCTCACGGAAGGCGCCCATCTTGCTGCTGACGAGCCCTATCACGTCCTTGCGAGAGATCGACCGGATCTGGAGGTCGAACCCCTCCTTCGCCAGGTCGAACGACTCCTGGAGCGTGCGGCCGCTGCTGAACGCCGAGTCGGCGTACTTCTTGAGGCTGTCCTTGCCCGTGATCGTCAGCGCGTTCATGCGCGCGAGCGCCTTGGCGCCCGTGTCCGTGTTCTGCGCCAGGTACCCCAAGCCCGCGGCGCTCTCCCCCAGCGCGCTGCTCAGCTCCGACAACATGGCCTGCTGCTGCGCACCGCCCATGCCGAACCGCTTGAACTGGTCCTGGATCATCTGCGTGCCCTTCACGGCATCGCGCGATCCCGTCTCGACGATATTGGTCGCCTCGGCATATCCCACGCCAAGGCTGGTCAGCCACTTGAACAGCGGCGACTCGTCCAGGGCGTTGAGCCCGTACTTCTGCGCGCGCTCGATCGCCACCGCCTGCTCGCCGAACATCTTGGCGGTCTGCACGCCCAGCGTTGTGGCCTCCTCCTCGCTGCTGCCCATCTCCCGGAACACCCCGCCGAGACGCGCGGACGACTCGACCAGCCCCATCATCTCCGCGCCCGTGCGCTGCATCTCCGGCGGCAGCTTCTCGAACGGGTTCCCAATCTCCTCCAGGCTCTGCTTGAGGTTCTTGACGGGCTGCACACCCAACCCCGCCTTCTTCCCGATCTCCACGAGCCGGTTGAGGAAGATCGCCTCGTCCTTCGGCGCCGCCTTCCACAGGGCCCCCATGCCGCCGAAGGCGTCGGTCATCTCGGCCACCTTGATGCCCGTGGTCTCCGAAATCTTCACCCAGTCCTTCTGCGAGTACCCGAGCGCGTCCAGAGCCTCCTTGGCGGGCCCCGTGGCCTGCTCCATGGACTTGAAGACCTCCGCCACCGCCTCCGCGCCGACGTTCATGCCGATCGCCATGCCGGAGATCCGCGAGGTCATCCGGCGCATCTCCTTGTTAGTCAGGTTCAGGGAGGCTACGAACGGCTTGGCCGCCTTCGCGTTCGCCACCCCCATGGCCTCCAGGCTGGTCGTGAGGTTGCCCGTGTCGCCCGTGAGCGCGTGCACATCGGAGGCGATGGAGGCGATGTTGAAGTCCCGCACGCCCTGCTTCATCTTGGCCCAGAACCCGGGCCCCTTGGACTTGCCCGCGATCTTGGACTGCTGCTCCAACGTGCTGTTGAGCTTGTCGAGGTTGCCCTGCGCGCCCGTGACCGCGGCCTTCATGCCAACGTCCCGCGCCCCCATCCCCCACGAAATGCCCAACAGGTTCATGAACGCCTCACCGTAGCGAACACGTGTTCGCTACCTGCGCCTCCGCGCCCTCATGCGCGCGTGAGAGGCATCCCGTTCTGCGGCCGCGCGTCGTTGCGCCTCCAGCTGGTGCTTCTGCTCGACGAATCGCTTCCGGCGGCTATAGGGCATGCCCATCACACTTTCGTACGTGTTGGCCTGTAGCTCCGTCAGGAAGAAGACCTCCTGCTCCATGACAGCTACGTTGCCGACGGGAAGAAAAAACCCGGCTGCCCCAGGTTCAGTTCCTCCTTCCACTCATGCTGACACGACGGGCACGCGAAGTCTACCTTCGTGTCTACGTGCCCCTCGTGCTTCTCGAACAGCGCGCGGATCTCGTTGCGGTCCCGCGTCGGCAGCCCCTTCAGCTTGGCCATCGCCTCCCTCTTGGTCCGGTCGATGACCTCGCCGTCCACCTTGTCCACGCGCGACAGGAGGCCGAGCGTCAGCACGTCCTCCTTCTTCTTGCCCTTCGTGTTCAGCCACTCCTCGTCGTCGGAGGTCATCACGTGCCAGACCACGACGTGGCCGGATGCCAGCGTCTCCTCGAAGACGCGCACGCCCGGCTCCTGCATCTCCTTGATCGTCACGTCCGCGAGGTTGAGCGTGTAGCGCACCTCTTCCTTGCAGTCCGGGTTCGGACACTGGACCTTGACCTCGTAGAGATCGCCCAGGGAGACGCGCCGGATCGCCAGGAAGGCAACCATACGGTCGCTCGCCGTCAGCTTGCCCACCGCCTGCGCCAGCTGCTTGCGATCGTCGATGGCGCCGAGGCGCTTCGTGCAGTTGAGGATGATCTGGTTCAGGCGCTGGAGCACCGGCCCCTTGCCCGCCAGCAGATCCTCCTCGTAGCCCGTCATCTCCGACACGACCAGCTCCCGGTGCACGGCGCCTTCTGGGTCCAGGTAGCCGCACGGCAGGTCCACGGTCAGCGCGCTGGCCGTCACGTCCTGCATGCGCCACTCACTACCCACCTTGGCGATCTCCTCCGACATCTTGTTCAGCCCCGGCTTCTCCGCCGGAATCCCCGCCAGATCCTGCTCGGTCATTCTGCCCTCCGCTTCTTCCGCTGCTCATCCAGCGACAGCAGCTCCGCCTCGGCGCGGCGCTCCTGCCGCAGCCAGTCCACGATCATCCCACGAATCACGTCCGACACGGAGCGGCCCACCTGGTCCGCCCGGTCCCGGAACTCGTCCAGCACGTCCTCCGGCATCTCCACGTTCAGCCTGGCCATCCCTGCACCAATCAATCCGCTCGGCAATCCCCCGTGGATTGCGCCTGTTCTACTCATGGTCTACATATGCTGGACCCATTCTGTCAATCTCCTGTTCCGCCCTGCCCCACATTTTTTTTTGCACTCAGGTGTTGACAAACGCACAAGAGGTGTTAAAATGGTTGCAGATACTGGGCGCGATGCCCAGAGAAGGAGACCACATGAAGATCATCAAGACGTTCAGCGGCAACTTCGTGATCCTGTTCGACGGCGCGTCCCCCGAGATGGTCGCGCGCGCCAGCGACCTCGCAGTGGCGCTCCTGGCCCGCGGCAAGCGCGTCGAGCTGGTGGAGGCGTGAGGGTCGTCTGCGGCTGGTGCCTGGCGGTCAAGGTGGACGAGCAGGACTGGCGCCCGGCGCAGGAGGTTCCGGCCCCCACGGGCCTCGTGTCGCACGGCATCTGCCCGCGCTGCCTGACCGCCGTGGAGGCGAAGCTGGACGCGAACACGTGTTCGCAGGAGGGCAAGGAATGAAGATCGTGAACACGACCGACATCCCCAGCCAGGTGATCCGGCGTTGCGTCAGCTGGATCTGCGGGCTCAAGGGGATCGGCTACGCGCGCGCGCAGATCCGCCCCAGCGACATCAACACGGTGAAGGTCATGAACACGCGCCACGGCTGGCACGGGCATGCCAAGCCTTGGAGCGGGGAGGTCCTGCTCAGGTTCGCTAAGACCGACGAGGCGGCCCGCGACAACACGGCCGAGGTGTTGGATGCGTTGGGCAGCGTGCGCGGCGCGCGCGACCGCTGGGAGGCCCTGGTGAGCATCGCCGCCCACGAGATCCAGCACCTCGCGCACGACCGCCGCGGGGCAATCTTCGGCAGCATCCGGCGCAGCCTCAAGGAGGGGGAGTCGCGCAAGGCCGAGGAGATCGCCCTGGTCGCGTTCCGCGCGGACCGCAAGGCCCTGCTGGAGCGCTGGCACCGCGGCGTCGTCCGCGATCTGCGCCCCGCCTCGGAGCGCCGCGCCCTGTCCACGCAGCTGGCGGTCCAGCGCCGGGAGGACAAGGCCCGCGCCAGCCTCGCTGTCTGGGAGCGCAAGCTGAAGACCGCCCAGCGCAAGGTCAAGGAGTACCGCGCAAAGGTCCGATACTACGACAAGAAAGCGGCCGGTAGGGAAATCGACCAGGGGTAGGTTGACAAACGCATGGCAGGGCTTATTATGTCCACAGATGCCCAGCGCGATGCTGGGAAGGAGGACAGCATGACGACCCTGACGATCATCGAGGTGGCGGAGCAACTGAAGGCGGCCTGCGCGGCCATCGCGGGCGTGTGCGACGGCGCGCGGCAGCGCGACGACGTGGGTTTCAACAAGGCGGACACGGCCTGGGGCCGCTACATCGCCACGATCCCGGCGGACATGTGGGACGCGGAACAGTGCGTCATCGTGCGCGACATGCTCCGGAAGTACACGGGCCAGCTCGCCGCGGCGGGCATCGAGTGGGGCGCGCTCCCCGAGGTCCGCATCGAGGCCGAGCTCCCCCCCACCGCGCGCAAGGCCGCCCTCAAGCGGTTCAAGACGGCGCAGCGGACGGTCGACGAGGCGGCGGAGGCCAAGGCCTGGCGCGAGGGCCACATCGGCACCCACGAGCTGGTCCTGATCCGGAAGCGCCCGCGCGCCTGGATCGAGGGCGCCTTCGCGGTCGTGGACTTCCCCTACAACGCGATCCTGGTCGCCGCGATCAAGACGCTGCCCTCCCGCCGCTTCGACGGCTCCCGCAAGTGCTGGGTGGTCGGCCGCGGCAGCGAGGCGGCCCTGGCGGCCTTCATCGCGGAGTACGCGGTCGTCGCCACCCTGGACGTCGACACCTGGATCGCCAACCCGGCCCCGGTGCCCGCGCGCCGCGACAACGTCCGGATCGACGGAAACCAGATCATCGTGGACGCGCCCTACAACGTGGACGCGACCGACGCCATGCGCCAGGTCCGCGGCCGCCGCTGGCTGGCGGATCGCCGGGTCAACAGCTTCCCGATGTCGGCCGCTGCTGAGGTCGCCTCCCTGGCTCGTCGGTTCGGGTGGACCGGAGCGGAAACGGCTGACCGGATCGCGGAGCCAGCTCCAACGGCCACGGTTGCCCCGCAGGAGCCCGCTGCGGATCCGGCCGCCACCTCCCTGCCCGAGGACCTGCGCGAGCCTCCCGCGGGCACGTACGCGGCCACGGCGCGCGAGATGGCGCGCCTCTTCCCCGAGTTCGACTGGGACGCCTGGAAGGACAACATGAAGGACGCGATGAGCGCGGCCTAGATCCCGCGCAAGATGCGCGGACAAGGAGAGCCCATGGACCGTTTTCAGCAGAGCCTAGAGGAGATGGAGCGCGTCAGCATCGATCCGGAGGAGTTCGCCGACGCCTACGACCTGGCGCCGATCCGCAACCGCGCGGGGCAGGCGATCGTCCCGGACGCCGTCACGGTGCCCTGGTGGGCCTGGGATGAGAGGGAGCCCGGCAGCCTGTTCGATAGGGCCCCGCGCCGCCGGGCGTCGTAGAACTACACCTCGGGCTTCGGCGGAGGCTGCACGTCCTCACCCTGCGAGAGGTTTCGGAGGCTGGTCTTGATGACCGAGGCGCTCGTGCCGCCCACCTTGCCGCCCACCTTCTGCACGCAGCTGGCGATGACAACCGGCAACGCCTGGTACAGCTCTGCCACCAGACCCTCCACGTCGCCGTCCTTGCCCACCACGCCCCGGAGCTTGGTCTGCACCTTGCTGTTCATCAGCATGGCATCGACCAGCTTCTCCACCTCGGATTGCGTGGAACGGAACGCAGGAGCTTCCTCCTCCACCTTCCGCTCCGTTGGCCGCATGATCCGCATCATTTCGTTCGCGTACTTCCCGAGCATTGCACCCTCCTGCTGGCAGATCCGAACCCTACAGGTCCTGGACGTCAAGCACCTTGAACTTCTTGTCCTTCTTCAGATCGTCGATGTCGCCCTGGCGCATGTCGATGATCAGCGCCGACTTGTCGTTCTTCCCACCCACGCCGCCGTAGCGCTCCGCGTCGCGCCAGAGCTTGAACACGTCGCTACCGTCGGCCGCCGCCACCGTGGCGCGCACCTGGTAGAAGTCCTCGGGCTTCACGGTCTTGCCCTTGCCCCCGCTGAGCACGGCGCGGAAGTTCTTCACCGCCTCCTTGACCCACGGATACGGCTGCTTCCCCCACTGGTCGAGCCAGGTCTCGGTCCCCTTGATGATGAGGTCCTCGGCGATCCACCGCTCCATGCGGCGCTTCTCCTTGTAGGTCGGCCCTTGCACGTACTCGATGTACTCGTCCCCGACCTTGGTCACGATGATGTGAGAGGGAGATGACGACGCTCCGAGGTAGTACTCGCAGTTTGCCTGGAGCGTGACCCCGCTCTTGGGCTTCTGCAAGCCCTGCGATCCGATCACGAAGCGCTCGCTCAGCATGCTCTCGTCGATCCGCCTGATCAGTTTGCGCAAGGTACTCATCTACCACTCCGATCCCTGGTTGTAGAGCCGCTCGTCGTCCACGGCGCCCTGAAACTCCTCCGCCGCCCTATCCGCTGCTTCCCCGGCCAGAATGGACTTCGTGCTCGGGTAGTAGAAGACCTTGTCGCCCTTCTTGAACGGCGTGCCGTCCTTGGCCTTCCCAGCGTACTTCGCCGTCATCCAGTAGGGATCGCGACCACGACTTCCGCGCTGACCACCCAGCTCGCTGAGCACGGCCTCTCCCATGCCCCCACGAGCGACGCCCTTCATCTCGCGCCCCGCCTTCGCCAGCAGTCCGCCCGATACCGTCGCCCCGGCCGCGTCCAGCGCCTTCGCGATGAGCGCCCGGAGGGGCTCCGTGATCATGCCGTCGAACATCTGCCGCTGGGACTCGTCGTCGAAGACGCGCGTCATCAGCACTTCGAGCTTCGGACTAGACAGCATGGCCATCGCCATCCGGTCCACGATCGATGCGCCGACCGCCTCGTCCAGCTTCTCCGCGCGCTCCAAAATCTCCTGCATGCTTTTCATGGAATCCTCCTCGCCTATGGCGACCCCGTTGGCGCCACCGCAGGCAGAGGAGCGCTCGTGCTCATCGACGTCGGCAGCGGCACGATCCCGCTGGTCTGCGACAACCGCGGGTTCCGGCGCTTCCTATTGCCCAACTTCTTCACTTCGACGATGCCCCTCATCTGTCCTCCCGCGGCCTCAACGCCAGGATCGCTCCACGCTCGGTGCGCGTGACCTCCGCGCTGCACACATCTTCTACCAGACTGAACCGCTTGGCAAGCTGCTGGGCCACTGCCATCGCGTGTCGACCCTCGATCTCCATGACGAGATCGGTGCCGTGCGGGCGCCTGCGCGCTTCGAACGCGTGCCGCGTCACGATCCTCCCGCGAATCGCACGCTCCCCCTGCGTGCGCAGCGATCGAAGCAGGTGCTTCTCGGTCTCGGTAAGCACCGGCAGTGTGGATCCCGGAAGCTCCTCCACGATGGATTGCAGCCGCCCGCGGGAGTGAATCATGGCCCCACCTTCTGGCACTTCCCGAACGTCATGTGCTCGCCCTCGGGGCATCCGTGCCCGCGCATGCCCATGAACTTCCGCGCCTGCTTCCGCAGCTTCGGATTGCGCCCCGTCGTTGGCAGGTTGGCCAGGTAACTCAGCACTTCCGAGGAGTGCTTGCTCACGCCCTTCTGCGCCGCGAACTCTGCGTGCATCAGGTCGGTGTCGGTTCCGGACCGATGCGCCACTCCCGCCATGGCTTTGACACGCCGCGCCTTCTGGCGCTCCACCAGCTCCACAGCCTCGAAGACCTGCGCCATCGTGATCACGACGCCACCCCCATCAACTGCTCCATCAGGTATCTCCCATCCGCATGCGCCCATGCAGCATGGGGGTAGAC
>Ga0265297_10008753_pt1 | contig 13361 bp, 6 predicted proteins | sample Munlanlwell13791_FD_192502 | JGI IMG/M metagenome (GOLD analysis project Ga0265297, IMG submission 192502) | Leachate microbial communities from a municipal landfill in Southern Ontario, Canada - Leachate well 137-91 | ecosystem: Engineered > Solid waste > Landfill > Unclassified | place... | reverse complement strand
CAAGAGTTGTTTGGTCCGGTGGCGGTTTTGTACCGGTTTAAAACAGAAGAAGAGGCCATTAGCATTGCCAACGATACTGTTTTTGGATTGGGCGCCGGTATTTTTACGACGAATCTGACCAAGGGCAAATTACTGGCCGAAAAGGGGCTCGAAGCCGGATGCGTCTTCGTCAACGACTTCGTAAAATCTGATCCGCGTCTTCCGTTTGGCGGCATCAAAGAGAGTGGATATGGCCGCGAACTTTCCTACCTAGGAATCAGGGAGTTTGTGAACACCAAAACCATTGTAGTGAAATAAAGGGTACATTTGATTTAGTTTCTCACTACATCCTTCATTATGTCCATAGAATCTCAAATGACCAAACTAACTGCGATCATCGTTGATGATGAACTTTATGGAAGAGAAAATCTCAGGATGATTATTGAAAATTATTGTCATGAAGTTGAAATCTTAGGTTGTGCGGATTCAGTGGTTATGGCAAAGGAACTGGTGACTGAGCAGACGCCGGATGTGGTATTCCTGGATATTAACATGCCTGTTTTGGATGGATTTGATTTTCTTCGTGAATACAATGAACGGAATTTTATGGTTGTGTTCGTTAGCGCACATGAGGAATTTGGTATCAACGCGGTCAAAGTCGGCGCTGTAGATTATCTTCTTAAACCAATCAATATTAAAGAGTTAAAACAGACCGTTAAAAATTTGTTGTCCCTTAAAAGTAAAAAGTTAAAAACAGAACCCATTCAGGATCGTGATAAATTGGTAATGCCTGCTTCACATGGTTTTGATTTGTTGGCATTTGACGATATAATACGGCTAGAAGCAGATGGTTGTTATACGAAAATTTTCATCAGGGGGGAGAAGACTAAAATTATCTGCCGCACTTTAAAAGCCTTTGAGGACGCACTTCCAAAGGAGCTCTTCTTCAGGGTCCATAAATCACATCTGATCAATTTGAAGTATATCAAAGATTATTCCAACCTCAGTGGAAGCCATGTTACAATGATTGATGGCAATAAAGTAGAAATATCGCGCAGGAAAGCGCCGGAATTTGTACAGCGGGTAAAGGCAATGCTCAACTTCCTCTGACTATGCTATACAAATTATTAACAGCCACTTTCATTAGCATACTTCAGTTTGCCCAACTTTATTCGCAGACACCTTCCTATTACCATTACACTTCATCGGATGGATTGGCCTCTTCAACTGTTTATGATATCATACAGGATAAAGATGGTTATATCTGGTTTGCTACTGCAAATGGGATTAGCCGGTTTGATGGCAATCATTTTCTTACCTATCGTACCATTGACGGGCTAAATTCCAATTCGATCATAGCTCTTGCAGAGGGAAGAGACGGAGAACTGTATGCAGGCAATTTCGAGAAAGGGGTGAATGTCCTAAAGAACGGCCATATTGAAAACTATTGCAGCGAGATAGAAGGGAAAAGCTTTACACTCTCCTATCTGATGATCAGTCCCCAGGCGGAAATGGAACAAACTCTAATCGCCTATGGCCGTATGGGAAATATCAATATCATCACCAGAGATGGATCCAATGGCCTAAAGACCAAAAGCATTTATTCTCCAGGTCTTTACATCAATAAGCTGGAGGTATTACCTAATGGTGATATGGCAGCATTGACCACTACAGGGCTATTCAACTTTAAGAACAATGTTGCATCCAGGCTCATTATCAAAGGATTACCTGATAAAGATGTCTATTGCTATTCGAAGGGCCAAACCGGACGATATAGTATTGGAACCAAAGGAGCAATTTACCAAATAAAAGATAATAAGGTGATTGCTAAGAGAGAGATCCATGTAGCCGGCAATAACGATGTCGTAGCCATATTAAATGACAGAAAAGGCAATATTTGGTTCTCGATCAGGAACCTCGGTTTTTATCTGATAGCCAATGGTTCAGATAAAATAATTGACATCGGGAGTAAACTGGGATTAAACAAAACGCTTGTTAATAATTATTTTGAAGACAAGGAAGGAAATATATGGGTAAGTACCTTCGGGAATGGAGTATACTGTATCAACAATCTGTATTTGCAAAACTACAGTGAAAAAGATGGCTTGAATAGTAACAACGTCTACGCTATCGTAAAAGAGAGTGCAGGAAGGTTTCTGGCAGGCACATTCAGTGGTATAAATATTTTCGAAAATGAAGAATTCAGTCAGGTCAATAGCAACTCAAATCCATTTCTGTCGGCCTATATCTATGCGATCAAAAAGAGCAACAATGAATTTTTTATTTGTTGTGCTTCAGAAAAAAATAAGATGTTCCGCATTTTCTACCACGGGATACAACTCAACTTATTCGAAGGGCTCACTTTTTGCAAATTAAGCAATGGGCTGTTTCTATTCGGATCAAGGGTCAACACAGTGCGGGTTCAGAAAGAATTCAATTTTACCAATGATCGATCCTGCTTAATCAATATTATTGGAGATCAACCAAAAGCAAACCGTGTCAACGATATTTTTGAAGACACTGAAAAAGGCGTCTGGATTGGGACAGGACAAGGATTATGCAAAATAACAGGAATGAGCCAGAACATGGCAGACTGGAAAAAAACCTACTTCCCCGCCAACCAGGTTCTAAATTCCAGGATCAATGCCATCACCCAGGATAACGGGAAGAAGATATGGTTTGCGGGTGAGAATGGAGTTGCAAGCTGTAACCTGTCAAACGACTCAGTCGACAGTTATACAGATTTCAATGGATACGATCTCACCTCTTCCACTTCACTTGTTGTGGATAATAAAAATAGGCTCTGGATAGGAAACATGAAGGGACTATACTTATTGGATGGCAATTCAGTCAAACAGTTGAACAGACAAACCGGACTGCCCTCGGATGAAATCTATGCACTATGCTACGATGCCGTCAAAAACCGGTTGTATGTTGGAACCAGTAACGGACTTTCTATTCTGGACATCAATACTTTCGACAACTCTGTTCCCCTCCCTTTGAATGTTAAAGTGACCCGCATATGGGCAGGTGACTCAACCTTTATCAACTATAACAATCTCATCTTTAGCCCAGAACAAAATCATATTACGATTGATTTTATGGCCCTGTGTTTTTCATCTCCTGGCTCTGTTCGATATAAGTATTGTCTGAATGGCAAGTGGGCAGAGACTGAGCATGATTTTCTGGATTTCCTCTCGCTGAAAGGGGGCATTTACGACCTTCAGATCATGGCCAAATCGCAGAATACAGATTGGAGCAAACCATTATCTCTTTCCTTCCGTGTCCTGCCCAGATTTGTGGATACCATCTGGTTTACCATTTTGATTATCTTATCGCTGGGTTTCTTCTCTGTTATGTTTATGATTTGGCTTTTAAGGTATAATAATAAAAAGAGCCGTGAAGAATTCGAATTAACAGAGCGGATCAACGAACTTAGGCATCAGGCATTGTCGGCCATGATGAACCCCCATTTTATTTTTAATGCACTTAACTCGGTGCAGTATCTCATTAATTGTCAGAGAAATGAGGAGGCAAATGATTACATTTCCATGATGGCTAAGCTCGTAAGAAAGAATCTTGAAACAGCAGGCCATGGGTATATTCTGCTTTCTGACGAAATTGTAAGGCTAAAACTTTACCTCGACCTCGAGAGACTTAGATTTCAGGAAAATTTTTCTTATGAGATTGTTACAGGGACAGATGTCGACGCCGGCACACTCATGATTCCGAACATGATCATTCAGCCTTTTGTTGAAAATACCTTGTGGCATGGCATCATCAATGCCAAAGGGAAAGGGCTGGTAACCATTTCATTCTCCTTTGAGGAAGTTGATATTGAATCGAACATTAGCAGGTCATTGATCATTAAAGTTACTGATAACGGTATTGGTATAGTCGAAGCAAATAAACGTAAGAAGGATGATCATATTTCGAAAGGAATAGAAATCGTGGAAGAGCGGCTCAGGCTATTGAGCACAAAAATGCATTTGCCAAAACCAATTATGCTGGAAGATTTAAGCAGCAGAAACAGTTTCTCCCATGGAACTGAAGTAATCATTTCCCTCCCCTCCCCACTTTATAAAATTATTGGTTGAGAGCAAAACCCTCCAGCTTTCCAGACCGATAAATTATTTAATCTCCCGTTCGTTTACCAGCACCTGCCGATGGTTTGTTTGCTATTGTGGCAGGGAATACCCTTGCGTAGATTACATGAAAATTTAACTCTGCAAGATGCATCTGCCAAAATGGTTCATAAAGTTATATTCCGGGAAACACGCAAATACAACACCGCTTCTGATCATAAAACAAGAGACCAAAGAGGTCAATGTAAAAGAATACCAAACCATTGAAGAGGCAATTGCAGATCTGGAAAACGATCCCAATGTTCCATCAGAGAAAATAGAAAATCTAAAATCATCGCTGAAAAAACTGAAGAACAAAACGACAATCAGGATCAGGAATGGGGAGATATTACTGTAAATGCCTGACTGTTATACTATAAATGCTTGAAAACTATAAACCCTACAATAAAGAACGCCATATTATGAACAAAGTTCTGGTATTTGTATTGATGATAATTGTTGTTCAGGGTTATTCTCAAAACTACCCCATTACCAGCATCAATATTTCATTGCCAGCCAGTCCTGATGCCAATACCGCCAACTGGGGGACCGGAAAAACAATGTTAACCATCACAGCCACAGCCAAAGCGGTTGCTGGTCGGGTAGACCCAATGGTTGAAGAGAGCAAGCTATTGCTAACGATTAAGAAAGGGGGCGTAAAGGTGTGTGGCGCCTTTACCGGTAGTTCGGCACCGGCTGCCAATTTCAATACCATTACCAAAGTTTGGAGTGGGACGAATGCTGTTTCTTTTTTGGGCAAAGATTGTTTATTAGCTCCCGGTGATTATGAAATCTGTGCGCAGTTTTTTGGTTACGGTGCAGCAGGTTCAGCACCTTACAGCGAAGAAAAATGTAAACCATTTTCAATCAGAGAGGTTGAGCAAATAACTTATCAGCCACCTCAACCGACCGCGCCGGCAGATGGTTCCGAATTTGCAGAGGCGGAACTTCAAAAGCCATTTATTTTCCGGTGGATACCAGTCATTCCCAAGCCACAGGAGCCGGTTACTTATCGTCTATCCGTTTGGCAATTGATGCAGGGACAAACCGGAACACAGGCAATGCAGGCTAACCAACCCCTAATTACCAAAGATGTCGATAACATTACCCAGACAATTGTAAATATTTTAGTCGGTGGCCCATGTTTACCTCCATATCTGTGCGACTTTATCTGGAATGTGCAGGCGTTGAATCATGAAGGGAAACCAATTGGAGGGAATAACGGTACCAGCAAACCAATTGTATTTTCAGCAACTCGCTGTGAATGCGGATCATGGAATCCATTAATTGTACAAAACGCGGCAGTTGTATCAAGATTTGATTGCAATGGTAAAATAGCATGGAAATGCAATCAACCTTTCAGTTTTACAACAAGCTATCAGTGCCATCCTAACAATGAAAAATGTCAGGCGAAGACAGGTTGGGAAATTAGAATGGCAGATGGTAGTACAAGAGCAGGAAGTGGTACCAACGGTTCCTTCACCCCTGTAACCAATGGGACCTACTCCCTAACTTTGAATGCCATATGCAATGGTAAAGCCTGCCAACCCTGTATTTATTCTATTGTGGTTGAAGGTTGTAAAACATGCGACTGTGGAGAATGGAGCAATTCTGTAGTCGAAATTCAAGCAAAGGATGCAACTACTTCAAGATTGACATGCAGCGGAACTGCCTCACTTTCTAAAGGAATTTATCAATTCCATTTTCCGGATTTTGCATGCAATCCCAAAGATAGTTCGTGTACTGTTTCTTATGAATGGTCGGTTCAGGGCATCGCTTCAGGCAACGGAACCGGACAAATCTTCCGTTTCAATTTTAGCCAGACCGGAATGTATACGGTCGACATCACTCCGTTATGCGGCGGCAAGAGATGTACACCCTGTAAGATAGTCATAAAGGTAGAAGATATCCAGCCACCACCGGATGTACCAAAATCCCTCCCTGATCAAAAATGTGAGAACTACTCTTTTGAGTTGAGAAAAATTTACAGGGGTGACTCCATTGCCTATGAAGGCATCATTACCAATAAATACAGGGGTAATGAACCAAAGAACACCCCAAAAAGCTTCAGAATAAAGATTATAAATGATTCAGTCATTTGCATTGAGAACAAAGCGCCCAAAGAATGGAACAGAACCCCTTCCAAGTTTCCTCCGGGCTCAAACCAGGTAAAATGGACCAATAATTCAGGGGATATCCCTCAAGGGGAGACAAAACTCGGTACCCTCTATTTTGCGGTTCCGACTGTCAACCCATTCTATGTCGTCTACGAGTGGCTCAACAAAGAGGGGGAGACGCTATGCAAGGATTCGGTTGCATTGATTGATATCAGATATTATTACGAACTGTCAGTGGAGCCATCTTACACCTGCACTGAAATATCCAACAATGTATTGAGGGTCCAATATATCAACCATTATGCATCGGTTGAAAATATAAAAGTAACGATTTACGATGTCGAAGCAAGGAAAATAAAGCGCAAATCGAAAGATGTGGTCAAATTAAATAGTGTAACCGGGCTAAACAGGATCTCCATCGATATCAAAGATTACAATCTTGAACCAGGCAGACCCTATCTTCTGACCATTTCCGATTTCCATCACACTTATCATTTCAACTTTAAAGTTACCAACGATCGTGAAAAATAATATTCTCGTTTTATTCGCATTGATGTTGCTGGTTTTCGGTGTGAAAGCGCAGACCGGAGGACCGGGGCAGCCTGAATTTATGCAATTCCAGCAAGCGGGCACATCGAATTTGGTCAACCCTTCATCGGGTACATTTTCCTATCAGATTCCATTGTTCACCATTGGCGGCTATCCCATGAATTTAACCTATCAATCCGGAATTCAAATGGAAGATGTTGCTTCCATGGTTGGACTGGGCTGGAATTTGAATGCCGGAAGTATCGTCAGGACTTTAAGAGGATTGCCGGACGACTTCAACGAGGATATCATCACAAAGGAATATTCTGTCAAGCCCAACGAAACTTTTGGCGGCAAACTGGGGGTAGACCTGGAAATAGCGGGATTGCCTCCGTCTCTCGGTATTTCTGTGGGTGCAGGTTTAGGCGTTTTCTACAATAATTACAAGGGCTGGGGATTGGAGCCCTCCTTAAGCGGTTCGGCCAGTCTGAGCGCACAATCCAATGCGGGTGTTGGAGGAAGCGCCTCATTGGGGATGGGAGTTTCTGTTAATTCACAATCGGGTGTAGATAAATATTTGAGTCCGAGCATTGGACTTAAACTGGGGAAAGGTAATGACAGATTGGGCATTTCGCTGGGTAAAACGTGGTCAGTTAATTCTACAGAAGGATTGAAAGTCAGCACCAATATGAACCTGAGTTATGTAAGGGAATCATTAACAAAGGGTGAAAAAAAGACCCCCATACAACGAAAAGGTCCAAATCAGCCACCAGGAGACCAATCTTCCACGGCGCTTCTTGGCATGACCAGTTGTTCCTATCTGAACAATTCCTTCCAGCCGGATATTGATTATCCATTTCTGAACAGCTCGGGTACCTATTCAGGCGCCATGGGTTGGGACGCCTATTATGTAGATCCGAACATCAGGGTAACCGGATATTTTTCAAAACAAACGTTGGCCACAACCAGCCAGACCTTTGCAGCCTATGGCTCCATGTACGAGAGCAATTCGATCGGCGGAAATTCGCTCATGGATTTTAACCGGGAAAAAAGGCTCCCCTATTTTATTGGTGAATCAAAAATTTTGCCCATCCCATTCAAAACCCCGGATGTTTTTAACCTGAACGGACAGGGATTATCCATGACCTTTTCGGTCAATAAAAATGATATTGGCCTTGTAGGAGACGCAGATGCGATCATCAATTCGAACGGCAATCAGGCGGGCGCAGAAGTAAATTTAGGCGCATTGTTCAAAGCCGGCGCCAACTTTGGAACCTCCACGTCATTTCAAAAAACCGGTAAATGGAACCCGACCAATGTCAGCTTCAAACCGGAACAGGATGTGATTGGCAACAGTTTGTACAAGCAGTTTTGTCTAAAGAATCATGGGGAAATCAACAAATTTAATTGTTCTGACTTCTCTTTTTTGGGAGAATATAACCCTGTTCAATTCAACCTCTTCAATGAGACCCTCCTTACACAATTCTTAAGCAATGGGAGCCATGTCACCTCCAATATGCTGAACACTGTACAACCCGTACGGCAGTCAACTATCAATTACCTGACTGCCAGTGAGGCGGATAAAATTGGATTTGACAAGCAAATAAAGTGTTACAATTTCAACAACACACCGGCGCCACCGCTGATCAGAACATCCGGGTACCGGAAAGGGCATCACCTTTCTGAAATTTCTGTTACCCAACCCGATGGCATGAAATATGTTTTTGGCATCCCTGTATACAACCTCTCTCAAAAGGAGGTCAGTTTCAATGTCACAGGCAATGTTACGGATCCGATAAGAAACCTGGTTCATTATACAGAAAATGTGGATAATACATCGGGCAACAACAAGGGAATAGACAATTTTTTTGAATCTACACTTACCCCGGCGTATGTTACCCAATTCCTGATCACCGCCGTTTTAAGCCCTGACTACAGAGACCTAACCAACGATGGAATTACCGAAGACGATCTGGGCAACTATGTCAAATTCAGCTACTTTAAAGAAAACTTCAACTACAACTGGAGAACTCCGTTTGCCAAAGATTTCGCCACCTACAACAGGGGATTAAGAAGTGATGACCAGGATGACAAAGGTACCTATGTCTTTGGCAGCAAGGAACTTTGGTATGTTCGTTCCATTGAGTCCAAAACTGAGATTGCTGAATTCCACTACAGTCAAAGGCAAGATGGATATGGAGTGATCGATGAAAACGGTGGGAAGAATACAGCTCAGTTTTTAAGAAAACTTGACTACATAGAGGTTTATTCGATACCCGATCGTGTCAGGAATGGCAACAATGCGACACCTATCAAAACCATTCATTTTGACTACAACAATTTATTGTGCAAGAATATTGATAACGGAGTTGTTGCCGCGAACGGCAAACTTACTTTAAACAAGGTTGATTTTACCTATGAGCATTCGAAAGAAGGTAAACTAACCCCATATGTTTTTGGATACGGCAAGAAGCCAAACAATGCTATTGTAAACCCCGATTACGCGATCAGGAATGTCAATCGGTGGGGATACTACCAGGAAAATGGATCCAACTTCAGCGACAATTCTGATGGCTCACCACTCTCCAATATTGATTTCCCTTATGCATTGCAAAACAAATCCATCATGGATCATAATGCATATGCCTGGAATTTAACCGACATCACCATCCCTGGAGGCGGCAAGTTAAAAGTGGATTATGAAGCCAACGATTACGGGTACATTCAGAATAAAACTGCAGGGCAGATGTTTATGGTAACTGGCATTGGGAGCTCATCATCACCCATAACAAACGGGAATTCCCTTTATGGTCCAATCTCGGACCTTAAAAATCGAATCTATTTCAATTTGACAAGTTCCATAACAAATGCAAATCCTGTGGAAGCCAGAAAGGAATTGGAAGAGAATTATATAAAAGATATCAAGGATGGGTTTTTGTACTATAAATTTTATGTGAACTTAAGCGACAACAAATATGAATACATCACTGGCTATGCTAAAATAAGAGACTATGGATTAACAAGCAATACCGTTGCCTATGTGGAATTGGAGCCTGTCGCTATTGATGATGAAAACAACCTGATCAAATGCAGTCCCATTCTCAAAACCGCGTTCCAGTTTATGAGAATCAACCGAAACAGCATGGTGTTCAACAATACATCCATAGGCGCTCCTGCCAATTTTGGCGCGTTCATTCAATCCTTACCCGGGACAATAAGCCAACTGGGCAACCAAATAGCTGCCTCATCCATTGGTGTGAACCTGTATTGCTCAACTATGAGTTTTTGCAAGGAGGTTTCATTGGCAAAAAGTTTTATCCGTCTTTATAACCCTGTAAAAAAGAAAATTGCCGGGGGCAGTCGTGTAAAACAAATAAGTATTGATGACAATTGGGATGCCATGACTGGCAATACGCATCAGAATAAATCGTACACTACCAGCTATGATTACACCACTGTTGAGACGAATCCGGTGAACAACAGCCAGGTGACAATAAGTTCAGGTGTTGCTGATTATGAACCAATGGTGGGCGGCGATGAGATTTCACTGAAACAACCCATCTTTTATTCCGATAAAAAGAAATTGGCCCCCGACAACGATTATTTTGTTGAAGAACCGGTAAATGAATCACTTTTCCCAGCTCCCCAGATTACCTATGGAAAGGTTACTCAAATTAGCAATGGAACAATCCTCAACGTAGCCAAAACCGGAAGAATTGTCAATGAATATTTTACAGCCAGGGACTATCCTGTAAAAGTTGCCCGGACTGTAATTGATGAAAAACGGGACAAAACCCAGTTCAATCCAATTCAGCTTCCATTTGTAGCCATTGATCAGCAGCACGATTTTGCCTCTGTTTCCCAGGGTTATTCCATTGAGTTGAACAACATGAGCGGTTTAGCAAAAGCCACATGGGTATATAATCAAAATGGAGACCGTGTTTCTGGTGAGGTTTCCGAATACTTTCCAAACAATGACCACTTCACAACCATTGACCACAGTGGCAGGATCTCCCGCAATAACAAATTGGGACTATCCGCCGAATATACCATTGACGGTAAAAAAAGCTATGATCAATCTGTCTCAACTTCTTACAATGCCAATTTGAATATGGCCGTATTCGGAGTAGTTCCCATCCCAATAATCATGCCCTTGTATTCGCAGATGACGGAAGAGAAGCAATTTCAGTCGATCGTTGTCAACAAAGTAATTCACCGGAATGGCCTTTTGAAAAGTAAAACAGTCTTCGAACAAAGTTCATCTGTCACCACAGAAAATTTAGCCTTCGATGAGATTACCGGAGAAGTCCTTTTGACGAAACTGGCCAATGAATTCAACGACACAATATTTTCCTTCAAATACCCTGCCTGGTGGATGTACAACGGGATGGCGCCATCCTATGTAAATACGAAATTGAATGTCAACAGCACAAATCTTTCCGTTTTTAAACCCTTTTTAAAAGTAGGGGACGAGCTAAGGACTATCGGTACGGGTCCCAGGTTGTGGGTGAAAGACCTGAATTCATCCGTTCCAATTTTTGTGAATGATTTCGGATCACAAACAGCTATCTCAGGGAGCGAATACCAGGTGTACAATTCTGGGGCTAAAAATCTTTTGTCGGCTTCGGCAGGTCAGGTAATTACCTGGAACCAGAATCCCCTGTCCAATGGAGTCACTTTGGAATTTGGTCAACTCAAGACATTGAACAGCTCTGCAATTGAGTACTATGATGATGCAGTTATGTATTGTGACTCTTGTGCAACCATCAAGAACAGGATGGGGAAAATTGATTTCTTAGCAGGAAAGAAGGGAAATTTTAAACCCAAACGAACCTGGTTCTTTTTGGAAGATCGATCTCCGGTTAACCTGGCCAACGGAATTACAAATATCAAGGAACAAGGGCTGTTCAGAATATACACTGACTTTTGGGGACTGCCCTCAAATCCTTCCTTAAACTGGACACCTGGTTATTTCAACTGGGAGTGGAAGGAAAAAGTCAATTTGACAAATGTTGATGGCCAAACCATTGAGACGGAAGATCGAATAGGAAGGAAAACCGCTAATTTATTAGGCTACAAAAATACGCTGATAACTGCCCAAGCCATTAATGCAGCCTATGGAGAGACCTATTTTGATGGTTTTGAAGATTATTACTGTGCCTACTGTCCAATAACCACTGAATTCGACAAAGGCCATCCAATTCCTGCATCACAGATGAGGCAGATTGGCAATTCTTCCACTGCATCAACTGGAAATGGGTCAACACATCAGATCGTGCAAATGGAAGAGTAAATGTGGTAAAAGGTAAACCTATTTTATCTGATAATGAATCACATACAGGTAAATACTCACTGGAGGTCCAGGGTTCGCTCTCTTTTACAATATCACCTGCTGTTGCCTGTAAAGGGGATAGGGGAAGCCATGGGAATACGCCAACAGGCACATATGGTAAGCCTGCAAATGATTCGGTATGCCTTGAATGCATTGGTGGCTTTGCCCCGGATGCGAACAAGAAATACATCTTTTCCTGTTGGGTAAAAGTGAACAATCCGCAGCCCATTATCTCGTGCAGTGATGCAACAGTTGATATAACATGCAATGGTTCAGCATCTGTCAGTTTAAAATCTGAAGGGCCGGTGATAGAGGGCTGGCAAAGGGTCATGGGCACATTTACCACATCTTCCAACAATAGCGTCTCCTTCAATCTAAAGCAAGGCAATGCCGCTACTTTTTTTGATGACCTGAGGATATTCCCGGCAGATGGCAATATGGTTTCCTATGTTTATGATGATGTCAATCTGAGACTTACTTACAGCCTTGATGAGAACAATTATTTCACCAAAAATGAGTACAACAATCGAGGGGAGCTTAGACGCATTAAGAAAGAGACAGAGAAGGGGATTGTGACCATCAAGGAAGTGAATTCATCCCTGGTAAAACATTAATAACTATGGCAATGCATAAATTCATACTGATATTATTACTGCCTTTCTTTGCTATTAATGTCTTTGCAAAGCAGTATCCCAAAATTGATTTCCTGTTATCCGGGAATTCCCTGATGGCATACAAGGAGGGCTCCATCAATTTTCCCGCCGTCCTGCCAAACTTCAATCCCGACCGGTTGAATAGTTCGGATAGGGTTACTTCCTTTCAAAATACGGTAGAGCTACTTCTCAAAAATCAATCGGCTTTTCATGCCAATGCAAAAGTTACCGTATCGGCAACCCTAAAATATTATCCAATTAATGTAGCATCTCCACCCGCATCTAAAACCATCACGCTGGAAATTAACAACAGAACCGACACGCTAACCAAGAGCATTATTTCCAGCATCTACGTATTCAGGAACGCCTATAAGGCTGAATTAACGATCACTAATGTTGTTGTCACATCTGATAAAGGAACCGATTTGACCCAATTGAAAACCGAATTGGCTGATTTCATCGAATTAAATATCGGGTTCCAGGAAGAACGGCTTACCCGGATCAATTACAATATTTTTCCAACGGGACTTACTGCTTGTGAGGATCAGGCAACCGACGAACTGGTTATCAACTGGAATAGTGTACCAGATGCTGAAAAGTATGAATTGGAGTACACTTTTGTGGATAA
>Ga0265297_10008752_pt1 | contig 13363 bp, 23 predicted proteins | sample Munlanlwell13791_FD_192502 | JGI IMG/M metagenome (GOLD analysis project Ga0265297, IMG submission 192502) | Leachate microbial communities from a municipal landfill in Southern Ontario, Canada - Leachate well 137-91 | ecosystem: Engineered > Solid waste > Landfill > Unclassified | place... | reverse complement strand
GGCTACGGCTACGGCAGCGGCAGCGGCTACGGCAGCGGCTACGGCAGCGGCAGCGGCAGCGGCTACGGCAGCGGCGACGGCAGCGGCGACGGCGACTGATTCACCAGGGCGGCCGTGGCTGTTGCAGCTGCGACCGCCCGCCAACGGGGCTGTGGCTCAGGGCGTCTCGCAGCGTAATGGGCCCGCCAGCCCCGGATTGATGGAGGTGTCGTATGAGCAACGAGGACACACTGTACCGCGCCGTCAAGTACGCACTGGATCGCTCTCAGACGGACCCCGATTTTCACTGGGTCTGCGGCTGGGGCAGCGAGGCGTTCCACCGGCTGTGCGTCGCCGAGGCGGCCTACCTGGGCAAGCCGCTAGAGGAGATCGAGCGCGAGCGCAAGAGAGACCTGCAGCCGGACTATCGACGGAGAGAGCCCGAGGTGTTGGTACTGCGCAAGCGCGTCGAGGAGCTTGGAGGGTGACCGCCATGGACATCAACACCGACAGTCTGGACCCGCACCAGTTCGCCCGCGACGTATACGAGATCCTGGAGCGCCAGGGGAGGCACCACGTCGGCGCTCAGCGGCTCTCGTCCTCGGAGCGGCACGAGATGTACACCGACCAAGCCAACACCATCGCGGCGGCGCTGCTGTCGCTGCTGATGCAGGAGGAGCAGGGATGAGCATCTGCGAGCGCTGCTGGGCCGAGGCTGGCGGCAACACGACGCGGTATCGTCAGCTGCTCCAGACGCGCACCTGCACGCCCGAGGAGCAGGCCGGGCCCGATGCGGGGACGTGCTCGAGGTGCGGCCGGCGCGCTCTGCACCAGCACACGGGCGAGTGCATGGCCTGCGCGCACCTGTCATGCGAGGAGCTATTCCGATGCGAGTAGCCCTCCTCTCCCTCGTTCTGCTCCTTTGCCTTGCCGCGCGTGACTGCGCGCTGATGGAGGTGTGGTGATGCCAGAGCTTCCGATGGACGCCTGGCAGCTAATCACGACGCTCTGCCACTTGGAGCAAACGCAGCTCCTGGAGCGCACCGACTACGATCCCGGGCCTCAACCGGACTCCTGCAAGCTGGCGGAGTCGCCGATCGACTGTTGCCAGTGTCACCTGATGGATCGCTGCTGGCGCCTCCGCCCCAACGTCCGCGTCGGGGTGGTGATTGAGGAGGGGGAGTGATGGTGATCGACGGCAAGCGATCCGTGGAGCTCGCCACGTCCGTAGGTTTCGATATCGACGAGGCCGCTGGCCGTCTCAGCGAGATGCTGTGCACCTGCGCATGCTGCAACGATCTCGTCCCGCCACCGTGCCTCACGTGCCGAGCCAGAGACTACCGGCGCGCGCACGAGGAGGAGTATAACCGCGTCGTGGGATGCTCTAGCTCTGGTCGATTGGATCGAGAGGAGTGATGGGCCAAGTTGGAGTCCGGACGGCGCAACATATGACCCTCTGCAACTCCCACCGCCTCATCGCCTCCGACGACGGCCCCGCGATCTGCCCCGGCTGCCCCGCGTGCGTCCCTGGCCGGACCTGGAGCGGCCCGCTGCGGGAGTGGGCGCACCTGATCAGCGTCGAGCGGATCTGCCACGGGGCTGAGCGCGTGATGGAGACGGTGCTGGACCTGCGCCGGCTGGGGCTAACGAGACACGAGGCGGCGCTGGCGCTGAGCGCGGTGCTGAGCGCGGTCGAGGGGCAACGAAAGGGATTGGAGGAAGTGAGATGATTCGAATCGACGACGAGAATGTGATCAACGTGGACATGGGCAACGGTGACGTGCTGGTCATCGAGGGCAAGTGGGACGATGACTCCGGCGTGTTCGTGTCCTTCTCCGACGGCGTCGGCGGCGACAAGTACGGACCGCACGCGATCGGCGAGAAGGGGCCCGGCGACGGGAGCGGCACGGACACCGCCATCGGCGCGCGTGTCCGGCTGAACTTCGCGTGCTCCGAGTCCATCCAGGTCGTGATCGATGCGCTGGAGAAGGCACGTGGAAAGCTCAAGGAGCGCCAGTGCAAGTCCTGTCTCGACGAGGGCGTCGAGGTAGAGATGCGGGCCAAGCGAGAGCGAGACGCCGCCCGCGCCGAGGCCGACCAGCTTCGCGCCGAAGTAGCCGCCCTGCGCTCCGTGGACTGCGAGCACTGCCGGGCCGATAGCGAGGCGGCGGCGGAGAGGGATGCCGCCCGCGCCCGCGTGGCCGAGCTGGAGGCGAAGCTTGACCAGCCGTCATCATGTGTCGATTGTGTATTGACTCCGTCGCGCCCCGCGCTATACTGTATACATGATGACGAGACGGAGACTCTACCGGGCAGCGAGTGACAGCATCGTGATGCAGGGCACCTCGTTTGCCGAGTCGCGTCAGGTCGCCGCCGCCTACCTGGACAATCCGGGGTACGGCGGCGCGCTGCTCTGGTCCTGCGACATCTCGGCGACGGCCGACCGCGTGCTGGACCTGCGTGGGCTCTCCACCGCCGAGGCCGCTGAGCGCCTCGGACAGTCCGACCCTGGAGCGATCGGTGTAGACGAGTGGCTGGCCAGCGACAGCGACGCACAGGATGCCGCACGGGCCACCGGAGCTCTGTGGGCTCTCGTGGACGAGAGCCACCCGGCAGAGACGACCACATGGATCTGGCTCGGCACGTCGGACGATCTGGCGGATGAGCCTGAGCTGGAGCAGATCGAGGACTGAGAGAGAGGAGAGAGACGATGAGCCAGACCGGATCCGCCGAGGAGTCCCGCTGATGCCCCGCGCCAAAACCGCCGAGAAACGCCGCAGCACCGCCCTCCCCGAGAGTCTCTACGATCGGGTGACGGCCGCTGCCGAGCGCTGGACACCGCCGATCAGCATGGCCGCCATGCTGGCCCTGGCCGTGCGCCGCGGGCTGGAGTCGATCGAGGCGGAGATAGCCAGCCCCGAGATGCCCGGCCCCGAGCCGGAGGAGGGATAGCTGATGCGAGACATAATCGAGCAGCTCGAGGCGCTGTACCGCGACGCGACCGACGGCTACCGTGCTCGCCGGTATGCCTCGGCCGCGCGGGAACTGCGGAACGTGCTGGACCAGTACCGCCAGGAGATCGCGACGGCCGAGGCCCAGATCGGCGACGAGGAAAAGTGGCGCTCGAAGACCGGCTAGCCCAGCCCCCCCCCTACCCTGCCACCGACGAGAGGAGATGAGGAGGAGATGAGAATGCCCAGGGCTCCGGCTGTGATCATATGCCCCAAATGCGGCGGGGTCAGCGCGCAGCGCCGTCGCAGATCGTGCCGATTCTGCGGAGTTCTGTTGGTGTACTCCGGTGAGTATTGGCTCCCTGACCAGTCCGGATACTATTGGGACGGCAGGAGGTGGGTTGCCCTGGACGAAATGGTCCGGCTGGCGCAGCGCAGGATTGCCGCTGGCCGCTAACCTCCCTCCAGTATCCCGCTCGACCAGTCCCGCCGCCACCCCGCCGACGGATTGCGCCACTCGATGTGGGCCACGTCCCAACCCAGCCCCCACCGATTCCACTCGCTCCGGTGCGTCGGCTTCTCGCGCGTGCCGCCCGCCCCGAACCAGTGCCCGCCCGTCACCAGCCCGTGCTCAGTCGCGAGGTCCGCCAGCGCCGCGAAGAAGCGCGCGTTCTCCTCGGAGACCTTCCAGCCCCAGCGCTTGTCGATCACGTCGCAGGCCAGCCCCCAGTTGTGCGCGCCAGGGTCGCGAGCGCCAGGCATGGCCGCGCCCTCTTTGATCTTCTGCGCCTGCTGCGCCCAGGTGCGGTAGGCGTTGCTTATCCGGGGCGAGTAGCCGCGCGCCGTCAGCTCGTCGAGGATGGCCGCGACCTTGACGCGCATCTCGGGGCGCAGTTCGCGGAGCTTGGGGTCGTCACTCACTGAGCACGTCTCCTCGCTGTAGCTCCAGCAGATCGATCGCTCGCTGGTGGTCATCCTCGTCCACGTCGTCGTAGCCCAGCTCGGCGGCCAGCTGGCGACAACGGTCGCTCGGTTTCAGCTGTCGCTTCGGCTTCTCGTCCCGTCGGTTGTTGCGGTCGCACCTAGACATTTGACTGCCTCTCCCCTCTCAGCCTCCCCCAGATAGCCGCCACCCTGCCCCACCAGGTGAGCGAGCGCGCGTTGTAGCCGGCCCAGTGCGAGCGCCGGCAATAGGCCAGCTGCCTCCGTCGGCAGAGGTCGCGCGAGCGTACCAGGATCCGCGCACCCTCGTCAAGGTTGACGCTCAGCACGAGCAGCCGCTGCAGCCTCTCGCGCTCGTGCGTGTGCACCTGGGCCGGCCCCACATCTCGCCCGCCGCAGCGCCGGACCGCCGACACGACGTTGCGCCCGCCCGACTCGGCAAGTACGACGCTGGCCAGCAGCAGCGCCGGGAGGTGGTGCCGCCGCTCCGCGCGCTCGATCTCGACGGCCAGCACCTGCGCATGTGCCCGCGCGCCGTGGTACTCCGGCGAGGCGATCAGCAGCGCCGCGATCAGGGTCGGAGTCATGACGGCGCACTCTGCCCAGCAGTCCAGTGCCATCCGCGCTCACGCTCGTACCGTCGGTGAGCACACCAGACACACGAGCACGGCCGGCAGTGCGTCTCGGCGAGGTGACCAATCAGTCGCGGATCGTCTGCGGCCAGGCGGATGCGCCAGCGGCGGACGATCGCGCGAGCCCGGCGCTTGGCGAGGGCTACGAGGCTGCGGCGCCACGAGCGGTTGCGGGTCACGGCTGCCCATTCGCCTCGCGCTTGGCCTTCTTCCGCGCCCGCTTCTCCGCGTCGAACTTCGCCAGCTCCTCGCGGATGATCCTGCGCATCTCGTCGGAGGTGAGCGGAACGGAGACCGGGGCTGGACAGGGACAGACCGGCATAGTGGCCCATGGCTGCGGCTCCTGCACCGGCGGCGCCGCGTAGACGCTGACGCCCGTGAACTGTGCTGCGTACCTTGCGACTACCATCTCACGCCTCCATCAGCATTGCCTGCATCTGGCGTATCAACTCGCGCGACTCGTCGATCTGCTGAGCCACGACGCGCCCGACGGACTCTAGGACCATCCGCTGTCCAGACAGCCCATCGATCAGCCGCTGCAGCGTCGAGATCCGCGCCTCGATCGCGGCCCTCAGCTTGGCGTCGAGCATGGCTTGCTCCTCGGGACGATCAGTGGCCGCGACCAGACGAGCGGACGCGGCGGCGGCTCGAACTTGACCGGCTCTGGGGTGTCGGCGGTGGTGTCGGGGATGACTCTCATTTCTGCGGGACCTGACAGGCCTCGGTGATGGCCCCGGCGATCGCCATGGCCGCCCCGGTTCCGGCGCTCACCAGCTTGTTGATCCTGATGCACTTGCTGCGCCTGGGTTCAGGAAGGTTCTCACAGACCCCCTTCTCCGTGATCACCGAGACCGCTGGTTGCAGCGCGCATGCGGTGTCGAGGGCTTTCGTCGCGTCGAACTTGCGCTCACCCGTCGAGGTGGTCACGCAGCCTGAGAGCATCACGCCGATGAGGGACAGCGGCAGCAGCGCCTTGATGCTGCCCTTGACTGACACCGACGAAGCCAGCGCCGCGCCAGCGCCGGTCGCGATGCCCATCACATAGGCGGTGCCCTCTCCGCCGCTGATCTTGTCCAGGAACATAGCCGCCGCCGTGATAGCCATGGCCAGGACTGCGAGAATGAACTTCGGGCTCTTGATCGTATCCATGCTATCTCCTCGCCGCCTGCACAGCGGCATCTTGCACGGGCGTGATGGCCCGTGCTGGGTTGCATCTGATCGAGCTGAGCCACGCGCTACCGCCGACGGCGCCGAAGAGCGCGAGCACGATCGCTGACACCGTCTTCAGCGTGCTCCAGCGCGTGCGCTCCTCGATCAGGTGGTGCACGCCCGTGTCCTCGGCCTTGCCGACGGACTTGTATAGCGACGAGATTGAGCGCTCGTGGCGCGCGAGCTGGGCGGCCTGCATGGCGATGGCCGTCCCCTGCTCGTGCATGTGCGAGCCCCCGGCGTCGAGGCGCTTGTCTATCGTGTCGAGGCGCCGATCGATCTGATCGTAGTGCTCCTCGATCTTGCCGAGCGCGGTGCCGTGCTTGAGCACCTCAGCAAGGATACGTTCGTTGATCCCGTTCGGTCCGTCACTCATGGCGTGATCCATATCGGCTGCGAAAGCGCAAACCGTGTCGTATCGGCCGTCGGGACCACCTTGATCCGCACGTAGATCTCATTGCCCCGAGGCCGGTAGGTGTCCGAGGTCACCCCGAGCGCCGAGCCGAGCGACCCGCCGTTGGAGCCGTACCAGTAGACGTTGGACTGCTGCGGGACCGCGATCGTGATCGTTCCGTCAGCGACGGAGATCGACGTAATGCCTGCGGTGACGCCCGTGCCGTTGAAGGTGCCGCTCGTGACGTAGCAGTTGCCGGACCTGATCGCCGCGAGCACGGATGCGCTCGTGACCGTGTCCACGTTGCAGACGGTCGAGCCTCGGCTATCGACGGTGAGGGACGCATCGCCGTCGTCGTAGGCGTAGTGCGCGTCGTCGCCGATGACGGCAAATGGCCGCTCGCCCTCGGTGAGCTTGCGATCCCAGAGCTTGACCGGCTCGCCCTGATAGCCCGCGTTCCAGTCGATCTCCATATGCGTGTAGCCGGTGAGCGCCTGGTGGTAGCTATCGTCCAGCGGATGCGCGAGCACGGCGATTCCGCCGGCCGCGAGCACGGCGTTGATGTTCGTCTGGGCGCTGTCCACGTCCTCGATCGTCGCCGCCAGGCCGAGCCCGACGATGTGCGGATTCGCCGGCCACGCGACGCCCGTGGCGAGCTCCTCGCCGCCTAGGTTCGGCAGGCCGGCTGGGTCCGCGGTCCGCGCGCCGTGGTCCGTGATCGCGATCCAGTCGTGACCGAGCGCCGCGTAGGTTGCCTCAATCTCCGTCGGTGTCAGCACACCATCGCTCTCGGTGGTGTGCGTGTGCGTCGAGCCCCGCGCCTGGAGCGCCCGCGTCTCCCACGTCGATTCGATCGTGGGGATCGGGTGGTACACGAGGAACGCTCCAGGCGGGGTGGTCATCTACTTCGCTTGCTCCGCGGGGCGCGGCTTCAGCTCGCCCGCCACGAGGTCCACGATGCAGTTCGTCTGCTTGCCGTACTTGTGGCAGAGCGTGGTGAGCCCCGCGTCGCTGCGTGCCTGGGCCGTCACGAACGCTGCCTTCGCGAGGCTGAGATCAGACGCTGCTTTCTCCACGGCGCACTGCAGATCGCGCGCCGCGGTCACTTCTTCCTCGGTGAGTTTGATCGGTTCCATGTCGTCTCCTTAGCTCGCCGCTACTGCAGCGCCGAGCGCGATTCGTAGCCAGTTGCTTCCATCCCACATCGCGAGGCACTTCGCCCCGGTGTCGCCGTTGCTGCAGTAGATCACCTGCCCGACCGCGCCGGCCGTCGGCAGTCCAGCTACCGCATAGGCCGGGAAGCGAAAGCCGGTAGTGGCCGACATCGAGCCGTCAGCGAACATCGCGCCGCGCTCCGTCCACGTCGCGGGCGCATCGCGCTTGCCTGTGCCGAAGCTGACCAGCCGGATCGTCGCCGCGTTGGTCCATGTGCCGGCCGCGTTGTCGATGCCGGCGTAGATGCCCACCGCGTTCGCAGCGTCGGTGAGCCCGCCCGCGTGGATGATGATCGGCTGGTTGCCCTGGCCTTTGATCTCGACGCCGGTCCCCGCACCGATCGCGCTCGCATGGCTGTTGTACAGCGTCAGGCCGTTGGAGCCGAAGATCATGTAGCCGTCAGCGATGTACAGGCCGGTCCCGACGTAGAAGAGGCCGTTGTACGAGAACCGGAACAGCGAGCTGCGGGCGCCGTCATCCTGCGAGTGCAGAATGTCCAGCGTCGAATAGACCGTGTTGCCGTTGACCGGCCTCACCTGGAAGCCCCAGCGCTCGGTGACCGAGACATCGCCGTCGGTGTCGTGCGCGGTGGCGGCCATCTCGAGGATGCCCGAGCGCTGAATCGGGATCGCGGCCGTCGCGGGAGTCAGGTTGCCGATCGATGCCTCGATGGTATCGACGGTGCGATAGTCTTTCGAGCCGGACGACATCGACCAGGCCGTGCCGCTCCAGCGCGCGAAGTCGCCGGCCGTTGCGGGGGACAGGCCCACGATGTTGCCGCCGACGACGGCGAGGAGGGAGGTGGTGGGGCAGGCGCCGATGCCGAGATTGGTGGGGCCGGAGGTTTCGCGGATGACGGTCGCGATCGGCTGTCTCAGTTCGATCGTCATGGCCTACTCCTGCGTGTACCAGATCGCGCCGGTGACCGAGGTGCCGGTCCCGAGCGTGAGGTTGAACGCCGCTGCGGCGGTGCACGTGAAGAGCGGCTCGCTTCCGCCGTCCATGCTGAGCACGGTGCCCGCGTAGACGGGGAGCGCTCCCGTGAGCGAGGTAGAGCCGTTCTTCAGCGTCGCAGTGTCCGTCGCTGAGAAGTTGAGCAGCAGCCGATAGACGCGGATGGTCTGCGCGGCGACGCCGGCCACGAGGGCGTTGTCACCGGCGCTGCTGCAGGAGACGGCGGCGCTGGTCAGCGAGGCGGAGTCCGGGGCGAACGTCACCGGGAGCGCGTCTCCGTTGTCCTTGAACGTCTGGTGGAAGTTGTGGACTAGATCGGTGATGTGGTCAGCCATGCTTCACCTCATGTCGGCAGCGTCGGGAAGTCGTAGAATTTCTCGGCCATCAAGCCGTACACGATCAGGTTGTCTCCCTCGCTGGCAACCTTGCCGTGGATGTCCACTTTGTTTCGCGCAGTGGTTGTGTCGTCGTCTCCGACGGTGGTGTTGAGCACGCACGCGGCATCAACGTCTGCCCATGCTGGCGTTCCCGTCGGTATCTCGATCTCGCACTCGTTGGCTCCACTGCGTGCCGGCCCGATGAACTTCACGTGGGCGCCGGCCGCGCTAGCGAGACCGAACGCCGAGCACCGGAGCCAGACATAGTCGTTTGGCCCCATTCCGCACGCGTAGCCCGAGCAGCTGACGCCGCGGCTCGTCGCGGTGCGCGAGGTGACGGCCTGGTCAAGGAGATTGACGTAGCTCGTCGAGGTGACCCAGATGCCGCGGTGGTCTCCGCCGGCAGGTAGGTCTGCAGTGCCGGCCCAGCCAGTCGACGTGCCCTGAGCGAGCCAACAGATCTCGACGCCCATGTTGCGCGTTCGGATCTCGTGGAACGCACCGCGGAGCTCCTCAAACTGATCGGCCAGCAGGTCTTGCCCCGCGATTGCGAGATTGCGCCGCGCCACCTCGTGTACTGCCGTGTCGAGTACGTCTAGCTCGCGGTCCTGGATCACGAAGTCCACGATCGTGAAGCCGTTGGCGGTAGTGAGCGTCTCCTCGGAGTGATCGTTGTCCGGCGCGTCGTCGTCGTCCGTCATGGTCGCGAGGAACAGATCCTCTGGCCAACTCGGGCTCGCGATCGTCGTGTTGTAGTTGCCGCTCGCCGCGCCGCCGGAAGCGCTCATCGTCGCGTCACCCGTGCCGCTCCGCCTCGGCAGGCAGACCGCGCGCACCACGCGGTTGATCGCGTTCGGCGCGGTGTAGAACTGGCTCCAGTGGTAGAGCGTGCTCGCCCCGTCGGTCTCTACGTGCCCCTCGGTCTGCGGCTGTCCGGCGATTGGGCGCGCGTGTTTCGCGGCCAGGTGATTGATCGCCCAGCCGAGGCTGTCCAGCGCCGTGGCGCGATTGCCCATCCGACGCTGCGCGCCGGTCTTGTCCTGGGTCCAGTTGCGGCACTGCGCGGACACGTCTAGCCCGCCCCCGGTAACCCAGTAGTCGACGACGGAGAGCTTCATAGCCGAGGTATCATGTCGAGGGTGTCAACCCTCGTCTGGCAACCCGCGTCGTTCGTCGCCGTCAGCACGAAATAGTGCAGTCGGTGACCACCAGCTGCGTTCGGCGCCGTCGAGAAACTGTGAAACGGCGTCGCGAGCCGCGTACCCATGTAGATGTCGTGCGCATCGGCGGCCACGTCGACATACTCGGATTGGTAGCCGGCGCCCAGATGGAGGGGATCCAGCACATCCGGCCCTCTGTAGAGTTGCGTGGCGCTGTAGAGCGTCCACCGGGTCTTGGCTGAGCCCGATCCGACGAAACGCTCCGCGCCGAGATACCAGGTGAACGTGCGGTAGCCGTCCGGCACGTTGACGGGGGCAAACACCATCTTCACCGTCTCGCTGGTGGTCCCGCCGTCCGGGCTCTCGAGCGCCGGAAAGAAGATCACGCCACGCGTCTTGTGGCACATGGCGTACGCCTTCGCGTTGTTCACGGCCCAGGCGAGCTCGTTCACCGCAGCCACGCTGAGCGGGTCGTTGGCGCCGCTCGTCGTGTTGGTCTGGGGGCGGTACTGCCGAGAGGTGACGATCGCCACTAGCCCCACCTCTGCGCATGGTCGGCGGTCCCGAGAAGTCTGGTCGTCGCGTCGGCCTGCCAGGCGTTGCGCGAGTGCTGCGCGGCCACGGCGTCGGCGTAGTGCGCGGGCTCGACCACGTACTCCTGCGTCGCATCCCAGCTGGCCAGCGTGGTCCCTGCGGCGAGCGTGAGCAGCTGCGCGCCGTCGGTCTCGTAGGCGCTCGCCACTTCGATCGGTCCCCACTCGAGCGCCGCCGTCGGGCCGTAGCCGCCGGGGTTGATCTGCCGGATGCGGATCATGTCTCCGACGGAGAATGCCGCCCCGCAGTCGGAGTCACCGCTCTTGCCGTACTGAAGCGCCACCAGGGTGAGCCGCTTGTTCGTCGAGTCCCAGCCACCGTTGTCGGCCGCGATATCGACGAGTGCCGCCGCGGCCCACGGTACCTGCGTGAGAGCATCGTAGCGGGCGCAGAGCAAGAGATCGTCTCGTCCGGTCCACCTGCGATCACCGCCGAGAGACCAGTAGACGTTGGTCGCCATCGCGAGGCAGGCGCAGGTCATGGCGCCAGAGCCGAACGGGTCCGGGTGGTGGTCTCCCACGTACTGCACCCAATCGCCGATTGAGACGCGGCCAATCATCATCGGGGCCAGCGTCGTTGTGCACCGCTGCCACGGGAGACCACAGATGGCCATGCGCGAGAGGAAGAGATCCTTCAGCGTGCTGCGCCCGTACTCCTCGGAGATGCGGACTCCGGGGTGCGTGATCTCGACGGACTTGGTCACGCCGAGCGACTGCCGCGAGTTTTGATCGCGGACCGTGTCCGTCATCTCGTACTTCTCGGTGTCGAGGTTGTAGTTGCACTCGAGCTTCCAGCTGTTGATCACGGCCCCGGTGCTGCACTCGGGCTCAACCCACTCCTCGTGGTCGGCCCTCACGTCACCGTCGAGAGTCTCGACGTAGGTGTCAGCGCGGGGCATGAACCGCTTGAGCGAGAGCTTGCTGAGCGAGAGATCCCACGACAAGAAGTAGCCAAACAGCTGGCACTCTCGTAGCAGCCGCTCCTTGACGGTCTCTGACTTGTCGGTGACGTAGCAGTCTCGCACCGCGGCCGGGTTGCCGGCGATGTCCTTGTCAGCGTCGAGGAACGACTGCACGTCTACGATGGCCGAAGGAATGCCCAAGCCCAGCTCGAGCGGCATGACATCGTAGGTTGCGTGATTGAGCGCCGCTGTTCCCGTCGAGAGAAGAACGTAGAGCAGTTGCTCGAATGGGCCGCGGCTCGTTCCCGCGCTGTTGTCGCGCATCATGACCATTCGCTGCTGGACTCGAATTGGCTCGTCGCCCTTGCGCCAGCCGAGGTAACTGTTGCGCGCATAGTGGAAGTTGTTCGCCACGTGTCGTGGCGAGTCCTGGATGACGAAGTACTCCACCTGGCCCATGGCCCCATCTGCGCCGGCCTCGTGGCTGATGGAGTTGTACGAGGCGAGATAGAGACCGTCAGTGGTCTCCTCGGAGAACCACGCACCACCGGCTCCGACGTGTGCCCGTGCGGTCCCGAAGTCTCCCTGGTCGGACCAGAAGCACCCGCCGTAGTAGGCTCCCTGCACCGCAAGCTTCTTCCCGTTGCAGTGCTCGTGGCACGGGTGATAGGCGACGAAGGGCGACTCGGCGGCGGAGCTTACGAGCACCTGCCAGCCGGCTGGCGTTGTGCCGTCGCCCACGTCAACGAACACCGGCGCCCACTCGAGCGGCGACCAGCCCAGCGCGATCATGACGTGGCTCACCTCGCCATAGGGAGCCGGGTGGAACATTGCAATCTTCTCGTCGCTACTCTCGTTGCCGACGGAGACGCTGAAGTTGCCGCTTGAGCCGTCCTCCCAGACCTCCCAGATGAGCGACACCGAACGTCCAACGATGTCGATCGTCCAGTTCGTGATGTCGTTCAGCTCCGTCTGGAGCGCTTCGGCGACTGCCCGCGGCGAGGAGTAGAACCCGGCCGGGATGGTCACATCAGCATGCGCCTCAATCTCCTCGCCCCACTTCGGAGTTGGCAGCGCGGTATAGGTCTGGTGTCGCTGCTCGACCCGGACGGACATGTTGTACGGCCCATACAGGTTGATGCCCTGCAGAACCCCCGCGGCCATGTCCTCGGCGATCGCGCCGTCGAGGTCCTTCAAAACGTGCTCACACTGGAGCTGCCAGGTCTGCCGCTGGGGGTTGTGGCGGATCGTGTCCGTGATGCGCCCGACCCAGAGCAACACCGCCTCGCTGTCGTGGTGCCAGTTGCCGACGGTCTCATCCCACGTCACGAGATAGAGCGCGACCATGCGCCCGTTCCAGCAGTAGGGCACCGACGAGATCAGTAGCTTGCCGTCGGCCGAGTCAGAGAAGGGCCGCTTGTACTTTCGCCCGAGCGCGCTACCGACGGCCGGATAGAGTCCGCGGCTACAGCCGGTGAAGCCGCTGGCGCTCACGCCGGAGAACGAGAACGTCTCTTGCCCGATGTGCGCCGTACCGGGCGCGGTGAACGCCGCGGCCCCGTCAGCGTCGATCGTCGTGGCGTTGGCCTCGATCCATGCCTGCGTGGTGCCGCTGTCCTTCAGGTAGGCCAGGTGCACTCCGGTTGCGCAGACGGCCCCAGGGGCGAAGAGTCGAGAGAAGAGCTTCTTCGTCTCGTCGTCGGGATCGTCGATGTTCTCCAGCTCAAGCATGAGGCTCGACGGAGAGACCTCCATCGTGGCGAGGTCCAGCCCAAGGCTCCATTCCTCCTCGGGCGCCATGAGGCACTTGAGGATGGAGCGCGACCAGCCGACGGGAGCGGGGTCGACGTTCTGGATCAGGATCGGCTCGTAGCCGGAGATCTTCGCGAAGAGCAGGCGGCGCGGTCCGTTCTGCAGCGCGAGGTCTGCCGCAACGGTTCGCGTCGAGCACGTGAAAGTGAAGGTGGACTCAGTGACGTTGCCGACGGTGTCCTCGGAGTGGACCGTCCAAGAGACGACCTCGCCCAGAGTGAATGGCTGAGTCCTGCGGATGGC
>Ga0265297_10008751_pt1 | contig 13365 bp, 15 predicted proteins | sample Munlanlwell13791_FD_192502 | JGI IMG/M metagenome (GOLD analysis project Ga0265297, IMG submission 192502) | Leachate microbial communities from a municipal landfill in Southern Ontario, Canada - Leachate well 137-91 | ecosystem: Engineered > Solid waste > Landfill > Unclassified | place... | reverse complement strand
GGTGATGATCAAACCGGTGGCGATCGAGATCAAGAGCGCGCTGACCTGAATGACCAGGCCGGCTCCGACGGTCAACAGGGCGTAGGTCGCCAGGGCGTCCATGATGCTCATCCCCAGGTTTAACCAACCGACCAGGATCCCGGCCAGAATATTGACCAGCACGATGATGATCCCGGCGATCGAATCGCCGCGAACGAACTTGTTGGAACCGTCCATGCTGCCGAAGAAGGTCGCTTCGCGTTCGATCTTGCGGCGGCGGTTGCGGGCTTCGGTCGCGTCGATCAATCCGGCGTTCAGGTCGGCGTCGATCGACATCTGTTTGCCGGGCATGGCGTCCAAGGTGAAACGGGCGGCGACTTCAGCGACGCGTTCCGAACCCTTGGTAATGACGACGAATTGGACGATGGTGATGATCGCGAAGATGATCACCCCGACGATGTAATTCCCTCCGACCACGAAGTTGCCGAAAGCCTGGACCACTTGTCCAGCATAGGCCTGCGTCAGGATCAACCGCGTGGCGGAAATGTTTAAGCCCAGGCGAAAGACGGTAATGATCAGGAGGACCGACGGGAAAGAGGCCATTTCCAACGGTTCTTTCAGGTACATGGCGACCAGTAGGATGACCAGGGCGAAAGCGATGCTAAAAGTAAAAAGAATATCAACGATAAAAGGCGGCAGGGGAAGGAGCATCATGGCCAGGGTGACGACAATCGCTCCCGCCAGCAGAAAATCGTTCAGGGAAAAAAGATTTTTTATATCCTTGACGCCAAAGCTTGGAGCTGCCATTAGGTTCGATTATATACCTATCGGGGCATGAGGGCAATAGAAGCCTTACGTCGTTCCTTGCGTTCCCGCTTGATCTTGTAGACGTGAGCCAGGACTTCGGCGACCGCCTGATAGAGTTCGGTTGGGATCTCCTGGTTAACCCTGACCGTCTTGTAAAGGGAACGGGCGAGTTCGACGTTCTCCACGATCGGGATCTCGTGGGCTTCGGCGATGTTACGGATCTCCTCGGCGTTCTTCCGTTCGCCTTTGGCCAGCAGGACCGGCGCTTTCATTTTGGAGGTGTCGTATTTCAAAGCGATGGCTAAATGGGTCGGGTTGGTGACGACCACGTCCGCCTGCGGGACCGAGCCCATCATCCGCTGGTGGGCCGTTTGCCGCTGCAGGTCGCGGATCCGCTGTTTAACCTGGGGGTCTCCTTCGAGCCGTTTGTATTCTTCTTTGATCTCCTGCTTGGTCATTTTCAGGTTGCGCATGTACTCCCAGCGGCGGTAAAAATAATCAAAGATGGCGATCAAAATATAAAAGATGCCGACCCGGATGGCGATCCGGTAAGCGATGTCACCGGCCAAAAGGAGGGCCTGCCAGGGATGGGCTTCCATCAGCACAATAATGTATGGAATATCGTCCTTCATGGCGGTCCAGGCGATGTAAGCGACGACCACTATCTTGAGGATCGATTTGGCCAGTTCCACCAGGCCCTGGATGCCGAACATTTTCTTGAAACCTTCCAAGGGGTTAAGCTTTTCCAGCTTTGGCGTGAGGGCTTCGCTGGAGAAAACAAAGCCGGTTTGCATCGCTTCGGCGATGAAAGCGGCGATAAAAGTTATGGCGAAGACCGGCCCCAGGACGAAGGCAAAGGCCCGCAGGCCCAGGAGCAGGACGTAGCCGGCAAAGCCCATATTGAATTCTTTTGTTTCCGGGATCAATTGGAGTACCGCCTGAGTGAACTCGGCCAGGTTTTTATACATAAACTCGCCCAGATAACGCAGGACGTAATAGGACAAAAGAAGGAGGATCGCCGTCGTTACTTCTTTGCTTTTCGCGACTTGCCCTTTTTCCCTTGCCTCGCGCAGGCGATGGGGGGTCGGTTCTTCTGTTTTATCTCCGCCTTCACCCATGATTAACTCACTTTATGAATTGCAGTAGTTTGATCAATTCTTCGCCCATGACTTCGATCAGTTTCGAGATATATCTTATCAGGAAAGGGGCTACCAGGGAAATACCGAAGAGGCCCACGACCGGTTTCAGCTGGAAACCAAGCTGGAAGACGTTGACCTGCGGAGCGACCCGGGAGACGATCCCGAAAGCGAAATCGGTCAGGAAGATCAAGAGAATTATCGGCGTGGCCAGCTTGACCGCGGTCAGCCACAGGGTGCTCCCCAGCGACATCATCTGCATCATTAGGTCGGGGCTGGCGAAATTAGGGGCCTTGCCGGCCGGGATGACCGTAAAACTTTGGTTCAGAGCGGAGAGGATCAGGTGGTGCCCGTCAAAAAGCAGGAAAACAGTGAGCGCCGTCATGAAGGTCAGGCGGCCGATCACCGAGATCTGCGCGCCGAAGACCGGATCGAGCGAGGAAGCGACCGACAAGCCCATCTGGGTGTCGATCAATTCTCCGGCCGATTGGATCGCGAGGAACAGCAGGCTGCAAACAAAACCGATCGTAAAACCGATCGCGACTTCCAAGCCCAGCGCGACGACAAAACCGAGAATGGACGTCGGCAAGTCCGGATTGACCGGCACGATAAAGAGCAAGACGAAAGAAAGCCAGACGATAAAGGCGTTCTTGCCGAAAGTGGGGAAACTGCGGGCGCTTAAGACCGGCGCCTGGATGAAGATCCCGGTGATCCGGCCGAAGATCAGGAAAAAAGCGATGACCAGATCGAGCGGAATGATCATTGGACCATGTTCGGGATGGCGCTCCAGAGGGTGGTGGTAAAGTCGATCAGCATGGAGATCATCCAGGGAGAAGTAAAGACGATCATCAGCATCACCGCGATCACTTTCGGGACAAAGGTCAGGGTCTGTTCCTGGATCTGGGTGACTGCCTGGAAAAGACTGATCATAAAGCCGACCAGCAGGCCGATGCCGATCGCCGGCATCGAGACCAGGAGGCAGACATTGACCCCCTGATAGAGGATTTGGGTGACGAAATCCTGGGTCATCTGAAACTCAACAGCAGTCCGCGGATAAGCAGCCCCCAGCCGTCGACTAGGACAAAGAGCAGGATCTTAAACGGCAGGGAGATCATAACCGGGGAGAGCATGAACATACCTAGGGAGAGGAGAATGTTGGAGACGACCAGATCAATGATGATAAAGGGAATGAAGAGCAGGAAACCGATCTGGAAAGCGGTTTTCAGCTCGGAGATCATGAAGGCCGGGATCAGGACGTAGCTTGGGACCTGTTCCGGGGTCTTGGGGATCGGTATTTTGGCGAATTGGACAAAAAGGGCGAGATCCTTTTCCCTGGTCTGCCGCAGCATGAATTGATTGAGCGGTTTCATGCCGATCTCGACCGCTTTGGGCATCGAGATCTTCCCTTCATTATAAGGGGTCAGCGCTTTGGTGTTAACTTCCTGCCAGACCGGCGACATGACAAAAACGGTCATGAAGAGGGCCAGCGAGATGACGACCGTATTAGGCGGGATCTGTTGGGTGCCGATCGCGGTCCGAAGAAGCGAGAAAACAATGATGATCCGTAAAAAGGCGGTCACGGAGATCAGGAAAAAGGGGACCAGCGAGATCATCGATAAAGCGATGATCAGCTGGACGCTGTTGCTGAATTGCGGCGCGGCCATGATCTGGCGGAGGTCTAAATTGACCGCCGGCCGGGCTTGGGCCAGGGCCGGTAGAGCGAAACCCGTAAGGAGCAGCGCGCAAACGATAAGCAAGCTTCTGTTCTTTAAGAACTTCATTTTATGCGGTTAATTTCCCTTCGATCGTGTCGATCTTTTCGATCTGCTTATTGCTGATCACGATTAAATACGATTTTTCACCGGCCTTCAGGACGTAGGCGGTGACTTGCGGTTCCAGAATGACCCGGTCAAGGACCTTGATCATTGTTCCCGGGGTCGCGATCTTGAATCTGGGGAGGACGAACTTGGCCGTAACATAAATAATAGCGATCACTATCCCAAGCGAGAGGATAACTTGCATGACATAACCGATGGTGACGATCGGGGAGCTGTGCAGAACTAAGGCTTCCGTCGTCATTTCATCACCACGTTCGTGATCCTAAGACCATAGTAATCGTCGACCGCGACGACTTCCCCCTGGGCGACCAGTTGTCCCCCGACTTTGAGGTCTAGCGGTTCACCCGCGAGGCGGTTCAATTCAATGATCGAGCCCTCGGCCAACTCCAGGATCTCTTTTAAGGAGAGTTCGGCATTACCTAATTCCACCGTGACTTTGATCGGGATATCGCCCATGACGCGCGACTCGAAGCGTTCACCTTTAGCCTCGCTTAGTTCCTGGAATTTGACGTTCTTTAAGTCCATCGCCGTTCCCCCTTTATTTTATATTATCATTAAATTCGTTCGCTTGGCTACCCAGGTCTCCCAGTCCTTCTTCGGCAAAACTTTCTTTCATGTCCTCATCGGTCAAATTAAATTCATCTTCCTCGGTCGTTTCGGTCTCGGCGCCGGACAGAGGATTGATTGGTTCTTCCGCTTGCTCGGGGGCGGCTTCAACCGCCGCTTCTTCGGCCTCCGCCAGTTCTTCCCCCGGTTCTTCGGCCGTTTTCTCTTCTTCTTTGGACAAGGCGAGCGGCGGCATGATCACCACTTCGTCTTCTTCGAAACCGACCAGGCGGATCGCGTTCTTCGCTTTAACGTGCCCGGCCTGGGATAAAAGCCGGAGGTGTTCGCCGAGCTGAACGACGATCGGCGATTTGATCGAAGTGTCAAGGGCGATAACGTCGCCCGGTTCGAGCGAGTTGATCTCGTCCGGCGAGAGGGTCGTCGAGCCGAGCGTGGCGGAGAGCGGGACGCCGATCTTGCGCAGGATCACGTTCGGCAGCCGGTCAATGTTAAGCGGCTTTTGAAAGTCCTGGCTGGCGTAAAGCTTGATCAATTGTTTTGCCGTCGGCGCCTGGTAGCCGAAAATGATCCGGCCGGTCGGATTATCGTTGAACGAAACGTCGGCCGAGAAACAAATGAAAGTCGAAGAAGGGTTGATCGCCGAATCGAGAATGATATCCGGCGAACTGAGCAGGGAAAGCTGAGGTTCTTCAAAAACATCGCCGAAGGCCGCGACGTAAAGAGGGAGATAGTGGGCCAGGGTTGTTTTAAGGATCTCTCCTTCGGCTTCGGTCAGGCCGCGGTTTAAGGGGTCAAGGTCCCGGCTGCCGAGCGAATGATTGATCAGCGAATTGGCGACCCCAAGGTCGACGATGAACTGGATGGCTTCGTGGATGCCGGGAATTTTCAGGGAAAGCTGGGCGACGTGTCCGGTCAGGGTGCGCAGGAAGTTGAGATAGGTCGTTTGCTCGGCGGAGCAAGAGTAAAACTCGATCCCGAGGCCAAGTTCCCGGCGCAGCTGCTGGAAGAGCGCTTGCAGGTAATGATAATGGACCTTGAGGAACTCATTAAGCTCTTCTTTGGCGAGACGATCAAACCCGAACAAGCCGGTCTTTACTTTTTTGCCGATCGTTTTGACCGGGCGATAGGTAGTCCAATCGCCGATCGCCGGCGGCAGCTTGATCGTGACCTTTTGAGAACTGATTTCAGATTTTCTTTCTGCCATTAACTCCTTATCCTAACTTTTGTATAAAGCTGTTGATGACATCGGATGCCATTTTGACCATGTTCAAATTTCCGCTCATCGCCCGCTGGATCTCCAGCGTATCGATGGTTTCGGCCAGATAAAAGACGTTTGATTGTTCGACTTGTTTCGGCGTGACCCCGCCAACGACGCCGCCCGGGCCGGTCGCGATCGCCGGTTCGCCCGAGGCCAGGGTCTGTTCAAACGCGGTCCCTTGCGCCTGCGCCAGGCCGCCGGGATTGGCGAAGTAGGTCAGGGCGATCTGGTAGCCGGTACTGGTCCCCTGGTAGTACAGGATCCCGTCTTCTTTCCATTCATAGTCGTCAACGTTCCCGCTGGGGAGTCCCGAAATGGGGACCACTTTGCCGCTGGCGTCCAGGCCGTAAACCTGCATCCCGTTGGAGGTCAGATTGCGGCTGGAATCAAGCTTGAAATCGCCGGTCCTGGTATAGAGCATTCTATTCCCGCCGTCCGGAGAAACAATGAACATTCCGCCTACGCTATCTATCGCTAGGGAAAGATTGGTCCCTTCGGTCGTTTCCCCTTTGGAAAAGTCGACCGTGACGCCGCTCAAGGTCACGCCCTGGCCAAGTTGTTTCGGGTTTGTTCCGCCGCTGTTTCCCTGGGCTTCGGTCCCCCGGCTTAAAACTTGTTCGAAAACCGATTGAAAGGAAGTTCCAAGCTGCTTATAACCGGGGACTTGCATGTTGGCGATATTGAGAGAGTGGATCCGGAGAGCTTCGTTATACGCGCCGATCGCTCCTTTGGCCGAAGTGATGATATCAAACATTCCGCCCATAAGCCGTGACCTCCTTGATTTGAATTTCGTCAAAGTTAATGTGGGCCTTTTTCAACGCCGCTTCCAGGTCTTCCAGGCTTTCGTCGATCAGTTTTTTCGCTTCCGGCTGGGCCATGATCGAGACCGAGATCAAGCCTTGGTGGTAGGAGAGGGTCAGGAGAATATTGCCGAGTTCGGCCGGTTTTAAGGTCAGGGAGAGTTCGGTCTTCCCTTTACCTTTAACTATTTCCAGCTGGTCGGCGATCTGGTCGACCAGCGACTGCAGATCGAGGCTGGGTTGCAGTTTGCCGGCGAGAAAAGATTGATAGAATTGCTGGCTTCCTTCCAGGTTCGGGACGAGCCAATTAGTTTTAAGCAGAAGGTCCTGCAGTGACTGGGTTGCCTGTTGGCTAAAACCAGGGAGTGGAACCGCTTCGTTTTGCGCTTGCGCCTTGACCATTTGCTGGGCGGTCATGGCCGATTGATTTGAATTTGCCGCCGGTTGATAGGCGGCCGAGCTTTCGACCGGGGCGGATTGATTGTCGGCAAAAATGGAAGCTCCCCAGTTGGCATCACTGGCGGGAAGATAACCGAACAGATTGGGCATTTGCGCGAAAGGAGAGTAAAGCAAGCCGAGCCGGGCTTTTTCGTATTTTAATTTTTCTTCGAAGGAATCGTCGGAGCTTTGTTGGCTGATGGAGGCAGCGTTCGTCGCCAGCGGTTCGGCGGCGTCAATTTGCGATAAGTGGATAGTCATAGCTCCTCCCCCAAACATTTAGTCGTAATCATAAGTAAAAAGCTTGCATAAGTCAATAAAGAAAATGCCTGGGAAGGGAGTCGAACCCTTAAGTCTTTCGACATACGCACCTCAAGCGTACGTGTATGCCATTTCCACCACCCAGGCATGATCAAATAATTACTTCGACTACTTCTTCCATGCGCATGCCGCGCGAACCTTTCACTAAAATTATATCACGGGGGCGGATTAAATTCTTCAGTTTTTTTACCAGGAGTTTTTTATTCCGGAAGTTGTTCGCGGAGCGTGGCCAGAACTCGCCGAAAGTAAAAACATAGTCTAATTTTAAGTCGCGCGCCAGCTTCAGCGCTTGGGCGTGAGCTGATTTTGTCGTCTTGCCCAGCTCCAGCATGCTGCCCAGGACGGCGATCTTGCGGCCGTTCATCCCACCGATAGTTTTGAGCGCCGCCGCCAGCGATTGCGGGTTGGCGTTGTAAGTGTCGTCGATAACTTTGGTCCCATTAGAGAGATTGTTGACGTGCATCCGCCGGCTGGAAAGCGGGACGGTCGATAAGCCTTTGACGATCGAGCGCCGTTTTATTTTTAGGATCTTGGCCGCCGCGATCGCCGCCAGGGCGTTGTAAATATTATGGTCGCCGGGGACGGGGAGCTCGATCCCTTTTAATTCACTGGTGTCAACGTCAGCTTTTTCCAATAAACCGAAAGTCACGACCTTCGCGCCGCGCGCTTTGACCCGTTCTTTTAAATGTTCAAAATATTCGTCGTCCTGGTTAATGATGGCGTAATCGTTTTTACCCAAGAATTCGAAAATCTCGGCCTTGGCTTTGGCGACGTTCCTTTTTGTTTTGAGGTATTCCAGGTGGGACTCGCCGATGTTGGTCACGATCGAGATCTTTGGCCGGACGATTGCCGCCAGTTCCCGGATCTCGCCGAGTCCCTGCATCCCCATTTCAATGACCGCGGCCTGATGTTGTTTCGTTAATTTAAGGAGGGTGAGGGGGACGCCGATCTCGTTGTTGAGGTTCCCTTCGTTCTTTAAGACCCGCTTTTCCTGGCCGAGGATCGAAGCGAGCATATCTTTGGTCGTGGTTTTGCCGCAGGAGCCGGTTATGCCGATAAAAGGGATCTTGAATTTATTGCGATGGTACGCGGCGAGGGTTTGCAGTGCTTTTAAGCCGTCTTTGACGAAGAGGGCGGAAGCGCCGCGTTTTAGGACTGCCGGAATAAATTTAGCGCCGTCGAATTTTTCCCCTTTAAGCGGGATGAAAAGTTCGCCCGGCGCTGTTTTGCGGGAATCGGTGGATATCGCGGCAAACCGAAGGCCCGGACCTTCAATCCTGGCCTCTGGCAAGAGCTCGATAATTTCCGCGACCGTGAACATGAAGCGTTACTTCTTGGCTTCGGCCGATTCGTAAAACTGTTTGTTGGTCTTGAAGCCCTTGATCCGTTCGATCAACTGTTCGGTCGCTTCGACCGTCTCGTAGCTGTCCATCACTTTGCGCAGCAGCCACATGGTCTTGAGGTCTTTTTCGTCCATCAAGAGCTCTTCGCGGCGGGTACCGGAGAGCCGGACGTCGATCGCCGGGAAAACTCTCCGTTCAGCGAGTTTCCGGTTGAGATGGAGTTCCATGTTGCCGGTTCCTTTGAACTCTTCGTAAATGATGTCGTCCATCCGGGAGCCGGTGTCAACGAGGGCAGTGGCGATGATCGTCAAACTTCCCCCTTCTTCAATGTTACGGGCGGCGCCGAAAAAGCGCTTTGGCCGGTGGAGACAGGCCGGGTCAAGACCGCCGGAGAGGGTGCGGCCGGACGGCGGAGTGACCAGGTTGTAGGCGCGGGCCAGACGGGTGATCGAGTCAAGCAGGATGACGACGTCTTTGCCTTCTTCGACCTGGCGTTTGCAAGATTCCAGGAGGAGCTCGGCGATCCGGATGTGGTCCTCCGGCGGTTCATCGAAGGTAGAAGCGACAACTTCACCGACCACTGACCGTTGCATGTCGGTAACTTCTTCCGGCCGTTCGTCGACCAGGAGGACCTTGATCAGCGCTTCCGGGAAATTAGCGGTTATGCTGTTGGCAATATTTTTCAGGACGGTTGTTTTACCGGCTTTCGGCGGCGAAACGATCAGCGCGCGCTGGCCTTTGCCGATCGGCGCGATCATGTCGATCAGGCGGGAAGTGATCGAGGCGTCGGCGTGTTCCAACGTGAACCGTTCGTTCGGGAAGATCGGGGTGAGGTGTTCGAACGGCACCCGGTCGCGGGCCGTTTCGGGATTAACGCCGTTGATCGCTTCGATCTTCAGCAAGCTGTAATATTTTTCCCCTTCTTTCGGCGGGCGGACCTGGCCGGTGACATAGTCGCCGTTCATCATGTCGAAGCGGCGGATCTGGGTTTGCGAGACGTAAACGTCTTCGCGGCTCGGCAGGTAGCCGCCGGTCCGCAAGAAGCCGTAGTTTTCCGGCAGGATCTCGAGCACTCCTTTAGCGAACATGAAGCCGTTCTTCTGGGTTTGGAGCTCCAAAATCTTGAAGACCAAGTCATGTTTTTTTAACTGGCGGTAATTGGGGAGATCGAGTCCTTTGGCGATTTCGTACAATTGGGGCAGGGTCTTACCTTCTAATTCAACTATATCCATTATTATCCTCCTTGAAAATTATAGTACTGGTTTGTTTTGGTAAAAAATTTGGGATTACATAGAAAAAATGTTAGGACCTCGGGCGGCCTTTCTTCACCAGGAACAAATTAATGATACAACAAGCAATTAATTTTGTCAATTGTTAAAATAAATTGGCATGCCCAGGAGAGGAGTTGAACCTCCACGAGTGTGACCTCGCCAGCACCTGAAGCTGGTGCGTCTGCCAGTTCCGCCACCTGGGCAAAACCAATTAATTTTAAAATATGCCGCTGGTCGGAATCGAACCGACACGGGGGTTAACCCCACCTGATTTTGAGTCAGGCGCGTCTGCCAGTTCCACCACAGCGGCACAAACTACTCGTTGAAAATCCCCATCTTTCGGTACTTATTGTAACGGTCCGCGATCAATTCCCTCGCGGTCAGGGAAAGGAGGGGGTTCAGGTTCTTTATTATAGCAGATTTTAAATATTTTGCGGCAAGTTTTGGGTCCTGGTGGGCGGCGCCGAGCGGTTCTTTGACGATCTCGTCGATGATCCCCAGTTCCAGCATGTCTTTGGCGGTGATCTTCATGGCGACCGCCGCTTCGTTGGCCCGTTTGGCGTCGCGGAAGAGGATCGAAGCGCAGCCTTCCGGGCTAATTACCGAGTAGATCGCGAATTCCAGCATCAGGACTTTGTTGCCCATGCCGATGCCAAGCGCGCCGCCGGATCCGCCTTCGCCGGTAATGACCGAGATGAAAGGGACGGTCAGCTCCGCCATTTCCCGGAGGTTTTTGGCGATCGCTTCCGCCTGGCCCCGTTCTTCAGCCCCGATGCCGGGATAGGCGCCTGGGGTGTCGACCAGGGAGATGATCGGTTTGTTATAACGTTCGGCCAGGCGCATTAAGCGGAGCGCTTTGCGGTAGCCTTCCGGATGGGCGGTGCCGAAATTGCGGGCCAGGTTTTCTTTGGTCGAATGTCCTTTTTGCTGGCCCATGACGATGACGGACCGTCCGTCTAGGGTCGCTATTCCCGTAACCATTGCCGGGTCATCCCCGAAGTTCCGGTCGCCGTGGAGTTCGACAAAGTCGTCGAACATCAGACCGAAATAATCGAGCGCGGTCGGCCGCTGGATGAAGCGGGCGACCTGGACGACCTGACTGGGGTTAAGGCTGGTGTAAAGCTGTTGGCGGACCGCTTCGATCCGCTTTTCCATGTGTTTGATCTCTTCGGTCATGTCGAACTTGCCGGAGTCGCTCATTTCCTGGAGCTTCTCCAATTTTTCATAGAGTTCGACCAGCGGTTTTTCGAAGGCCAGTAACGGTCGTTTTATTTTTTGCGTCATATTAATTTTTAAAGAACTTTAACAGCTTGGTCAAAGTCTCCTTCATAAGATTTCGGTCCACGACGATGTCCAGCATGCCGTGTTCCAGTAAATATTCGGAGCGTTGGAAACCAGCCGGTAATTTTTGCCGGATCGTTTGTTCGATGACCCGGGGGCCGGCGAAACAGATCAGGGCGTTCGGTTCGGCGATATTAACGTCGCCGAGCATGGCAAAACTGGCGGAAACGCCGCCGGTCGTCGGGTCGGTCAGGACCGAAATATAGGGGAGGCCGGTCTCGCGCAAGCGGCCGAGGACGGCTGAAGTTTTGGCCATTTGCATCAGCGACATGATGCTTTCCTGCATCCTGGCGCCGCCGGAAGTCGAGAAAATGATGACCGGGTACTTATGCTCGATCGCCGTTTCGATCAGCCGGGCGATCTTTTCGCCGACCACCGAACCCATGCTCCCGCCCATGAAAGAGAAATCCATGATCCCCAGCGCGACATCGTAACCGTTGATCTTGGCCAGGCCGGTCTTGATCGCGTCTTTAAGACCGGATTTGAGGATCGAATCTTCAATTCTGGCGGTATAGGATTTGGAATCGGTAAAATTCAGGAAATTCTTGGAGGTAAGGTTGGGGTCGATCTCTTTAAAGGACTCTTTGTCGGCCAGCTGACGGATCCGTTCAGCCGAGGTCAGTTTGAAATGGTACTGGCATTTGGGACAGACCTTGGAATTTTCTTCCAGATCCTTGGCGTAGATCGCCTGGCCGCATTTGAAACACTTTACCCAAACATTGCCTGGGATATCAAGTCTTTCGCGGGAATAAGCGGACTTTTGTTCTTGTTTTCGATTGAACCAATCGTGGATACTCAAAGTGCTTGCCATCGTAACCTATTTTATGGTATATTGTCAAGGTAACCAAATCACACGGAGGCACATAATGGCAGAAGCAGCAAAGAAAAAGAAAAATATTTTAAGACGGGGGATCAAGAACGTCCGTAAAGCCAAGATCCGCACCGAACGTAACCTCATAGAGAAGAAAAAGCTCAAATTAGCGATAAAAACCGCGCGTGCAGCGATCCTCAAAAAGACGGCCGAAATGGGAAATTTGGTCCAAACGGCTGTTTCGGTCATCGATAAGGCAGCAGAACGGAAACTTATCTACCGGACAAAAGCGGCTCGAATGAAGTCCCGGTTGATGCTGGCCTTAAACAAAGCGAAATAGTGCGGGTCAAAGCTTACGCTAAAGTAAACCTATCACTGAAGATCCTCGGCAAGCGTTCAGACGGCTATCACGAACTCGAATCGTTGATGCAATCCGTTTCTCTATCCGATCAAATCTCGCTTGAGTTGGCTCCCTCCGGTATCACCCTGACCATTATCAATAACCCCGACTTACCAAGTGACGAAAAGAATTTAGCCTATAAAGCGGCCGTTTTATTCTTTGACGAGCTGGAAAAAAAAGGCTATGAACATAACGGGATTACCATCAAACTGGAAAAGCACATTCCCATGGCGGCTGGCTTGGCCGGCGGCTCGGCCGACGCGGCCGCGGTCCTTTACGGAATGAATAAGCTGGCCGATAAACCCTTTAGTGAAGCCGAGCTTAGTCTTCTGGGTAGCCGACTCGGTTCCGACGTTCCTTTTTGCTTAAAAGGGGGGCGTTGCCTGGCGACCGGTCGGGGGGAAAATCTTAACCCCAGGCCGATCGCGGGAAAAGAATATTATGTTTTGGTCGTCCCGCCGATTGAGGTTTCAACTCCCTGGGCTTATCAGGAATTTGATCGGATGGCGGAACGAGAACCCTTGTTGCTCGACGGCCACCGGAACGATCTCCAACCGGTCGTTGTCCGGCAACATCCGATCATCCTGGAGATCATCGGCAAATTGGTTGAAGAGGGCTGCGAATGGGCGCAAATGTCGGGGAGCGGCCCCAGCGTCTTTGGGCTGATCCGCGATCCCAACCTTGGCCGTTTGATCGCGACTAAAATGAAACACACCTACACCCGCAGTTTTTTCCTGGAAGCCTTCGATCATGGAGTAGAAACCGAAGCTCATGTCCGCTCTTAGGCTGCCGCGCGAATTTTTTACCCGGCCGACCCTCGAAGTCGCGCCAGACCTGCTAGGCAAATATCTTGTTCATGAAGATCATGGCCAGCGCTTAAGCGGGATGATCGTCGAGACCGAAGCCTACGTTGGCCGGGAAGACGCCGCTTCCCACGCTTACGGCGGTCGGCGAACCGGCCGGAATGAAGTTGAATATGGTTCCGGTGGCCACGTCTACATCTATCTTGTTTACGGTCTGCATTGGCAGTTGAATTTTGTTACTTCGGTCGCCAA
>Ga0265297_10008750_pt1 | contig 13366 bp, 31 predicted proteins | sample Munlanlwell13791_FD_192502 | JGI IMG/M metagenome (GOLD analysis project Ga0265297, IMG submission 192502) | Leachate microbial communities from a municipal landfill in Southern Ontario, Canada - Leachate well 137-91 | ecosystem: Engineered > Solid waste > Landfill > Unclassified | place... | reverse complement strand
CTAACAGGTTCCTGTCTTTAACGAATTTCCCCTTTATCCGCCACCAAACTTATAACACGGGCTAAAAGCAATACTGGTTTTGTTCTTCGTTGCATGTTCAGTAAGTTGCGATGAATAAAATTAATTTTTGCCGCCCGCTTCTGCATTCGCAGTTTGGGTATCCATCACACAAGCAAAGGCGCAATCAAACCATTTTAGCCATAATGAAAGAAGCGTGTAGGCTTGTTTCATTCCATCAACATTGTGCGGTTGAAATTCAATAAAATCATTATCATTCATGTTTAGAATGTCTTTTGGTTCTAATCCACCATCACCAATATCACAAGCATTCCCCGGAACCTGAACCCATCTTAAAAGCATAGTCCACTCATCATTCATGTCGTGAAAATAAAATGGGTTTCTGTCTCCATAACTAAACACCCTTTTAATTCTTTCTAATCCCATTAAATTAAGTCTGTCAGTGTTTTCTTTTTTGAGTTTATAATTAAGGCATTTTTTAGCAAATTCAGCCTTTAAGCCAATTGCAAAACCATAGCCTCCCATTTCCATACCTTCAGATGGTGGAGCAAATCCGGTTATAACGTAGTAACATTTATTCGGGTACATATCGTTTATATTTAAAGTTTAAAAATCCCACGCTAAAAATTAATTTTATTTGTGCTTCGTATTTAGTTCAGTGCGAATTTGCCGTACTGCTCTTATCCCCAACGTTAGCAACAACTATGCATATAGTTTACATCTTTTGTTGCAACGTTCTGTTTTAAATGATTTACAGGAATCCTGAATTAAGCAATCGTCAGCATAGCAGTTGCTAACATACGGTATATTGCATTGCTGTTCAGTGATTCGTTGCAAATCCTGTGGGTAATCGGTGAAATTTTTAATAAAATAATCCCCACGCTCAAATCCCCAAATAGTGTGTTGTAAGTTCCAATCTTCATTCCAGTTAGAATTGAATGTTTCGTTCTTTTTGGTAAGCCCAACCCGCAATCGGTTATTAGGTTCGTCAATCTTTAATACTTCTACTCGTCCAGTAAAGCATTGTTTACTACCTGTAAATGTCATTCCTACTTTAAGTTCCATAATTATTTTATTAAAAATTTTGTGCTTCGTATTTAGTTCATCTGTTATTCGCGCAACGCCAACATACCGCCGCCGTTAGGCGTAATGCTAAGAAACATCATCGTCAAATCTTTGTATCGGATGTAAAATAGATTTTGGATTTTTGCGTTTCATTCCATTATCTACTATTTTTTGTAATGCACTATTTATAACTTTTGCATCGCCTTTACTTATCCAAGTTTCTCTGCTATTTAAATGACTTTCAAATGCAAGTGCAACATAATAAAGTTCTTTATCTGTAAAATCTATTTTTTCTCGTTCCATAATAATTTGAATTAAAGCACATACGCCTAACAAATTGTTTAAAACATAGGCGGTTAGTGCGGTTATTAATATTTGTAATTCTATTTATGTTCTATGTCGGTGGATACGAAAGCGTTTCAATCACGCCTACGTTTCAAACACTCGACCGTTATAAAACAGTTTGCTAACTTGGTAGACTGTCATAACATTCTTTACATAAATTATCGGATTGCAGTTCTTTTTCTTTACCGCACATTTCGCAAACCGATTTTATAACACCACCTAAATGCAATTTTTCAACCTGCATTTGTAAGTATTTATCCATCATTTCTTCTATTTCACTTTCGTACTCACATAAAAAACAGGTTGGGTCAACCATATTTCTACTTTTATATGCTTTGTTGCAAGTACATGTTAAATGTCCTCTTATTATTTCCTGTTTTATATTTATCATCATTTGTGCTTTTAATTCGGTTAAAAAACTTCGTTTAGCTGTATCACGTTAGTTGCAAGTGGTTTCATCACATTTAATTTAGGTTTGTGCATATTTGCCCGTAATTAAATATTTTTGCCACCACACACTAAAAATTAGCATGTTTCTTTTCATAATTTTCATAAAATCCATTATTCAATAAGCATAATCTACTATATAATTCTAAGTCAAATAGTGTATTTATTTGCGATTGAGTTGGTTTTTTATGTATAATTGGGCAGTTATAAACAACACTTCCAACCATAACCCATCCTAAATCCATTAAATAAGTTTTAGAATCTCTTAACCCTGGGAATAGTTCATAAGCAATCTCCGAATGAAATGAAGTAATATGGTCTCTTAATTCACCTTTAAATTTATGAACCTTGCCAAACCTATCAATCCAAAACTCTTTTTCAAGTCTTTCTTGGTAATATTTCATGTTTAAATCATCCATCGCTAAAAATATTTAATTACTAATTCCGTTCATTTAATCGAGTTCATCTGTACACTCCACCAAACAACTAACACGTGGTATAAAACAAAGCGGTTTACGTGGTATTCGAAGTGTTGTAGCCCGTACCAATTTCCCTGCATTTGGAAAATGTTGTAGTTCGCATTCCGCTTCGATTTCATACCACCACATTAGCGGTAATTATAAATCCGCTCTCTGATTTGATATTTCATGTTGTAATTGAAAATATACAGTTGATAAGAAGTCCATTTCTTCGGCTCTTTTAATCATTTTTTCCTGTATAATCTCCCTGAATTTTCCATAATTCTCTGGTTTTATTTCATTGTGCCAACTATGTTTCCAGCTATCAATATCTATTGCTTCGCTTATCACGGCTTGAAGTGGTGTTGGTCTAGAAAATGCGTTATAGCCAACGTACTTGCATTGAAAATTCTGAATCTCAACAAATTCTGATTTTCCGAATGTGTTGGGTATTTCAATAGTTTTTACTTTATTTTCAATATTTGTGCTTCTAAATGAGCATCCTAATTGATTTAATTTTTCAGCAAATTCTAAGTGTTCCATAAACAACTACCGCTAACACATAATATAAAATAGCTGGGTGTTAGTGGGTTTATTAGCCAGCTTGCTGCCTGTTATTTTGTGGCGTTGGATAAGTTAGTAGCTTCGAATCCAAGTCATTTCATATTATCAACGTTATAAAACATTACCCTGTGCACGCAATTCAGAAACATGTATGCTTAAATATTGCTCTATAATACCAAGTTTTGTTTTTTCTAAAGTTTCTAAGTCAAAATAAACATTATCCCATATTTTAAGTATTTGACAATGATAACCATTGTATTTTACTATTGCTTTTGTCATAGTTAAAAACGTTCATTTCCCAACGCACGGGAAATAGTTTCGTAGGTTTTATTTCCCCATTCTCCTTTAATTTCTTTCATTACAACTGTGATGCTATATGTCTTAATTTCGCAATCTTGCATTTTGGGATTTCCCCACATTTGTCGGTAATCAATTACGAATAACACCTCTCCGTAATACCATGTCCCATCATTACCAACAAAATGCCTAAAGTGCATCACATCTCCTTTTTGTGGTATTCTATCACAGTTGTAATCCGGGAAACTCCATTCACTACCTTTCTCAATATCGGTAAATGTTATACCGTTAAATGTTGTTTTTTCCATTTTGTTTAAAGTTTGTACTTCCATCACTTAAAAAACGAAACGCTAACAATACATTGATCCTTCATGAAATTCATATTCTGAAGATCTACTATTACATATTGTTCTTTCATTATGTTTTTGTTTTAAATTCATATTTGTTAATAAAATGTAGCCACAATAAGTGGAAAGTTTATACTAAAATTAATATATCGTTGCATTAACCACTAATTTAAGAACGATCACGGACAATAGATGCAAAATGGTCAACACCTCTGTTTTTAGATTTTAATGCTGAGAATATACCAGATGGAGTCACTTCTATCATATAGTTTTCATGCAAAAAAGAACATATAAAGTAAAATTTATTGTCTATGATTTGAAAGTACATGGCGTTATATTCATCATGCCAAAATCTAAATTTACCATCCCCTTTATATTCGGAAGGTTCTAATTTTATATTTTTTAGAAATTTAGAATATAAAGCATCAGCTTCATTTTTTAGCTTAATGTTTTGTTCTAATTCAATTGTTTGTTCATAAGTTAAATTTTCCATTTTTATAAGCATTTATCGTTAATAATTTAAAAACAGAATGACTAACACAACATAAACCTAATAAAGGATTTATATGTAATTTCATTGTTGTATCCAGTTCTTTCGTGTTTTGTTCTTTTAATTTATATTTTTTAAAAACTATGACTACAATAAAACCCATTAAGCAGACACTACTAATTTTAAACTTTCTTCTCTAAATCCTGAAAAAGAATTAAAATTATAACAGATGTTTTGTTTAACAAATGCTTTTCGATATAATTCCATACCTTTGCTTCCAAGCACGTATAACGGAGTTCCATCACAATCACGAACGCAACCTATAATATACAGTCGCATACCAGCATATTCACATTCTTCATTCCAAGGTATAATTTCAACCAAATCACCTACTTTGTACTTGTGTTGTAATTCATTGTTTTCTTCTCTGTAAGTTTTACCAGTTTTAGGGTTTTTTAAATCTGCAACGTTTATAATTTCCATATTTTCAAATATTAAGGGGGCTACTAACACATGTTATAAAAAATAGTGATATTGCGAGTGTATTGTAGTTTGTGAGTTTGATATTTCTGTGGTTTTAAATCCGTTATTAATCATATATTTAACGTTAGCAAATAATTTAATATGCCTTACCGTGTTTGTGCTCTCTTGTTTGATTAAATCTCATTTTTAAATCAATATGAGATTCTATGTCAATTTCTCTTTGTCCAATAAAATCAAGTAAACGGATAAATACATCTGCGATTTCGTCCTCAAAAGTGTCTTTAACATCACTTTGAAAAACTGGCACAAATTGAGTTGGGTCATTTTCATAAAGTAATTTTACCAATGTATTTTTATTGGTATGTTTATTTTTTCGGTCAGCTTCTAAAGCTTCTGAAAGTTCAGAAACCATAAGCATTAATAACGTACCCGTTTCTCTTGGTTTGTCCCAAAAATCTTTTGATTTTGCTTTTTCATGGAACTGTTTTGCTAATTCGTTTAAACCGTTCATATAATTTTGATTTTAAGATTTATCAATAAAAAGCCAATTTGCTAACAATATAAGTCATATTAAATAGATTCTGCCAACTCAATAAGTTTTCTTTTTATTTCGACTGCTGCTGGTATTTTGAAATGTATTGTTTCTAATTTACATCCAAAAGGTATATGATTATTCCCATCTTTATCTTTTCCGTAAAGCCACTTAAACAGCCATGTCGTCATTTCAGTTTCTTCAACTTCGACTTCTAACCAAAGTTTCTTACCTTTTTCAAATTTATGAGTGGCCTTTTCATAATCTTCATTTTTAATACATTCAAAATGTCTGTCAATATCATCGAAGAAAGTACGACTGCTAACAACAGCTAAATTTAATTGTGGATTTTGTACGTTTTCGTTCTCCATTACTTTTAATTTAAGTTATTTGTATTTTGATAGTTATTATGTTTTAATCCATATCTAAGTTTAGTTGTGGCCATTGTGGGTAATAAAAATTACTACTTATGTGTTTTATTCAGATGTTTTTATCATAATTTTTGCATACTTATAACAAGCGGTATATTTAATGTGCCTTTGAAAATTTTTAATAAATCAACAGCAATATAGTAGACACACATAACCATACCACCATTGTTATAAAGCCTTATTAAGACGGCTTTGTAGTAATAATAGTTTTAAACTTTAATTCAAATTCTTGGTTTTTTCTCCAAAACATTACATCATTTGAAATATCCCACCAAAAATCAGTCCTGCTTTTGAAATGTTGTGAAGGATTTATATAATTGTCAAAGTCAGAATATTCTTGTAAGCGCCATTTGTTTTCTGAAAGTTCTGTTAAATATAATTTTATTTCGCTTTTTTGGTTATCCCTACAAAATACCGAAATAACCTTGTCTTTAATTGGTATATCTAAATAAATGTAAGTATTTATTTTATCCCTTATTCTACCAAGTGATTTAGGCAAAGCACCCCATTCAAACTCTGAGCTACCCATATAGTCAAATTTAACAATTGAATCAATTCCTTTTTTATAATCTCTGTTTTCAAATTTTGCTCTTTGGATTAATGTTGTTTTCATTTTTCTATGTTGTTTTAGTTTAATATTCAATAAAATATGATGACCAATAACGTGTATAAACAATGCAACTCATTAGTTATCTCATTTAAGAAACCATTCCGATTATTGGTTCTGTATCAAAGAAAATAACATCCACTTTGTTTTCTATTTTAGATCAGTTAATAAAAATGGGGTAACTAACAACTGCTAATTAAAAATTCATATAAATCACTAGCGTTATTCATTTCTATAATTTGTTTGTTTTCATCAAATGCTTGCAATCTATAACTTTCATTACCAAAATCTGTTTCAAAACAAAACCATTCAATCCAACCTTGCCCATATTTACATACTTCGTTGTCGTTCATTTCTTCTTTCAATACTTTTATAAGCATATTACTAATAAAATGATTATCAGGGAGTAAATTAGCAGCATAAGCATTTGGGAATGCCTCACTAAGTTTTTTGCTCACTTCAATATCATATCGTATTTGCTTTTCAATTGCTTCAATCGCTTCAACAAATGTTTCTTTTTTCATAAAGTTTTTAATTATAATTAATTTTTTATATAGGTTGAAAAGTTTTATCATCTAATCCAATACTTTTCATACCACTAATTTTATAAATTATAAAATTAGAATTTACACCATTTACGAAATTTTCAATAGGACATTTTCTTTAAGTCATTAAGCTTTTTCTGATTATTGTCTCTTAACTCTTCAATTTTGTTGCCTAATTCTTTATTTGTTTCGGCAATACTTATTATGGCTTCATCAGTTGTAATAAAAGTTTTTGAATAAGCCCAATTTGATGTTACAATGCTAATTGTTTTACCTTCTTCAATTTTTTGTTTAAAATCCCTTAATTCGTTGTATATATTAACGTCCAATAACACTGTGTTTTTTTCCATTTGATTAAAATTAAATTATTAATATTTAGATTAACATATTCATTTTATTTTTGGAATTAAATTTTCAAACACATTTCTATCTTTTAAAAAATCAGGAGTTTTTATAATCCATTCTTCTTCTTTAATAATTGTTCTTCCTCTTTTAAATCCATTTGGCATGTCATTCCAATTAATTCCTTTTTGAAAACACATTTCTTGCATATCTGATTGTGATTTTCCATTTAATTGTTTATGTGAATATAAAGATTGAGCTACCATAGAAATTGAATTTCTAATAGCATCTTTTTGCCTCCATATAAAATAATTTTGTACTTCTATAGGATCAGGAATTGTAAATACTCTAGCATCAAAAAATGCTAATTTATCATTTGAAATTCCTATTTTAATATATTCATTAAAATTTGCGGTTGCAATTGAAGCTGCTACAGAAACCATTTTTTGAATATTTCCATCAAACCATGCATCAGTTGTTATATTTTCAAAATCTGTTAATAATAAGGATATTTCATCAGATTGAGTAAAAGCGAATTGAACTCCTTGAATTTGTGAACACAATTCTATTGTAGTTAAATCCATACATTTTATTAAATTATTGTCAAGGGGTTTACACATTCCTTTAGTAAACGTATGAAAAGCTTTTCCATCTATACGAATTATAGTATATGTCCTTCTAGGCAAATAATACCTAGCGCGATTTTCATAATTATTTTTCATTCGATTTCCTAAATCGTCTTGCATATTTCTTCTATTTTTTTATTAACAATTTTCTTAGTTTTATTATGATATTCAAATCTAATATTGGCTTTCTCATTTTCCGAGAGTTCATTATATTTTTTTATGACACCATAATGATATTTAACTAAACTAGACTGTTTCCAATTTTCTAAATTAGAAAGTTCTCTTTTTTTATTGGACAAAATAAAATTTTTAACTTGTTCAAATGAAGTTATATGATAATGCAAACAGTGTTTGTTTAAATCTCTTTTTGAAATATTGGAATCCGTTTTTAGTAATAGATTTATAATTCTGTTATTTTCATTTTTAAGAAATTCTCTAACTTCTTTGTCTCTACTTAATTTTATTTGTTTGTTCTTTTTCCTTTTTAATTTTAGTATATTATCACGATTTTCTTTTGACCAATTATTTGCATACGCTATATCATGAGCTCGTTTTATAGGATCTTTATACCTTTCTTTCCTTTTTTCTCTAGCACAAGTTAAACACTTAAAAAATATTATTTTTAATTTTTTATTAAAATAAATACCATGTTCAGTAATACCGTGTTTTTTGCATTCCTTTTGAATTCTTTTTGGCTTTTTCATAGTTAATTATTTTATAAATTTGGCTCTTATATTTATAATTTTTTAATGATATAGTTTATTTTCCCATTCTTTAAGTCCTAAATGCCACATTTTACATATAGGACACAAATAAACAACATAAGATTTATTGATTACTTCAAGTCCTAATAATTTATTTAATTCTTCCTGCGCAGTTTTTTGGGATTTAAATTTAGTTCTATTAATTTGTTGAGTACCATATTGTCGTAAACAAGTTCCAGAATCTTTAGATTCGCTTTCTTTACTAATATTTTTCTTTTTCATAAATTTTATTTAACAAACAAATATATAAATAAAATTTTAGCATGAAAAATATACTTAAAAAAATATTAAATTTTTTTAAAAATTGGTTATTTGCTTCAATAACTATTTCTATGCTTTTAACATTTATATCTTATATAATTAAAAAAGGAGATCCTATTATAGTAGGAACTATAACATTGTTTATGTGTTTCATACTAACTATCATAATATCTACTATAATAGGAATTTTAGATTTAAAAAATGGTAAATAAAACATAATTCAGTACTTTACTATTTAAGTTATATTTAACAATATAAAAGAATTGCATCAACATCAAATGTTTTGTTGGGCATTTCCAAAATTACAGTTCATTACGTGTTTACACTCTTTGAAGAGAGTAGGATAGTCGAAATCCAAACGAATTAACGTTCCCTTTGTTTAGCAAACAAGAACACCACCTTAGTGTTTTACTCTCTATATAGTAGACAGAACGGGAGTCGAACCCGTATTTTCAACCAATTACCTTAATCAAGCATATCAGACTTGTTGGTTACCTGTCTAATTGTTGGGAAGAAGGGGGTTGAACCCTTATGCAACCAATTACGCTTTCTATTGTGTATAAGACAAAGGCGATACATCCCAGGGGGTAATATGAGAGTCGAACTCATTCTTTAAGCTTCACAAACTTACGTGCTAGCCATTAACACTAATCATCCCATTTAATAATGCAAGTATATAAAGCGGAAAGAGTGGGATTCGAACCCACGCGCCATTTTACTGACCTAATGGTTTTCAGGACCATTCTCTTAAACCACTTGAGTACCTTTCCGATTTTTAAGAACTTTATTTTAAAACTTTTATAATTTGTTTTTATTAAAAGACTATAAAAATAAAAAAGAGAAAACCTTTTGGCCTTCTCCTTTAAATATATTTTAAAATTATTATCACAAGAAAGCCATGTACACACATAATTGTGAACTACTAATCTCGGAAATATGTATATTAAACATTTTCATTTTATCATTTATTTTCAAAAATTATATCAACTAAATCTGAACACATTTTTTTACCAACATTCATTTCTTTTATTCTTGTTTTTAAATTATCAAAAATAAGTTGAAATCCAATGGATAATATTATACAAACTATAGCAGGAATAAATAAATAATTTAATCCTAAAGATATTGAAATAACACATCCTAGTATTGAAAGTACTTTAAGTATTAATGAGTATGTAAATTTAATATGTATATTTTCATTAATTTGTTCTATAATAGATAACTTATATTTTTCTCTATTATTTTCTTCTAATAGATTTTCAAAATATTTATCTGAATACTTATTAATACTCTTAAACTTAAGTCCTTCAAATGTTATACTGCCTAAATTAAACACAACCATATAAATATGTATTAAATTTATGTTGCTAATATATTAATTTTTTTTAAAATATGTAACAAATAAATGTTAATAAATGTTAAAATTTATTTAGATGCTACAGAAAGTGCATTTGCACCTATAATTTTGCCATTTTCTATTTTGCACCAAGGATAACCTTTTTTAGGGTCTTCTTCTATTGCTTTTAAAGCTTGTTTAGCTAAAGTAATTTGAGATTCTGGTTTTAGTTTAAGTAAAGCGTTTTTTAAACCATTAACTTTACCAATTTGTCTTCCAAACGCACCAGTTAAATAATCTTTCTTTTCTGGATTTTTAATAAAAGATTGAAGTAATCCTTTAGCATCTTCATTTAATTGATTTATTTGTCTTTCGTTTAAAACTTCTTTTTCCCATTCTTGAAGAGATTCTGCTACAAGTTTTATTTTTTCTGCCATAATATTAACTTTTATTTTATTATATATTTAATTAACTTTAATATATTTTCATCATTATTAAATAAACCTAAATTAGTTTTTAAAAATTTTACTCTCTTATTTTTATATATATCATCAAACACGTGCATATATTCCTTTCTTATTGCTATTTTATATTTAATATAATTTAAATAAACTCATCACCTAAATAATAAGTTACTAAATTATAATATTCTTCTTTTGAAATACCACCCAATAATTTTCGTATTTTATCAATCCTATAATCATTCATTATTACTGCTGTTGTAATTGATAAAATTAAAGATGCTAACAATACACAAAATATATATGTTATAATTAAATTAAAATTATTTTTTAAATGAAATGCCACACTTACAAATCCACATAAGAATAATATTAATAAAAAAATTATAATTGTATTTTTTAACCAACTATCTTCCTTTTTTGTGTTTAATGAAAAATATTTATAAATAAATTTTATAAAATTATTAGGTGGAAAACTATTATACGCTTTTAAAAATTTAAATTTAATATTATTACTCATAATCTTTACATTTTTTATGACATTTAATATGCTCCGTTTCTAAACCAATATATCGTTTTACAATTAGTACAGCAATGTGCTTCATCCCAATCCCAATAATTTCCGTCAATTGTACTTCCTCTGCTTTCATTAAAACATTTTGGATAATGTTCACCATTAACATCGTAACCTTCACTTATATCATAATCATCTTCTTGTTTACCACAATTGGGGCATGAATAATCTTTACCCTTAATCGCCCCTAATAACGCATATAAATCATTACATTTAGGGAGTAATGACAATCCGTTTATTTTATTATGCAAATTAATATTCATATATTGAACAATCTTTAACTTCTATAACATTAAATTAAGATCCTAATATTTTGTTAGTTATCCATTCATAAAATTCAGTTCTATCTGGAATATAAAATTTCCCTTTTGGATGTGGATTTTCTTTTCTATATAAATCCTCTAATCGTTTTAGTTTTTCAGTTGGTTTATTGAATAAGTTATGAATTAAATCGCAATTTTGTTCAGAATACTCTTCCATCGCTAACAATATGTTTTTAGCAGAATATTCATTTTCAAACTTAAATGCTTCAAAATCAAAACCATTTCTAGTAAGTATCTGTTCTTTTGTTCTAATTTTAGACATTTTATATATTGTTTTTATTATGAATATTAGATGGCGTTCTGTAATCCTTTATAGACCACAACTTTAATATTATGGTTGAAAGATATTTATATCTCGTTTTTTTAACCATTTCACAAAATCTTTAAATCCTGCTGCTATTTCCTTCTCATAATGAAAAGGGGTATCTGCATCCGGTAATTCTTCATTTTTAAAATCATTTATTAATTTTTCAATTTGATTAATAGTTAATGTATTTATGTTTTCTGAGGTTTTTATTTCTATTGCCTCTAACATTAAATTTACTAATGACAAACCATTTTCTATTACTTCATCTGCTGCCATTTGATCATTATATTGGCGAATACATTTACTTGCAAATAATAGTGTTTTTCTAAGTTCAATTAATTGTTTTTTCATTGTTTATGCTATTAAAGTACGTCTGAAGGGACTTGAACCCCTATGCATCCAATTACACAGCTTCTCGTTCGTAGAGAGTGGTGATACAGGCGCATTTATATTTTTAAAATTATTTTAAATTCAAATATATTTTATCACACATATAATTAATGCTTATATTGTCTAATGTAACAAATCCATTTTTTAAATCTGGATCTACAAATAATCTAAAATTTACTTGTAAAGATTCTGTTTTTATTTTTAAAATAGCAAATTCATTATCTTTTATATTAGAACTTATATAAATGTCATTTGCTAAATTTTCTAATTCATTAAAATTTTTTGCTCCATAGAGATAAATACTATCTTGATGATTTATTTTTTTATTTCCCTTTCTTGGTGTTAATCCTTGTTTTTCTATTCTATTTAAATTTTTTTATATGTAATATGATATAAATATGTTGGCCATTCTTTTCTATTTATTTCTCTATCATATTTAGCTCTAAAAATAATATATCTAATATTATTATGTTCTTGAGTTAAAGGAATTCTTTCATTAAAAGAATTTATAAGATCAGCACAATACCAACCACATAAATTCATCCATGATTTTATTTTATTATAAAGTTCATTTTCGTTAATATATAAATATTTATCACTTAAAATATCTTTATTTATAGAAACTTTATAGAATATTATTCTTATATAAGATATAGCTTTATTTTTATTAGTTTCTTCTGTCAATTTTAATATATTATTTACAAAATATCTAATAGTATCATCTATTGAATATGTTTGAATAAGTCCTTCATATAATTTATTTTGCTTTAAGATTTGATTTATTCTTAAAGACATAAATTTACTATATTTCATTTTTATAATGATAATTATTAACTATTTTCTAATCTATTAATTTTTTATTTTCATTATAATAATTTAATTCAAACGATATATTATTTTCTTTACAAAAACTTTTAGTAACATTATATTTAAATAGATTTACTTACCATTTTCTTTTAAAATTTTAGTTTCTTTTAATATCCTTAATTTTATTTCTTTTTTATCATCTTTGTTAGATTTTATATAAAGTAGAATTTCATCATCTGATATGGATTGATACAATATGCCTTCTTGCATATCTATCATTATTTGCCCATTAACTTCAACCGCTGTTTTAACGTCTTTTTCTATTATAAGTTTCATAATTGTTTTTAAAACTAAATCTATTATTTTTATAAGCAAATTTTAGTTTAGACGATGTTAAAGAATAAGGTATATTTTTTATTTTTTTATAAACACCTTGTTTTTCTGTATCCTGTAAATATCCTAATAATGTCAAACATCTTCTATATGAATCTATAGAATTACTAACATTATTAATTAAATCCTTTCGTGAAATAAATCCATTATTTT
>Ga0265297_10008749_pt1 | contig 13367 bp, 10 predicted proteins | sample Munlanlwell13791_FD_192502 | JGI IMG/M metagenome (GOLD analysis project Ga0265297, IMG submission 192502) | Leachate microbial communities from a municipal landfill in Southern Ontario, Canada - Leachate well 137-91 | ecosystem: Engineered > Solid waste > Landfill > Unclassified | place... | reverse complement strand
GGTTATCAGAACTATGTAATTCATCAACCAAGTACTCATTTTTCGTGGGGAACCAGTGGTCCAACACTGGATTTGGCATTATCCAGATTCCAGCAGAAATGGCAAAAGATGTTTGATAAGTTGAATATCCTCGATGTTAAATCAGTTAAGAAACCAACAGCAAGAAAAATTCCCGCTCCATTACGCCCAAGGAAAGGTCGTCTCAAGATTTGTGTTTATACTATCTGTAAGAATGAATTACAATTTGTTGAGAGATTTGCGAAGAGTTGTGAGGATGCCGATGGTGTATATGTTCTTGATACTGGAAGCACTGATGGGACGCCAGATGCCCTTGCCAAATGTGGTGTTGAAGTCGAAGTAGTGCCTTTTGATGGTTGGGGGACACTCGATGAATATGATAAACTTATTGCAAAAGATAAAAATCCGTGGAGATTCGATATTGCACGCAATTTAAGTATTGATATGTGTCCAGAAGACGCAGATGTCTTAGTGTGTATTGATCTTGATGAGGTATTAGTACCAGGATGGCGAAAGATTATTGAGGATGTGTGGGTTAAAGGCATCAATCATTTATCATATTTCTTTGCTTGGAGTATGGAAAATGGTAAGCCAAAAAATTGTTTCTGGTATGAGAAGATTCATAGTCGTCATGGATATCTTTGGGCCTCACCAGTTCATGAAGCATTAGTTACTGAGCATGGTTTTAAAGATATACGTGCTTGGACGCGGGAATGTCTTGTACATCATTATCCAGATGGTAGCAAGCCACGTTCACAGTATTTACCTTTATTAGAATTGGGTGTTAGAGAAAGTACCAATGATGCTAGAATTAGATTTTATCTTGGTAGACAGTATACATTTGAAAATCGTCACCAGGACGCAATTAATTCACACACACACTATTTAAAAATGCCAGAAGCTAATTGTGTTAGAGAACGTGCAAACGCCTGTATGCAAATTTCCCAATGTTTTGGGAAATTCAAAAATGATGCCCTTGCTGCTAAGAATGAAAGTCTGGCGGCTGAACATGACCGACAACAATTTAATTGGTTATTAAAAGCAGTTGTCGAGGAAAATAACCAACGGGAAACATGGACAGAATTAGCAGATTATTGTAGAATAAAAGGTGATAATATATTGGGTTATTGGGCCGCTAAGAAGGCACTGGCTATTCCTGAAACAGCTTGTGATGGGAATTATCTTGTTGATCCTGATACATGGAAATACAAACCACATGACCTAGCCAGCCTCATGGGTTGGTACGCTGGAGATACTCATTTCAAAGAAGAATCAATCCAAGAGGCTTGGATAGCTTTAAGCTATAGTCCATGGGATGGACGTCTTGAGGCTAATTATAGAATTATTCAGGATTGCATGGCGAAACAATATAAGAAAGTTAAAATAGGCGATTGTGCCGATGTTGATATTATAATTCTTGCGTACTCAAAGACAGACCGCGAATATAATATGACAAAACAGGCGATTAAATCATTGCGAGCAAGTAGCCTAGATGTTAGTATGCGATTTGTTGTTGTAGAGACAAATATTAATCTACGCAAAGAACAATCAGATTCAAATTTATTCGACCCAGATGTCGAGGTATGCTTCCCAGGAGGCACATTCGGTTTCAATAAATATCTTAAGGCCGGTTTTGATCATTTGGGAGAAATTAAGCCGCCAGCAAAATATCTAGTAGTCATGAATAATGATGTCACGTTATTTAATCCAGGATTTATGAGTCATATGATAAATGGCTTGAAATCAGTAACATCTGCCTCTCCACTTGGATTACGTGAAGCTACTTGGGGTCTCGTGAATAGAAATGTTCCGATCGATGAGAATTATGATATTAATAGGTCTGTCAATGGTTGGTTCTTGATGTTCGATAGGAAGGTCCTGAACGCTCTGTCTTTCGAGCAATTATTTCCTCCAGAATTCACCTGGTATAACGGTGATATTCATTATGCTAAATTACTCGAAAAATGTGGATATAAACATGGTCTTATTAATGCAGCACAAGCCCTCCATTTACAGAAGCAATCACATCCATTGTTGGATGGCGGTATCAGTCCCCCAGCAAATAGAGATGTTATGTTATCAATAATTGGGGTGAAGGGCAAGCGTTGTGCGGAAATTGGCGTCGAACGTGGTCATTATTCTCAAAAAATCTTGGCCGAAGGTCCGTCAGCATTACTTCTTGTTGACCCATGGAAGCACCAAGATGAATCGATATATCCAAAAGACACAAGTAATGTAGACGACAATGAATTCGAAAAGCGTTATCAGGAAGTACAACAGACTCTTGGGAAAGACCCATGCGTAACGCTTTATAGGTCGTATTCTATTGAGGCCGTCAAAATAAACGAAGACGCCTCACTTGACTTTGTATATATTGACGCAATCCACACAAAAGAAGCAGTATTCGAAGATATGTGTGCCTGGTGGCCAAAGGTGAAGCTTGGTGGTTGGCTTTGTGGGCATGATTATCAATTCACTGGTGTGGTCGAAGCAGTTCGCGATTTCTGCGCTAAGGAGAACGTCAAGTTAACTTTCGTGACACAGGAAACGAACCTGGCGACCAGTTGGGCGATTAAGAAACCAGAAAAATGAAATTCAATGGCACACAAACAGAGATCCTACCAGACTGCAATATTGCCATAATCCGTGGTGATTCTGGCCCCTGTTCATGGATATATCAAACCAAACGTCTTGATTACGATCAAGGAATGTTAAGTAGAATCGTTCCGTATATTATCTCAAGCAAAGCAGTAATCGACATAGGTGCCTTTGTTGGGTCACACACGTTCGCTTACCTTAAACATTCACCATGTGTCATCTCATTTGAACCTAACCCATCGGCTTTTTCTTGTTTAAGTTATAATTGTCCTAAGGCAATTAAAATTAATATCGCTCTCGGCGATAGGTTCAGAGAGCGATACTGGACCAGAATATACCCAAATTGCGGGGCGTCATACCTAGCTGATGAACCATCACCTGATTGTTTAACAGTACAAGTTAGACCACTTGATTCATTTAACCTATCGAACATCGGGTATATTAAAATTGACGCTGAAGGTGAAGAAATCAAGATACTCCATGGTGGGTATGAAACTATCAAGAAGAATAAACCAACTATGTGTATTGAAGTAAACGACGCTGCGCTAAAACGGACTGGAACGAGTAGACAGGAACTTTTGTCGTTACTCAATGAATATGGGTATCATATTGAGCCAATTTATCCTGGTTCTGATGCTGGAGATCAGTGGGATGTTCTTGCCATCCACCTAGATGATTTGAGGTAAACATGCGCATAGATGCTTTCCTTCTCAATACCGAGTTAGACTTATTAGAATTCCGATTAAATGTCCTAGATCAAGTAATGGACCAATTTGTGATCGTAGAAAGCACCGTCGAATTTTCAGGTAGACCCAAACCACTCTATTTTGCCGACAATAAAGAACGCTTTGCCCCGTGGAAAGACAAAATAAAGCATGTAGTCATCTCTGACACACCCGACTCAGGATCAAATCGTTGGCCACGTGAATACTTCCAACGAGAAGCAATCATACGTGGACTTCGTGGTTGCAAGACCAACGACCTAGTATTCATGTCTGATGTTGATGAAATCCCAGACCCAGAAGCGGTAAAGATGAATAAACATGGCGGTTATCATCAGATTTATTCAATGTATTATGCCAATACTGTCTGTGCCACAGAAAATTGGGTTGGTACGACGGCATTATATTATTTTCAATATCAACACATTGGATGTCAGAAAGTTAGAAATGACAGATATTCTTTTCAGAGAGTCAATCCTGGTGGTTGGCATTTTGCTTACATGATGAATGTTCAACAAATTCATGAAAAATTGGGTGCTTTTGCTCACGCTGAACATGATACATCTCAAATTCACGCTAATATAGAAAAACGTATTTCTGAATTACGAGATTTATTTGGAGCACATCAAGAACCTCTTGAGATAACTAATATATCCGGATACTTTCCGAATTATCTCAAAAATAACCACCACAAGTACAAAAGCTGGATTAGAAGCGTCTAGATGCTGTGTTTGGAACACCAATCTTTAATCATTTCTATACCCATTTCACCCAATCCAAATTTAGCTGCAACTTCTGGCGTAACTGATTTAGATATCCAAATAATGTCAAATTGTGGATTAATCATTGAATCTGCTAATATAACTTGTTTGCCTCGTGCTTTTTGGCGGAATAACTGCAATTCTTTTCGTTTATGCCACCAAGAGAAAGATACTGTCTCAGTGCAACTGAAACCACCATCCCATTCTGCTTTAAGATTGGTGCTAAGAATTTCGCGTTCTTTCTGAGACTCTATGTCTTTTTCTCCAAAAATCTTGATTTCTTCTTCAATGTCAAATTTGAAGTCAACATCATAATTACAACCAACTATTTTTAATGCTTTTGCACAGGCTTGATTAATATCTTCTTTGGTTACATTCTTTGGCCTCAAGATAATACAGTAGTCGCTGTATATGGGGTAAAGTGCTGATCTCTTTTTCACTCCTTCGCTTATGGCCTCAACAATCTCTAGCCTAGACAGATCCTCAGATTCATTAATATGAATCCAAGCGTGTATCATAAATCCAGGTATTGCCAAATTAGAGAGGAACCCTTTTTCTCGATGTATGCCAATATCACCTGCTTTAATTAACTTCATTATAGTTAATGCTTCTTCTGCTGAAATTAGACGTTCTGAGGTATCCCATGTTATCCATGGGAAGTGGCTAATTCTTCTAATATCACCACCCCAAAATACTATTCTTCTCCAGGCGCGATGTAACCTAGTTTTCAAGCCAATATCATAATCTCTTCCACTTCTTAAAATATATAGAATCCATATCAACATAATAATTAAAAGTATCAAACTTATAATGTTCGTCATAAAAGTTGCCTCCATAGATAAATTTGAAATGAAGATTCTAAAATGGCTAAAGAAAAAGCAGCCTAAGATAGAAATGGTTAGACTCTATAATCTAATCATGCATCATACCAATGGAACTTCTATTGAAATTAACAATGTATCAGATCCATCTTTGAAGTTTATACAACAAAATATTGGTAGAGATGAGATATATATTCATGACACCATGTGTTTGAATTTACATGAATTTTATTTGATTGAATTTTCTATTAAAGATTCTAAATAAAATATATGATAACCAACTTTGACATTCTGCACCTTGTGATACGATCTAGATTAGGAGACACACATGAATCACATCTATTGTCGCAAGTGTAAGAAAAAACAACAGGTCATCGGGTTCCAAAGAGATGACCCAATTCTTTGTTGTGGACATGTCAAAAAAAGCTCAATTCTTGATGATAGAATCAATGAATGCATGAAGATTTTCCAAAACATTTTTGATACTCTACCTTCATTAGGGGAGGAGCAGATATCTTATTGTCCTATTTGTGACATGACAGTTTCTATTATGACTGATAAAGATGGAGTCCCTAGGTGTTGTGGTGACATGATGACAAATCCAGGTTGTGGGTGTCCAGTATATCCTCATCTTACTTCTTCGACATAAGATAAATCTTCTGGTTTAGGTCCGGTCTTCTTAACTAGAATCTTAGTAGGGAATGCATCTCTCATTTCTTCTCGGTGTGAGATTACTAGAATAGTTCTCTGTTGATTTGAGTCTACAAATTCTTTGAATAATAAATTTACAAATTCTTGCACACTACCGTCAAGCCTACCGTCAACTTCGTCAAACACCATGACGTTGCATTGTTGGTCATGTATTGACACATATAAGTCATGTTGCGCGAACATGATTGCTAAGTCAATTTTTCTTCTTTCTCCGCCAGACCATAATTCATAAGGCCACAAAGAACATTTAATCTGTAAAAATGAATTAAATTCAATAGGAAAATTGCATCCCATTGCATTTAAATAATATCTAATTCTTTCATTGAAATATGGTATCATTTTGGTGAGAGTGTGGGCTTTGATTTTTCGTCTGTCCGAATATGCTGAACGAATATAGTCAAAATGTTTTAATAGAATATTATATTGTTCAACCCTTTTTTGAGCTATCAGTCTCTTATTCTTGACTTCTTCTAATTCTGTGTTTAGACCATCGATGATTTTAGTATATGGATTAACTTCGTTTTCTATTTCTACAATGCTATCGCGAATATTTTCTTTAATTTGTTGTCGTTGTTGTTGTAGATCGCCAATTGATGACTCATGTATTTCTATTTGTTTCTGCTTCGCGTCATATTGTTTTTTGGTAAGTTGAGCTTCTGACATAGTAATGGCTGGTTTAGTAGCGTGCGTATGTTCTTTCTTTATTATTAATTTCTTACTCTTTGATGTTAGCTCTTGACGTTGTTCAATTATTTCTTGGTCTAACTCTTTAATCTTATCTTTCCTGTTTTGTTCCTCGGTCATTATTATGTTGATTTTAGAAAGAAGTTCTTGTTTCCTATTAGCTAGTTTTCCTAACGATTCGGTGTTTTGTCTTCGTATTTTCTCAGATAGTTCAGCTTCGTCTACGGTAACTTCAGGTTCGATTCTTTTTGCTAATAACCCATCTCTCATATTAATGCATTGTGACAATTCACTTTGTTTTGATGCGACGTTGGTTTTTAATACGTTTAGTTTTTCTTGTAATGGATTTTCTAATGAATGGACATGCTCCCCCTGGATCGGTTGCTTACATGTGGGGCATATAGTTCCTTTTTGTTTTTCTAGATGTTCTATCTCATTTGTGATTTGTTCCGTGTTTGATTTTAATCTTATTAATTCATTGTTGACTTCTATAATTTCGTCTCGCAAAGTTGTTATATTAGTGTCTATCTCTTCTATGATTGCCCATGTTTTCCGTATATTGTCTAGGTTATATGGTATAATTTCGTTCAATCGTTTGGTGGTTTCTTTGATTTGTATTTCGACTGAATCAATTTCTGCGTGTGTCTCTTCCTGTCCATTGATTTGTGATTCAAGTATTGTCTTTTTAGTTTCTAACCCAGTAATTTCTTTTTCCGTCGATTGTAAGTTTTCGGCTTCTTGATTAATGGTGTCAATTCGTTGTTGATATTCATCCCAATCTTTTTCTAGTTTGACTAAATCATAAGTTCTAATTTCGGATAATTCTTTTCTTATGATGGTGATTAATTCCTGTGTCGATTTAATCTTCGTCTCAAATTGTTTGTCAATCAACAATATATCATCATGATATTTAGTAATTCTATTTTTTCTTGTTTTTTCAAAATTCGATTGTTCATCGTTGTTGCTTTCAATTGTTTTACTTAATCGCAATACTTCTTGCTCGTAGGAAGCCGTCTCGGTCACATATTTGGTCTGATCTAACTCTACTGTTTGACATTTCTCCTTCGCAACTTCTGCATAAAAGTCAAATTTGGTTAATCCCAATAATCGTTCTAGCATTTTCTTTCTTTTAGTGTCTGGTAATTCAAGAAATGGTTTACCAAACTGCGCAAAAAACACGCTTGCTGAAAATATTTCATAATCTAACCCAAATAACTTATTGAGATGTTGTTGTGCATTTTGATTTGTAGAGTCAGAAACGTCAGTCCCATTTGGGTGGTGAATGAATAGGTCATTGTGTCCATTTACTCCTCTTGTTCTAGTTATAGTATATCCTTCGATAGTCTCAATTTTAACAACACAATTACAACCTGTGAAATGATTTATAACATTGTCGGCAGGTTTGTCCTTACTTGGTAATCTACCAAATAATACCCAGGTTATTGCGTCAGCAATCGAACTTTTGCCCGCCCCACAGGAAAGGTTGGTCCCCTCGATTAAGCCCATGATAAAGACTGGACCTAGGCCATATAAATTGACCACTGTGTCATAATCACCATATGATCTGAAATTTCTTATTGTGAGTGTTTTGAGATTAAGCATTATTCTTGATCTTCCTCAACAACATATCGTTCTTCGGCCTCTTGTGCGATCTGTTTGAACGCGGCTAACAACACATTTTTATCTAGATCCGGTTTATCTGTCTCCAACCAAGAGGAGAATAAATTTTCTGGTGTATTGATTTCAGATAGTTTAAGTTGTGATGTTGTGATTTCTTGAATTTCTTTCTTTGGTAGCATCCAATCTACACTTAATGCACCACGTTTCTTGAGTGCATCTTTTAAAGTAATCATTTCATTGTGGGTGTAATCTTTACTTAAGATTATTCTAACATGATTCTTATCTAGGAATGATGCGTATTTCGGTATGTCGTCATCTACAATCATTAGGAATTTCGGTGGTCTATCTTTTTCATTAGACAATTCGAATATATTAATGAATTCATGTGTTTCATTTTCGATATCATAGACTAGAAAGCCATGGTCCACAACACCTTCGTCGAATCTGAATGGTATTGGACTACCTGGATACCATGTTTTGTCCCCAACTTGTTGATGACAATGGAAATGACCTGTGTAAATTCTTTTGAATTTAACATCATCAAATGTAATTGTATTCCAATTCTTGACCAAGAAACACTCGTTGAGTGTTGCACCGTGAACTCCGACATGGGTAAGGAGTATATCATCGGAACTTGATTCCTCATTGATTTTAGATAATATCTTCATATATTCGGACTCATAATGTATGAAAGGTATTACTTTGAATACTTGTTTACCAATTTCAAATTGGCCAGTTCCTTCGAAGATTTGCATGAAATCACCAAAAATATGTAATGTATTAATACCCCAAGAATTTTTCAAGAACATGTCATGATTACCAGGAAATACTATCCATTTTTGACCATGTTTTGTGTGATATTCTTTGATTTTGTCATAAACGAGACTAGCTGTCTCGATGTTTAGGTTTACACGATCATGGAAGAGATCTCCGAGAATGATGACTGTGTGAATGTCGTTGGTCCGTGCATAATTACTAATGGTGTCCATGGACCAGAGGCAATCATGGAGCTTTCCAGGTAAGCCGTTGTGGATATCAGCGGTTATGATAATTCGCATTTGGGTGAAATACTATGGATGTTGCTGAAGTTAATAGGCTAACCAATTCATTGTTAGTAGAGAAGTATTGTGTTCAAAATATACGTGTTAATGTGATAGAAATCAAGAATAATGGTAGAGACAATATTCCAGTGCATTATGACGATAATCGTGTGGAATATTGTCTAGGTAGACGCAATGGATTCACTATCGAGTGCGCCATAATTGATAATGATTATAGATACAACATATCTTTTCATTGTTGGGTTAGAGAATTTGGTCAACCATTATTGAGCAATCTCTTAGCAGAAGGTATAGCTGGAGCCATTGCTAATTATATAACCATTAGGGATTGTAGTTATACATCAAACGCTCTGCGCCTTAGTGCTCAACAGATTGAAGTGCAACCTATAGACTTCGTATCAAATATTGCGTTAACGAATTTGGCACCTACCAGTCTGGGGGCACCTAGTCATAAGGTAGTTAAGACATTAGAATCCAGCATACCAGAGTCGTTCAACGAATTAGGAGAGAGAAAACTAGACCTATGAATGCTGACATCACGTTGATTGATGACTATTTCCCCTTGCCTGATTATAGGCAAGGACAAAAAGAAGTAATTCAGAGAATTCTCGAATACTTCAATAGTGGTAGTCGTTTCGTTCTATTGGAAGGTCCGACTGGGTGCGGCAAATCAGCCATAGGTTATACTTTGGCGCAATTCGCAAAAAATACTTATTATCTAGCGCCACAAAAATTTCTACAAGATCAAATTACAGCCGATTTTGGTGAAAATGGTAGATGTCTTGGTGGCCATGTACCAATGATAGATCTAAAGGGCCGTAATGCGTATCCTTGTGTCTTCTATGACATGATGTTAGAAAAGGAGTTGACTGCTGAAAAACGCGTAGAATATCAGAATAAACAGGCGAAACATTTTGGTTGTGATCGAGGTGAATGTAAAAGTCGTGGTGAGTCGAAATTACTTGAATGCGTAGAAAATTGCCCCTATTTTATCCAACTTCATAAAGCCATGAATGCTCAGATATGCTTAATGAATTTCCATTCATTTTTGTTCCAATCTAGTATTGTCCCGAACTTCCATAAGAGAGAACTACTGATTATTGACGAATGCATGCATCCACTGACTAACATTACTACTGATATTGGGAGTATCGAGATTGGTAAGCTGGTAAACCACAAAATTAATTGTAAGGTTCTTTCTTTTAATAAGAATACAGGGGTGATTGAATATAAACCAATCGTCCGATATTTAAAACGCAATAATCAGATGACCTATAAGATAGTTGCTGGGAGCAGAGCTTTTTATGCTACATTAGATCATAAAATTTATACTCCGTTTGGTTTAACTAAACTTCGAAATTTGCATGCTGGCGACTTGGTAATCATCAACAAATGTGAAATCAATAAATTTCAACAACAAATTATTTTGGGTAGTTTACTCGGAGATTCTAGTCTTCATGTTATTAAGAGAATTAAAAAAAACAGATTCAAAGGGCCATGTGCCAGAGTTAAATTTCAGCATGGCCCTAAACAATTTCGATATTTAGATTGGAAATACAATATTATGTCTGAACATGTACGAACACCACCCAAAACAATGGTAAATGCGGGCTTCACGAAAACTATTCGTAGATTTAGTACCAAATGTTACTTATATGAATATGTGAAAACAACCTTAATCAATAATAAAAAACACCCGAATCTTAAATGGTTGAATCAAATTAATGATTTTGGATTGGCTATTTGGTATATGGACGATGGATCACAAAGTAATGGTGTTGTTCATTTCCACACTGAGGGATACACTAAGCACGAAAATTTCATAATTAAATCTTGGTTACGTAGCCTTGGTTTCCCCGCAAGGGTCTTAAGTTATTCGAAAAGAAAACACAAATTATATTACATATCAATTGGTAGAGATGGTGCTAGAAAGTTGGCCAAACGAATAGCACAATTCGTGCCAGATTTTATGAGATACAAACTACCACTTGGTGATTGGGATTTATATGACGTATCAATTGAGAATATTAGATCAAAACCAGTAAGTTATCAACCAATTGTGAAAATCGAACCCTTTAAACAAAGTATTACATATGATTTAGAAATTGCCGATAATCACAATTATTTTGCTGGGTCAACATTGGTTTCTAATTGTCATGTGTCAGAAGATGTTCTTCTTAAATTTATTGAATTGAGAATTTCTGATAGATCTCTCATTAATAAGGGTATCTATTTCCCTAAATTAGAAACCGTCGAACAATATATCGAATATTTAGAAGAAATCAATCTAGAAGAGATTATTCGTGAGCAAATTAACCTAGCTAGATTCGAAGATCGTCCAAAAGATGAGGATGAGTGGATGTCCCTCCAGATTAAGTATGGTATTATGACTGATTCAGATCCGAGTAGATGGATTTGTCAATGGGAGGAAGTATCATCTAAGGCTTCTCGTACGATTTCATTAAAGCCAATATTTGTAGACGATTTTGCTGAGAAATATCTTTTTAACATGGCAGATCATGTTTTATTAATGAGTGCCACGATCTTATCGAGGACCGCAATGTGTGATGCTCTTGGTATGGATAGAGACACCACAAAAATGATAAAACTTCCATGTTTCTTCCCAGTTGAGAATCGTCCGATTAATTTTAGACCTAGCGGGTATATGAGTTACAATGAAAAAGCAAAAACTCTACCTAAGTTGGCAAAAGATGTCGATTCTCTTTGTCGTTTCCATGGCAATGAACGTGGAATTATCCATACACATAATTTCGAGATTTGTCAATACTTATTAGAGCATTGTGCCATTGACGTTAGCTCTAGGTTTCTTTATCAGCGCCATATGGATTTTGATGGTGATAAAAATGCATTACTTGAGAGACATAAATCATCAACCAACACTGTAATAATAGCTCCTGCAATGCATGAGGGTTTAGACCTTAAAGATGATTTGGGTAAATTTCAAATCATTTGTAAAGTACCTTATCCTTCTAAAGGAGATCCACAAATTTCGGCCCGAATGGAAGTTTCAAAAGAATATTATGATTGGAGAACTGCCTGTAAATTGGTCCAATCCACCGGCAGAATTATTAGACACGAGAATGATAGTGGTGTAACTTACGTACTAGATGAAGATTTCAGGAGATTTTTTAATCGTGCTAAAAATATGTTGCCAAGTTGGTGGAGAGACTCAGTTATTTGGTAATATCACTTAATTCTTTTGGCAATATGATTTTGTTTTGTGTCTGGTCATAATCAACGACCTCTTCAGCAGTGTCACTATATCCAGACATCTGTTTGGCTATGTCTTTGGTTGATGCTAATACATCTAATTCTGTGCTGGCGTTTATGTAGATTCTATCTATCGCATCAACATCGGAATCAATAATATCTAACATTTTTCCATAAGACTTATAATTGATGCCATAACAGTGTGTTTTAAGAGTGCCTTCTACATATTTTAGATTACTAGTTACGTCTTTGGTTTTGTTGCGACCGCAACAAGATTGGTAGTAGAAAAATAATAGATCCCATCTTTGGATATTAGCTAAGTCTGTCATTATCAATTCTGATGTTATATTGAAATCATCAGTAAAACAACAGTCATCTTCTATTATTAATATGTTTTTAATTTCCTCGTCCAATGCTTTTTGTATGATGGCCCTATGACTAAGGACGCATCCCCTATGTCCTATTGAACTGAATGTTAATTTTTCTGTTGGCTCTAAAGCCGTGAATCTTTCTGTGTCTAGGCCGATTTTCTTTAATTCTGATCCAATATGAATTTTCCTATCTGTTCTATGATCTAAATTTATGTAAATTGCTTTTTGGAATGTTTTAAGTAGTGGGTGCATTTTTGTCTCCGATGTTACCAGTATCCTCTGACACATTTTTGTGATTTACCAACCCATTTGATGTTAAGTATACAACCACATCCATCAATTTTAGAGTCTCGCAAAATGTTTTCAGTTCTCAAAGCACCACAAGTGTAATATTTATCATTAATCTTTCTAAATAACCTAGCACCAATATGATCTGCCGCTGAACATTTCATACATATTCCTTTCCTTTCTAAATATTTCAGATCATCAACTCTTGGTTCTGATATGAATTTGATGACATCAGATATTGATCCATTTAAATCTTTAAGTTGTTTCCAAATTTCTGGGAGACAGCCGCAACTTGATACATTCTTTGGGGCGTGTGGATCAATCTCATGATATTGAGATTCATAAATACCAGTATCTAAATATTTTTTAAGTTTATTCTCACAATCCACTAAATCCTTGCATATAGCATATTTGTTTTGGCCATGATATGGTCTAATATCAAAATCATATGCTATTAAGAACATAGGTATTCCTACGCTAT
>Ga0265297_10008748_pt1 | contig 13367 bp, 9 predicted proteins | sample Munlanlwell13791_FD_192502 | JGI IMG/M metagenome (GOLD analysis project Ga0265297, IMG submission 192502) | Leachate microbial communities from a municipal landfill in Southern Ontario, Canada - Leachate well 137-91 | ecosystem: Engineered > Solid waste > Landfill > Unclassified | place... | reverse complement strand
CCTCTCATCGGGTCGGATCTCATCCGAGATGGTGCGCAAATGTCTTGTCGCAAACATTCCCATCATCGTCTCCCGGAGTGCGACCACCACACTCTCCGTAGAGATCGCAGAGGAAACGGGACTTACGGTTATCGCCTTCGCACGCGGGGGAAAGATGAACTGCTACACGCACACGGAACGTATCCTTATTGAGCCCACAGGGTAATCTACCCGCGAACCTCCGGCTTCATCCAAGTGATTGCCGGAGCCGGCACACCTGACAGAGATCCCCGCTGCACGGATCCCCGCATTCCTGACAGCGGCGGATCGCAGCCGGTGCCGGGGCTCCGGCACAGTACCGTTCAATCTTCTTTTTTGCATCGATCAGGTGGAGCATCGTGCCGGGATGCCGGTACTCGATCTTCGAGAGCATGCTGCGCACTTCTGCCCGCAGGGCAAACCGGGTATAGGGACATTCGGGAAGTTCTGTCCATGCGTCGCGGAGCATCAGGTAGAGCGCAATCTCTCTCTCCGGGGTGAGGCAGAGGGGTTTGATGCGCAAAAGAAAACCAGACTTCTCCCGCGCGGCATTCCGTATGAGCCGGGGTATATCCCCCCGGAGGGCATTCATGAGGACTGACTGCGCCTCGTCATCAAGGTTATGCCCGGTGGCGATCTTTGTCGCGCCATATCGTTCAGCTGCCACGACAAGCGCTTTTTTCCGGAGAATGCCGCAGATCGTGCACGCCCGGTGCTCCCGCCCCACAAGGATCTGGTCGAGATCCCTGTTGAACAACTCCTCAAATGAGACGATATGATGCTCAATCTTGTGGCGCGAGGTCAGTTCCCGCGCAGCCCGAAGCGTCTCCTGCCGGTACCCTGCGATGCCTTCATCGATCGTTATTGCGACAGGGTGCACATCGTCCCATGCGGGCAGCAGGCGGGTGAGCACACGGAGAAGGGCGGTGCTGTCCTTGCCGCCGGAGAGGGCAATGGCAATCCGGTCACCGGGTCTCACCATCTTCCCGGCAGTGATCGTCTGTAAGACCCTCTCCTCAAAAAATTGGATGAAGTGGTCGTCGCAGAGATGCCGGTCAGGATCGCGCACCCGTGTTACTGCCGGTTTTCCGCAGAGCACGCACCGGGCCACACCCGCCAGATCTCCAGGTCCGCTCACGCTTCATCCCCCGTGTGCGATCCGGATGATCCGGATCTCATCAGACCCGGATACCTGCGCATCGTCCGGCACCAGTCGCCCGTTCCGGGATACGATCACCTCAATCGGGTTGACTCCCAACAGGACAAGCACCTGCTCAACAGTACAGGCACCCATCGCTATCGTCTGCTCACTCTTGTCAGGGAGGATCACTCGCACATAAACCGGATCACGTTTGAGCCTGTGGAGTGATAAAATGCCCGGTGGGGGTGGTATCAGGTACGCCCGGGTTCGTAAAGTATACTTTGTGACCCTGCCCGGTGGCTGCTGGTTATGGTGTAAAGCATCGCGGGCATCTGCATTGATACGGTCTCCCGGTAGGGGGGGACCCACCCCCGGGGGTTGGGGTGGGGGGGAGGGGGGGTCACCCATGTTGACCATCTCCCTATCCGACCCCCCACATGCATACTGTCATTCAAATGATCAGATCTCCGACGTAAAAAAATCTCTTTTTGGCGATTTTTTCCAGAGGGTATGTGGGGGGGTCGGATGGGGTCAGAGGGATTTTTCCCGCGGGACACCACTCGAAAATCCGGAATTTTCTGAAGGGTGAATACCCCTTTCTGGCGATCCTTTCCGGGCGCAATAGTATCCAATCCGACCCCCGCATCCCATTAAGGAATCGTGTGAACCGCCCGGCTCATTCGAATCACCTACGGGAACTTGGACATCTTCTTACCCGGTGTCCGGGAGGTCCGGTATTACCGTGTGAGCAACGACTATTTATGAAAAAGCGCGCGAGTACTAGGATACAGGGAGTGAGCCGGGTGCAGGATGTTTCTGGGATTATGGAGGAGATCCTCTGGTTAAAGAGGGAACATAACGCGATCATCCTCGCGCACAACTACCAGAAGGGTACGGTGCAGGACTGCGCGGATGTGATCGGGGATTCCCTCGAACTTGCCCGTGCAGCGGCAACGATGGACAGGGATGTGATCGTCTTCTGCGGTGTGGATTTCATGGCGGAGACCGCAGCGGTTCTCTCCCCGGATAAGACCGTCCTTCTCCCGGCACCCGATGCCTGCTGCCCGATGGCGGAGATGATTACTGCCGACCAGTTGAGACTCGCGAGATCCCGCCACACGGATGCGGCGGTGGTCTGTTACGTGAACACGACCGCTGACGTGAAAGCGGAGAGTGATATCTGCTGCACGTCAGCAAATGCCGTGGCAGTGGTCAACTCCTGTAAGGAGGATACCGTGATCTTTGTTCCGGACCGGAACCTCGGCAGGTACGCCGCCCGGTTCACGAAAAAGACCATTCTCCCCTGGGAGGGTTTCTGCCTTGTCCATGATCGATATACCCCGGCACAGGTGGCGGAAGCACGACAGTTGCATCCGGAAGCGGTGGTGCTCGTGCATCCCGAGTGCCGCCCCGACGTAATCGATGCCGCGGACCAGGTGGCAAGTACATCCGGGATCCTCAAACTTGTCCACACCTTGCCACAGAAGGAATTCATCATCGGGACAGAGATCGGGATCCTGCACCGGCTCGAAAAAGAGTCACCAACAAAGACCTGTTATCCTCTTGCGAAAAACGCGGTCTGCGTGAATATGAAGAAGACCGACCTTGTGAAGGTGCGGGATGCACTCGTATCCATGCAACCCCGGATCACGGTGCCCGGAGTGGTGGCAGACCGGGCACGCAGGGCAATCGAACGCATGCTCGCGTTGTAACAATACAACGGTTCCCCCGGCATCTCCGCATTGGGTACCGTCAAGGGGGAACCGGTCACTCTTTATTAAGTGCGGTGAGTTTCCGGTACATCTCCTCTCCGACGCACTCCTTTGCGTACCTGCACCACTGGACGCAGGTGGCGATATCGTTGTAGACAAGAAATCCGCACCGGCTGCACTTCACCGAGATATCGTTGGAGAACAGTTCCACATCTTCCCCGCACTCGGGACACTTTTTAATGGCAAGCGTTGGGGTACGGATATTCGCGGCACCGGGACAATGATCGAGCATCTTCTCACTACCACAATTCAGTTTGCGTACCACAAGAATCCACCGGTGCGATCACCCGTTCGTCATCGATCGCGGGATTGTTCACGAGCGGAGAGACCGGAACGGCTGACATCCCCTGATCAGGATACGGGGCAAGGATCTGTTTGAGTAAACCGGCATCAGGCGCTTCACGGGAGAGCCAACGTTCCTCGTGTTCCCGTGCGAGGATGACAGGCATCCGGTTATGGATTGGGGCTGACAGGGCATTAGGTTCGGTCGTGATGATCGTGTACGAGGCAACCGTCCTGCCGTTGGTATCGTGCCACACGTCAAATAAGCCCGCAAAGGCAAAACACGGGTTTTCGGGTATTGAAAAATAATACGGCGTCTTATGCCGTCCTTCGGTCTTCCACTCAAAATACCCGCTTGCCGGAACAAGACACCGGTTCTTCACGACCAGGTACCGGAACGACGCTTTCTCCGCGAGGGTTTCTGCCCGTGCATTGATGAGGGGGCGGGCGGTACCGGTTGCCGGGGTCCAGTGTGGGATTAAACCCCACTGCATCATGACAAGGGAGGATGTGTCTCCGCCTACAACGACAGGCATTGTCGCACCTGGGGCGATATTGAACCGGGAACGGGCGCCAATCATCGGGTTGAATACCCGGAACCGATTCCCAAGGTCATCGATACAGACAAGCGAATACCTGCCGCACATGGTCACTCCCTGTTGAGCTCTTCGTACCACAATCTCCGTGGTACTGCTATATGAGACTGACGCTGGCACATGCAACCCATCCCTGCTGCGGGAGCCATACTGTCCACTTGGGTGTATCCATGCAGGGCATTGCACGGTTCCACCCGGCACCGGGTGCCCGACCATCCAAAGATGTATGAACGGCTATCACCCATGTACCGGCAGGGAATGACCGATACACCACTCATCTCCACCATCCGGTATGTCGCCTCCATGAGACCTGCGTTCCTACTCTCCGAGATTGCAAACTATCTCGATGAGCCCCTGCCGGTGAGCCGGATGTATGCAGCACTCCAGCCGCATCTCATACACCTGTCCCTTTCCGCAACGAAGGTGGGGGAGGATTACGAGATCTCACGAGTAATACCCGCAAAACCACTCACCCTGAACACCAGTGAAGAGAGCCGGATCGCCGCCTTTTTTGACGAAAGCACGCTTCCGCCCGCACTCGAATCCGCAATTGAACAGTATATCACAAAGAAAGTCGGGAAGACCTGGGACGATCCGGTCATCCTCGCCCGGTTACGGCGGGCGATTGTTGCCCAGAAGGACGATTACTGGCGTCCGACCCACAAACGGGCATTGCAGTACTCGAAAGGCTACCACATACTCGGGTATCTCGCGTATCATTTTCCGGTCTATTGTATACAGACAGAGCACCTGCTCGCCCAACTTGCCCGCGACGGGCTCTTCCGCGAGAAGATGACGGTACTGGATATCGGCACCGGTCCCGGGGTCGTGCCGCTCGCCATCGCGGATTTCTATTCCCGGCTTGATACCGCCACTGTAACGGTTCATAGCATCGAACGCTCGGAGGAACACTGTGAGGCATTTACCTTTCTTGCCGGACATGTTCCCCCGGTACGTTCACGCGTTACGATACTGCCTCCCATAAAAGCTGATATAACCGCCCTCGCACCGGACCAGCTCCCGGAACGCATCGATCTCGCGGTCTTCTCGAACGTAACAAATGAGCTGATGGGCTTACCGGTCGCTGCCCGTGCGGAGATCGTGATGAAGATTGCAGAGCGCCTTGCACCCGATGGCACGATCCTGATCGTTGAACCGGCTGAAGAGGTCACGTCCACGGGACTGCGCGTCCTCACCCTTGCCGTAAAGAAGCGGGGTTTGTCCATCTATGCTCCCTGCACGTTCATCCATACGACAAACTGTACCCCGGACCGGTGCTGGAGTTTTGTCACCGCCAAACCGATCAGACCGACACCGATCATGAACGCGCTTGCTGCATGTGATGAACCCTTCCGGTATGTGAACACCGATATCAAGTACAGTTATGCAATCTTTCGCAAGGATGGTAAAACCCGCGAGACCTATCGGGTTCCTTCCGGCACCCGGGGTTTCCGGTTGTCGGGGATTCACCTGCACATCGGACGACGGGTAACACTGACCGCATCAAAGATGTCCGAGGAACTTGGCGATGCACAGACACACCTGTTCAGGCTGTGTGATGGCTCTGCGGAGAAACCGGTGTATGCGGTGTTGCCGGCGTTTCATATCACGACAGAGAATCAGCTGATCCTGTCAGCCCCGTACGGGACGGTGCTGAGACTGGAGCATGCGCTGGTGCGGTACAACAAGGCGCATGACGCCTACAACGTGCTCGTGAACCGGGAGACCCGGGTCATTGGCATCAAGTAAGGGGTTCATGGCTAGTTTGCCACAGGAACCCATGGATAGTAGATATCCATAGCAGTGTTCATGGCGGTTTGCCACAGGGGCCATGGATAAAAGATATCCATAGCAGATGACCCCTCCCTCTCCAACCCTACCTGAAGGTGGATACCTATGTGCCTACCCGGCTACCGGGCAACCAGTATCGAACCTCCCGCCGTGCCAGATGACACTCACCGGGATCATTTATGTCACTTCAAATCCGGATGGTTGTATAGCGGACGACCCATCCGGGTTTGTCACCCTGACATCATAATACCGGTGCGACTGCCAGACTGGCAGAACGAAGTGCCCGGTAATCCGGGTCGGAGAAGCGACGCGAATCGAATCACCGTCTACAAACACAGTGGATGTCCCGGGGTAGTACAGTCCCACGCGGGATACCCCGGAAGTGACAAAGCCTGTTCCGGTGATTGTGAACTGCCTGATCTGCCCATTCTTCCCGCCAGGGGGATCGATTCTTGCAATCACCGGGTTGGGTGCGAATGTCGCGGAGAGTGTATGGGGGGTGAGTATGTCAACAAACGTGTAACTGGAAGATGAACCAGCGGGACTCCCATCGACGGATACCGTTGCGATATGATACCCGTCATCCGGGAGGATCGAGAACGTGCGACTGCTACCATAACTTGCCTGCACCGGACCGGATGGTTCAATGGTTCCGCCACTTCCTGCCAGAGTAGTGATGGCAAACCTGTTTATCGCAAATGATGCCGAGAGGGTGTGGTTCTTTTCGATATTCATAAAGGTGTATTCGTTGCGTGATCCTATCGAAACACCGTCCACGAACACATCCGCTATATGATACCCGGTCTCCGGCGTGATCAGAAGATCAACGATGCCACCATATTCCACGATGACCGGATCACGCGGGAGGATGGAACCCCCATGCCCGGCAGAGGGAGTGATGGTATAGGAATTGATCCCGAACCGTGCCTGTATCGTGTGGTTGGCGCGAACATTCGTAAACAGAAATGCAGGTACTGCTCCCACAGCTTCGCCATCGACAAAGACGTTTTCGATGTGATAGCCGGGGTCCGGGGTAATCGTGAACTGCTGGCTGCCTAGGTAGGTCACTGTAGTGACCGCAATCGGGGAGATGGTTTCATGAACATCAGGGAGACGTGGGGGTTCCGCCGGAACCGATGGGGTGATACCATCCGGCTCCTGTTGGGTGCCCATGAGGTTTGTGAGACTAATGGGCAAACCCCGGTTTCCTGCCGGGAGCTTGAGACCGGGAATGGGGTTTATGGAATGTATGACAGAAAACGCACCCGGTAGATACCCATTCCTGACCGCACCATCAGAAATACCTGACATAGACCGATTGTTCCAGGAGAAAGCCGGTATTTTTTCAGCCGGTATCTCATCCTTGCCAATCTGACCGGGAGGTATCAATGAGGAGTCGTGCGAGACCTGCGCCCCCAGTGCCGGGCATGGGTGCTGAACCTGTACGAAGAGAACCGGTGCCGCTGCGATCATGACAGATATCGCGATGAACACAGCGAGTATGAGCACACCCGTAATCCTGACACCTGCTCTTTTCACATATCACACCGGTCTCATGCAGCATAACCAGGCAGTACCCGTTGAATGAAGGCGATCCCCGGCTCCTCCGTACATAATGGAGAACGGGAAGGACCCGGGCGTTTATTAACACGACCGCGCCGGTTGTTACTTTACGAAGTTCCGTAACTGCCTGACACGCGCAAGTTTCTTTTTTGCTTCACTCTTCTTCTCACTCTCGATCTGGTCGACAATTTTAGCGAAGGGTATGGCAAGTTCGTAAATTTTCATCGGTCTGCCTTTTGTCTCCGCCGGACTGTCTTGCCCGACAATCCAGCCCTTGTTCACGAGATACTGCATCGCAATGCTCACTTCGGGCTGGCGCATGTCAGCGCCGCGTTCGATCACCCGCGAGGTAGCCTGAGGTGTGGTCGCGAGAAAAACCAACACCTTGGAGATATTTCGCTGAATTCCAAGCGCAATCAGGAGATCGGTAAGTTCCTCCTGTTTGTCTGTGAAAAATGTCACATTTTCCTGTCTCATTAATAACACCAGTTCTTCGATCACTCTATGTTTAATGATATTAGTATTATTAATAGAATAAATGCGTTCTGGCATTATTTTTTCATGATGACCTACAAGCCCGGATCATGAGTGTGACTGCCAGTTACCAACCGGTGAGTGCCAGAGGGGCATTACCTGAAAAATCGTCGATGGCTGTACTCGTTTTTTGGCAGACCCGGATTCGAAGCGTGACCGGGGTCCCTCACCAACCAGACCGGACGGGAATCATGCCCGATGCGATCCCAACAGCGCCGGTAAAACCGACCTCTCATCGGGATAACGCATAACAACAATTCCCGATAAAATATGTAAGGAAACAACCGGGCTCACCCGTGCCCGTGTCACACCGGATACCCCCCATGATCACCATACTATACGTAGATGACGAACAGGCACTCCTCGAGATTGGCAAGATCTTTTTGGAAAAATCAGGAAAGATCCGGGTGGACTGCGCAACGACAGTCAAAAAAGCACTCGAAATCCTGGGAAAAAATTTGTACGATGCGATCGTCTCGGATTACCAGATGCCGGATCAGGACGGAATTGAGTTCCTGAAGATCATACGAGCCAGGTGCCCGACCCTGCCGTTTATCATATTCACGGGGAAAGGTCGCGAAGAGATCGTCATCGAAGCCTTCAATTCCGGTGCAGACTTCTATGTCCAGAAAGGCGGCGCGCCCCAGGCACAATTTGTTGATCTGGAGCATAAGATCAGTGTTGCAGTCGAGAGCCGGAAAAAAGACCGCGCCCTTACCAGGAGCGAGGAGAAGTACCGGAACTTAGTTGAACGCGCGAATGCAGGCATTATCGTTTTACAGGATGGCAAAGTCCGGTACCGGAACCAGTTTTTTACCAAACTGTTGGGGTATCATCTGGAAGAAATGCAGGGCAGATCTCCGTGTGATTTCATTGATCCGGTGGATGTTCCCCGGGTGAAAGATTACTATGCGCGGAGATTCGCAGGGGAACAGTTACCCGGCATCTACGAGGTGGCACTCGTAAAAAAGGATGGTTCGAGAGTGCCTGTCGAACTCAATGCCGGTATGGTGATGTTCGAAGACGCGCCCGCCGATCTCATATTAGTCCAGGATATCACCGACAGAAAACAGATGGAAGCGGAACTCAAAAAAAAGGAGGATGCACTCCATAGTGCATACCGGGAGATCACCCGGACAGTCGAAGAGCTCCGGAAGAAATATGATGAGCAGAAGGAACAGAGCACCCGGTTGCGGGCGAGCGAAGAGAAATACCGGGACCTCTATGACAATGCCCCCATCGCCACGTACTCGGTTGACCGTACCGGGCGGATCATACGGGGCAACCAGCAGGCAGCGACACTCTTCGGTGTGCCAAAAGACGCATTGCCCGGCAGGTTCATCTTCGATTTTTACACAGACACCCCAGAAGGAAGCGAGACCACAAAAAGACGGTTTGAACGGTTCTGGAGCGGCGAATCCATTAAAAACGAGGAGTTCCCGTTGCAGCGCGCTGATGGCAGCCGGGTCTGGATCAGCCTGACGGTGGGTGCGGTAAGGGACGAAGCCGGAGAGATCATCGAGAGCCGGTCGATGGCGGTGGATATCACCGAAACGAAGCGGTTGAACGAAGAACGAATGCAGTACTACGAACGGTTACACCAAGAGGAAGCAGCAGCGCGGAGGAACGAAGAGAAGTTCCGGACCATCTTCGATACTGCCGCAAACCTGATCGCATCCGTGAACCGCCAGGGGATCATCGTTGACTGCAACCAGCGGGTCTTTGCCGTATTGGGATACGAGAAGGCAGAGATCATCGGCAGACCGATCACCCAGGTCATCCACCCGGATCACCATTCGCAGATTGACGCAATCGTTGCCGGAATCCTGCAGACCGGCTCTTTCTCCAACGAATGTTTCCGGATGGTCAAAAAAGACGGATCGGTCATCGATGTCAGCATCAATGCGACCGGCATCAAGGACCGCAAGGGAGATTATTTCCGCGTGGTCTGTATTCTCGATGATATCACCGAACGCAGGCAAAAGGATTATGCCCTGCGGGAGAACCGGGCATTTTTAAAGGATGTGCTCGACTCGATCCAGGACGGGATCTCCATTCTTGACTGCGACCAGCGGGTCCTCCTTGTCAACAAAACGATGGAACAATGGTACGCCTACAAGATGCCGCTTATCGGTAGATACTGTTATGAAACATATCATGATTCCCGGGGACCCTGTATGGTCTGCCCGACCCGGCAGGTATTGCAGACGGGTACCGCTGCTCACGAGATTGTGCCCCTGAGCCGTGACGGGAAGACCGTTGGGTGGCTGAACATGTTCGCCTTCCCGTTAAAAGACCAGCGCACCAGGGAGATTACCGGGGTCATCGAGTGTGTGAGGGATATTACCGGGCAGAAGACGGCTGAAGATGCGTTGAGGCAGAGCGAAGCCCGGTTCCGGAACCTCATCGAAACATTTCCCGGCACCATCTGGGAACTCGATCCCGCAGGCAACTTTTCGTACTTAAGCCCGATGAGCGCACGTTCGATTGGGTACTCCCCGGAACAACTCCTGGGAAAATCGATGTTCTCTCTCGTCCCGGAAAAGGACCAGCCAGCTGTCCGGGCGGCTTTCACAGCGCGGATTGAAGGGAAGGACGTGTCCCCGTTCATCGAAGTGCCCGTGACCGCCAGTGATGGGCAGAAAAAGATCGTTGAGATCCGCCCGGCTCCTCTCCTTGATGGAGACGGGCATATCCGGGGATTATGCGGGATTGCCCTTGACATCACCGAGCGTAAAGAGATGGAGAACGCGCTCCGGGAGAATGAGTTCCTCCTCGAGAGTTTCTTTAATAGTCCCGGCATAAAAAAGGGCATTGTTGCGATAGTGGGAGATGACATCCTCCATATCGCAGATAACGAAGCCTCCGCCGCATTCTACGGGCAGACACGGGAATCGATGCGGAACAAGTATGCCACAGATCTGGGAGTCCCGACAAAAATTATACAGGAATGGATCAGGCAGTGCGAGAAGAGCCGGACGACGAAACGTCCGGTCCAGTTTGAATATGAACACACAACCGGTTCGTCTTCACTCTGGTTCTCTCCAACGGTAAATTACCTTGGACTCGCCCGTGACGGCAGGCACCGTTTCTCATATGTGGTGTACGAGATCACAGAACGGAAAAAAATGGAGCGGGCGCTTATCGAGAGTGAAGCGCGGTTCCGTGCGCTGTTTGACCACATGATCGAAGGACACGCCCTCCATGAGCTGATCTATGATAAAAACGGAAAAGCAGTCGAATATCGTATCCTCGAAGTGAACAAGGCGTACGAGACCCTGATGGGACTCTCACGGGGCACGACCATTGGCAGGTTGAGCCGGAATGTGTACGGGGGGGATACGCCGCGTTTCCTCGATATCTATGCCCGCGTCGCACGTACCGGGAAAGCAGAATCTTTTGAGATGTATTACGCTCCTCAAAATAAGTACTTCGCGGTCTCGGTCTACTCGCCGGCAAAGGGACAGTTCGCGCTGGTATTTGAGGATATCACCAGTCGTAAGCGGATAAAAGAGGCACTGGAGAACGAACGGAACCAGCTGGAACGGATCACGAGCACGAGCCCGGTGGGGATTGTGGTCATAGACAGAACCGGAGTGATCACCTATGCAAATCGCCGCGCAGAACAGATCCTGAATCTGATCCGTGACGAGACAGGACAGCGGGCGTATCGTGCACCGGAATGGCGGATCACAACCTGTGACGGGCAACCGTTCAGGGACGCAGACCTCCCCTTATCCCGTATCAAGGCAACCGGGCTTCCGGTCACGGGAATCGAGCATGCGATTGAATACAAGGATCACCGGCGTGTGATGCTCTCGGTGAATGCCACGCCGGTACTGGATGCGGATTACCATGTCGAGGGGATTGTTGCATCGATCGAGGATATTACCGGGCGAAAAAAGATGGAAGCCGCGATACGGGAACGCGAAGAACAACTCGCCCTTGCGCTCGAAGGTTCCGGCGCATGCCTGTGGGACTGGCAGGTACAAACCGGGGAGATCGTCTTTACCGAGCGCTGGGTAGAGATTCTCGGATATACCCTGGAGGAACTGGCTCCGCTCTCACTGGATACCTGGGTCCACCGGATCCATCCCGAGGACTACCTCAAATCCGAGGCATTGATACAAAAACACTTCAATGGCGAGACCCCGCGCTATGAATGTGAAGTCCGTTTGCGACATAAAGAGGGACATTGGATATGGTTGCTCGACCGGGGTATGGTCACCCAGCGGGATGACGAGAACCGACCCGTCCGTATGACCGGGACCCATCTCGATATCACCGATCGCAAACGGATGGAGGAGGCACTCATCCGGAGTGAAGAGCAGTACCGGCTCCTGACAGACCGTATGAATGATATTCTCTGGATCCTTGATCCAACCCTGCATACCACGTATGTAAGTCCATCGATCGAAACGATCCTTGGATTTACCACCGAAGAACGGATGCGGCAGGAAGTCATCGAACAGCTGACACCGGATTCACTCGCAGTAGTTCATGGGATACTGGAGAGTGAACTCGCGAAAGAACACGAGGAAGGCGTGGATCCAGATCGGACCGTGAAGATCGAACTGGAATATTTCCACAAGAACGGTACGACCCGCTGGCTGGAAAATGTCATCAGTATCATCCGGAATAAAGATGGGACTCTGTCCGGTTTCCAGGGAGTTTCTCGGGACATCACCGAACGCAGGCAGACGGACAAGGCGTTACGGCAGGCTCACAAGCAACTCAATCTCCTCACGAGCATTACCCGTCACGACATCCTCAACCAGATCCTCGCGCTCAATGGCTATCTCGAGTTGTCCGGCATATACATCAATGACCCGGTGCGTCTTTTTGACTTTTTAGAGAAAGAAAAGGCAGCGACGGCTGCCATTGAGTCCCATATTGCCCTCACGCGGGAGTATGAAGAGATGGGTGTCAAGGAACCGGTCTGGCAGAATATACACCTCATCATCGGGCAGATGTGTTCCATTCTACCCCTCCGACAGATCCATGTTGAATCCTGCTGTGAGGGTTACGAAGTGTTCGCGGATCCGCTTTTCGAACGGGTCATCTACAACCTGATCGACAATGCGCTGCGGTATGGCGGTGATAAAATGACCGTGATCCGGTTCTCTTCGCTCGAATCCGACGGAAACCTTGTCCTCACCTGCGAGAATGATGGCGAGGGAATCCCCTATGAGGAGAAAAAATACCTGTTCCGCCGGGGCTTTGGCAAACATACCGGGCTTGGACTGTTCTTATCCTGCGAGATCCTCACGATCACCGGAATGACTATCAGGGAGAACGGAGAACCGGGAAGTGGTGCACGCTTCGAGATCATGGTGCCAACCGGACATTTCCGCACCCGCACGACCGGGCTGCCCAGTGAAGGAACAGGCGAATGATCCCCTCTGTTGTTGAACCGGCAACGATCGCGATGCGTACCGGTGCATTTCCCGCAGGTCATACCTGTACGTATCCTGACCTTGCCGGAGGGGAGTTTTGATGATCAGAAAAATACGGTGGTGGCATCTTGTCGCGCTGCTTATCATCCTTGTCGGGATCTGTATCGTCGTCTGGTCTGCTAAAGAGCAGGGCGCTGCCCAGCAAAATGAGTTGCTCACAAAGACCCGGCTTGCCGGGACCGGTATCCTTGCCGGGGACATTATCCGGTTATCC
>Ga0265297_10008747_pt1 | contig 13375 bp, 9 predicted proteins | sample Munlanlwell13791_FD_192502 | JGI IMG/M metagenome (GOLD analysis project Ga0265297, IMG submission 192502) | Leachate microbial communities from a municipal landfill in Southern Ontario, Canada - Leachate well 137-91 | ecosystem: Engineered > Solid waste > Landfill > Unclassified | place... | reverse complement strand
GGGTGCTGCAAATATAGAGAATGATATGGAGGCAGTCCGTGCTCTCCTGGAGCGCCTCAGCATTGCAATTAACTGCCGGTTCCTGGGCAGTACTGACTCAGGATCGCTTCTGAGGTTTAATGATGCATCGTTAAACCTGCCCACTGAACGTGATGAGACATTAAAGAGCATTAAAAAAATGCTCGCACCGGTCTCTGACGTCCCATTTTTCGACCAGCCCCTGCCGACTGGATTTAACGAGACAAAGAACTGGCTCCTTGCCATCGCACAGGTATTTGGTGAGGAGGAGAAGGCCCGGCAGATTATTTCCTTTGAGGAGGTAACATACCGGAAAAGGATTGCGGATCTCAGGCCTGAACTGGAAGGAAAAACTCTGCTCATCTCTACGTATCCCCGGTCCTTTGACTGGATCTGCGACCTTGCCGTGGATCTCGGGATGACAATCCTCAAAGCTGGCATCACCTACTCACCGTTTGTGGAGTCGTTTGTATCCCGGTATGCCGGAAGGTTTCCGGTTGTGCAGGACTATACGGTCGAACTGAGGTCTGAAGATATCCGGGTATTACAGCCGGACCTGCTCCTGTTCACCTACCCTGCCCTGAAAACTTCGGATCGGGTGAAAAGCGCCCCCATCCCGTTCTGTCCCGGCATCGGATTTTCCGCCGGAGTTGAGCAGGCAGAACGATGGATCCGTTTGATACGGCACAGCCATACGGAAGGCTGGAAAGCTGATGGGGAGGGACTCGTATGATCCTTGATCCTGACGGGTTTATCGGTACACTGCTTGCGATCGAAGGAATCCGCGATGCCCGTGCCGTGCTGAACGGACCGACCGGCTGCCGGGGATACCCCGCGTATTTCTCGGACCGGCATTACCCCCGGGAAGATTCCCTGAACCGGGGCTCATTTGAGGAACTGTTCTTCTTCGGACAGCCCCGGATACCCTGCACATATCTCGACAGCGATGATTACATCCTCGGTTCAACGGAGAAACTCCGGGAGATCCTGCCGCTGATAGCAAAAAAAGATAGTGCATTTCTTGCGATAGTTAATTCGCCGGGTGCTTCCCTTATCGGGGATAATCTCAACCGTTTCCTTTCTGAAGCACACCTCGACCACATCTGCATGGCATTTGAAGGGGCAGCATATTCCCGCCCGTTTCCCGAAGGGTTTGATGAGGCAATCGCCGCTGTCCTGAAATGGCTGCGGCTCAACCGCCTTCCCCGGGTGAAAAACCGGGTTAACCTGCTCGGATTCTCGATGATCCAGAAACACTGGCAGGGCAACATCGCCGAACTCAGGCATCTTTGCGAGCTGATGGGGCTCATGGTTGTTTCAGTTCCCGGGGCGGGATCGAGCGTTTCCGAGATCCGGGAGTCGACAACGGCTATATGCAATATCGTGGTCTTTCCCGAGTACTGCCAAAAGACCGCAGCGTTCTACAAGGCGGAGTTCAACATCCCCGCAGTCATCTCACCGGACGGTGCCCCGGTCGGGTTCACGGCAACGGAGACGTGGATATGGGCGGTTGCCGAAGCAACGGGATGCGACCCGGCACCGGCGCTTGCAGAGATCCGTAGGCAGCGGAAGCATGCCTGCCACCAGATCGCCCGGTTCCATCACGAAGCCGGCTACCCGAAAGGAACAACGTTTGCTATCCGGGCAGACTCCTCGTATGTCCTTCCCATCACCACCTGGTTGTACGAGTATCTCGGCATGGTACCGGTATCAGTTGTCTGCATGGCTGGCGTAGATGAGGCAATGACCGGCTGTCTTTCGGATTTCCTTGCAGTAAACGGTCTTTTTGAGGCGTCCGGGGCAGACCCTGTGGAAGTAAAGCCGGACTTCTATTTCGGTGATGACCTGACCGGGATGGATCTCGTCTTGTCTGGTCGGTGCCGGGAGCCGGTCGGGCTCTTCAACCGGACAACAGGGGAATTGGAGTTCGTGCAGAAAACATTCCTTGGCGGGACGGGAACGCTCTGGATCCTTGAACGAATTTTCCGGGCGGTGAGGCGGTTCCCGGAGTGAGGGGCAGCTGCAATCTTTTTAGGGACAAATAGTCTGGGGTTGATACAAACCAGTTACGGGGATCTCCGCACATGGTTGCATCAGGAAATACCTGGCTCACTCAAACGAACCTGACTTAATCCAACCCCATTTACGCGAGAGTTTATCACCTCCAAACGAGATAGTGCATGCCTGAGATGTTTGATATGGAATGCGCACGACCCGCAAAACTTGCAGAAACACCGGTAAAAAAGATCCAGGAACTTGAAGAGAAACTTGGGGTGACTCTGGTTGCCTATGAAAAGATCCGTCCCTACAAGAAACTCACTGCCGCAGGGATTGCAAAGCTCATGACGGCGGAAAAGGAGACCGGGGCAATCCTTGTTGCCTACGAGGCATGAGAGAATCGGTCTGCAACCCGGTATAACGTTCCTCTTTTTTATCGCCTGATGGGAATCTCCCCTTCAGATCCGGTTTTTCCCTCTGGAGCAAACCCCGGTCTTAAATTCAAAGAAACATTGACACCCGTGGGTATTCATTGCGTGGTCAGGTCATGGATCACATATTCAAGCGAAGTGTTCTCCAGCCGCTTGAGAAAATTCGTGAAATCATTGTCCACGATGACGATTGCACAGGTGATCCCGTGGAGCGCAGCCTCGATGACACCGTCACAGGCGCCAAAGAACAGGTCCGGGTTCCTCCCGATGGATTTCAGCGCGACGGATGCTTCGATCCCTACGGCTGCCGTCATCCGGGTCATGGCGACGATCTCCTTCAGTTCGTCCTTCTCCACCCTGCGCGAACCGCCGTGCTGGATCCGGGGCACCTTGCAGACATGGATGGTTCCCTCGTGGTGATCGATGATCCCGTTGATGTCAACGATCCCGACATCCTCGTTCTTCTGAGCATCCGCATAAACCGTTGCTGTCGCAGATCTCGGCTTCTTACCGGCATACAGGTACCCGTCCTTCATGTAAAGCCCGACCACATCGCCGGCTTTAAGATCCTCGGCCGCAAAAGCGGTCCAGACCGAGATATGCTGGATGACATCGAGCCGGATATGCCGGATATATGACTCAAGGGAGGTTGCATGCTCCATCACCCATGCGATACCGGCCTTGGTCACCATGTAATTGCTCCGGCCGCTCATGGATATCATTCCCTCTTCAACCAGTTCACGGATATGTTCGGAAACTGCCTGGGGTGTCACACCAATCTTGTCTGCTATCTCCAGCTGGCGGACAGCCGGCTGGTGTTCGGCGATCTCCACGAGGATCTGGAAGTGTGATGACTCCCGCTTGCTCCGCAGGATGGAATTGAGCGGATCCTTATTTCCCGGTATCAAAATGCACCCGTCATTTTTATCTCAGGATAGTTCGTGGCAACTGGAAGGTTAATACATTTTCGGATCACCGACAGACGAATCCCCGGATGCAGTGACATGGCAGCATGCTGGATAACCTGCCGGAGACTGAGCGCGAACAATCCAGGGGTTGCGATTCCTGAAGGGGTGTCCATATCGTCATGGAGAATTCCGGATAACGCAATGAAAATGCGGATTCCTGCTATGGATAGTATATCCATTAGTCCCTATGGCAAACCCGCCATGAACACTGTATTGTCTGCCCGTTTATGCTACCCCAGGTTTCGTGCCAGAAACCATTGCTGAATGGGTTTTATCCCGTTCATTGAAATTTTTGGAGGGGGGACGTGCCCGGGCCTTCACCCACAGATAATAATGCTTCTGCCGGAGAGATCATCACAACGACAGGATTGCGAAAAGAGGGTTGTCCGTATTTCTACACCGTCACCTTCCTGAACACATATCCCGAAAGCACCACAACAACCGCAGTGAATACGAGCAGCAGGACGATAGGAATGACCGGAATCGAACCGGCACCCACGTCCCGGATCGCATCGATGGCAAAGCTGAGCGGGTTGACGTGGGCGATAGCACTGAGCCAGCCGGGCATAACATCGTATGGCATGAGAGCGCTTGAAGCGAAGAACAGCGGCATCGTGACCATTGCCGTGAAGGCTGCAAACGAATCGTGGTCGTCAAGGTAAAGCGCAACGGTTGTCGAGAATGCGGAGATGAAAACCCCGAACAGGAAGAGGATGAGGTAGGTCAGACCGTACTGGAGCGGGTTCATTATCGTCGCCCCGATAAGCACCGCGAGGATCAGGATGATCGTTGCCTGGATAAGCCCCCGCACGGAAATGAAGAGGATCTTGCTGACAAGGATGCTCTCCCGGGGCACCGGCATGGCAAGGAACTTGTTCAAAAACCCAAGGATCTTGTCAAACATTAAAAGGGAACCGCTGGAGATTCCGGCAGTTAATATTGTCATCACAAGGATACCCGGTGTAATGAAGTCGAGATAGTTGCCGGTAAATTTAACCGGCAGGGCAAGACCGACAAAGAGCAGCCATGCCGCGGGAAGGACGAGTGTAGAAACCACCCCGACGCGGTATCGAATCCACCGGATGAAATCCCGGTAGATATACGTGGTAACACCCTTCACGATCCACCCCGGTGGTGGAGCATCATCCGGAACTTCCATTCCTCGAACCCTTTTGGTTCCTCCTGTTTTCCCACGGATTGCAGGAAAACATCATCCAGGGACGGCTCGCGCAGAGACATTGCCTTCACCCGATTTCCGGCATGGTTCAGTGCATCAACAAGGAGCGGGAGCGCCTCGCGACCGTTCTCAGCCGTAAACGAGATCGTGTCACCCAGCTGACCGACAAACAGTGTCCCGTCGAGCTGGGTCGGGGCATACTCCCCATCAATGGTGACCGTGATGACATCCTTCATCAGATGTGCTTTCAGCTCGGAAGGGTTTCCCAACGCGGCAATCTTCCCATGGTTGATTATCCCGACACGGTCGCAGTACTGGTCTGCTTCATCCATGTAATGAGTTGTCATAAAGATCGTCATCCCTTTCTTGTTCAGGGCATGGATATGGTTCCAGATATTCTTCCGTGCCCCGACATCCAGCCCGAGCGTCGGTTCATCAAGGAAGATCACCTCGGGTTCATGGACCAGCGCCTCTGCGAGTTCGAGCCGCCGGCGCATTCCGCCGGAATAGGTCTTTGCCAGGTCGTCAGCACGGTCGGTCAGTTCCATTACCGCAAGAAGTTCGTCCACGCGGTCTTTGGGATTTTTTACCCCATAGAGCCGGGCAAAGATCAGCACGTTCTCCCGCCCGGTCAGGGTAGTGTCAACAGCCATGTCCTGCGGGACGTAACTGATACAGTCCCGGACCTTTTCAGGTTCGCGCCGGGTATCGTGCCCGCAGATGCTGGCATTTCCTTTTGTCTGGGAAAGAAGGGTGGTCAGCATCAGTACAGTAGTGGTTTTGCCCGATCCATTCGGGCCCAGCAGCCCGAAGATCTCCTTGTCAACGGTAAGGCACAGGTTGTCAACAGCGCAGAGATCCCCGAAATTTTTTGTCAGATTTTCAGTCTGAATCGTAGTCATGGCATCTCCTCTCCCATTCTCTCAAAATAATCTTCGGTCTCAAGGTAAATCTCCTGTAATTTTTGTATCGTTTCGTCATCGGTATCCCAGAACCCCCGTTCGTGTGCCTCCAACAGCCTGCCTGCCATATTGTGGAGGGCGTACGGATTATTCTCCTCGATCCATTGCCGGTTTTCCTCCTCGAAAAGGAAATGCTCTGCGCAAGCCTGGTACTCCCAGTCATCGATGGCATCGGAAGTGACATCCCAGCCAAAGGTGTACTCGATGGTGTTCATGATCTCCTGCACGCCCCGGAACCCGTGGGGTTTTAAGCCTTCGATCCAGCGGGGATTTAAAATACGGCTCCGGAAGACGAATCTGATCTCCTCCTCAAGGAGGCGCGTCTTCACGTTCTTCGGGTCCGATGCCTCACCGATGACCGAGACCGGGTACTTGTTGCCGTAAGCCTTGACGCAGGCATTCATCCCGCCAAGGATCTGGTAATCATCGTCCACGTCAAGGATATCGAACTCACGCGAGACACGATTCTTGACGGTCGCGTCCAATCGTCCGAACTGCTGCCGGAAGAGTTCCGGCACCTTCTTCCCCCGGAACTTCCTGCCGTACGCATGGGCGCCCCACGTGGTGTAGGTATCGGCAAGGTCTTTTCTCTCCTTCCACGCGGAGGCATGCACCACTTCGCCCACGCCGCAGCCATGGTTACCGGGGGGATCGCCGAAGATCCGGATAAGCGCCTGGTCGCGTGCCACCTGTTCGGGCAGACCTGCCTTCAGCTGCTCCAGCATGTCCTGCTTTAAGTGTGCAGCAAGGTAGTTGATAGCCTCCGATTCGTCAAGGGATGCGATTATCTCCACGCCTTCATCGATCATGTGGACAAGACCCGGGAAGGTGTCGCGGAAGAGACCGCTGATGCGGAGCGTGACATCGATCCGGGGTCTTCCCAGATCCTTCGCCGGTATCACCTCAAGACCGGTCACGGCACCGCCCCGGTCCGACCAGACCGGCTTGAGACCCATCAACCAGAAGAGATAGGCGATATCGTCCCCGCCCGTTCGCATGGTGTCCGTTGCCCAGACAACAATGCCAACTCTTTGGGGATACTCTCCTTTCACTTTGATGTACCGTTCGATCATCTGGTCTGCCAGGTTTTTTCCTGTTTTCCACGCAGCCGGTGTCGGGATGGATGCCGGATCAATTGAGTAGGCGTTCCTCCCGGTTGGGAGGAGATGTGCGTTGCCCCGGGTAGGATCGCCGGAGGGCCCGGGGGGGATATATCCCCCATCGAGACCCCGTACCATGTTGGCGATCTCGTCGGTTGTCCGGTCAAGGCGACCCGCGAGATCCCCGCAGATGAATGCAGCGCAGGTTTCGAGGGCACCGGCATTGTTCCCGTACTCTGTTCGTATCGCTGCCAGTGCACCTTCCCGGTCATACCCGCACCCGGCTATCATAGCGATCAGATGCTGGCTCCGTTCATCGATCTGGTCAACGAGCGCACCGTTCGTCATGCCATGCTGCGCGCTGAACCCCGAGGGATTGTCCATCAGTTCACGCAGGGACAGAGACATGGCACGGGCAATGCTTTCCCGCAGGGATGGGGTTTTCCCGTTTTCCAACCGGGTCAGCGCGTAAATCATCTCGGAGAACCGCTCACCCTGCGGCGGGAGACCAAAGATGTGGAGCCCGTCCTTGATGATGGCATCCCGGACCTCGCAGATATAGTCATACAGCCGTTCCGCATTCCTTGCAATCTCTTCCTGTCCTGCATCGACCGGAAGCCCGAGGTCGTTAGTCAGGTTCCGGGCAAGGACAATTTCTCGTATCTCTCCCGCCAGCTCACCGGCTTTCTGCACCTCCCCGCCGCGTTTTGCCCGGAGGAATTCCTGCAGGATACTATCCAGCTGCGCAAGATCGCCGTACCCCTCTGCCCGCATCATTGCAGGGGGCAGGTGGTTGAGCACCGCCGCCCAGCTCCTCCGCTTGACTTCTACCATCTCGCCGGGATCATTGATGATATAAGGAGAGATATGGGGCATATCCTCGAAGACCAGGTCGGGGTAGCACTCCTCAGACATGGCGTTTCCCTTGCCCGGGAGCCATTCCAGCGTGCCGTGCGTCCCCATGTGGATAACCGCATGGGCACCGAACACGTTCTTCATCCACCGGTAATAGGCAACGTAATGGTGGGGCATGACAAGGTCGGTGGAGTGGATCATGCTCTCGACCTGTTCGAAGTACCCGCGTGGCGGCTGGATACCGATGAAGATGTTCCCCTTGAGGATTCCCGGGATACAGAGCTCCCCCCCGGTCTCAAACAGCGTGCCGGGCGCCTCTCCCCAGTCGGCAGAGATCTTGATCCGGTTCTTCTCCGGTATTTTATCAAACCATTGCCGGTAGAGCGTGGCACCGACCGTGCCGGCTGCACGTTCCTTCATCTGTTCGTCAGAGATATACCGGGTATCGTTCGTGAGCCCGGCGATCATTTCGTGGATGAGATCGTTGCCGTTCTCCGGGATATCCCTGACCGTGTATCCTTCCTCCTTGAGCCGTTGCAGGATCTTAATGACGCTCTGGGGGGTATCGAGACCCCCGGCATCCCCGAGCGCTTCCATTTCTCCGGTGTACTGGTACAGAAGGATTGCGACCTTCCGTTCCTGTACTGGTGTCCTCTTCAGTTCCGCCCAGCGCAGGGTCATATCGGCGATCCGTTCAGGTCGTCGTGGAATGGGTAGTGCCATGTTCTTTTGGCCGTCATGTTCACCGGTTGTTGCAAGGGGGATGGCGATGATCTGGGCATCGAACTCCGGCCATATCACCCCGTACGAGATCTCCATCGGGGAGAGCCCCTGGTCGTCGTTATACCAGGTATCGTACGACCTGAACATGGAGATGGTCTGGAGGAGGGGCACGTTTAAGTCTGCAAAAAAATTATAGATCGGGTCCATCTTAGTGCCATCGTTGGGATCCGACAGGGAGATCTGCGAAAAGCCCATGTTGACGATCAAGACATCGATAATAGCCTTCCCGTCCCGGAGCAGGTACTGTTCGATGAATCGTCGGATACCGATTGAGCCGGTTATGGCATTCGGGCTTGTCACGAGAAAGAATGGCAGGGTGTTTAAGCCCTTTGCCTCGACAGCGGCAACGAGCGTATCTACGGCTATGAGGTTCTTTCTTACATAATAAAACTGGGGGATGAGGATCCCGGCAGTGGGTTTGTCCGGGTCGATCCGGCTCATGTGGGCAGCAGGATCATGAATATCCGGAAGGGTAGGGTGGTAGAACCCCTCCGTAGGCGGGTACTGCAATGACGGCAATTCCACCCTGCAACCACCGATGGTTTTGCATGCCCAGAGAACAAGACTGCGGGTATTTTCCCTGCCACCCAGCTCGGTGCAGGCATGGACGTAATCGTAGTCTTCATCGGAGAATGGGAAGAGGTTCCGGAAATCCTTCATTTCTTCCGGCACGGAACTGCCAACAAATGTCGGGATGCTGTACTCTTTTACTGCCGCAATGAGACGGTCGAATTTTTTGAAATAACCTGAACTCCCATGACTGCTCACGATCAAAAGGTCGCACTGCTGGAGGTTGTCGAGCAGTCCGGCAAATCTCTTCTCCTCCATGTCGAGCGGTTCCGATGCCGCCTGTACGATCCCGACTGTCATTCCCGCAGGGGGGGATTCCCGTGCAGCCAGGGTAAGCCATGGATTTTCTCCGGTGCCTGCGCCGATGAATACAATCCTCATCTGGATACTCCCTGAAAAACCATACGGTTATGTTGGAGACTTATCCTTTATAACAATAGTTTTTTTGTTTTAATGCAAATGGAATTGTGTAAATAGGCAGACTGCGAATACCGGTACTACCCGTATGAAAACAATTACCGGTGTCTGCATAATCATCGTGGGAATACTACTTATCAGTGGATTGTTCGTCAGCGGGATATTCACCAAAGAGCAGGCACCGATTCCACCAGTCCACGTCAGCATTCTTGCTATCAATGATTTCCACGGGCACCTGTCCGCCGGGCAGCAGCTGAACAACAGGTCTGCGGGAAGTGCTGCCATCCTTGCCTCAGACCTGAAGTCCGCGATGCATGCATCCAATGCCACTTTTACAATTCTTGCACTTGTCGGGGATACGATCGGTGCGTCACCACGAAACACCTCCCTCTTGATGGACGAGCCTACGATCCTTTTCTTCAATGAGTTTGCAAATTCGGATTGTGCTTCGGGTACTGATGCGAAGCACAGCCGGTGCAACGTGATTGCAATTCCCGGGAACCACGAATTCAACCGGGGCACCGGTGAACTACTGCGGATGACATACGGTGGAAACGGGAACACGATGATTCCCCATGTTGTTGATCCGTATTCCGGTTCCCTGGCAGACACCCTCTGTGCCAATGTTGTCTGGAAGGAGAATAAAACGCCGATCCTTCCTCCGTATACAATCCGTGAAGTGGATGGTGTCCCGATGGCGTTTATTGGTGCCGTCACACGGGAGACGACGACGCTTGAGCTTCCCCTGAATATCGAAAGTGTGGAATTCATCAACGAGTCTGAGACGATTAACCGCTATGTCACCGAGCTGCAGCGGCAGGGTGTTCACGCATTCGTGATCCTGCTCCACGAGGGCGCCAACCAGGAAGTGCCGTATGACGGTCCGACACGCCCGGGTGGTAATGTTACCGGCCCGGTTGGCTCTGTTGTCTCCTGTCTGGATCCGGATGTGGACGTCGTCCTTGCTGCCCACTGGCACCGGTTCACCAATGCATACCTGAAAAATGCCGGCGGGAATGATGTCCTTGTCACGCAGGCACCTTCCTACGGTATGGCGTACGTTGATGTGGATCTCCGGATTGATCAACAGAGCGGGGATATTATTGAAAAATCGGCGACCATCGTTCCGGTCTACGCGGACCCGGCTTCCGGAGCAGCACCGGATCCTGAGACAGAGGTCTTTATCGGGGATGTTGAGCGCGGGGTCTCGCGAATGACAAGCGAAGTGATAGCAACACTGACAACAAATATCACACGCACACCAAATCCTGCCGGAGAATCGGCGCTCGGGGATCTGGTTGCCGATTCCCAGAGAACTGTAATGAATGCCGATGTTGCTTTTGTGACATCGGGACCGGGCACGGGCTCGCTCCATGCCGATCTTGCCCGTGGCAATATATCCTGGAACGATCTTGAAGCGGTGCTCCCTTCGGACACTTCCATGGCGGCGGATTACGGGGGATGGTACAGCCGGCCCCGGGTTGCTACCCGTGAACTTTCCGGAAACCAGATCAAAAAGATTCTCGAACGGCAGTGGGAGGAGCCATTACCCGGTGAGAACTTGTCTGTTTCGGGTCTCACCTATTCATGGGATCCATCCCAGCCAACCGGCATCAGGGTGACGGGAATCCGTGTGAACGGGAGTCCGCTGGATGCCAATGCCACGTATTCAGCAGCCATGAACTACTACATGGCGTACGGGATGGGAGACTATGCGCCAGCATGGGACTGGAATGTGACGGTCACCATCGGACCGTCGGATATCGATGCGCTGATTGCATATATCCGGTCGCTTCCAGCTCCGCTGGACGTGACAACGGAGGGGAGGGTCAGGATAGCTGCGTAAGGGGCAGTGTTTCCCTGTGATGCCGGAGCACGACCGGAGCATAATACTTTTCACGTCCAAATCTTTTCTCAATGGGAGTGTAGTGCCATGTATTTGGCTTGTTAATACGAAGGTTAATCATTTTGGCTCTTCATTAGATCATGTGGGTAACCGTGTTTTCGGTGCATCATGTTGAATGGGGGCTGCCGCCCCCAAACCCCTGCATTACGAGTGTCCCTCCCCCCTGATGGGGGTCGGCGCGACGCCTTGTCGGGTCGCGCCTAGGCAAGGCGGTTCGAAGGATAGATAGGAATGGAGTACACAACAAAGAACATATGGACATCGGGACACAAGCGCACATATTTAGTCAGGCATTAAACCTTCAGAAACCGTGGATAATCACCCAAATTGAATTTAAAAAAGAAGAGAAACGGTTGGATATTTGGATAGATTTTGAACAAGGTGCCAAATATCCCTGTCCCGAATGCGGTCAGGTAGATTGCGCAATTCATGACACCATTAATAAGGAATGGCGGCATCTCGATTTTTTTCAGTATCAAACATACATTCACTGTCGTGTGCCCCGAGTGAAGTGCGAAACCTGCAGAGTTCGTATCGTAGATGTTCCCTGGTCTCGGAGATCGAGTGGGTTTACCCTTTTGTTTGAAGCTATGATTGTGCTCATGGCAGAGGATATGCAAATCTCTCAAATTAGCGAGAAAGTAAAAGAAATGGATACTCGCCTCTGGAGAATCGTCAAACACTATGTTAAAATGGCTATGAAGAATCAGGATTTTTCTGACATCACGGCGGTTTGCATAGATGAAACTTCTGAAAAGAAAGGACATGAATATATCACTATATTTGCAGATCCAAAATCCCGGAAAGTCCTTTTTGTCTGTAAAGGTAAAGATGCAAATACAATCAGCAAATTCGTTCTGGAATTATGGTGTCACCGCGGAGATCCACGGAAGATCCATCTTGCCTGCTGTGATATGTCCCCTGCTTACATCCGGGGAATACCCGATTATCTGGAAAATGCTCAAATTACTTTCGATAAATTTCACGTGATGATGACAGTAAATAGCGGAGTTGATGCCGTTAGACGTGCTGAGCAGAAAACCAATAAGATCCTGAAGAAAACACGTTTTATCTGGCTAAAAAATCCCGAAAATTTAACAAATAAACAATCGAAAAGCCTTATCGCCCTCAAGGAACTGAACTTGGAAACAGCTCGTGCTTATCAAATGAAACTCAATTTGAAAGAAATTTGGAATATTAAAGATCCGTCTGCTGCTGAACAATATTTCGAAAAGTGGTACTCTTGGGTTATTCAGTCTGGCCTATGTCCGATGATTGAAGCTGCAAACACTCTAAAACGACACCTCTATGGCATTTTGAATTATTTCAAAAATGGTGGTTCGAATGGATTTTTAGAAGCCATTAATGGGAATATTCAATCTTTAAAAAGGACTGCTCGGGGCTACAGAAATACAGATAATTTTGCTACTATGATATATCTCAGATGCGGAAAAATCAAATTTGACTTACCCACATGAAACAGCGAAGAGGCATCATTTTTATCCCAAGGTGAAGGATAAGGATAGTTTTCGCCCTGGCAGTAAAAGAGAAAAGGATCACAGCGAGCTCGATGTTCTGGTTGAGAGGGCATATCTTCTCTCTTGCGCCACCACGTAGTACTAAGGTCAAGGGAGCAAGGAAAGATACTATTCTTTGTGCAGGTTGTGTTTTTGTGCAGATGGCAAGAAAATCCTCTTCCATGCTATCGGTCATTGCAGGGACATTGCAGGTGGTTTGTTTGCTTGAGGTATTTCCAGTTTCCAGTCCCGTCCTGGCGCGTCCAATCCCATACCCGGATCTCTTCGACGCATAAAATCCACGGCATCACGTATCTTCATGTCCATTTCAGAAAAATCATTACTCTCTTCTTCTGCTCCGTTGTACCAAGCCCGGAAAACTGATGCTGGAGGATACACAAACCCGCCAGAACAGCGGCAGCAGAAAAATCCGTTTCAAAATAAACCCAGGGGAGGTTGGTGACCCCATGGTGGAGCATATATCGAGAAACCCGCGTTGATTACGGGATAAATATGACGATCATAGGACTTACGCAATGTGGCTTCCTGTTGACAAGAAGTTATACCATGGATTGCGGTTAATTCCGCCATTCTATCCATTCAGAATGTCCCTACTCTGATGCATATCTCTGGTAACGGATTATGCAGAGCTCAGAGGACAACGAGGTGCAAG
>Ga0265297_10008746_pt1 | contig 13378 bp, 7 predicted proteins | sample Munlanlwell13791_FD_192502 | JGI IMG/M metagenome (GOLD analysis project Ga0265297, IMG submission 192502) | Leachate microbial communities from a municipal landfill in Southern Ontario, Canada - Leachate well 137-91 | ecosystem: Engineered > Solid waste > Landfill > Unclassified | place... | reverse complement strand
GAGGGGAAGCCGGAGCGCACTTCCACGGATTCGATCGGCTGCCCGATGTCGATCTGCGGACGCGCATAGCTTGGCGTGCGGTTCTTGATCGCAATGCGGATGCGACCGCTTTCCTGCTCCACAGGCATGAGCGCCACGGATTCGCTTTCTGCGACCACGGTGATCGGTGTTGAGACACGTTGCAGCGTCTGCGCGCAGGCTTTGATGAAGCTCTGGGAAACCTTGCGATACGTCAGGTGATCCCAGTAGCCCTTGGGGTCGGTGAGACTCATGAAGTCGCCGAGTGCCGGCTCTTCGCCATCTCTGGCCATTTTCAACAGCACCGCCGGCTTCGCGCCATACACGCCGCACCACATTTCATTCGGCGGATACACGTCGCTGAACTCAACGTCGGCCTTTGGCAGCGAGTTCACCTTGCGCCCCACTAGCACGACGGGACCGCCCCGATAGCGCATCACGTTGGCGAGTTCATCCGCGGGGAAAAGATGCGCGTTGGGCACCAGCAGCGCGCCGCGAGCTTTCTGCAGGAACGCCACATCCACGGTGGACTGCACCGAGGCTCCCTCCGCCATGAGATGAAAAAGCAGGTGGTGCGTATTCCAAGTGCGCGTCTTCAGGAAGTCGCCCATTTGCGCGTGAAAGGCCGCGTCCGACCACACGACAGTCGCGCCGCATGTGCGCAACGGCAACGACGAGAAGGCCCGCTCCCAGCGCTCTTCCAACCAGCGCCATTCATCGCGCTTCAGGCCATCGCCGAGACAGGCCAGGAAACCGTCCGCACTGGGTCGCAGTCTGCCATCGGGCTTCGTGTGGAAGACATTCGCCAGCGAGTAGATCTCGCGTTCGAGCACCGTGGGAATGTGGTGGATGGCGTCCCATTGCTCGACGACGTCATGCACGTTGTGCAGGAAAATGAGCCGCGTGTCCGGGACGCAGGCGCGCATCAGCATGAGCATGGCCAGAAAGTCATCATGCCGGTCCTGACCCGCGAGACGAGGATCCATGGCCAAACCCGCCGCCACGGTTTCCACAATGATGCCGTCCACGCCTGTGGCCGCGATGCGCTGATAATCAATGCCGTAGCGATATAGCGCCTCGAAGGGCGCGCGGCCCCACGCTGAGTTGATCACCGCCTTTTTCTTTGCGCCGTGCAGCGCCGTGACCATCGTTTTCCAGAAGCGAGCCCAGCGCATGGCATGGAACTCACTCCATTCAGCCCGTTTGTTTTTCAGAATCCAGTCCGCGCGGGCCGTCAGCTTTGGCACATCGAAGACACATCTCCGAGTGACCACGTCCGGCAACCGCAGGCCGGACGTGACGGCAAACTGGTCTATCATATCATCCGAAAACGACACCTCATGCAGAGGCCCTGAAAGCGGCCCCCAACCATCCGCGCCATGCCAGCCATCGAATTCATAGTCGCGGAGCGTTTTCACCATCTGCTGCGCGAAGTAGTCCTCGAAGAACGAACCATCGCCCAGCCGGGAAAGACAGTTCAGCGCCCACGCAAAGCCACTGCTCTTCCGCACATGCAGCACCTCGCGGTGATCGCTGATCCATTCGCGATGCGTCTTGTCGCGGTGGTATTTCGCAAACGTGCTCAGATACACCTGAACCCCGCGCCCGCGCAGCCCGCGGTTCAACGAGCGCAACTGATGGTTGGTCCACGCCTGACGTTTTCGCTCTTGATTGAACTCGTGTCCATCGCGCGAGCAATACTCCGCCGGTAACGGAGTCTCCTTCTCGATGCCGGGATGCGAGAGGACGAAGTCGGGCGAGCCGATGAGCAAGCAGACCGCAGTCGGCAGAAAACCCGTCGTGCTGAGATACTGGCCCACGCCGAAGTCTGGTTGTTGATTGTCAAACGCGATCAACTCGGTCCAGATCCAGCGCTCATGCGGACGGGGCGCGGCGGCGCTCAGCCGGGTATCGAGAGCGGGTGCAGAAGCAGCATTGGCAGACACGCCACCGCCAAGCGCCAGCACGAGCAAACTGACGGCGACGCCTAACGATATGGTTGGCAGGTGTAGTTGACGCATAAGAGGTTGTGGGCCCCCGCAGGATATTCGACAGTCCTTTCTTCATCGGAGCGGACATGCCCGCGTTGAGGATGTGTCTCAGAGCCCATTGAGCTTTCTCAAGTTGGCGATCGTTTCCATCCAACAACCCGGATCACCGCCGAGGGGATCGGTTTTGACGAGGCCGCCGCCGGCAGCAATCTGCGACTCCAGTTCGGTCAGCGCCTTGGCCAGTTGGGCGCGAGTGGCGGTCTCCTCGCGCACTCGCAATTGAACGGACAACGCCATGCACTTGGAGAAATGAGTCCCCACGAGCAGGCAGCGTGCAAACCAACGGATATCCTCATCATCGCTCATCGCGGCAGCCCGCCGGGCATGGGCCAGCGCCTGCTCCGTGGTCGCCAAGCGCCGCAACCAACGGGCATGTTCATCTTCCCAGCGGAACCCCTTGGGCGTTGATGCGGATTGAAGCCTGGCCACCTCCTTTGTCACCGTCCACCACACGCGGCTGACAGGACCTTCACCAGTCTCACCGGCTGTCATGTAGGCATCGAACATCGCGCGACCGGCGATTTCGCCCCAGAGGTGGCGGCAGATTTGATCGAAAAACCTGCCCGGTCCAAAAAGGGCCGCCGGCCGGTATTTCCCCGCAGCCATGCGGCGGAAGAGAGTCTGCGCTGACGCTTCGTCGGGCGGATCCTCGCGATAACCGGCCAGGCTGCCAGCCCAGAGTTGTTCGGCATTGAGAATCTGGACTGGTTCCTCATGCACACCGCCGTTGGACAGGCACACGGCCTCGGCGCCGTCGTAGAAATGCGCCATCGCGCCGGAGATGTTGGCCAGGTCATCGCTCAGGTAATGGTCACCGCCACCGAACGCGATGACGTAGATGCCGTGTCCCGCGCCGACCCGGTCGAGAGCGGCTCGAAGATGAGCGATCTTCTTGCCGCCGCCCGGACGGTAGAACTGCTCACGCAACCCGAACTCCACGCCGGCCGCCGGCCCCAGCAGCCGGCTCATGAGACAAAAGTAGTCCGTCTCCCGCTGCCAAAGGTCCGACGGTCCCTTTTCGTAATATTCCGTGTAGAGGGGAGAAGTGAATATCAACGTGAGATCCCGCGCAGCGCGGTATCCACGCGGGGTCGTGATGCCGTCGAGCGTGCGGCGAATCTGACGATACCAGTCCGCCATGGCGCCGGCCTGGCCTTGTGGATCGGTGAGTTCGTCACTGGGCCATCGTTTGCGGCACTCGTCACAACGCATGAGCCAGCTGCTCTGACTGGCTGCATACGTCCCCGTGTCGATGTCATGAATGTAAAGGAAACCCGGCTCGACTGCGGCGACGAAGCGTTTCATCTCCTCCAGCTTCGCCTGCTGGAGCGCTTCGTTTGACAGGCAGGTGCCGTAACGCCTGCTCTGCTCGGTTTGCTTCATGCCGCGACAGAGATACTCCCCTCCATCAGGATAGGGGCGTCGATTGACCAGCGTCTTGCCGAAGTAACCGTAACGGTAGAGTTCCGACTTTTGATAAGAAGTCCCGTAGCCGCCTCCGTAACCGGCAAAGGTCAGTTTGATGCCACGCTGCCGGGCGTATCCGGTGCACTCTCGCATGAGAAACGCGTAGCCCTCGCTGCGTTGCGTGTCCCAGCCGAATCCGTCGAACCAAACCTGGTTGATCTTGTAAACGAAGCACAGGTCCAGCTTACGCTTGATTCGGGCGAAGCACGCCTGGGGTCCGTCACCCCAGTCGTAGGACCAACGGTTGATCTCTGCATTGATCAGCCAGTCGGAGGCGCAGCGGTAGCGGACAGCAGGCCAATCGGTAATTGTGAGTTCAGGCGCAAACACCGCGTCCTTCTCCACCTGGAGAATCTGCAGAAGCGTTGCCGTCGCGCGCAACAAACCTTCAGGTTCCACGGCGATGATTTCCACGCCTGCGTTGTTCACTTCCAAACGATAAGCCTCCGCTCGGGCATCGCGGCCGAGCTTGGCCGCAAACGGCGCGGCGGAATCCAAACGCAACGTCACCACGAGGCTTTCCGGTGCGCGGGTGACCATTACCGGCGCTCCGAGTCGTTGCGCGAGCACTTCGGCTGCGAAACCCGCCTCCGGTCCCGCCACGATGCAGCATCCCCGCTGCCCGGTGGATTCACGGCGTGTGAGCAGCACACGCCCCGCTCGCAACTGGACCTGCTTTGGAGTCGGCAGCACGAGGATGGCCTGTGTCTGCAACGCCGGCGCGGGCGAGTCGCACCGGGCTGGCATGGCAAGCCAGGCGACGATGCCAGCAACAAAAAGTCCTGTAACCAGTGGAATCAGCCGCGGGGAAGCAGTAGGAGATAAGAAAACATTTCGTTTCATGTTCACGCACCTCAATGTCGCCATCGTAGGCCGGACGCTTCTTTCTGGCCAGCGGTTCCGTGCCGCGACCGCGCAGAAAATACGGCACGCGCGTCCTGCCGAACACATGATGAATCACTTCACCTGCAACCGCGCAATTTCCCTGGCGCTCAGGGCGCGGTTGAAGACGGCGATTTCGTCGAGGCGGCCTTCCCAATTGCTATCGTTGTCGCCGCGGCCGCCGAAGAAGCATTGGTCGAGGCCGGCGGGGAAGTCCGCAGCGGTCTTCGTCTCGATTTCGAGCTGGCCGTTGAGATAGACGCGCACAGTCTGGCCCTCGCGGACGAGGACGACGTGCTGCCATTGCCAACGGGGGATGACGGTCTTGCCGGCGGTCGCAGCAGCCGCGTCATCACCGTGGAAGAACATGAGCCGGCCGGTGTGGGCGCTCTTGCCGCCGATGCCGAGGTGATCACCGTGCGCGTCGAGACCCTGGTCGCGGCTGCGGGAGAAGAGCCAGCCGCTGACATCGCGCCCGTCGTTCGGCATGCCGTTCCAGAGCCACATCGAGATGGAGTAATGGTCGCCGAGATCGCCGAGGCGCGCGCGCAACCGCCCGCCAACGAAATGCGGCGCGCGGTTCACCTCGCCTTCGCCGCAAAAGCTCTTCGAGCACGGGCCTTCGAGATAATAAGTGATCTCGCGCTCATAGATCGCGTCATGGCCGTGGCCGCTCGCGTCGCTGGCGTGCGGGCCGGTGAATTCGTTCATGCGCCAGTAGGCGGAGGGCTTCAGGGCCACCACCGCGCGCGTGGCGGGACCGTCGCGGAGTTTCCACTCGCGCCGCGGCTGGCCGCTGACTTTTTCCAACAGACTGATGGCGGTTTCGGCGATCTTCGGCTCGGCCATGACTTCAAGACCGGCGGAACGCGCCGGCCATGTGTTGTAGCCGCCGAAGAGGTATTGTTCCGGCGGCGGAATGTAACCGTCGCCGCCGTTGGCCAGTTCAAACACCATGTTGTGCGGCAGCGGACTGGCAGCTTTGATTTTCAGGCCGGTGATGGCGTAGGTCTCGCACGACGTGGTGGCGATGCCGATGTCGCCGATGCGCAGCGCCTGCGTCACAACCTCCGTCTTCTGCCGCTCGTGCAGGAAAATCTGTTCGCGCGCATAGACCTCCGGCAGCGCCTTCGGCGGGCGGTCGCCCATCGCGGCAACGATGCGCTGCGCCCATTCGAGCCGTTGCTTGTCGGGCACCCGCAGGTTCAACGTCATCCGCCGCTCGGCCATCGAGAGGTCCACATCCTCGCGATAACGAATGCCCTTGCAGGCCGCGATCGCAACGTCCACCAACCCCTTCGCATACTCATCAATCGTCAGCTTCGGGTTCCAACTCTCAGGCCTCGTGTAATCGCGCCGCCAGATGTCGCCGCTGCAACCGTGCGACATGATGCCGACAAATGCGGGCTTGCCCGGCGCGGTCTCGGGCGCGATGCGCTGTTTCAACCCCTCGCAGAACAGGCCGAAGTAATCCGCGCTGATGTCCTTGTCGCTGAAGTAATGCATGGAGAAGTTCGCGAGCATCGCCAGCGGACGACCGTCGCGCGCCTGGATCGAGATGATCGAGAGATCGGGGTCCTCCGGGCCGGCCTCGCCCGTGGCATCGTCCCAGTTCGCACCTGCGTGCATGTTCGCGCGCACCGTCATGTTTCCGAACGGATCCTCCTTGATGCGGTCGGGCCTGCGAATCCACTGCCGCAGCGCGGTGAATTCCGCCGCGTTGCCTTTGGCGAAGCCGACGCGCGCCGGCTCCAATGCCGCCTGCGCCGCCGCGATGGCTTCCACGAGCTTGTCGCGCAGGAACGGCACATAGTTTTCGTCCGCGTCCGTACCGAGGCAGCCCATGGATGACGGCGTGCTGTGCGTGTGGACGGCCGAGATCAATATGCGGTTCGAGGGAATGCCGGTCCGTTTTTCGGCAAGCGCCTTGGCTTCATCCAGCAACGGCCGGGGCATCATGCAGGTATCGACAACGACGATGGCGATCTGGGTCTTGCCGTCGGCGAGCACGATGGCGCGCGCATGGATGCGCGTCTTGATCTTGTCCACCGAGCGGCTGGTCATCCCGCCATTGACCAGCACCGGCAGCTTCGTCGGGGTGATGTCAATGGCAACCGCGCCGGCTTTGAATTCCGCGGCGTGCAGCGCGGCCACGGGCGACAACAGCAGGGCGGTGAGGAGGGTCAGTATGATGCGTTTCATGGGCATGTCTCCGTTTAGGGTGTCATCTCGATTGAATACACGGCATTGCGTGGCGCAACATCAAAACGCAACGTGGACGCGCCTTCCAACTGTGCAGCGCGCAGGGGAATGATGCCGCCTTGCGCGTTTTTGACCTTGAGCCGGCTGGCATCCAACGACTGGGGGTGCGTGACTTCAAGGGTGAGCGGTTGGTCGAAGAGGGCGGCGTCAGTCTGGCAGATGAACTCGAATGTGAGGCGTTTGGAATCTGACTGCCGAAACTTCAGTTTCGAGGCGTTGCGCTCCGACTGATACTTGTGGATGTCCGCCATGCCGGCGACCCAGAGTTTTGACCGGTGCTCTTTGGCGACATCCAGCGCAGCGCGGAAGTTTGCTTGGCTGCTGGCTGCGCCGTCACCGATGCTGTGGTAGTGAACGCGGTACCAGAGACCTCGTTCAAGATGCTGCTCCAAGAGGCGGCGGAAGCTGGCAACGCGGTTGCCATACTTGTCATCCATGCCGGTGGAATTCTGCGAGGCATCGAACTGGTGATACTTGTCCAGATAGTAACGCAAGGTCCGCGTGGTCTCCCACCAGGTGCCGCCGCCGAGATTCAGCGCCATGAGCTGGCTCTTGCCGGGCGTCAGCTTCCAGATGGCCTGCGCGGCGGCGTTGATTTCAGCCTCCATGTCTTCATCACCGACGGCACCGCGATGGTGGGCGGAATGGTTGGCAAGCTCGTGATCCCCCTGGCGCGCAGCGGCCTGCCATTCTGCTTGATGCGACTCGAAGTTCGAACGACGCCGACTGCCCGGCTCCGAAACGCCGGGGTTGATCATAAAGGTGCCGCGGAAGCCATACTCGCGCAGAATGGGCATGGCCTTGGTCAGATGCGAGGGATGGGAGTCATCGAACCGGATGCTGAGGGCGGCCTTGCGTCCATCATGCCACTTCGCGATGCCCAGACGAAGGCCCGTGGCGCCGTCCACGAGCACACGCTCTTTTTCAGATGGCAGCGATGGCTTCCCGCCAGACGGTTGGACTGCCTGAACAAAACAATCGCCCGCGACCGCAGGCACGGGAATCAGCAACCTGGACCATTCGATGCCAGCGCGCCGCACCCTGAGCGCCTTGCCCCGGGAATCGCGCACTTCGACATCGGCGGCAGGCCATGCGCGGGGACCGCTACCAGGCAATTCAACGCGAATCACCAACGGCTTGGTCTCGTTGGCTGGATTCACGGTGATCTGCATCTTGAAAGGTTCCACGAGTTGGGGCACGACGGTGGCAGGGCCTTCGTAACCATCAAGCCTGACAGTGACTCCACCCAGATCAGCAGCGTGCAGCGCGGCCAAAGGTGCGGCCAGCAACATGATGATATATGTGAGTCGGCTCATGCTGTGATCACTATGCGTGGCGGACCCTCGGTGTTTTCATGGGGCCAGTTTGTTTGGCTTGGCCCAGCGAATGCGGGCGAGCAAAAGGTCGCCCTTGATTCCGTTCTTCGGCTGCCATTCGCCAACCGTCACCCAGGATTCGTCCGGGCTGACGTTGACCGGATGGAAATTGCCCATGATGGCGACGCGATCGGGATCTTTCACGCCGTCGCCAACCAGCGGCAGGACGACGCGTTCGGTGCTGCGACGGAGCCGCAGGGTCTTGGGGTCCACTTGCGCCATCCAGAGCGGCGAGCGCCAGCGGATGACGTTGACGTTGCTGGCATCCTTGCGCGTGTAAACGAACCAGAGCGCCTCCGAATGCGGCAGCCAATGCTGTTGCGTGGTGGACATCGTGAGCGGCTCGCCATCATCCCACGTCCACGGCTGTTTCGGCGTCCACTTCAGACCATCTTCGCTTGCGCTGACGTAACCGCGGTCATCCTCGGCGCGCAACGTGAGCAGGAACCTCCCGCCAAATTGTGTCAGCGACGGTTCGAGCAGGCCGCGGCCCTTGTCGTGCTGGATTTCATCGCCAACCCGCTTCACCGACAGTGTCTCGCCGTCAAAGCCACAAATCACGCTGGAGACAGAACGAGGTTGAGTCTTCGTGGGGCCATGGGTGAAGGCCAGAAGAATGTCCCCGTTCGAGAGCAGAACGCGCTGACCGCAGTTGTTGGAATAAATGTAAGCCCCACGGGGGTCGTTCCACTCCAGCTTGCGACGCTGGCCCCAGCGTCCGTCCTTCCAGACTGCGTAAACGGGCCAGCGCGGCGGCTGGTCGCGTGAGAACTTTGGACCGGAATAAAAGACGTTGTGGCCGAGGGCCAGGACCGTCTTCGTCTGCGGATGCCATTGGGGCACCACGTCGCACACGCCTTCTTCAGCGCCGTTGGGCTGCTTCACCCGGCCAAGCGCCGTCACCGGCTGCGGTTCCGTCCACGTTCTGCCAAGGTCATGCGAAGTCATCCAGTGCACCGGCCCAAAATAATCCGAGCCCGTAATCGTCTGGAGCGTCATGAACGCCACGGGGCCGGACGCCCCCGGCACCATGCACGCCCGCGGATGAAACCAGGTCGGCCCGCTGCCATCGCGTCCGCGGCGCAGGACGACCTTCTCGATCGAAGCAATCAGCGGAGACGAGGCGTCAGCGGCATGCAGCGGAGCCAGTGGAGTCAACAGAGAGACGACACATGCAATGCACTGGAATTGTTTCATGGTTCGGCCCTACTTCTTTGCACCTTCAACCTCTCGCAGCAAACGGCTGGCCTCGTCGGCCGGGATGTCGCGCACGAACAGATTCCGCCAGCGAATCTCCCCGCCGTGCGTCTGGAGCATGATGGGTCCCTTGGCGAGCAGCGGCTTGGTGCGGTCCCAGAAGTTTTCCATCACCGCGCCATCCACCACGAGCTTGTCATTGAGCCATACCCACGTGCGCGCGCCGACCTGCCGGATGCGGAAAGAGTTCCACTCGCCAAACGGTTTGTCCGCCACCACGAGCGGGTCGCGGCCGGGCGAGTCCGGCAGGTTGTTGAACAGGCCGCCGGAACCCAGGTGTGGTTTGCGGGTCGGTTTCTTGGGGTCGAAGATTTGGTTCTTGTCCCAAATTTGCACCTGCGGAGTGCCGCGCAGGTAGATGCCGCTGTCGGCCTTGGCCACCGTCTTGTATTCGATGCGGAACTCGATGTCACCGAACTGCTCCTCCGTAGTGGCATATGGCCCGGTGCCGACATTGACCAGTTCGCCGTTTTCCACACGCCAGTGGTTCGCGAATTCCTCGCGTTGCTTTTTCAGGCTCGCCTCGCGTTTCTCCCCTTGCAGCTTCACCACCGAGTGCGGATTCAATCCATACCATCCCGTCAGATCCCGCCCATTGAAGATCGCGCGGAAACCCGCCGGCGGAACCGGGTCGGAAGCGTGGAGCAAAGCCAACGGAGCCAGCAGGAGGGAGGTGAGGATGAATGTGGATTTCATGGAGTTCATTTCAAATTTCACGGCCACTATTCTACTTCTTCGGTTTCGCAGTGCCGGTTGGCAACGTTTCTACACCATGCGGCGGGCACAGCGAAACCACTAAAAGGACGGTAACGCTGAGCGGCAGAGTCTATCCCATAGATGATCTCACTTGTTCGCCTTCGCCGGCTTTTTCTCCAGCGCCCGCAAATCCATTGGCGTGTTCGGATCGTGCGGCACGGGTTTGCCAACCTGCTCGACGGGGTGGATAAAGAGATAGCGCCAGACGGCTTCGTGGATGAACTTGTCGGAAGCGTCCTTCACCGCGGCGCCACCGGGGACAACCGAGCTGTGGGCGCGGCGGGCATCGTTTTTCACCTCGGCGTCGGTGATGAGACGGCGCGTGTTGCCGTAGGGCGGCGCGGCCTTGTCCACGTTCACGACGGGACCGAACTGGTGCAGGCCCAGCAGTTCCCACGAGCGGTCGTAGTGATGGCCCGTCCAGCCGCCATCGAGCACATGGGTAAACGCAAAGAACCGGTTCGCCGGCGTGGCGGATGGCAGGGCCTGCCAGGTCTCCAGCTGGTCACGCGGGCCGCAGAACATCACCACGCGGTCCACCTTCACATGCTTCGCAAAGCGCGCCGAGGTGGTCGAGCCGTGCGAGCTGCCGCTGATGATGACGCGATCCCAGCGCAGCGCCTGCTTGTCGGCGGTGAGGAAGTAGTCCCAACGGCCGGGCGGGTTTTCCTTCGCGAGCCATTTCACGAACTGCAACGCGCGTTCCATCATGCCGTCGGGCTTGGGGATGTTCACCAAGGGGCTGAAGTCCTCACCCGTCGCGGCTTCGAGCCGGATTTTGCCGAGCAGCTTGCCGTCGTCGCCCGGCGACATGTTGCCGAACTTGCCGAACCAGCCGTTAGCGTAATGCACCCGGATGGCGTGCAGGCCGTAGCTGTTCACGCGCTCGAACAACGGCGCGCTGTGGCCCATGAGCCAGATGACGAGCTTGCCCTGCGGTTTGACGCGCGTGTCCACCGAGGCGTTTTCGATATCGGCGGGTTTGCCGCCTTTCTCGAACACAAAATCAATCTCCGGATGCGGCTGGGCACGCGGGTCAATCTGGCTGGCTCGCGCGGTGAGTTCATAGCGTTGCGGTTTGGGGTCGCTGAACATCAACGGCACGTCGGCGGCATCAAGCGCGACCAGCGGCGACAGGAAGAGGGCATTGAATGCAAGTCGTGTGATTCGTGTTTTCATAGGTTTTTTCGTCGTTCATTGTCCGCAGCACTGGCTGCAACAGGAGTCTTCAACCATTCCCGTCGAGTGAACCTGTTCTGTTTCACGGATCCTTTCGAGTGGTGTGGGTCGCGATCCTGTTCCTCAGCGGAATTGTGAAAGCGCGTTCATCGGCGCGGCCTGCCACGTATTGCCACGGCGTCTTGTGGTTCCCGTCAACGAAATCCTCCCGGTAGCGTGGCTTGCCGTGGATATTCGTCCTGGGCGTCACGAGCTTGGCGGGAAGTTGTCGGACGGCGACCTCGATGCGGTCGGGGAACACCGAATAGAGCGCGTAGTCGCAAGGAAAGGACGCGGTGCCTGCGATGGAGACGTGAAAGATGTTGTTGCGCTGGACGACGCCCGTCAGATGCAGATGTCCCGACAGCACGGCAATCACCGAATCGGCGTGCGCCTCGACAATCTTCAGCGTCTCGCCGTCGCGGTCCATGTAGCTCCGGAACCCGAAGCTTTTGGCCAACACCGCCTCTTCCCGCAGGGGGATCAGCGGGATGTGACAGAGAATAATCTTTGGAACGCCGGGCGCGCGCTCCAACTCACAGCGGAGCCAGTCGTTTCGCGCCTTGACGACGGCTGGCCCGACGCAGCACGCCCCGCTGTTGTTGAGAGCGATAAAGAGCACGCCGCCATGTGCAAACGTGTAGTTCACCCGGTCGTCTCCGAACGTCTCGCGGTAGGCTTGTTCGTGCTTCGGGCTTCCCTCCTGTTGAATCACCTCGTGGTTGCCGACCACGGGATGGAAAGGGACATTCCAAGGTTTGAGCATTTCATTGAAGAGCCGCAAGTCGGGGCCAAGGGCCTCGATGCGTTCTCCATAAATGAGGTCGCCGGTCCCGACCACAAAGTCGGGCCGCGCAAAATACCCGCCCGAAGCGACGGCCTCCACAAGCCAGCGGGCTTTCTCATTGGCTTTCTCGTACCCCTTCCGGTCCGTGCCGGCCTGCACGTGAGTGTCGTTGATTTGCAGGAAACTGAACAACGGATCACTGCTTCCCCTCGCCGGCGTGCCGCAACCAGCAACGAGAACGGCCAGCACCGCCACCGCGCACAATGTGGCGCTCCAAAAAGCGAGCCGGCTTGTGACCTGCATTCCTCGCGACACGTCGTTCTTCATGGCTGGGTCAAAGCTGCGCCGCAGCGTAGCACTGTCTCATGCCGCCTCAAGCTTGGAATCTCAGCCGCGAAACTGGCACCGGTTTCGCTTCCCGTCTTTGACCTCGGATGCGACCCATGATAGCCTGCGCGCCATGAACTTCATCTGCTCCAAGTCCCGATTGCATGGAGCCGTGCCCATTCCCGGCTCCAAGTCGCACACCATTCGCGCGGTGGCCATCGCCAGCCTGGGTGCGGGCGAGAGCCGCATCGAAGCGCCGCTGGAGTCCGGCGACGCGCGTTCGGCGATGGCGACGTTCGGCGCGCTCGGCGCGAAGTTCGAGTGCCAGCCCGATGTCTGGATCGTGCAGGGCACCGGCGGCGAACTGCGTGTGCCCGAGAACGTGGTGGATGTCGGCAACTCCGGCACCACCGTGAACATCGCGCTCGCCACCGCCGCGTTGTTGCGCAAGGGCATGGTGGTGTTCACCGGCGACCACCAGATTCGCCGCCGGCCCGCCGGCCCCGTCATCACCGCCATCAACGACCTCGGTGGCTGGGCCGAGGCGACGCGCGGCAACGGTTGCCCGCCCATCGTCGTGCGCGGCCGGTTGCGCGGCGGCACGACCTCCATCGAGTGCAAGACAAGCCAGTATCTCACCAGCATCCTCATCAATGCGCCGCTCGCCGACGGCGACAGCATCATCCGCGTGCCATTGTTGCACGAGATTCCCTACGCGGAAATCACGCTCGACTGGCTGGCGCGGGTCGGCATCAAGCTGGAGCGCGACGGCTGGCGTGAGTTTCGCGTGCCGGGCCGGCAAACCTACAAGCCGTTCACGCGGCGGATTCCCGCGGATTTTTCGTCGGCGACGTTCTTCCTCTGCGCCGGCGCCATCGGCGACAACGACGTGACCGTGCAGGGACTCGACCTCAACGATTCCCAGGGCGACAAGGCTGTGCTCGATTACCTGCGCGCGATGGGCGCGCGTGTGGAGG
>Ga0265297_10008745_pt1 | contig 13378 bp, 13 predicted proteins | sample Munlanlwell13791_FD_192502 | JGI IMG/M metagenome (GOLD analysis project Ga0265297, IMG submission 192502) | Leachate microbial communities from a municipal landfill in Southern Ontario, Canada - Leachate well 137-91 | ecosystem: Engineered > Solid waste > Landfill > Unclassified | place... | reverse complement strand
TGGAGCCAAACCCAGCAAAACTACCCCCAGTTCGGATTGGGGTCTGCAACTCGACCCCATGAAGCCGGAATCGCTAGTAACCGCAAATCAGCCATGTTGCGGTGAATACGTTCTCGGGTCTTGTACACACCGCCCGTCACACCACGAAAGTGGGATACACCCGAAATCTTCGCAAGAGGCCTAAGGTGGAGCTCATGATTGGGGTGAAGTCGTAACAAGGTATCCCTACCGGAAGGTGGGGATGGAATACCTCCTTTCTAGGGAGATCACTGACAAGATTAATCTCTTGTTGCAGTTCTATCTTCATTAGAACGCGGTCGTTGTTCGTAAACTACTCTTGTCGTTAGGCAGAGTGGCTTATGAATAAGATGGTTCTCTAAGTACTTTCTGGTTGTAAGAGTAGATAAATAAAACAACCGCTATTGGGCGGATGTTTTATTTGGTGGACCCTACCGGATTCGAACCGGTGACCTCCTGCTTGCAAAGCAGGCGCTCTACCAACTGAGCCAAGGGCCCAAACTTACTGACGCGGTGCCCAACCAATCGTTTCCAAATCGATTACACCGGTCAAGAATAGTAGACCTAGGGCGAAAGCTACTATACCAAAAATAAAGTAAGCATAATAGGTCCCACCTGCTCCGAGGTATTTTTCAGCCCAGCCGATCTTCATCCCAACTACTTCAACCAGTTTTTTGTAATAAACTGTCAAGACAAAGCCGAGAGCAGAAAAGGCAAAGAAGAGAAACCATCTCATGGTTAGATTATACCTGGAAAATTGGGTTGATAGGGAGCGGGTTTTTTGCTAATCTGGGTCTGTTCCCCGTCTCTTGGCTTTCTCCTACAAAATTACAAACTAAGGAGCAAAGCGACTGTTCGTAATTTTGAGACGAAGAATGACGAGACCTCCAAGCCACCCGAGCCTGTCGAGGGTGTGCGTAAAGTCGAGGCCATTCTAAGGAGGGCGTGTAGCTCAGCTGGTTAGAGCGCAGTCCTGATAAGACTGAGGTCCCTGGTTCGATTCCAGGCACGCCCACCACAAATCGGAATTGCCTCAACGAGGCGATCTTTGTTTTGCTATAATGATGCATTCTGGGAGGCAAATCTGTGCAGCAATTGGCAGCCGACCTAGTGCATTTTTTCCACCTAGTTTGGATGATTGCTTTAAGCGCAAGTGTGCTGTTGGTGATATGGCTGAAATTGAAGCCTATTATTAACGGCTGGCTACAAACGGCAAGAGAAGTAGCTTGGATACTGATTGTCAGTACGGCCATAGGGAATATCCTGTTGTGGGATAAACAACGATATTGCCCGCTGACCTATCTCGAGAAAACCATACGGGCTGGCTATGACTCGACGGTAGAGTATAGACAGCCGTGCATCCTGGTATGGCTAGAGGCTCTAATGGGTTGTAAAATCTCACCAGCCTGGTTTTCTTTAGGGGTATGTTTGGCTCTATTGGCTCTATGTGTCTTCGCTTGGCGCAAGCGATGGTTTCAATCTAGGTCACCCTAGCCCGGCGAATGCCGGGCTAGTTTATTTTTCCCGCATCACATCACCTCGTCGCAATAAGCTCGACTTTACACACAGACCAAATTCGTGCTGGACAGCAGAATTAGTCCGGCTTGTTGTCTCGCTATTCATCCTCTCAAAATTGCAGACACTTTGTTAGTCCGCAATTTTGGTTTAAACTATTTTTCCCACATCACATCGCCAAACCCGCTTTGGTGGTGTTCGTAGCGTTCAAGGGTGAAAAGTAGATCAGATAAGCGATTAAGAAATTGTTTAATCACAGGACTGACTGGTTCAGTTTCTGATAATAAAACTAGTTGGCGTTCAGTGCGGCGGCAAGTGGTGCGAGCGATGTCTAACATTGCTCCGGCTTGATTAAGACCGGCGATAATAAATGAATTGATTTGTGGCAAATCGCGACCGAAGTAATCGATACAGCGTTCGAGACCGGCGATGTCGGCTTCGGATATGGTCGGGATGGTTTCCTTGGGTGCAACGCCAAGTTCAGCTGCCAAGATGGAAGCGATATTCATTAGCTTATGTTGAATTCGCTCCAGTAATTTGTTGATGTCTTGATGGTTGCTGAAAGCTTTGGCGGCGGAGATATGGGAGTTTAGCTCATCAACCATGCCATAGGTGGCAACCCGAAGAGAGGATTTGCTAACCCGAGAGCCTTTGTAGAGGCCGGTGGTGCCGGAGTCGCCGGTACGGGTATAGATGGGTGATTCTTGAGCCACCATTCATCCTAGCAAAGGGCTGGTAGAATAGGAATATGCCCCGTAGAGAAATTTAGAACTGCTTGGCTGATATATCTGGTATGTCGGTGGTGGTCCTTGGGGTAAGAATAATTTTGGCTGACGAGCCGTAAGAGGCTATGCCAATCAGAAGGATATATCTTCTAAATTCTTCTACGGGGTATGCCGACTATCAAAACGAGGGGAATAGTTATCAGGAAGAGCAATTTTGGTGAGGCTGATCGGATTTTGACGATTCTGACTTCTGATCGAGGAAAAATCCGTACAATTGCCAAAGGGGTACGGCGGGCCAAGGCAAAGTTGGCTGGTTGGCTGGATATGTTTGCGGATAATGAGCTAGAGCTAGCCGAGGGGAGGAATTTGGATATCGTGACCGGAGTCGTGGCGGTGGGGCAGATCGCCACCGATAAATTAACATTGCATCAGACTGGTTTGATGTACTACTTATGTGAACTAGTGGACAAGTTAGTTGAAGAAACTCATGATGTGCCAGAAGTGTTTAGTTTACTTAGAGAAGGTTTGTCAGCGGTGGCGGAAAGGGTTGTGCCGTTAAATATCCTGAAAACTTATTTTGAAATAAAGCTTTTGACGGGGTTAGGGTTTGCGCCAGAGTTGTATCGGTGTGTGGTGACGGGGCAGGAACTAAACGGCGAAGACAGGCTGTATTTTAGCTATCGACTGGGCGGGGTGTTTTGCGATGGGAAAAGTCAGGATGACTTCGCTCCGGAAATCTCCAAGGACGGGATTAAACTTTTGCGGTTATTGCAAAGATACCCACTGGATGCGGTTAGAAAGGTAAAAGTTGGTAAAGAGACTGTCGAGGAGGTTTCGCGGCTGATGTCAGAATTTGTGGAGTTTATGACCGACAGGCGGATTAAGTCGTTGGCGGTGTTAGGGCAGCTGAGCTAAAAATCCATTCTAGGAGCTGGTTTATCTTGACACAAGGCTAATTTTAGCATAGGGTTTAGGTATTCTTGTACATGGGAGCACGGTTAGGGATTGAAACAATCCTACTCTTAGGAGGCTCACCGTGCTGGCCCGATTGATAATAGATTGGTCCGCCCCGCCCTTGCCGAAATCGAAGGTAATGGAGGGGTGGAAGAACATTCCAATAAAGGAGTGTAATGAGGGACTTGTTCCGCTCGGTATGTTCTCAGAATATCCGAGTATCATCACCAACTCCGTCTATTACGGTCAAACCGATTGGTCGCCTTATCGGCGAGGTCAGTTGGAGGGGGCGTTATTGACGGTGTTCGTCCGCTACGGGGTAGCGGAGCGATTGGCAAAAGCTGCTGCGATGCTGGCGCAGTATCGGATTGTGATTGTGGCAGTTGATGGCTATCGGCCGCTGGAGGTGCAGCAAGCACTGTATCAGTGGTATGTAGACAAGTTGGTGAAGCAGGGCATGTCATCGAAACAGGCGGCAATTGACGCACAGCAATATGTGTCACTGCCATCGACCGATTTGACTAGGCCTGCGCCGCATAATACTGGTGGTGCAGTGGACCTGATCTTTGTTCGTTTGCCAAAGTCGAGTTGGAAAAGGTATTGCGAGTTGTTGTCAAATACGCAGTTGCCGCAGGTGGCGCCTTCTCACGCAGCTTGGCTGGAACGCGATCGGGTCGTCCGTACAGAGGGGGTACTGGTGGATGTTGGCACAGCTTTTGATGAAGCGTCAGAGGCCGCGGAAACCAACTTCTTCGAGCGACCACTCTGGAAACTGTCGTGGCGAGAACTGTGTATTCGTCAGAATCGTCGGCTCATCCAATATGTCATGCGTTCGGTCGGGTTTGTGGGCTATCGCCATGAACATTGGCATTTTGACCACGGCGACCAGTTCGCGGCTCAACAGATCGGTGGCGCGGCGAAGTATGGTGTCATTAGGCTGTCGCCGACTAATGAGCGTCATGAGCAGATGATGAGACAGTTCGACGATGGGTTGAATCAGATCCAGCAGTTGACTCGTGCCGAGTTTGATCGGCTAGTGAGCGGGTGCCGGGATCGGCAGTATACTACGCTGGCCTACTTCGTATGGCGACCAGAAGTCGAGCGGGTGCCAATCACCGCTACCAACTACAAGCCAAAAGCTTGTGTTCTTTAATCAAATTTGAGACGGGTAGTCAGGGGCAGCGAAAGCTGCCCTTAAATGTATTCAGATTACAGTTTGAGTCGGGTGAGTTTTGGGGCGTGCTGATCGATCAGCTCGTTGTATTTGGTTTGTTCGCCGGAGAAATGATAGGCATCTCGTTCGAAGGGGTTGCTAAGATAAGTTTCCCAAATCGAGGAGCCAGCCTGGCGATGTAGACGGTTAAACTCTGAGTAGGTTGGTATGAAGAAGGGGCCGCCCAACAATCTCTGTTGGGTGTGTCGAAGTTCGTGGAGAATAACACCGGGGCGAGTGGCGGATTTATTTGGGTTTACGGCAATCAAAATGCCACTACTAAAACCGGCGATAGGCATAAGTCGCAGAATCGAGGATGGAGTGTAGTTAAACTTTATGGCATAAGCCAGCGGTATACGGGGATCATGGGCAGGGCTATGGTATTCAATTTGTTGGGTGAGGACCAAAACTGAAAATAAAAATAACCCAGAGATATTTGGGAGTAACACCCAGACTAAAAGAAAGCCAATGATGAGATTGGTGATTGGTTTATTTTTTCCTTTTCCCATGGAATGCTCTGTGGACTTCGCCGAGTTGGCGGTTAGTGATGTGGGTGTAGACCTGGGTGGTAGTAATGGAGGCGTGACCAAGCAGGGCTTGAACGGAACGAATGTCGGCCCCGTTAATAAGTAAATCGGTGGCGTAAGAGTGACGCAAGGTGTGCGGCGTGACTTTTTTAACTATGCCAGCTTTAGTAGTGTATTTCTGAATAATCCGCTGAACAGAGCGGGGAGTTAAACTTTCAGCGTTGGAATTTAGCCCGTGAGAGATAAAGACAAATTCGTTATTGTCGGGGCGGTTTTTGAGATAACGAGAGATAGCGGCTTTGGCGTCTGGTGAGAGAAAAACAATCCGGGGTTTATTACCTTTTCCGCGAACCATAAATTCACCGCGGTCGAGATTAATACGATCACGGCTTAAAGAGCACAGCTCGGAGACCCGAAGACCAGTGGAAAATAAAGTTTGAAGAATGGCTTCGTCTCGCAGATGCTGTAAGGTGTCATCATGGGGGACGGCGGCAAAGAGTTGTTCGATTTCGTCAATCTCTAGGAAATCAACTGTGCGTTGGGAAGCTTTGCCGAGTTCGATTTTTTCAGCCGATAGGGTTTTAACATCCTGCTTGGCAAGAAATTTAAGAAAAGCTCTTAGGGCGATGATGTGATAATTCTGAGTAGATAGCTTGAGCGGTTCATTCTTGGCATCGTGGATACGATTGAGGTAGAGCCGATATTGGCGCACTAGGGGCAGGTCGATAGTAGTGGGTGAGAGATCGGGATGTCCTGACTCTTTTGCAAATTCACTAAAGCGCAAAAGATAATGGCGGTAGTTCTCTAGGGTTTTGGGGGAGCGGTTTTTCTCAACTTCGAGATAGTCGAGGAAGTCTTGGATGTAATCTTTGAAATTGCTCACGCTTATATTGTGCGACATAGTTTTCCGATTGTCATCGAGCTGGGACTGAGCGCCGAATCGCGCTCAACCGATTGATACCTTTTTGCTTATCCAAAAAGGTACCCTAAAAAAGACCCTCCACTCATCCTGCTGTACAGCAGGACTAGCCGAAATCTAAAATTGACCTTTCTGGACTATACGCGAACTCGTCCGTCAGCTGACGGACTCAAATAGCGCTATCCAGATCGGTCAATTTTACAATCAGCTAACGCAATTGGCTCGATGGGGTGGGGGAAAGAACTATCTTGGCAGATAGTTGAGTGGATTCTGCGGAACATCGCCCTTGCGGATTTCGAAGTGAAGATGAGGACCGGTGGAGCGGCCGGTGGAACCCATGATGCCGATTAATTGACCCTGTTGGACATAATCTCCAGTCTTCACTTTGAATTGGCTCAGATGAGCATAACGGGTGACAAAGCCGTTGCCATGATTAATGTCGATGTAGTTGCCATAACCATAACGCGTGGAATAGGTGCGCACTACTCCAGGAGCGGAGGCGTAAATACCCCAGCCGTTCAGGCGGTTGAGGTCTAGGGCGCGGTGACCACCCTTGTAACCTTGGGAGATAAAGTGGGTAGGACTTTCAGTGGGCCAAATGAACTGTCCACCACCAGATAGACGGGTGGCTAGGGCGCCGGTGTCTGCATCGATCGTGGTGCCCTTGCCGCTGCCGCTGGCTTTAGGTGCGACGACACCAGGAACCAAGATTTCTTGACCAGAGAAGATGGGTTCGCCCTCTGGCAGATTGTTGTACTTACGGATATCAGTCAATGCAATCTTATACTTTTTTGAGATACCGCTCAGGGTGTCATTCTTTTGGACGGTGACATAGATACCATCAACTGGTGGGATTTTTAACTTTTGTCCGACCTTCAGAGCATTGCCGGAAATCTTGTTCACATAACGGAGGGTTTCTGGACTAAGGCCGAAGTCGCGAGCGACCGAGGCGACTGATTCGCCGGACTTAGCGTCATAGAAGGTGGTTTCGGTGCGAGTGTTGCGGGTAATAATGGTTTCAGTAGCGCCGGTCTTGAATAAGTAATCGTTGTTGTCACCAACTGTGGTGATAACTTCGTCATAGATAATATTTTCATTAAAGTATTCGGCTGATGCTAGCTGGGCAACTGTCCTGGAGCGATGACTACTGTCAGCTAAGGCGCTGGTGTTGTGCGGCGCGGCACCGACTAGGACTACGCCGATCGCCAAGGCGATAATCGCCCAGTGGCTACTGAAGCGTTGCAGCGAGCGAACGGCGAGTTTTGGCCAAAGCGCGAGCCGAGGCAGGCGTTGGACGGCGTTGCCAAATCCGAGGGTACGCAGGGAGTGGGGTTTGGCTACGGCAACCGGCTCCGTTGTGATAGGAGTTGGTTTAGGTGGGCGAGTTGTTTCCCGTCTCCGCTTGAGGCGATCGGACAGTTTAGAGAGACGAGATTTATCTGGCTTACTAATAGTTGGTCGTTTAATGATGTAGGCGTCAGAAAAGCTCTAGCATTGATCTTTAAACAACTGCTTGGCAACCAAAAAAAGCTATAAGGATGATAGCTCCGTCACCGTGTCTAATAAACCAAAAAAAGCCGGTTTTGTCAATTTGACGGGCTACTGCGAAACCACTAAAACATTAACCGCTTGATCAAATTTGGTGGCGGTATTGGCTAGGTCAAATAGGGTTAAATTGATGCTGTAGGCGCCAGCTTGTTCAGGCGCGGGGAGGGTGCCAGTGAAGACACTGGTTTGATGCAGGTCAGTCAGTTCAAATGTTCGTCCCTGGAACTCGGCGGTGACGCGAGCGGTATTTAGTGAGACTGGGATGAATAAACCAAAACTATCGCCAGCCACAGGTCGACTGGGGGATAGGCGAATATGACTACTATCTAGCTTGACCGGTTCGGTCACGATGGTAACAGTGGTGAGGTTACTGACCGTACTGTTAACACCGAGGTCGGTTTGGGCGATGGCGGCGAGAGTATGTTGTCCGGCATAGAGGGGTTTTTCGAGTAGAACGCGAAAATTGCCATTGGCATCGGTTTTGGTCGTAGTGTTGAGTGTGCCGTTGTCGGTGAGTAAAATCTTGGTATTAGCAGGGCCAGTACCGGACACTTCGAGTTTGGGATTGGTGGAAGTGCTTTTGTCGGCTGGGGCGACCAAGACTGGTGTGGTCGGCGAGAGGGCTTCTTTCAGGGTGAGGATAATGGTTTCCGTGAGACTGCCAGAACTAACCTCGATCTCGACTATACCGGGTTGGGCGGGGGTGGTGTAGGTGAAGGTGGCGTTACCGGGTTGGTTAGAGTCAGGGTTGAGCGACCCACTGCCAGTTATGAGTCTGGCGGTGATGGGTAGAGTTTGATTGGTATTAGTGGCGTGAATAGTGGTAGTGGTTTTTCCATCGGCTGGCAAAACGGTGCGGTCAACCTTGACGACCAGGTTAGCGCCAGCCAGGCGACTAACGGTTTCGCTGACATAGCTGGCGAAGACAGCTGGACCAATCCCGATCTGGTCTAGGGCGATCAGCGACCCAGCGAGGATCAATAAAACTGCTCCACTCAGCGCGAGAATAATAATCCGTCGGGGGGACCGGGAAGGAAGTGGTGGGGTTTTCATCAGTCCTATTGTAAAGACAAGACGCGTTGATTAGCAATTTTTGGGGGTTAGATTTTGTGATATATTGGGGATGCTTTACAAGCAGATAAATTAGGTTAACTTACATATCCTATGGTCAGAAGAAAAGAAGATCTGCCAGCTCGCGAGGTGAGCGTCCGGGTGGCAAAGAAAGCTCCAAGAGAGGTCGAGAATGATGAACCAAGACCAGCTCTGCGCCGACCATTAAGAGTGCGGAGGAGTGGTGGAGCCGGTAAGGCGATTTTGGTGACTTTGGTAGTAGTGCTGTTGTTAGGGGTGGGTTGGTTTACAGCTCGGGCAGCAATCGTAGGATCAAGTTTAGTGAATGGTGGGAAAATCAGCTGGTTGGCAACCTTATTCAATATTAAAGTGACGACTTTGGTTGGTGAAACCGATGGTCGGGTGAATATCTTGTTGTTGGGAGTACCGGGAGATCCAACTCATGATGGTCCAAATTTGACTGACACGCTGATGTTGGCTAGCTACAACACCAACGATAAGTTTTTGCATATGTTTTCCATGCCGCGTGATTTGCAGGTGACGGCGGCCGATGGGTTGGGAACGATGAAAATTAACGCAGTTTATGAAACTGGTCAGTCGCGCAACAGTGATGGTGCTGGTGCGCTGACGCAAACCGTGGAGGAGCTGACTGGTCTGACCATCCCGTACTACATTCGAATCGACTTCGCCGGTTTTAAACAACTGGTAGATGAGTTGGGTGGGATAAAGGTGGAAGTGAAGAAGGATTTGTTAGATGCGCAATATCCAGCTGAAACCGGTAATGGATATCAGACGGTGGATATCAAAGCCGGGAGTTACACTATGGACGGAGCAATGGCATTGAAATATGCCAGGTCGCGTCAGAGCACTTCGGACTTTGATCGGGCGCGTCGTCAGCAAGATATCATCGTGGCAATTCGCGATAAAGCGAAAGAACTGGACTTATTAACTGCTCCAGCTAAGCTACTGGCGATCAATGACATGATCAAAGATCATCTGACGACTAACTTGAACCAGGACGAGTTGACGCGTTTGATGCAGCTATTGGTGGACTTTGATCCGGTCAACGTGGTGAACAAAGTGATGGATGAGGCATCAGGCTTACTGATTGGTGGCAAGAACGAGGCTGGGGCATATGTGCTGCAGCCAAAGACTGGTGGATATGATTCGATCAAAAGTTTTGTGGCTGAGGCTCTTGGACAGACCGTAGCCGAGCCGGAGCCAGTCGTGGAAGAAACAGTCACACCACTAAAGATCGAAGTTTTGAACGGTACTAACACAACTGGTTTGGCTGGCAAGGCGGCTGATAAACTGAAAACTGCCGGGTATACGATTGTACGGGTGGGTAATAACCCAACCAAAGGAGTAGCCAAAACGATGGTATATGGCAGTGGCGATGCACAGTTGATGAGTGCATTGCAGAAGTTAGCAACTGCGGTTGGTGGAACGGTCGCCACCGAATCTGCGACTTTGTCGGCTGGTGTTGAAGCCAGAGTGGTAGTGGGGGCAGATTATCCAACCCAGTAATTAATTTATGCTAGAAACAGCCCGGGACAGGTTGTGGAATAACCGTAAGGTTCTGATTACCACACTCCTTGTGTACGGGCTGTTGCAGTGTCTGTTTTACCTACCCCAGGGTTTGATCGGCTGGGCAGCGGGGATCGTGCTAGTGTCAGCCGCGGGAGTATGGTGGGTGAGCAGTTTTGATCGAGAATGGCGCAACTGGGTTTGGTTGTTGTTGCAGATTTTGTGGATCGTAGCGGCTGGGGTGGGATTCATTGCTTTCAATCTATTGAGCCCGGCAGCGTTCCAGTTGACGGCGCTAGTGATGATGGCGATCATGCTGTGGGTATTAAATTTGTACGAGATTTACCTGAGTGAAGGCAGCTGGCCAGTGAGATATTTTGCGCTATTGGATTTCTTTGATCTGGTAGCCTTCTTCTTTTTGAGCGCTAGTCTGATGATGGCAGCTGACTTGTACAGTTGGCCGTTGGCGGGGTTGTTGGTGGGTGTGTCAGTGGAGGTAGTGTTGGCGATCACATTAAGGTTCTGGCGCGAAAAGATTAGTAGTCGTCGAAAGTGGTTGTATGCTATTTTAACAATCTTGGTATTACAAGAGGTGACTTGGATTACCAGCTTTTGGCATCGCGGGGTATTTTTAAAAACTTTTCTATTAGCAATGTTGTACTATCTGTTTACAGACTTTGTGACCCATTATTTAAAAGGCACTCTAACTGTGCGAGTGGTCGCGGAGTATGTGGGATTGGTAGTACTGGTGTTAGCGGCAGTGTTTTTGATCGATTGGTTGGTGGTATTGCAGTAAGCGCGTAATGGCGCTTAACCCATTGCCCCCCATTTGCGTCGCCAAACGGGTGGCGCCCAAAGGCGGCCCCGTTCACAAGTTGCTAGCCAAAATAGAAAATCTCCCTTTCTGGCTTTAACCGCAAACTCCCCCGATAGCCATCGGGGTCAAACAGTGCTGAGCCAAGCGGGTGATTTTTTAACTGGCTGACGCAACTTGCTCAACGGGTTATGGGGGGCAAAAAGACGACCTCGCTCCAATGGCCTAGAAAGGGATTTTAAATGCAACTTGCTCAACGGGTTAGGGGGCAATAATGAGAACGCTCCAGCTCCAACGGGGGATTGGGGACGGGTATCAGAAGGGCGGTGGATACATATTTCAGCCAGTTTTCAGTTTGGTAGAATGGAATATACGAAGAGGATTTACAAACCAAGGAGGGGAAAAATGATGAAAATTAATTGGAAGCAGATCGGGATGTTGATAGCATCTGGGGCAGTTGGTGGAGCGATTACCCTGTCGGGCTGGATGGTAGCGGTGCAGCAGGGTTGGTTTATTATTAACGATCAAACTAACGGCGGGGTAGTATCAGAGCAGGATCGCTCTACTAGTGGCGGTACGGCGGCGCTAAGCGACGGAGAGTTAACGACCGAGGAGGTGGTGAAAAAGGTGTTGCCGGCAGTAGTTGCCATCTCTGGCACCGACAGCGTGAAAACGATCTTTGGGACGATGAGGCAGTCTAGCGGTGGGTCAGGCTTTATTGTTCGGAGTGACGGGTTGATCGTGACTAACAAGCATGTGGTAAGTAGTGACACAGCTAAATACACCGTGAAGCTGTCAACGGGGAAAAGTTATGATGCTGTGGTTCAGGCGCGTGACCCAGGTATGGATCTGGCGGTGATTAAGATTAACGCGACTGGATTGCCGGTAGTTGGGCTGGGTGATTCCAGTAAGGCGGACTTAGGACAGAAGGTGATAGCGATCGGCAATACGCTGGGTGAATATCAAAATACTGTGACAACTGGAATTATCAGTGGGTTGGATCGTAGTGTAGTGGCGAGTGATGGAGCGGGGTCAGCCGAAAGACTAGACGGACTGATCCAAACAGATGCTGCGATTAATCCAGGCAACTCTGGCGGTCCTTTGGTGGATTTGTCAGGCCAGGTGATTGGCATTAACACGGCGGTAGATACTCAGGCACAGTCGGTGGGATTTGCCATTCCAATTAATAGCGTTAAAAGCCAGATCCAGGTAGTGTCGTCTGGGGGAGAGATTTCGCGACCAAAACTTGGAGTGAGGTATATCCCGATCGATGCTGAACTGGCTCAAGAGAATGATTTGCCCGTGACAGAGGGAGCGTTGGTGGCGTCCGGACAGACCAACGCGGATGTGGCAGTGCAAGTGGGTGGACCAGCGGATTTAGCTGGGATTATCGAAGGAGATATTTTAGTTTCGATCAATGGCGAGAAGATTACCACCGAAAATGGATTGTCGGCGATCCTGGGGAAATACAAACCAGGAGATGTGATTAATGTCACATTAAATCGTCAGGGTCAGACTAAAACAGTTAAAGTGACTCTGGGCAAGCTATAAATCATGGTCGGTGATAAACTTAGGTCTAATTTGAAGCCCCGCCTTTCGGCGGGGCTGTAATTGACGATACAGGTGTACATTAGCGTGAAGAGAGGGTTTCGACTGGTCCAAGGGGTGCGATCTTTTGCCAGGCTTTTCCCCGCATGGCGTGGGCGGTGTAGAAACGGGCGATCGGGTTGGGATCGTACCAACGACTTTCGTCAGCGTTGCCATGGTTGCGTTGCCAGCGTCTCTGCTCATCTAGTGAGAAGACGCGGTGGGCGGTGATTTCGAAGATCACCATCCAACCGCCGCTGAATTGGCCGGCGTTAAAGTAGCGATGGATTTTGCCCTGGAAATAGAACCGATCACCAGCCATGATGTCGAGATCGTGGTACTCCGTGCAAGGTACGGGATTAGGACAATAGGTTGTCTGGAAGCCGTAGATGTCGCATAGCTGATCGAGGTTGTGATGCAGTTCCCAGACGGTAAACGCTGTGATGTTTTCGCCCCGGCTGTCTTCGAACAGGTGTTTCAGGAGCTCGGCGGCTTTCAGGGCTTCCATCTCGGTCTCTGCTCGTGACCATGGCTTGTAAGTCCGACATACCTGTTGGAAGTCCTTCAGGATGTCGGGGTTTGTTTCGGCTGGGTCGGGAGGCGGAACATCATGGTGATTGCGTGGACGCCAGTGACGATTGAATATCATTGTGGTCCAGGTCTTGTCATTAAAGTGTGAGCGGTATTTTTCCACCGCTGCGAAGTACACTTCTTTGGCTTGGTTGTAGCGAGTGGGTATCCGCCACATCTGGCGCTTGAAGGTGTCGTTGGCATAGGTCTGCACGCTGTGGTCGAAGTACTCCGAGAAGATCTTTAGCTGACGCTCCGACAAACGCACCTCAATGTTGGGCATTGGTAAAATGGTCCCGACTGGCAAGGTCGGTTCATGCCCTGATGGCCAAACTGGTTGTGAAGCTACATGCCGTCCTCTTTTCATCGACGGCCTCCTTTTGGTGTATC
>Ga0265297_10008744_pt1 | contig 13379 bp, 14 predicted proteins | sample Munlanlwell13791_FD_192502 | JGI IMG/M metagenome (GOLD analysis project Ga0265297, IMG submission 192502) | Leachate microbial communities from a municipal landfill in Southern Ontario, Canada - Leachate well 137-91 | ecosystem: Engineered > Solid waste > Landfill > Unclassified | place... | reverse complement strand
AAAACAAAAAAAAAAGCATATCTTTTCTTATCTTTGCAGCTGATTTTTTTCATAAAAAATAGGATCATTCATTAAAGATGAGCAATTTAGATTTAAGTGAGCAGGAGTTAATCCGACGAAATTCCTTGCAGAAACTCCGAGAAATGGGAATAGACCCTTACCCTGCAAACGAGTTCAAGATCAATACTTCCACCAAACAAATTTTAGAACAATACGACCCTGAAACCAACAATTTTCAGGATGTCACCATGGCTGGCAGGCTGATGAACCAGCGAATCATGGGAAAAGCATCTTTCGCTGAACTTCAGGATGAAAGCGGTAAAATTCAACTTTATGTGAATAGGGATGAGATCTGTCCCGGTGAGGATAAAAGCCTCTACAACGATGTTTTCAAAAAACTATTGGATATTGGTGATATTATTGGTATTACGGGGTATGTATTTATTACGCAAATGGGTGAAACCTCCGTGCACGTAAAAACCATGACATTGCTGAGCAAATCGCTTCGTCCGTTACCCGTTGTGAAGGAGAAGGATGGCGCCTTGTTCGATGCCTTCACGGATCCTGAACAGCGGTATCGCCAACGCTATCTCGACCTGATCGTTAATCCCCAGGTTCGGGAAGTTTTTGTCAAACGTACCCGGATTATCAACAACATGCGGGAGTTTTTCAATGAGAAAGGATACCTGGAGGTCGAAACACCCATTTTGCAACCCATTCCAGGTGGCGCTGCTGCCCGCCCCTTCATCACCCACCACAATGCCCTGAACATTCCCCTCTACCTGAGAATTGCCAACGAATTGTACTTGAAACGCCTGATTGTTGGGGGTTTCGAAGGAGTATACGAGTTCGCCAAAGACTTCAGGAACGAAGGGATGGACCGTACCCATAATCCTGAATTTACCGTCATGGAAATCTATGTAGCCTACAAAGACTACAACTGGATGATGGAGATGACCGAAGAGATGATCGAACGCATAGCCCTGGCCCTTCACGGCACTACGGAAGTAACTGTCGGCGACAAGGTTATTGACTTCAAACGACCATTCAAAAGAATTACGATGACCGACTCCATCAAGGAGTTTACAGGAATAGATATTCTTGGCAAGGATGAGGCAGAGCTAAGAGCTGCCTGCAAGGAAATTGGCGTCGAAGTTGACGAAACAATGGGTAAAGGAAAAATAATTGACGAAATATTTGGTGAAAAGTGCGAAGGTCACTACATTCAGCCCACCTTTATTCTGGATTATCCGGTAGAGATGTCGCCGTTGTGTAAAAAACACCGTGATAATCCGGATCTGACTGAACGATTTGAACTTATGGTCAACGGAAAAGAGTTATGCAACGCCTATTCGGAGTTAAACGATCCGATCGACCAGTTGGGCAGATTTCAGGATCAGTTAAAATTATCAGAGAAAGGCGACAATGAAGCGATGTTTATTGACATGGATTTTGTCAGGTCGCTGGAATACGGAATGCCTCCCACTTCCGGTATGGGGATTGGGATCGACAGATTGGCGATGCTGATGACCAATTCATCCTCCATTCAGGATGTATTGTTGTTTCCTCAGATGAAACCTGAGAAAAGAACTGAGGAAGACAGTGCAGAAATGTTCGAAGCATTGGGAATACCCACAGTTTGGGTAGAGGTACTTCGAAAAATGAATTACAGGAAGATTACGCAATTGAAAGAGGTGAAAGCTTCAAAATTGTTCAACGATCTTTGTGGTTTCAACAAGAAAAACCAGCTCGGTCTCCCTAACCCGAGCATGGATGAGGTGACGAAGTGGTTAAACTAATATTTCACATCAATGACGGAAATCAGTGAAAAGAGCCGTGTCGCAATTATAGGCAGTGGTAGTTGGGCTACTGCGCTAGCAAAATTGATGATGTACAATGTGAATGAAATTAATTGGTACATCCGCAACAAGGAGAGCATCGAACTTTTCAAAAAATTCCGGCACAACCCCAACTACCTTCGATCGGTAGAGTTTGATGTTTCCAAAATCAACTTTTACAATGATATCAATCAGATAGTTGAAGATTCGGATATATTGGTATTCGTTACGCCTTCCGCTTTTCTGAAAGATACGCTCCGCCACATGACCGCCGAAATTGGCGACAAATTTGTTGTCTCGGCCATCAAAGGGATCATTCCTGACGGAAATCTTTTTGTTGGAGAGTTTTTTCACGAATTTTACGACCTCCCCTTTGAACAGTTTTGCGTCATAGCCGGTCCGTGCCATGCTGAAGAGGTAGCCCGCGACCTCCTCTCCTACCTCACCATTGCCAGTCCGGATGTCAAACGGGCCCGGCAATTTGCCATGCTGCTCGAAAGCAATTCGCTCCGCACGCATATTTCTGACGACATTTGGGGAACAGAGTATTCAGCCGTGCTGAAAAACATTATGGCCATTGCGGCAGGCATCTCACACAGCTTGCGTTACGGCGATAATTTCCAGGCGGTACTCATGTCGAATGCCATCCAGGAGATCAAACGATTCGTGGATACCGTGCACCCCATTACCCGCGACATCAAGTCGTCGGCCTATCTTGGCGACCTTCTCGTAACCGGATACTCCCACTTTTCGAGAAACCGCACCTTTGGCAGCATGATTGGCAAAGGCTACACCGTACGGTCGGCCATGCTCGAAATGGACATGATCGCTGAAGGTTACTACGCAACCAAAAGCATCAAAGAGCTCAACGAACAATACCGCATCAACATGCCGATCACTGACACCGTCTACAACATCATCTACGAGAATATCTCTCCTGCGATTGAGATGAGGCTGTTGACGGAGTATCTGCGGTAGGAAGGACGGGGACGAAGGGGATGACTTGGACGACTTGGACGACGAAAGAAGACTAGGGGACTGAGGGGCTTGGGGACTAGAAGATGATGAGACGAAGAACCTGTTGCTGAGCGAAACCGAAGGGGAGAAAGGGCGAGTAGGAGATCAGAACTCCAAACGGTATAAAGATTGAAACGATGAAACGGAGAGGTTGAGTCCGGTCCCTGAGCGAAGTCGAAGGGGCGAGGGGGAGAGTGGGAGACTTGGTGACCTGAACTCCGAACCGTGGCTGAAGTGAAACGGTGAAACGGAGGAACGGTAAAAGGTTCGCGAATCCGGGGTTTAGCCGCATAGCGGCGTAATGTTGGTAACCCGGGGTGCAGCGAAGGAAACAATGAAACGGAGAAACGGTAAAAGATTCGCAAATCCGGGGTTTAGCCGCATAGCGGCGTAATATTGGTAGCCCGGGGTGGAGCGCAGCGGAACCCCGGGTCAACGAATCCAGAATGACCACCGTCCGTGGTAGCGTTTGCGAAAAAGAGCTAAGCTCCATTCGGACGGAAGGAACAAATAAATAATGGAACCACAGGCCAATAGCTTACAGCTAATCGCCTAAATATAAATACAACACATAACACAAAACAAAGAATGAAGAACATCTCCTTAAACCTCAACAACGTATACGGCTTCGTGCCAAAAACAAAAATAGACGGTTTCAAACCGCAGTCAGAAGCCGCTAACCTCGCCCTGCACAAAAAAACAGGCAAAGGCAATGACTTTCTGGGATGGGTCGATCTGCCCGGATCAATTGGTGAGGCTGAATTGGCTGATATTGAAAAGACGGTTCAAAAACTTCAGGTCAAACACCTCGAAATATTCGTTGTCATCGGGATCGGAGGATCCTACCTTGGATCAAAAGCCGTTATCGATGCGCTTTCCGATTCGTTTGCCGCCATCAAAGGATCTTTCGAAGCGCCGCTGATCGTCTTCGCCGGACAAAATATCAGCGAAGATTATCTTTTCGAATTGCGCGACCTGCTCGACACCAAAGATTGGGCCTGTACGGTCATCTCAAAGTCAGGGACGACCACCGAACCTGCCCTTGCCTTCAGGCTACTGAAACAGGACCTGGAAGAAAAATATGGCATCGAGGAAGCCCGTAAAAGAATCATCGCGGTAACCGATGCCGAAAGAGGGGCCTTGAAGAAACTGGCCAAAGAGGAAGAATACAAAACCTTCGTCATCCCGGATGATGTGGGTGGCCGCTATTCCGTACTCACCCCCGTTGGCCTGATCGCCATTGGCATGGCCGGTTTCAATATCCGCGAACTCGTCAAAGGCGCCATTGATATGGAAAAAGCTTGCGACTCAACCGTTCCTTTCGAACAAAACCTGGCTTGCCAATACGCTGCTGCCAGAAATGCGCTCTATCAATCGGGAAAGAAAATAGAAATTCTCGTCAACTATAACCCCAAACTTCACTTCTTTGCCGAATGGTGGAAACAACTATACGGCGAAAGCGAAGGCAAGGATAACAAAGGAATTTATCCAAGCAGTGTCGACTTCTCAAGCGACCTTCACTCCATGGGACAATATATCCAGGAGGGTGAAAGGACTCTCTTCGAAACGGTCCTGTCCATCGAGGAAGTTGACAACGAAGTAATCGTTCCAGAAGACGAAGCAGATCTCGATGGTCTCAATTTCCTGGCCGGGAAGCGTGTGGACGAGGTAAACAAAATGGCAGAACTGGGCACCTCCATTGCCCATGTTGATGGCGGCGTTCCCAATATCAGGATCTCCGTTCCAAAATTGAACGAATATTATCTGGGACAACTGATTTACTTCTTCGAAATAGCTTGCGGAATCAGTGGTTACATCCTGGATGTCAATCCGTTTGACCAACCTGGCGTCGAAAGCTATAAGAAAAATATGTTCGCGCTATTGAACAAACCCGGCTTCGAAAAAGAGAGCAAAGCCATTCAGGAAAGATTGCAATAATGGTTAAATACATTGGAATCCCGAATCGGGCATGGAATTCAAAGGGTAGAAATTTGCTCTGCCTGATCGCGCTCCCCCTGTTGCTGGCCTCCTGCTTTTCCGGGAAACAGGATAAGCAGAAAACAGATGAAAAGCGTTCTGCAAAAGGCGTGGCGATGGACTCCTTCAGGCTATCGCAGATCACCGTCCCTACTAATGCAGCCTACAGTGCGCTGCTCGAAGATTTTGACCGGGGCGACCTTCAGAACATCGACCGCGCCCTGACAATTTATGCGAACAACAAGGCCGATTCACTGGGCCGTGACTCAATGCTCATCTCCTTCAATGAATACATGACTGCGGTCATGCAGGATTATTATACCGGCAAATTATTGGGAAACCGCCAGCTGATGGATCACTTCGAAAGCAAGGAAGACCCTGCCGAGGCTCAAAAACTGGTCACCACACTGGCAACTCATGGCATAGAAATTACCTACCGTGAAGGTGACTTCTACCTGGAGCCAAACCTGACTTTCGTTTACGAACATTTGGGAAAAGCCCTCACAAAAGGAAGTCGCGACTACCTTCAAACCAAAATATCGCTGTCAAAGGTTTTATTGGGCGACAACAATCAACCTGTTTCCCCTCCTGATTCACTTGCCCGACAAGTTTTGGCCTGGGAAGATTTCATGTTAAATAATCCGGATTATCTTTCAATAGATGATATTCAGGCGCAGTACATCGATGTATTTACAACCTATCTCTCTGGTTCAGAGCAACTCCCGCTGTTCGATCCCAATACCAGGATGCTGGAGCCTAATTTCCAACACTCTTACATTCAATTCATTGAAAAGAACCCCAATCGCGAAAGCACGAAAATTGTAAAGAAATTTTACGATCTCCTTGCCTCAAAAGGGTTTAAATACGAAGAGTCGCTGGATACGTTCCTGCCGGAAGTCAACTTTATTCCAAACCAAAACCCGAAATGAGTACAGCCCCTTCCAAAAAGCAAAAAACCAAAGTAACTCAATTGACGGTAACCAAGCCTACACGGCTGATGGAGTTTCTCATCGAACAACTCAAAGGCAAAAGCCGCACCACGGTAAAGTCATTGCTCGCTCACAGGCAGGTTTCTGTCGGCACCCATTTCATTACCCAGTTTGACTTTCCACTTGAACCGAATCAGCTTGTTACGATCAACTGGGGGATCGTACCCGAACAAACGCGCCTTCGCGGCGTGCGCATTTTGTTGGAGGATCCATACCTGATCGTCATCGACAAAGAGGCCGGTATGCTTTCCATTGCCACCGCCAAAGAGAAATTGCTGACCACCTATTCAATTCTTAGCGCCCATGTCAAGAAGGAAGATCCGACAAACCGCATTTTTGTGGTACACCGGCTCGACCGCGATACATCCGGTGTGATGATGTTCGCGAAAAGCGAAAAGGTGCAGGAGATTATGCAGAAAGCGTGGCAGGATGCTGTTATCAGGCGATCGTACATCGCTGTTGTTGAGGGTATAGTTGAAAAAGACGGGGATACCATCCGTTCTTTCCTGAAAGAGAACAAAATGCTGTTCATGTACTCTACCAAGGTTCCGGGAGAGGGCGACGAGGCCATCACCCATTACAAAGTACTCAAACGCAGCGATGAGTTTTCCTTGTTGGAGGTTGAATTGGAAACCGGACGTAAAAACCAGATCCGTGTGCACATGAAAGAACTGGGACATCCGGTAGCCGGAGATAAAAAATATGGTTCCAAAATGAACCCGTTGCGCCGTACCTGCCTGCATGCCAATATCCTGGCATTTAAACATCCTATCACCGGAGAGGAGCTCAGCTTCGAAACACCCCCGCCACACAGGTTTCTTTCCTTGTTTTCCTGAATCCTGATATTCTTAATTGTACCAAAGTTTCCAAAGTTTTAGTTACGAACAAATTTTGCCCGTAACTAAAACTTTGGAAACTTTTTTCACTAACGAACTTGAATAGTAATTTTTGCGATCTATGGTTTGTGAAAATCGTAATCAGATTCAACCCTGGCAATCCTGGTTTTAAAGGATTTATACCACATTTCCCGTCCTTTTTCCCTCGCAATTTTATGTTCGGAATGCTCCTTCCATTTTTTGATGGAGGCCAAATCCCGCCAGTAAGATACCGTTATTCCAATTTCATTTCTGGCGCTCTCGACGCCGAGAAAGCCATCCTGGCGTTTGGCAAGTTCCATCATTTGTTCCGACATATCGTCGTATCCATTATCTCCCTCTGTTCTTACGGAGGTAAATATAACCGCGTAATAAGGCGTTTTCGGTGTCTCTGCAATCATGCCGCTCTATGCTTTTGCATTATTAACGGGATCAAATCCCATTATTTCCCTGATACAATTTGCGTTAGCCTTTGAAGTCAGCTTTTCCAGCAATAAAAATGCCACATCCACTGCCGTAGAAGGATTCCAGGATGTAATAATGTTATCATCCATGACTATCGGTTCATTCATCACATGAACGCCAAATCCTTTCAATGTTTCCTGTCTGACAGCATTTTTGTTGTAGGTTGTGCCACGCTTATCCGCCAATACTCCGCTCTTGCCAATGGGTAAAGCCGCCACACAAATGGAAGCAATTAATTTATCTTTCGCCTTAAATCCCCGGATCAAATCAAGAAACCGCTCATCATAAGCATCTTTGTAAAAATCATATTCTTCAAATCCGCCTGGGATAGCCAACGCTTCGAACGCATCAAGATCAACATCGCCGATCAGAAAATCAACGATAACCTTCTGATTGAAAGAACTTTTTACCTCCTTTTGCAGGCCACAGGTATACAGTTCGGTCGTGCCGTCCCCATCCACAAGGTTCCAACCCATCACATCAATGAATGCGCTGGCTTCGAGCATCTCAAATCCATCAGCCAATAACAGTAAGACTTTACTCATTTGATTACTAATTGTTTTAAATGGCCAACTTACTGGGGAAGCTTAAAGTGGCCTCCTTTTGTATGCCGCATGATTTTGTAAACTAATCCGCTTTCTGTTCAACGCTGATTAGTTTATTCACGTCATAACCTCTGTTTGCAATTTTATTAAGCAATTCATTGTAAAGACCTTTCTCAATTCTCGGCGTACGGGAGAGTATCCATAAATAATTGTCAGAACTGCTGCCAATAACTGCCCATTGATAATTTTTATCCAATTCAAGTACATAGTAATCACCATAAAAGAACCAAAAAAAGGAGACTTTTAATTTCGATGGCGTTTTTGGGTCAGGAATTTTTGCTTTCCCGATCGCTTCAGATTTCTCTCCGTTTAAAGTTTTTTTATAACCGCTATTTACCACCTTTAGCTTGCCATCCTCCCGAAAAGAATAGAATGCGGTTACCCCAACCAGTCCGCGCTCAAAGCGATGGTCATAACGGGAAATTTCGTACCATTTACCCAGATACCTTTCAATATTGAGCTCATTTACTACCGTTTTGTCAATCATTTTATTTTGTCCCTTGCATGCGTTTATAAGAAATATTAGCGCTATGATAAAAATTACATTTTTGCTCATGGTTCAATCTCTCTATCTATAAGTTTTAACAAGGCTGCGTTTATAATTTATTAAAGCAATAAAATTCTGGCAACTAACACTTTAATCTTCGGAAAACGATTTCAGGCTTTGCGTTCGGGCGGGTTTATGATGTTTGTTAGTCTTATGTGGCCGGCAGCTAAGAAGTAGTTTCCTACTTTACCCCGCATGGCATTTGGCGTTTGTTAGCAAACGTGCTTGAACATTATCTAATTAGTTGATAATCGTTTATAAGCAATCCGGGGGATAGATTTAATCTGGGAGTCAATTTCCGTATCATTGCAACAGTCAATTTCCGTTTACGGTTCAGAATCTCTGAGACTCTACTTTTGCCACCAATAGCCTCAATTAAATCAATCTGTTTTAGCTGCATCTCTTCCATCCTAATCTTAATGGCCTCAATAGGATCCGGAGACTCGATCGGATAATGCTTCTTCTCGTATTCGTCAATCATTAAACCTAGAATATCAGCCTCATCACTGTCAACGGTACCAACGGGTGCATCAAATATTACTTCAAGTCTTTTTAAAGACATGTTGTAATCATCTTCTGTTTTTATAGGTTTTAAATTCATTTTTCAAGAACTTTAAATTGTATTTGCATCGATTTTATTATATTCCTCATGAGTTCCAATAAACCTGATAAAGATCCATTGTTTCTCAAAATTAAACTTTGCTACTAACCTAAAAGAATTGCCTTTGATGTTGAAGACTATTCGGCTGTCCTTTAAAATACTGGCATTTGCATAGGTTTTCTTAATCTCACCTGGAGATTTCCAAACCGAATTCATTGCTGTGTCATACCAGGTTTTTAAATACTGTTCTGCATCTGGGTGCTTAAGCCAAAATTCTCTCAAAGTACTTTTCGCAAATATTCTTTCCATCGGTATGAATGCTTGGAACAAAGATATTAATAATTCGCAAATTGGGAACTTTATTTTACGGAATTTGTTGCAGCATGTTTGCTAACGTAGGAAGCTACACGCAGGGGCGGATTGCGGGCGATTTGGCTATCGCCGATCTTCGATTCCTGTCAAGCCGAAAGACGGCATGAGCGGAAAGATGCACACCGAAAACCACCGCTGCCGCACTTGACGGGTAGCTGTTATTAGCGGCTGGCAATTGTTGTCTTCAAATAATTTCCTGGAGTCATTACTCCAAGAGAGCTGTTCTTAAAATCTTTGATGTTTCTCGTAATAATTAAATCAATTTGTCCATTTAATTCTGCCGAATAGTTTTGCAATGCGTCTTCAAAATCCCTAAAATTCGAGTTCAGAGCCTTTAGGATAACATCTTTGTCTGTTGTAAGTACTTCTGTAATCGTAATTAATTGTGTTAGTTTTTCGATAACTTTCTCATGAGTAGAGCTTTGTCTTAACAGATAGTATACATTGCTGATTATCACAGATGTGATGAAGCCTTTAATTTCTCTCGATTCACATAGTGACAAAACTTTTGCAGCATCGTCCGAAAACGGCTCTCTGTCAAAAAAGAAGTCTAAAATTACGTCAGTATCGATAAGAACTTTTTTCATTTGCTAAAGATATTTTTCAGTAAGTCTTTTGGAAAGTTCTTTTTTGTAGTCGATGTTTTTGGGAGCCTTAAACGTACCTTTTAATGATTGTACAATCGGGGTCAGTTCGATACTTTCATTATTATCCTCTTTTGTTATGGCTTTTAGGTAGTTCTCAACAATGTCGGATAAACTACGACCTTTACCATTGGCATATTTCTTTGCCTTTTCGATAATTGTTTGCTCAATCGTCAATGTCAATTTTGTATTCATAGCACTTGTGTTTTGTCAATTAAATTTATACGTGCAAATATACAAATAAAAACACGATACGTGTAAATATATTTCATGTGGCACGTGTCATTTTGCTTGCCGCTAACGTTTAATAACATCGGGAAAGCCGTACATAGCCAGCATACGTCTTCTGGCTATCTACAATTTTTGCTGATATATTCGTAAAATTAATAAAATATTTATGTTAAAGATAATCAGGCCGGAAACGATTTCATCTAAACTTGGTCGATCCGTCAAGTAAAAGGTGCACACAAAGGGCGCAAAGGGAACCGCGAAAAACGCTAAGGAATACACCACATTTCGACACTTTGCGCACTTTACAGCTTCCTTTGCGTGAAAATCTATTTGACAAACTCACGCAAAACTTCAGCAAGACGCTCAAGCCCCTCCACAATTCTATCCTCCGGCATGTTGGAGAAATTAATCCTAAAAGTATTTTCCTTTCCACCGTTGGGGAAGAATGACCCACCGGGCACAAATGCTACGTTTTTCTCAAGGCTTTTTACAAGCACATCCCTTGCATTGATGTTTGCAGGAAGTTCAACCCAGGAAAACAGACCCCCTTTTGGTCTGGTAAATGTCACACCTTCCGGGAAGAGTATTTCCATGGTATTGACTGCCAAATTTCTTCGCACCCTGTAAGTCTCCACAATTTTCGCGATATGTACGTCAATATCGTACAACTCCAGATATTTGGTAATATCCATTTGTGCAATCGTATTGCACTGCAAATCCGTTCCTTGCTTGACAAGAACATATTTGCGGATAATTTCCTTATCCCCGGCAATCCAGCCAATCCTGTAACCGGGACAGAATATTTTGGAAAAACTTCCTGTACAAAGAACATAACCTTCTGTATCAAATGACTTTACAGACGGCAGGGATTCCCCCTCAAAACGCAATTCCCCGTACGGGTTATCTTCAATGACCATCACATTGTACTTCATTGCAAGCCCGGCCAATTGTACTCTTCGTTCATAATTCCAGGTTCTCCCCGTTGGGTTTTGAAAATTAGGAATTACATATATCATTTTGACATTCAAGGTATTCTGAAGCAATTTTTCAAGTTCGTCAACAATCATTCCATCATGGTCGGTCGGAACCTCCATAAAATTGCAGCCATACGCCCTGAAAGCGCTGATCGCAGCGAGATAAGTGGGACTTTCGCACAAAACTACATCTCCCTCATCGAGGAATACTTTTCCCGAAAGGTCAAGCGCTTGTTGAGAGCCATGAGTTATCAAAATATTGTCGGGGTCGAAAGAGGTGCCAAGTCGGGTGTTCATCCTGTTTGCAATCCATCTCCTCAATGGGGCATACCCTTCGGTCGTAGTGTATTGCAATGCTTTATGTCCCGATTCCTCGAGAACGATTCTGTTTACCTCCTTTATTTCATCGACCGGAAATAGTTCCGGGGCAGGTAATCCTCCGGCAAATGAAATGATTTCCGGCCTTTCCGTTACTTTTAAAATCTCTCTTATTTCGGACGCCTTCAAATAAGCGATCCTTTTTGCATACTTAAATCCCATTTATATCTTTTTAAATTGATTCAATCAATCATTCCCTGTATTTTAAGTCAATGCATGTTGATTTTATAATTACTTCTACCTTATTCTTTTATGTCTTTTGTCAGTTTTATTAGTTCGCTTTCAAGGACGGGAAGTGATAAATCTTTCCCTATCGAAAGTGAATATAATTTGTCACAAACCTTTACTAGTCTGCCCATCAAGGAAGTTTCGACAGGAGACCATTTCTCTCCAATTAGTACTTTCCCCTTTAAATCGGTAAATGCAAAGTAGTATATTACTCCGTCGACGCTCACTCTTTCATGTTTTACTCCATCAGAGGTCATTGTTTCTTGTTCGGGTCTTCTGATTTGTGCTGTTACCAGGCTAAAAAGGTCTCCGATCAACTGAAAAAGCCGTTCGTCAATTTTTATTTTCTTTGAAATAACCTTTACTTCCATTTTGTTGCCTGCATACCAATAATTTTCAGATAATGAATTGGAAATTATAAAGCAACTATCAGCCAATTGCTCGACAGAAAAAGCGTATTCCTTTTCAAATGAGGGCAATGAGGTGTATCTGGCGTATGGCTTCACTTTCATTCCTGCATAGAGAAGTGAGAAAACTTGGTCGTGAGATTCCGCTAAAATTCCCTGCGAACCGCTTAATCCCCTTGTAGGCTCTAAGTGGTCACCTTGGGCATACCCCTTCAATGTCACCAAAAACAAAAGAAAAATATAAAACAACTGTCTCATTGTGTGATATTTATATGTTTTATTCTAAATTACGGCCAACATTATACATTTATTTGTCTCCAATAAATTTTCCTGTTACAAGACGGTTAAGTGTTTCGGCCATTCGTTCTACTTTTGAATTGTCAGTTTTTGCCGAATAAATCCAGTCGATAATTTTCTTTTGTTGCTCATCGGATAGGCCAATAAATGCTTTGTGGGCATCCGCGTCTTCCATTAAACAGACCAGAAATTCGTCCGGAATTTCAGCCGGACCGTTGTCTGAAAACAGGATTACATTTACCCAATCTCCAGCCTTTTTGCCAATCTTCTTTCTGATTTCCGCCCGGACTGGTAAGAAGAGTTGACCGTTACCCATGGGCATCAGGTTGTAATTTCTTATCTCAAAACCGTCAATGCTTCCCTTGACTTTGACCCACCCAAAATACGCATGTTTGTCCTGCAATATTTCAGGAATTGCGGCATAGGTCCAACCTCCTTTACCAGGAAATTTTTCAAGCAAATATGCGTTGTTCAGCAAGGGTTTATCCCTATTCATCTACTTTCGTTGCAGTTAACCCGTTTGTCAATATTGAAATTTTTTCTCCAGCCAACATTCCACTTCTGACCACCAGCGAATGATTTCGTTGTCTCTCCAAAAATCAGTGTCTTAATATATTGTATGTGAGCAATTGCCCCTCCTCGTCTTATTGCAAAGAAGCATCAAGAATTTCCCGGCCAAAATGAAATTATTTATAAATTTATAGAAATATCACCGGTAGGTTTTGATGCATATCCCTGTTTTCAGAATCTCAAATCAAGATTGATCAAGGTCTCACAAAATAAGGATTTTAATTTAAACATGATATTCAATAGTTCGGTAAATTTTAATATAAATATCTGAATATCAGCAAAATAAATCAAAAATAAGTGTGAAATAATTTGGTTAAAACCTTAGAAATCAGTAACTTAAAAGATTATTCCGTAATTTTTTAGT
>Ga0265297_10008743_pt1 | contig 13380 bp, 10 predicted proteins | sample Munlanlwell13791_FD_192502 | JGI IMG/M metagenome (GOLD analysis project Ga0265297, IMG submission 192502) | Leachate microbial communities from a municipal landfill in Southern Ontario, Canada - Leachate well 137-91 | ecosystem: Engineered > Solid waste > Landfill > Unclassified | place... | reverse complement strand
CTATTTCCTGGAGGGTGGCTATAACCTGAAAGAACTCAAGGAAGGAGTGGAAGAGACTGTTTTGAGCCTGGCCGGCCGCCCTGAACCAGAGAGGTCTATCCCGGAGACTCCTCTGTCTCCGCCTCTCCTCGGGGAGCTAAGCCCGGCCCTGAAGATTTTCAAGCACTACTGGCCCGTTATCCCTGATAGATGACAACCGTCATCCAGAGTAGACACTAATTTGAAGGGAAAGCCTGGTCCTCCCCTGTTAAAGAGCCATTAATTCTGGCACAAAATCTGCATATTACACTGGCGTAAGGAGTAAAGCCATGAGAAGGAACAAATTATTGATTTTAGCCGGGTCAATCCTTTTATTGTCTTTTCCAACCTTCTTAAAGGCTCAAAGTGAAGAGACTCAACTACCTGAAGGACTTAATGTCAGTGCTGAGGAAACTCAGTACACCAATGAGTCAGTTGGACATGTCAGTTTTATTGCCGGCAAGAGTTTTATCCAGCGGGCCGCTGATGTCGGCTATGAAGAGATGGTAATGAATGATCCGGTGGCTGAAGGCGACCGGATTGAAACGGCTGACGGGCGTCTCGAAATCTCATTTGGAGAGAGAAATTATCTCCGTCTGGATGGCGAAACCAAGATGGATGTCCTCAGCCTGCCCAAAAGAAACAGTGATTTAACCAGATTCAGGATCTGGTCTGGCCATGCCTATCTGGAAGTTAACCGGCTCAACCAGGAAAAAAATATAGAAATTCATACTCCTGATTCCTCTTTTTACATTCTGGAAAAAGGTATTTATCGGCTGGATGTCGATGGAAGCAAAGGAACAGAGATTCGCGTCTTCAAAGGTGTAGCCGAAGCCGCCGGAGAACAGGATTCCTACTTAGTGAAGAGCGAGCAGAGGTTAGAGGTGGCTCAGGGCCGTTTCAGATCAAAACCAGTCGGCTTCAGACCGGTAGCTGATGATGGTTTCGACCGCTGGCAGGAATCAAGAGCAGGTGAAGTCAACAAATATTATGCCAGCCGCTACCTGCCAGAAGATCTCGGCAATCTCGAAGCTGAATTGTCTGAATATGGAGACTGGGTTTATATGCCCCCTTACGGCAATGTCTGGGTGCCAAGAGACATTGATGATGACTGGCGCCCTTATTACAATGGTCACTGGACCTGGATTCCTATCACTGGCTGGACCTGGGTGCCCTATGAGCCCTGGGGCTGGGCGGCTTTCCATTATGGCCGCTGGCACTGGGGAGTAGGCCTTGGCTGGTACTGGATTCCAACCTCTATCTGGGGACCGGCCTGGGTCTCCTGGTGGTGGGATGCAGATTATTTTGGCTGGGCACCACTTAGCTGGTATGGTTACCCAGTGGTAGTGGTCAACGGTGTTTTTTATGATCATTATCAGGGGTATTATCCGGTTCATTCAAGGGCTCTGGTCGTGGTCAAAAGAGATCAGTTAAGAGCGCGTCAGGTGTCCCGGGTAGCCTTAAGGCCTGAAAATTTGAAGGCGGGAAACCTCGAAAACAGGATTGCCTTAAATAGCAGCAAGTTGCCTTTCCGGCCAGATAGCTCAAAGGTGAGCGTGGAAAGGCTCAATGGGAATAAAGTTCTCTTGAGACAGAATAATCAGTCCTCCGGGATCAGAGAGATAAAGCCAGAGTCACTCAGGGGAAAACCCGCTGGAACCCCTACCACTAACATCAGAAAAACCAATTCCGGGCAAGGAAAGACGGCGGCCAGACCGGAGTCCCTCAAACCAGCTTCCAGATCTAATGAAGGGAAAGCTGGCCGTTCTACCTCAACAGCTCCGGCCGGGAAAGTGACTCCGAAGAAAATCAAAAAACAAGATTCATCGCCAATGTCTTCTCTGTCCAGGAATCAATCTTCTAATGTCACCAGGAATATGCCTACTTACCCCTCTTCCCCGAGGATCAGCCGCCAAAACCTTAACCAGTCCCAATATTCTGCACCGGCCAGATCTAAATCTAATTCCACTGCTGTCAGGTCTTACAGCAATAGAAATTATAATTCCAGATCAATTAATTCACCAAGCAGAAGTTCTTCTACCATAAGAAGACAGAGTCCGTCTTCAAGTTCAAGATATTCTGCCCCCAGGATCAGCCGTCCGGCCGGCTCGAGTTCTAGTAGCCGGTCATCATCAGTTTCACGAAGTTCTTCCTCTTCTTCCCGGCCATCTTCCTCATCATCAGTTCGCCGGAAAAAATAAAGGCGGAGAAAAACAGCTGGAAGTACTTCAGTGCCTTTCCTCGCGGGCCTCTTTTTCTGAGTAATAATCAAGGACCCGCAGGTGATCCTGCGGGGAGCAGTAACGGGTGGGTTCTGTACCGGGCAAGAAAACCTCCTGGAATGGAAACTGGCAGGCAGGTGAAGCCAGTAAGCCAGTTTTCCTGTCTATGGTCACAAAAATCAGATTGGGTGGAACTTCAAAATCTTCGATAAGGATTTGATCCCCGGCCTCCGGATTTTCATGGCTGGTAGCTTGAGCCGCCAGATATTCCTTTTTCTTATCTTCTATAACCTTTTTGAAGAAATCAATCCAGACGGGCAAGGCAACCACTGCTCCCGATTGGCTGTTGCCCATGGTCACTTTGGTATCATAACCGATCCAGACTCCGGCACACAGTGAAGGGGAAAAGCCGATAAACCAGGCATCGGTAAATTTGTTGGTGGTTCCCGTCTTTCCACCCAGTGGCCAGGCCAGGCTTAAGGCCTGCCTGGCTGTCCCTCTCTGGACAACTCCCTCAAGGAGGTAAGTCATCATATAGGCTAACTGGGGGGAGATGACTTCTTCCGTCGCCGGCACATTTTCCTCGAGCACCTGGCCGTCCTTATCTTCAACTCTAACAATAAAATACGGCCTGGCTCTAACTCCTTTGTTGGGGAAAACACTGAAAGCTGAAACCAGCTCCTGTAAAGTCACTTCAAAGGCGCCGAGTGACAGAGACAGATAGGGATAAATGGTCGAAGTCAAGCCAAACCGGCGGCAGTATTCGACTCCGGCCTGAGGCGAAATATAATCAAGAAGCTTGGCGGTGACCATATTTCTGGATTCCTCCAGACCTGTCCGCAGCGTAACCGCCCCATGATACTCACCGTCATAATTTTTCGGAGACCAGGGCTGGCCGGTCCACTTATCTACGAAATCGGTTGGTTCGTCGATGATAACGCTGGCTGGCGTAAAGCCCTTATCAAGAGCAGCAGTATAAAGAATGGGCTTGATGGCTGAACCGGTCTGTCTTAAAGCCTGGGTCGCCCGGTTAAACTGGCTTCTTTTAAAAGAATAGCCGCCGACCATAGCTTTGATCTGGCCGGTAGCCGGATCAAGGCCTAAAAAGGCTCCTTCCAGCAGAGGTTCCTGGTCAAGGGAAACCTGAGCTGTCTTATTCTCTTCATTGACGGAGTTGATGGCGACTTGAATGACATCACCGGGTTTAATCAGGGCCTCCAGGTTTTTTGATCTTGTCCAGCTTATATCCTTATTAGTCATCAGGCCGGTGTAGCCTTTTATTCTAACCCTGGCTTCTTTCTGACTGGCCTCAAGGACAATGGCTTCTTCCACGTCATTGACTGAGAGCCCCTCACCCACCCAGCCGGTCAGCCAGTACTGGCCGAGATCTATCTGGCCTTCAGCCAGAAGGTTCCGGCCAGGTTTCCTCCAACCATACTTCTTATCCTGGATCCTTAAGCCTCTTTCTACTGCTTGCTCAGCATATTTCTGATAGTCAAAATTAAGAGTTGTATAAATTTTAAGACCACCCCGGTAAAGGGCTTCATCACCATAATTTTTTTCAATGTACTTACGGACTTCTTCAAAAAAATAAGAGCCGCCCTCAGCTATTGACCTTTTCAGGGGTAAAACACTTAAAGGCTGCTGTTTAATGGTTTCACCGGTTTCTTTGGTGATAAATCCTTCCTCTACCATCCGGTTGATGACATGGTTTCTCCGGTTGAGGGTGACTTCCGGATTATTATAGGGTGAATAAATTCCTGGACCGCGGAAAATCCCGGCTAACAAGGCTGCTTCCGGCAGGGTTAGCTGGCTGACATCTTTCCCGAAATACAGCTGAGAAGCTGCTTCTACACCCCAGGCTCCATGCCCTAAATAAAACTGGTTGCAATACAGTTCGAAAATTTTCTCTTTGCTGAACTTCCGCTCCAGTTCGACAGCCAGAAACATCTCTTTCAACTTGCGCCGGATAGTCTGTTGAGGGTAGAGGAACAGACTTCTGGCCAATTGCTGGGTAATCGTACTGCCGCCATGAAGCCTCTTTCTCCCTATAACTACCCTTAGAACGTCTTCTTTAACCGCCCGCAATATGCCCCTGTAATCTATCCCCTTGTGGGTAAAAAACCTTGGATCCTCAGTGGCAATAATCGCCTGCTTTAAAACAGGAGGAATCTGACTGTAAGGGATCTGAATTCGCCTTTCGGCAGCAAATTCCTTGGCTGGCTGGCCATCGTCAGAATAAACAGTCGAGATAATCATTGGCCTGAGTCCGGCCAGCTCATCTACCGAGGGCAGGTTGTCTTTGATGGTCAGATAAGCGCCGAAAATGCCGCCCAGGCCTAATGACAAAATGAGAACCAGAATAATAAGAAACCCCTTCAGCAGCTGGCGCCCTTTTATTTTTGGCAGCCTTAATTTGAAAACTATCTTTTGTTTCTTTTTTTCTGTCATTTATTACGATCTAAATCCTGATCAATCTTCATAATATAGCAGATTGCGGGAATAAATGGCAATCAGACAGCTTTCAGCCAGGGGAATCTTCTGGTTAGAATTCGCCAGATTCGACGGCTGATAACCTCCGGGGGCTGGCGTCCATCAAGGAGACAGCACTCCGGATCCTTCAGGCTTAAAAAATTCTTCCTGACTTTCTGAAGATAGTACCGATCCTCGAATAACCGGTAGATTACTGGCCGGCTGGCTATTCTTTTCAAGGCTACGGTCACCGGCACATCAAGAATAAAAACTATGTTCGGCCTGAGAACAAACTGTTTATGCTTTGACCTGATCTCATCCGGATCCAGCCCTCTGGCCCCCTGATAGGCCAGGGTCGAATAGAAATAACGGTCAAGGATGACAATCTGGCCTGATTCCAGGGCCGGTTTAATGTTATTTTTGATATCTTCTTTCCGGTCTTTGATAAAAAGCTCCAGCTCCTGAGCCGGCGAAAGTGAGTCTTGATGGCGGGCAGCCTCTCTTATTTTCTGCCCCCAGCGGCCGGCAGTCGGCTCGCTTAAAGTGACAACTTTTTCACGCCGGCGGCGCAGTCTTTTGGCCAGCAGTTCAACCTGAGTGGATTTTCCGCAGCCATCTATACCTTCAAAAACTATGAACAGGCCAGGCTTGACGGCTGGCCAGGAGAACGGTTCTTTTTCCTGTTTTTTTTTCATTTCTGGCCTGTTATTTTCCTGCCTGCGGTTTATGTTAGCCGGAAAACGGGCTGAGTGCAACTTTTATAAATTTTTATTGTTTAATCCTAATAAGTTTATGGGTCCAGGTTGATAGTCCTGCGGTCACGGCTAATTGAATTTAGGCCTTTAATATGGTATTTTTAAAATGATATTCAGGGAGGCAAAAATGAAAAAGTATTTTTGGATAGGCGGCTTAAGTTTTCTTTTAGGCTTACTGGTAGCTGGCTATATTTTTCTTTCACCCGAAAAACCGGCCAATCCGGAAACTCCCCTTAGCGTTCTTCCCTCGAACTCAGGACAGCTAATTGCCGGCGAGAAACTGCCACCTGCACCTGAAAACATTTTAAACCAGAATTTTGTCTCGATCGTGGATAAAGTAGGTCCTTCAGTGGTCAGAATTATGGCCGAGCAGGTTCAGCAGATCCCGAGCTACGGCCCGGAAGAAGGCTGGCCATTTGAGGACTTCTGGGACAGGTTCTTTGGCCTCAGCCCGGATTCAAGAAATAGACAAAGAGAATACCGGCAGGCGGCTGTTGGCTCGGGCTTTTTTATTTCGCCCGATGGCTATATTTTAACCAATAACCATATTGTGGAGAATGAAGTAAAAATGACGGTCTCAACAGCCGACGGCAAAGAATATGAAGCTGAGCTCATTGGGAAAGACCAGCCAACCGATCTGGCTTTGATTAAGATTAAGGGAAAGGATTTTCCCTATGCTACCCTTGGCAATTCATCTAACCTCAAGGTCGGAGAATGGGTCCTGGCTATTGGTAATCCATTCGGCATGGAAAATACGGTTACCGCTGGAATAATCAGTGCCAAGGGCCGACGATTGTCTGCCGGCGATCAACCAACTTACAGCGATTTTATTCAGACCGATGCCGCTATCAATCGAGGCAACAGTGGCGGGCCGCTGATCAATTTACAGGGAGAAGTGATTGGTATCAACAGCAGTATTCTGACCCCGTCTGGAGGAAACATCGGTATTGGTTTCGCCATTCCTTCCGATCTGGCTAAAAAGGTAGTTGACCAGTTAAAAGAAAAGGGCCGGGTGGTCCGCGGATTCTTAGGAATCAGAGGAACTGATTTAACCGAAGCTATCAAAAAACAGTTTAAATTGACTGTTGATAAGGGAGTTATTGTTTCTCAGGTTGAGCCGGGCAGTCCAGCTGATAAGGCCGGCCTAAAAAAATATGATGTAATCGTGGCCATTAACGATCAAGCTATTCAGAACTGGGATGATTTAAGATTTAAGATAGCCGACCTTCAGCCCGGCAATGTGGTCAGCCTGAAGGTCATCCGGGATGGCCGGGAAATGACGGTTAAAGCTACAATTATTGAACTGGAAACAGAGGCCACTTCTCAGCAGGAAGAAAAAGCCGACAAGGATGTCGGTCTGAGCCTGACACCTTTGACCTCTAATCTGGCCCGGCGTTACGGCCTATCCACAACCGAGGGCCTGTTAATAACCGAGGTCAAGGAATTCAGTCCCGCCGCCAGAGCTGGCCTGCAAGCCGGAGAGATAATTCTCGAAGTCAACCGGAACAAAGTGGCTTCGGTTAAAGAGTTTCAGGCTATTTTAAAGAAAGCTGAGCCAGATGAAGAAATCATCCTGCTGGTAAGACGAGAAGAAGCAGGGAGTAAAATTGATTTTATTGTCACCCTGAGGATCCCATGATGAATTTTACTAAGGTCCATGCTCTGGGTAATGATTTTTTACTGGTCGAGGACAATCAGTCCATTCAAGCTGACCGGCTGCCTGACCTCACCCGCCAGCTGTGCGAGCGGCATACCGGGGTTGGAGCTGATGGCCTGATTCTTATTAAGGTTCTTGATTTTGACCAGTCCCGGGTCAGCTTCAGGATTTTTAATGCCGATGGCTCAGAGGCCGAAATCTCTGGCAATGGCCTGCGCTGTGCTTCTGCCGTTCTTTTCCATTATCAGAAAGTTCCGGAAAAAGTTGTCAAGTTCGAAACAATTGTTGGCGAGCACCTGACTGAACTGATCAGCCAGGATAATAACCACTTCGACATCAGGACTGACATGGGCCAGCCCAGATTTTCTTCGAAAGATATACCCTTTGACGATGGCAGCGAACACGATTTTATTGTTGATTATCCCCTGACCATCAATGGAAAAGTTTATAACGTTACTTGTGTTTCAACCGGGAATCCTCATTGTGATATCTTTGTGGAAAGATTTTTCCCGGCCAGAATAGAATGGCATCAGATTGGCCAGGAAGTTGAGCATCACCCCTTTTTCCCTAACCGCACTAATGTCGAGTTTATCCGGGTTTTGAACAGGAACGAGATTGAGGTTCTTTTCTGGGAACGAGGAGTTGGAGAAACACTGGCTTCAGGAACAGGCGCCTGTGGAGCGGCCGTCGCCGCCATTCTTAAAGGCTTAACCGAGCGCAAAGTCAGGGTCTGGACCAATCTCGGGGTGTTAACCGTCGAATGGGAAAAAGACAAGCTCTTCCAGACCGGACCAGCCGAGCTGGTTTTTGAAGGGCGGTCGTTTATTTAGCCCGTTTCCCGCCCTTAGCTGTTTTTTTAGGTTTCTGACCAAGCGGTGAAGCCAGAGCCAGCCGGAAAACTTCCTTAATATCTTCAACAAAGACAAATTCCATTTCCTGCCTGATTTTCTTCGGTATATCAACCAGGTCTTTTTTGTTGGGCAACGGCAGGATCATTTTCTTAAGGCCAGCCCGCTGAGCGGCCATCACCTTTTGTCTGATTCCGCCCACTGGCAGGACATTGCCTCTCAGGGTTATTTCACCCGTCATGGCCACTTCCCAGCGAATCGGGATATTGGTACAAACCGAAACAAAAGCGGTGGCGATGGTGACTCCGGCTGATGGACCGTCCTTGGGTATAGCCCCTTCTGGGATATGAATATGAAAATCGTTTTCCATAAAGATCTTGCTATCCAGGCCGAATTCTTGGGCATGGGCCCGGGTATAGCTTAAAGCTGCCTGGGCTGATTCTTTCATGACATCGCCCAGCGAGCCGGTCAACAGCAGGTGCCCCTTACCCTTCATCATGATGGCCTCAACAAAAAGTATCTCACCGCCAGAAGCCGTCCAGGCCACACCGGTGGCGACCCCGACTGTATCTTTTTTCTTCAACTGGTCGCGGAAAATGATCGGCGGCCCAAGAAATTTTTCTATCTTCTGAGCAGTCACTCTGACTGTCTCTTTATGCCCCTCGGCTACCTGTCTGGCCACTTTCCGGCAAACCGAAGCGATTTCCCTTTCCAGATTTCTAACTCCAGCTTCCCGGGTATACTGGGAAATAATAGATTTAATTGCTCCTTCGGTCATGTCTATCCACTGCGGCTTGAGGGCATTTTCCAGCAGTTGTTTTGGCACCAGGTGCTTCAGGGCAATTTGTAATTTTTCTTCTTCGGTATAACCTGGCAGTTCGATAATCTCCATTCTGTCTCTGAAAGCCGGCTGAATGGGATCAAGCAGATTGGCCGTGGTGATGAACATCACTCTGGACAGATCAAAAGGAACGCCCAGATAGTGATCAAAAAAGGAATTATTCTGTTCAGGATCAAGAACTTCGAGCAAGGCTGAAGACGGGTCGCCCCGGAAATCAGCTCCGATCTTATCCACTTCATCAATCATAAAAACCGGATTATTGGAACCGGCCCGGCGCAGGCTCTGGATGATTTTCCCCGGCATGGCCCCGACATAAGTCCGCCGGTGGCCCCTGATTTCAGCCTCATCGTGGACTCCGCCTAAAGAAATCCGGACAAATTTTCTGCCCAGAGCCCGGGCAATAGATTTGCCCAAGGATGTTTTACCAACACCCGGTGGTCCGACAAAGCAAAGAATCGGTCCTTTAATCTGATTGGACAGCTTTCTGACCGCCAAATACTCGAGAATTCTCTCCTTGACCTTATCCAGACCATAGTGATCTTCGTCCAGGATGTCTTTAGCTTTCCTCAGGTCCAGATTATCCTTAGTGCTGTCGTTCCAGGGTAAAGCAAACATCCAGTCGAGATAGTTTCTGATCACAGCCGTTTCGGCTGATTCAGGATGCATTTGCATCAAACGGTTAATCTCTTTTTCTATTTCCTGCCGGACCTCATCATTGACCTTGAGTTTTTTAAGCTTTTCCTGATAGGCCTTGACTTCTTCCTGCAATTCTGAGCCTTCGCCCAGTTCCTTCTGGATGGCTTTCATCTGCTGGCGGAGAAAATATTGCCTCTGTAATTTATCCAGTTCGCCCCTGGCTTCATTTGATATTTTTGATTGGATTTCCAGCAGTTCCAGTTCCCTGACCAGCAGTTCATAGACCTTTTTCAGTCTGGCCACCGGATCAGTAATCTCCAGAACTTCCTGGGCATCAATGACCTTGAGTTCCAGATTAGAAGCAGTCAAATCAGCCAGCCGGCCTGGATCATCCAGATTGGCTGCAATGACCAGAATCTCTGGTTGAATTGATTTACCGAGGGCTGTTGCCTTTTCCAGCCCGGATCTGACATTTCTGACCAGAGCCTCGACCTCCAGGCTTTTCTCAACCGAAGCTGCTTCCTGAATAACGGCAATTCTGGCCTGCATAAACGGCCCGTCTTCCTCCAGGGATTCTACTCGGGCTCTAACCAATCCCTGAGCCAGAATCCTGATCCGGCCATCAGGCAGTTTAAGCATTCGCATGATAACAGCAACCGTGCCGATATCATAGACATCTTCTCTTTTCGGGTCTTCTACCTCCATATCTTTCTGAGTCAAAAGCAGAATCATTCGGTTGGTAGACAGGCTATAATCAATAGCCGCTTTCGATTTTTCACGCCCAACATAAAGCGGGGCTATCATATAAGGGAAAACAACAATATCCCTTAAAAGCAGGACAGGTAATTTTTCCGGGATCTGAAGTTTTTGCTGTTCTTCTTCGGATAAACCATTGAGCGGTTCTTCCGGAGAACCCTCAAACTGCGACATCACTTACCTCCATTTTCTTCTCTGGTCTTTTGAATTTTAACTTCTATTTCTTTCTTCACATTGGCTTTTTTCAAACGGATAGTTAAGACTCCGTTTTCCAGTATCGCCACTGTTTTTTCCGTCTCGACTGGCACCGGCAGAACAATCTCCTTATGGAAAACGCCCATTTCTCTTTCCAGCCGGTGGAATTTAACTTTTTTGGCTTTTGGCTCTTCCTGTTTAACTCCGCTGATGGCCAGCCGATTACCCCATTGAACTATCTTCAGGTGCTCAAGGGGAACACCGGGAACTTCAGCCTCGACAACGACTTCCCTCCCTTTCTCATAAACATCGGTAGCCGGTTCCCATAAAATATTAAAATCACTTCCCCCTGGCCGCCTATAACCGGATTCACCCCGCCCCTTTCTGATTTCAGTCTCTACTTTAAATATTCTAAACTCTGGTCTGATCTTTCTTTTCATGGCCGTCTAACTTAAGAACCAGCTATTCTTCTTTTAATAGATTTTCCAGAACATGTTTAAATTCGACTACATCCTTAAATTCACGGTAGACGGAAGCAAACCGGATATAAGCAACCTTATCCAGGGCTTTTAATCTTTCCATCACAATCTGGCCGATTTCCGATGAATCAATTTCTTTATCTGGCCGTTCCTGAACAATAGATTCAACTTCTTCTACGATTTCTTCCAGCTGGCTGATCTGAATCGGACGCTTCTCGCAGGCTTTCATCATCCCCCGCAGCAGCTTCTGTCCATCAAAGGGCTGCCGGCTCCCATCCTTTTTGACCACCATATATGGAATTTGTTCTACCCGTTCATAAGTGGTAAATCTCTTCTGGCAGGACAGGCATTCCCGGCGCCGTCTGATGGACACACCTTTTTTACTTTCGCGGGAATCAATCACCTTGCTTTCTAAAAAGCCACAAAATGGACAGCGCATTAATCTTTACTACCTTTGCCCAGTTGTCTCAGCTGGAAAAGGCTCAATCTACTTTTCCAGATTATAGCATAGCCCAGGGCACATGTCACTACTAACTGAATCGAATGGACGACGATGGTCAGGCCAACGGCCAGATTAGTTTCGAGGCCATAGAGAGTAGTCAAGCCCAGCCGGCTGAAATAATCAAAACCGCCAGCCATGCCCGGAGTGGGAATAGAAGCCCCAACGCCGGTTAGAAAAACATAGGGAATCATCAGGAAAAATGGTACTTTCACCTCATAAGCTAAGAGGAAAATCCAGTAAAAGAAGCAGATGCCAAGCCAGACGATTAAAGACAGGCCGAAATAGCCAAACAATCTTGGCCAGGATTGAAAAAATTTCAAGCCCTCGATAAATTCCTGGCCAAAGGCTTCTACCCTCCATCTTATTTTTTCAGGAAAAAGGCGGGAAAAAAAATAGATTACCCCGTTGGCTTTGGCTTTCAAGGAATAAACCAGAATGATCAGGATAAAGAGCAGAACAGAAAGAGCCAGTCCAATCTTCCCCCAGAAAAGAAGAGGGGGCAGAGCTTCAGGCCGGGCTTGATAAAAAGAGCCATAGACTGGCCTGGAAATCAGGAAAGACCCGAGTAAAAAGCACATGGCGAACATGTCAAAAGTTCTTTCGACCACGATCGTACCAATCAGGTAGCCCGGGCTCAACTTTTCTCTCCTGGCCAGAAAAACCGGGCGCACTACTTCACCTAAACGTCCGGGAAAAATAAAATTCATGGTGAAACCAAGGGTATTGGCTTCAATCGCATTAGACATCCTTAAGCCGGCTTTAACCGGCCGCAGCAGATATTTCCATCTGATCGAACGCGTCACCAGATGGAGTGGGACAAGAAATAAGGTCAAAATCATAAGGTAAGGATTAACCTGTTTTATATATTGCCAGGTATCAGCCCAGTTAACGCTTCTAAAAAAGAACCACAAGAAAATGATGGTGATCAGACCGATAATTAAATAGTTAATCAGCCGCCGGCTTGCAGAACTCATTCAGGAGAATCCTTTAAAGTCCATATTATACCTTATTAGCCCGGTAAATTGTCCAGAAGGCATCCGGTCTTACTTGAAAAATCAAGAGGAATTAGCTATATTTAATCGAGCGCTGGGAAGTCGTCCAATGGTAGGACACATGACTCTGGATCATGTTATCTAGGTTCGAATCCTGGCTTCCCAGCCAACCTCCCCAAAACCCTCCTTCTTGTATAGACAGGCAGCTCCACCCCCTCCGGAGCTGCCACTTTTTTTCTAGATTTGATTTTTTTTATGGTTTTCAGCCAGCTCCCTTTCCTCCTGGCTCAAAGCTGCCACCTATAGAGAACAAGATAAAACCTGTTCTTATTCTTGGCAGCCACTGGGGCCAATTGCTGGTCTTTTCCCAGTATTTTCAATCAGGCTTTTTCTTCAGCCGGGAGGTTTTGATTTCTTCCAGAATAAATCTCTTAATTTCCTCCTCCTCACCAGCTGGCAACAGTCTGACTGGCGGCGGCAAAAGCTCGATAAAATCAGGCAGAAGTTTCTCTCTAATGACCAGAAGACAGTTGGTTTTAGCCAGCTGCGGACAGAGGCCAGGCCAGATCCCTTTTCCTTTGATTTCGGCTGGACCTACTTCGTCGATGATCAGCAGATCTGACCCGGCGGCCGAGGCAATTATTTCGGTGGCCGCTTCCAGGCCAGAAGGTAAAAAATAATACTGACCGGCCCTGGCGGCCAAGCTATTAAGACCGGATTTCCTTAATAACGGAACCCGGCGGTCAGAATTAAGATCAAGGAGGTCATAGCCTTGAATCTCCCCTGCCGTCCTGATTGATTCAGACAGATAACCGGATAACGTCAGGCCGGATATCTTCAGTTGAGCGACCAGGCGCTTCAAAAAACCAGTCTTGCCGGCCTGGACCGGACCGCTAAGAACGAAGATCATAGCCTTTAAGCCAGCTCTGTCCTCAAGCCAAATATTCTATTATTGAATTATCTTAGTGCCAGCTTCGATCCTGACCACCTGAATGGCTGGCTCTTTT